>ERZ857629.56-NODE-56-length-157579-cov-39.608745_pt1 | contig 157579 bp, 130 predicted proteins | sample MGYA00519700_ERZ857629 | MGnify/ENA primary metagenome ERZ857629 (study PRJEB31778, sample SAMEA3449351) | human gut metagenome | biome: human gut; feature: human-associated habitat; material: faeces | place: United Kingdom | collected 2010/2012 ... | reverse complement strand
CTGCAGATATCGGCCGAGAACCAGTTTATCACCGACTTCGCCTTGTTCCCCAACCCCACAGACACACTTACACTGATATCATTCTTCAACTCTTTTCTCAACCGGTACGGACACCTGCCGTCCGTTGCCGTTGCCGATTCCGGCTATGGCTCGGAAGAGAACTACCGGTTTATGGACGAGGCCGGAATGGACGCATACGTCAAATACAACCGCTTCCACCTTGAACAGCGTCCGCGCTACAAGCCGGACCCCTTTCGCTATGACAGCTTCTACTACAATGCCACCGAAGACTACTATGTATGTCCGATGGGGCAACATATGACGCGCATCGGGACCAGACACTCGAAAACCGCAAGCGGCTATCGTAGCGAGAACGCGCGCTATCGCGCCCAAAACTGCAAAGGCTGTCCATTACGCTGCCTATGCTATAAGGCCGCCGGAGACAGACGCACTATCGAAGTCAACCACCGTCTGAACGAATACAAACGAAAAGCCCGAGAACTCCTAACATCGGAAAAAGGCCTCAAACACCGCGGGCGTCGGTGCATCGAACCGGAAGCAGTCTTCGGACAGATGAAGTATAACAAGGCATACCGCCGCTTCCGTCACTTCGGCAAAGACAAGGTCACTATGGACTTTGCCTTCTTCGCCATTGCTTTCAATCTGGCGAAAATGTGGTCAATAATGGCGAAACAGGCAAAAAACGGGGGAAATACGCCTTTTTTTGCTCTGTTTTTGCATATATCCGGTTTTTTCTTGGTTACGAAACGCCTTTTTGGGAAAAATTCGCAAAAAACCGCCGCTTGATAGATTATCGGAACCGCGGGAGAAAAAAAGGAGGGTGTGCCGTAAAAGCCAATTACGACACACCCCCTTAATGACGCTCGTCACACGAGGTGGCCGAGCGGTGGTGTCATTGCTTATTATTCGGCTTTGCCTGCGCTACCGAGCACATTCTCGATTTTGTGCTTGTAGAGGCGCTCCATTTCGTCGCGAGCCGGGCCGAGGTATTTACGCGGGTCGAATTCGGCGGGCTTTTCGACGAAGACCTTGCGCACGGCGGCGGTCATAGCCAGACGGCTGTCGGAGTCGATATTAATCTTGCATACGGCACTCTTGGCGGCCTTGCGGAGCTGCTCTTCGGGGATACCGATGGCATCGGGGAGCTTGCCGCCGTACTGATTGATGATGTCCACGTATTCCTGGGGCACTGAGGACGAGCCATGCAGCACGATGGGAAATCCGGGGAGCTCTTTCATGACAGCATCGAGCACGTCGAAGGCCAATGGCGGGGGCACGAGCCGACCGTTGGCGTCACGGGTGCACTGTGCGGGCGTAAATTTGTAAGCGCCGTGGCTTGTGCCGATGGATATAGCCAGCGAATCGCAGCCGGTGCGTGTGGCGAAGTCTACCACTTCGGCGGGATCGGTATAGGTGTGGTGGTCGGACGAAACCTCGTCTTCGACGCCGGCGAGCACGCCGAGTTCGCCTTCGACAGTGACGTCATATTGGTGGGCGTAGTCGGCCACTTTCTTGGTGAGGGCGACATTCTCCTCATAGGGCAGGTGCGAGCCGTCGATCATCACGGACGAGAAGCCGCTCTCGATACAGCTCTTGCAAAGCTCAAAAGAGTCACCGTGGTCCAGATGGAGCACAATCTGAGGATGCTCCCAGCCCAGTTCCTTGGCGTAAGCGACAGCGCCCTGTGCCATATAGCGCAGCAGGGTGGCGTTGGCGTAGGCGCGAGCGCCCTTGCTCACCTGCAGAATCACCGGAGACTTCTCTTCGGCAGCGGCCTTGATGATGGCCTGCAGCTGTTCCATGTTGTTGAAGTTAAAGGCGGGGATGGCGTAACCGCCTTTGATGGCTTTGGCAAACATCTCACGGGTGTTGACCAAACCGAGTTCTTTGTAGCTAACCATTGTTGTGGAAATTATATATATTATATGTGTATTGTCCTATTGTACCTTACGGGGCGCGGCGTGGCTGCCGAAAGACCCCTTTCCGGGATGCAAAGTTACGTCTTTTTTCAGAAATCCTCAAATCTTCTGTGGATTCTGTCTTTCAGGCAGCAAAATGTATGCCATAATAATATCGAATCGGATTATCGCGTGCTGAGTTCTCGTATACCTCGGAGTTTTAGGACACGGATGAATGTATGCGCAACCCGATTCGACATTCCACATTATTTTGTATCTTTGCACCCAAATACACTTGATAGTGACATGACCGATAGAGAGACAACAGCGACAGACGCCGCGCAGAGCGCCACAGACGGGCCGATACAACTGGACCTGCACGCCATAGTGCGTGCCCGCCTCGGACGCAAAGCTCGCTGGGTGCCGCTGTGTCTGGTGTCGCGACTGGCTCGTCTGATACGCCAAGACGAGCTCAATACCCTGCTGCGCGACAACTACCCGCGGCGCGGAGCAGACTTCTGCCGCGGCGTGCTCTCCGATTTGGACGTCACCGTGGACATCGCCGAAGGTTCGCAGATGCCCGACCCCACGCAACGACGCGTCATCATCGTCTCCAACCACCCCCTGGGCGGCCTCGACGGAATGGCACTCATAGACATCTTCACGCGACACTACGGCGGACAAGTACATTTCATCGTCAACGACCTGCTGATGTCCATCGAACCCCTCACCGACGTATTTGTACCCGTCAACACCCACGCCGCCCAAAGCCGCAGCACCATAATATCCATCGAGGACGTACTGGCCGGCGACGACCCCGTACTCATATTCCCCGCCGGGCTGTGCTCGCGACTGAGCCCCGACGGCAAAACAATTACCGACCTGCCATGGCGCAAGAGCTTCGTCACCATGGCACGACAACACCGACGCGACATCGTCCCGGTGTACTTCTCGGGGGCAAACGCGCCCTCATTCTACCGCACGGCACGACGACGCCAACGACTGGGGCTACGCTTCAATTTCGAGATGGTACTGCTGCCGCGCGAAGTCTTCCGCGCCCGCGGACACCACTTCGAGATTTCGTGCGCTCCCGCCGTACCATGGACAAGCCTGCAAGGACAGACACCTCGACAGGCAGCCGACGACATCCGAAACACCGTATACAGCTTGGCACAACAATGCACATCACTCCCCGGACAATGAACAAGAAAATCATAGACCCTGTGGACACCGCCCTGATAGAGGCCGAATTAACCCCCCAACGCTTCCTGCGCAAGACAAACAAGGCAGACAACGACATCTACGTCATAGACGCCCACACCTGCCCCAACACCATGCGCGAAATAGGACGACTGCGCGAAATCGCCTTCCGCACCGCCGGCGGCGGCACCGGAAAAGACTGCGACATCGACCAATACGACACCATGGAGCCGCCATGCCGACAGCTCATAGTCTGGGAGCCGGAAAGCCGACTGATACTCGGCGGATACCGCTTTATCATCGGCGAGGACATACGCATGACCGATGACGGACGGCCGCGCATCGCCACAAGCCACATGTTCGACTTCAGCGAAACATTCATACGCGACTACCTGCCCCGAACCATCGAACTGGGACGCTCGTTTGTACGCCTCGAGTACCAATCCTCGCGCGCCGGAGCCAAGGCCCTCTACGCCCTCGACAACCTCTGGGACGGACTGGGTGCACTCACCGTAGTATACCCGCAGATACGATACCTCTTCGGCAAAGTCACCATGTACCCCAACTACTCCTGCGAGTGCCGCAACATGATACTATACTTCATGAACAAACACTTCCCCGACCCCGACCGACTGGTGCGACCGCGCAACCCACTGGACCTCCACATCGACACCGAAGCCATGCAACAGCTGTTCAACGGCGCCGACTTCAAAGCCGACTACCGCATACTCAACACCGAGATACGACGCCTGGGATACAACATCCCACCCCTGGTCAACGCCTACATGTCGCTCTCGCCCACAATGCGAATGTTCGGCACAGCCGTCAACGACGAATTCGGCGATGTCGAAGAATCAGGCATATTCTTCGCCATCAGCGAGATATTCGAAGAAAAGAAAGCCCGTCACATCGCCACATTCCACCGATGAGACACCCACTGCCCTCATCTCTCTCAGCGCTCCCACTATTCCCATAGTTCCCACTGCGCAGCCCAATTCCACATTCCAAATTCCACATCATTCCACATTACCCTAAATGATAAACACCGCAATCATAGGCAGCGCCGAATACTCCACCGGCGAACTCATACGACTGCTGCTCAACCATCCGGACGTCCAACTCCAATGGATATACTCCTCGGACAACGCCGGACACCCCGTCACCGACATCCACCACGGACTCATCGGCGAGACAGACCTGCGATTCACATCCACCGTGGACTACACGGACATAGACTGCATCTTCTGCTGCACCCCGCACGGAACCACACGCCGATTTCTGGCCGAACACCCCGTGCCCGAAGACACACGCATCATCGACCTCAGCGACGACCACCGCATCGAAGACGGAACACACGACTTCGTATACGGACTGCCCGAGCTCAACCGCAAACGCATAGTCCGCGGCGCACGACACGTCGCCAACCCCGGGAGCTTCGCCTCAGCCATACTGCCGGCACTACTGCCGCTGGCCAAGAACCTGCTGATAAACAGCACAGTACACGCCACAGCCATCATCGGAAGCACCGACGAAATCAAACCGGGTCCCACCGCCAACTACTCGTGGCGCAACGACAATGTATCCATATACAAACCCTTCCAGCACCCCCACCTGACCGAAATACGCCGGACACTCTCACAACTACAATCCAGCTTCAACGCCCCCATAGAATTCATCCCCATGCGCGGATGCTTCTCGCGCGGAATACTGGCCGCACTATATCTGGACTGCAAAATATCGCTCGAACACCTGCGCGAACTTTACGAAGACTACTACAGCGACCACAACTTCACCTTCGTCACCGATAAAACGCCCGACCTCAAAGACGTCGTCAACACCAACAAGTGCATACTCCACCTCGACCGAATAGGCGACCGACTACTCGTAACCTCCGTCATAGACAACCTCCTCAAAGGAGCTTCCGGCACAGCCGTCCATAACCTCAACCTCCTCTTCGGTCTCCACGAACGCGTAGGCCTCAACCTCAAGCCCTCCGCATTCTGAAGCCAAACCTCATAAGAATTATGGGAACTATGGGAAAAAATGAGAGCAATGCATCACTCCCGGCATTCCCATCGCCATCGCACCCACTATTCCCACTATAACCATTATGGCCAAAGAAAATAAGCCGCGGATGCACTACATGGACCTTCTCAAAGGCATCGCCATATTCATGGTGGTGATGGGACACGTCCTGACCATCTGCATACGCGACATCGACGCCGCCACCATCTTCAAAATCATCGGCGAAGTACACATGCCCATCTTCTTCTTCATCAGCGGATGGTTCACCTACAAAGCCACAGCCGACGGCCGCATACGTCGTCCCGACCTGCGCCGACGCGCCATGCAACTCATTGTCCCCATGGTCATAGTCTCCACGCTCTGGGTGCTACAATTCCCCTACAGCGGACTGCGCTCACCCATGGCACCCGGCTTTGAAGGACTATGGACAAGCGAATACAAAAACGGATACTGGTTCACCCCCGTACTCTTCGTCATCATGGCCCTCTACGCCCTGCTCGCCCCCGTGATACTGCGGCGGAGACGCCCCGTACTCGCCATCACCGCCTCCATCGCCATCAGCCTCGCCCTATACGCTGTTATAGCGCACTTTGTACCTATCAAATACATCGGCATCACCTCCGCCCTGCTCATCCTCCAATTCCTCCCTATATTCATGGCCGGAGCCATCGCCAGACAACACCAAGACGACTTCATGCGCCTGATAGCCAACCCACGAGCCGTCACCCTCGCCATACTCGCCGGCATCCCCCTATTCTTCATCGCCGTATGGCCCTGGCGCATCCCCGCCCTCGAAAACATACCCTTCATCGTCCCCACGGCCAAAATGCTCTTCCAATTGGCCCTCGCCATCGTAGCCATGAACATCGCCGTACCATGGTCCGAAACCGCCTACGCCCCCGGACGCACACGCCCCGGACGCTTAGCCGTAATATGGGAATACCTCGGGCGTAAATCCCTGGCCATATACCTGTTACACTACTTCTTCCTATTCCCCCTGACCTTCCTGCAACAGCCGGCACGCGACATGGCCCTCTCCATAGTGCCCCTGGCAGTCATAGCCGCCGCCGTCGCAGCCTGCATCATCGCCGTCACCCTCGCCGCCGAGTACCTGCTCAGCCGCAGCCCTCTGACAGCCCGCCTCATCTGCGGCAACTACAACACCATCAGCCCAAAGCAACAACAACAGCAACAGCAGCAGCAAAAACAATAAGAGCAAGGTTGGTGGAAATAATGGGAGCAATGCATCACTCCCGGTATTCCCATCGCCCTCATAATTCCCATAATACCCTTATCACCCACTGCGCAGCCCAATTCCACATTATCTTAGCAGTCCGTTGAGATCCATCGAAAAGAACTCCTCAGCGCCGATGCCACCATCTCCAACCACAAAAGCCGCCTGCGGATTAAAACATCTACGGAATTTATCCAGGCCGGTCGTACACTTTTCGGCATTACTCTTGACCTCAATAGCCACAACAACCTCATTCTTGCGCAGCACAAAATCCACCTCATCATTTTTCTCGCGCCAATAAAACACCTCGAAACGCCCCGCAAAAGCCTGACAAATCAGATAAGCTCCCACCCCCGACTCAAAGATATGCCCCCAGGCCTTGCGGTCGGCGATAGCCTGCTCGAAAGACAGAGGACTATACAAAGTCTTCAGCGCGTTGTTATACACCTGCAATTTCGGGATACTTGCCCTACGCCTTGCCATATCGACACCGAACTTCTGAAGACCGCACAGCAAACCACTCTCGTTCAGCAGATTAATATACCCGGCCAAAGTCGCCGCATTGCCGGCATCCTGCAACATCCCAAGCATCTTGTTCAGTGACAATAAATTACCCGAATATGCAGCGCCAAGCTCGAAAGTCTGGCGCAACAATGCCGGCTTGCTTATCGGAGTATCCATTAAGATATCCTTATTAATGGTGGCATCGATAATAGAAGATTGGATATACTGCCTGAAGCGGTCGAGATCGTCATACAAAAAAGCAGCACCCGGGTAGCCACCGTAATATATATATTGGTCAAGCGTCACCCCAAAACACTCATTCATCTCCCGAAAACTCCAATGACTCATACGAATCTCCTCGAAACGCCCCGCCAAAGACTCCGAAAGCCCCCTTTCCAACAATACTCGACTGCTGCCCAACAGAAGCACCCTTATATCGCGGTCGTAGAAAGTGTCATCATCCCACTCCTTCTTGACCACCTCGCTCCAATTAGCGATTTTCTGTATCTCGTCAATGACCAAAACAACACTATTCCATCCGTTACTGCTCATGAGCGAACGCACAGCAGCCCAGCAATTCGATATCCAGCCGCCGTTAGTCGCCGGAACATTATCCGCCGAATAAAACATATACGGAGCATCCAAATCCTTCAATACCTGCTTCACGACAGTGGATTTCCCGACTTGGCGAGGACCCATTACAACCTGAACAAAGCGTCGCGGCTCCTTCAGACGCCTTGTAATTACTTGATATTCAGCTCTTTTATACATACTACAGAATTTTATGCAGTGCAACATAGAATTTTATGCAGTGCACTGCGTAATTTTACGCACAGCAAAGATAATAAATAATTCCGAAATCACGGCAACCCCACCCACACATTAAAAATCCCCGGAATTCCACATTTCCACATTACCAAAGGCGCAGCCCTATCCCATATTCCTTATTACCGAAGACACACTCCACATTATTCTTGTTTTGGCCGTTAGGCGAAAAAAGCGTAAATTTGTGGTCGTCGTCATAGGCGACATCACACCGATGTATACACACCCGATATGAACATCACAATAGTAGGCACAGGATACGTAGGACTTGTATCCGGAGCATGTTTCGCCGAAATAGGCGTCAATGTCACCTGCATCGACATCGACGCCGCCAAAATCGAGAGACTGAGACAAGGCCAAATACCCATATACGAACCCGGGCTGGACGACCTGGTAAGCCGCAACGTAGCCGGCGGACGCCTGCACTTCGGCACAAACCTGTGCGAAGTCCTCGACGACAGCGACATAGTATTCTGCGCCGTAGGCACGCCCCCGGACGAAGACGGCTCGGCCGACCTAAGCTACGTCCTCGAAGTAGCACGCACCTTCGGCCGACACATCAAACACTACACCCTCCTGGTCACCAAAAGCACCGTCCCCGTAGGCACATCACAACTGGTCAAGCAAACCATACAAGCCGAATTAGACGCTCGAGGCTGCGACATCCCCTTCGAAGTCGCATCCAACCCCGAATTCCTCAAAGAAGGAGCCGCAATCAAAGACTTCATGTCACCCGACCGCGTAGTCATAGGCATCGAAAGCGAACGCGCAAGGCGCGTCATGGAACGACTATACAGACCGTTCCTGCTCAACAACTTCCGCGTCATATTCATGGACATAGCCTCCGCCGAAATGACCAAATACGCCGCCAACGCCATGCTCGCCACCCGTATATCATTCATCAACGACATCGCCAACCTCTGCGACCTCACCGGCGCAGACGTCAATATGGTACGCAAAGGCATAGGCAGCGACGCACGCATAGGCAGCAAATTCCTATACCCCGGCTGCGGATACGGCGGATCATGCTTCCCCAAAGACGTCAAAGCACTCATGCACATAGGCGCCAAACACGGATACACCATGCGCGTCATCGAAGCCGTAGACGCCGTCAACGAAGCACAAAAACTGCGCCCCATCGAAATACTACGCCGACGCCTGGGCAGCCTCTCCGGACGACGCATAGCCCTCTGGGGCCTCGCCTTCAAACCCGAAACAGACGACATGCGATGCGCACCCGCTCTCGTCGCCATAGACGCCCTGCGCCAAGACGGCGCCACCATACGAGTATACGACCCCGTAGCCATGAGCGAATGTCGACGACGCATGGGCGACACCGTAGAATACGCCTCCGACATGTACGACGCATGCGCCGACGCCGATGCACTGGTACTGCTCACCGAATGGAAACAATTCAGACTACCATCATGGAAAGTCGTCGCACGCGCAATGCGCGGCAACCTCGTAGTCGACGGACGCAACATCTACCAAGGCACCGACCTCGCCGAAGAAGGCCTCGAATACCACGGCCTGGGCATACCTCCCACCGCCGCACGCCATCATTAGAAAAATTTTCACAATCAACATTCAACACCCCACATTACTATGTCCCGCATTCTCCTGTCACTCGCCCATATGGGTGGCGGCGAAAAAAAATACGTAGATCACGCCTTCGAGACCAACTGGATAGTCCCCTTAGGCCCCAACGTCAACCTCTTTGAAGACATGCTCGCCGACTTCCTCGGCATCGAGCGCGGACGCGTCGTCGCCCTCAGCGCCGGCACCGCAGCCATACACCTGGGACTCGTCATGCTCGGCGTAAGCCCCGACGACGAAGTCATCTGCCAATCCTTCACATTCTCGGCCAGCGCCAACCCCGTGCGATACTGCGGCGCCAACCCCGTATTCGTCGACAGCGACCCCGAAACATGGGACCTCGACCCCAAAATCCTCGAGCAAGCCATCATCGACCGCCACGCAATCACCGGCAAATACCCCAAAGCCATCATCCCCGTATACCTATACGGGATGCCCGCACACATCGACCGAATACTCGCCATAGCCGCAAAATACAACATCCCCGTACTGGAAGACGCCGCCGAAGGCCTCGGCAGCGAATACCGCGGCCGCAAATGCGGAACCTTCGGAACATACGGCGCACTATCATTCAACGGCAACAAAATCATCACCACCAGCGGCGGCGGAGCTCTCATATGCCCCGACAAACAAGCCGCCGAACGCGTCAAATTCTACGCCACCCAAGCACGCGAAAACCGCCCATACTACTACCACAAAGTCATCGGATACAACTACCGACTCTCTAACGTCAGCGCCGGCATAGGCTGCGGACAAATGGAAGTCCTGCCTCAACACCTCCAAAGACGCCGAGACATCGACGCCCTATACGTCCGACTGCTCGCCGACATCGACGGCATCACCGTACACACCAACCCCTCCGAAGACTTCAACAGCAACTACTGGCTCACCACCATACTGCTCGACCCGGACATCATCACCGTCACCCCCGACCAACTCCGTCAAGCACTCGACGCCGCCGACATCGAAAGCCGACTGCTATGGCGACCCATGCACACCCAGCCCGTATACCAAGACGCGCCATACTACGGCGGCACAATATGCACCGACACCTTCGATCGCGGACTATGCCTCCCCAGCGGCTCATCCCTCACCGACGACGACATCCACCGCGTATGCCAAACAATACGCCAAACAATACGGCACTGAACACTCCCACCCCCGTAAAAAACCACGCCGTCACAGACACCGACAGACACTAACACCCAAGCATATACACACCATGCCCACAGCCCTCATCACAGGCATCACAGGACAAGACGGCTCGTACCTGGCCGAATTCCTCCTCGACAAAGGATACGAAGTACACGGCATCATACGCCGCAGCTCATCCTTCAACACCGCTCGCATCGAACACCTATACCTCGACGAATGGGTACGCGACATGCACCGCCGACGACTACTCACACTCCACTACGGCGACATGACCGACTCATCATCACTCATACGCATCATCGGCGAAGTACGACCCGACGAAATATACAACCTCGCCGCACAAAGCCACGTCAAAGTATCATTCGACGTACCCGAATACACCGCCGACGTCGACGCCACAGGCACACTCAGACTGCTCGAAGCAATACGCATACTCGGCCTCGAAAAACAATGCCGCGTATACCAAGCCTCCACCAGCGAACTCTTCGGCAAAGTACGCCAAGTACCCCAAAACGAAGACACACCATTCTATCCGCGCTCACCCTACGCCGTAGCCAAAATGTACTCCTTCTGGATCATGAAAAACTACCGCGAAAGCTACGGAATGTATACCGCCAACGGCATACTCTTCAACCACGAAAGCCCACGCCGAGGCGAAAACTTCGTCACACGCAAAATCACCCTCGCCGCCGCACGCATAGCACACAAACGCCAAGACAAACTCTACCTGGGCAACCTCGACGCACTACGCGACTGGGGCTACGCCGCCGACTACGTCGAATGTATGTGGCTTATACTACAACAGCCCCAACCCGACGACTTCGTCATCGCCACCGGCGAATACCACACCGTGCGCGACTTCACCACTCGCGCCTTCGCCCGCGCAGGCATCAACCTGCGATGGGAAGGCTCCGGCCTCGACGAAAAAGGCATAGACACCGACACCGGACGCACACTCGTCGAAGTCGACCCGCGCTTCTTCCGCCCCGCCGAAGTCGAACAACTACTCGGAGACCCCTCCAAGGCACGCACAACACTCGGATGGAACCCACGCAAAACATCCTTTCAAGCCCTCGTAGACATGATGGTAGACGCCGACATGCAACTCGCCCGAGAAGGCAAAATCTAAACAATCCCACAACAGCCATAATAGCCATAACAGCCATACCGGCCATACCGGCTATAACAGCCATACCGGCCACCCCCAAAACCAAGACAATGCAAGATAACGACAACACCGCCAAGCCACTACTCGACCCAACGGCCAAGATATACGTCGCCGGACACCGCGGCCTCGTAGGCTCGGCAATATGGCACAACCTCATACAGCGCGGATACACCAACCTCGTAGGCCGTACCCACAGTCAACTCGACCTGCTCGACCCCATCGCAGTACGCACATTCTTCGACCAAGAACAACCCGACGCCGTAGTCCTCGCCGCCGCACACGTCGGCGGAATACTCGCCAACAGCACCTACCCCGCCGACTTCATATACCAAAACCTCCAAATACAACAAAACGTCATCGGCGAAGCATGGCGCCACGGCGTCCGACGCCTCGTATTCCTCGGCTCGACATGCATATACCCGCGCGAAGCACCCCAGCCCATGGACGAAGACGCACTGCTCACATCTCCACTCGAATTCACCAACGAACCTTACGCCATAGCCAAAATAGCCGGACTCAAACTCTGCGAAAGCCTCAACCGACAATACGGCACAGACTACGTCGCAGTCATGCCCACCAACCTCTACGGCCCCGGCGACAACTTCCACCTCGACAACGGACACGTCCTGCCCGTGATGATGCGCAAAATGCACCTGGCACGGATGCTCCGACAAGGCGACTACGCCGCACTGCGACACGACCTTACACGACTGCCCGTCAAAGAATTCGACCCCACACTCTCAGACGCCGAAATAGACACCATACTACACCGATACGGCATATACGCCGACCGCCTCGAACTATGGGGCACAGGCACTCCTCTGCGCGAATTTCTCTGGAGCCGAGACATGGCCGACGCAACCGTATACGTCATGCTACACGTATCATACAAAGACCTCGCCGCCGAACGCCGCGCCGCAGACAAACCACTGCGAAACATGCACATCAACGTCGGAACAGGCATCGAAATATCCATAGCCCGACTCGCCGAAAAAATACGCCGACGCGTAGGCTTCGAAGGCGCCATAATCTTCGACCACCGTCACCCCGACGGAACCATGCGCAAACTCTGCGACGTCAGCCGCCTGCACCGCCTCGGATGGCGTCATACAGTCGAACTCGACGACGGCATCGACCGCCTATACCGCTGGTACACCGACCCCGCCAACGACCCGGCCAACCGCTGAAAACCCGACAACCACGAAAACCACAAAAAAAAGCTCGACACATTGCCCACCCTCTGGATGCTCATATCACTGCTGGCCATCGAGATAGCCTACATCCCGATAGCACGACGACTGCACATAACAGCACCCGTCGACAGCCGCTCGTCACACAACCGCCCGATGCTCACCTGCGGCGGAATCATCGTGCCACTGGCCGCCGTGATATTCACCGCCGTCACCCCACAGGCTCAAAACACCCAATGGATAACCATGGGCATATGCGCACTGACACTCGCCGCCGTCAGCATGTACGACGACATCCGACCACTGCCCCCATGGCCACGACTGCTGCTCCAAATCATCGCCGTAGCCATCACATTCAAAAGCCTCTGCTATCCCGGCGCCTTCGACATCTACCTGCTGATCATCATCTTCGGCGTAGGATGTATCAACGCCGTCAACTTCATAGACGGCATCACCGGAATGCTCGCACTATACACCCTCGTGGTCCTCGGCTCAATGCTATACGTACTGCACGGCACCACATCCATGCCCGAAGCACCGATGTACATCCACTTCTGCATCACCCTTATGGCCGCCATGACCATATTCGGCATATTCAACATCAGCCGCAAAATCTTCGCAGGAGACGTCGGAGCCATCACCCTGGGATTCCTCATAGTCTACATCCTCACCACCATGATACTCGCCGAAGGAGACGCCACCATGATGATATTCCTCATAGTATGCCTCTTCGACGCCGGACTCACAACAACCCAACGCCTCTTCGCCGGCGAAAACATCCTCACTCCACACCACAAATTCATCTTCCACCTGCTTATACGCCAATGGCAGCTGCCGCACATCGTCGTCTCGATATGCTACGCCCTGCTGCAACTGCTCATCAACGCCATTTACTTCCTCATCCCGCCACAACAACACCTGACATACTTCATCATAGTATTCGCACTGCTCACAGTGACATACTTCGCCATACGCTTCGCCCCGCGCAGCCGCACACAACACCAATGACAACCCGCACAACAAAATTGGAATCCGAACCCTCCGAGAAAACAGAGAAATCCGTGTCCTCCAAACACACAGACCCCTCCGAACACTCAGAGGAAACAGACCCCTCCGAACACTACAGCCCATGCCCGGCGCAGCCCGTTCCACATTCCACATTCCACATTCCAGATTCCCAAAAGGCCTACCATAAGGCGCAATTAACATTCCTGGGCACAGGCACATCCACCGGCGTCCCGCAGATAGGCTGCCAATGCCCCACTTGCACCTCCGACGACCCGCGCGACAAACGCCTGCGCGCCAGCGCACTCGTCCAAACAAGACACACCGGCATCCTCATAGACTGCGGCCCCGACTTCCGCCAACAAATACTACGCGCCGGCTCCCCGGCACTCGACGCCCTCCTGGTCACCCATAGCCACTACGACCACGTAGGCGGCATCGACGACCTGCGCCCATACTGCAACATCCCGGCACTGCGACACGGCACCACCGGACCCTTCCCCGTATACTGCAGCGAAGACGTCGCACACGACCTGCGCACACGCGTCCCATACTGCTTCGCCAGACACCTATACCCCGGCGTACCCACCTACGACATACACATCATCGAACCATACAAAGAATTTCATATCAACCGAATACGCATACTGCCCGTCACCGTCATGCACGCACGACTGCCCATACTCGGATTCCGCATATACACACCCGACAACGCCCACAGCCTCGGATACATCACCGACTGCAAGACACTGCCACAACAATCCATAGACGCCATGCGCGGCGTAGACACCCTCATCATCAACGCCCTGCGACACAAACCCCACATGTCCCACATCAACCTCGACCAAGCCCTCGCCCTGATACAAGACATCAACCCACGCCGAGCCTACCTCACCCACCTGAGCCACGACATGGGCACCCACGCCGCCACCGCCGCCACCCTGCCGCCAAACGTCAACATCGCCACAGACACCCTACGCATCACACTACCCTAACCCACACCCTTCGCCGAAGAAAAAAAGAATTGGCCGTTTGCCGGATAATGCGTACATTTGCACAATACATATATTATATAAGACCTTAGTATAAGGCAACAACACAACCGGACACAAAAAAACGGCTTATATGCCCAAAAAACACTCAGACACATGAAAGCAACATCGACACTACTGGCAGGCGTCATCATACTCGCCATGGGACTGATACTGATAATATGCCACAACACCATCACCGGGTCAGGCATAGTCACCGCAGGCGGCATCATATTCGTGATTTCGGCACTGGTAGACATAGTACTATACATCGGCGGGCGCAACCGCGAAGGACAGCAACGCAAGCGCGGCGCCGCCCTCGTCTTCGGATGGATAGTAAGCGTGGCCGCACTACTGCTGGGTATCAGCATGTTCGTGTTCAACGACACCTTCACACAACTCATCGCCCCGATGTTCGGCATCCTGGTACTGCTGGGCGCCCTGGTGCAACTATGGATACTGACCTACGGCACACGTCCCGTGCGCATGCCGCTGTGGCTATACACCATACCCGGCCTTATGGCCATATGCGCCATCCTGATATTTGTCGGCGGATACACCGATTCGACAGTCAACATCCTGACAGGCAGCGCACTCACCATATTCGGCCTCGGCGGTTTTGTCGAGAGCGCACTCCTGGGGCTTGCGCGACGCCGCATGATACACGACCAAGCCCGACGTGATGTCATCGAAATACAACCCCACGATGACAGGCGCTGAGCCACGCGCTGCCGCATCCTATCCCTGGGTGTGGTTCGACCTCGACGACACCATCTGGAATTTCACCGACAACTCCTTAGAGGCGCTGGCCCAACTCTACGAGGCCGAGCACCTAAACCGCTGGTGGGCAGACGTAGACAGCTGGCGCGACAACTACCACCACCACAATACGATGCTGTGGGCACTATACACCCCCGGGAAAATAGACCGCGACACCCTGCGGCGCGAACGCTTCCGCCGCCCACTGCTGGACGCCGGAGTAGATGCAACCACTGCCGACGCCATCGCCGAGCACCTCGACAGCGAATACCTGCGACGCCTGGCGCTGCTCCCCAACGTCATAGAAGGCGCACACGCCACACTCAAAGCACTACGCGCCGCCGGATGCCACATAGGCATACTCTCCAACGGCTTCAAAGACACACAGCAACAAAAACTGCGATCCTCGGGCCTCGATGCACTGGTAGACCTGGTAGTACTCAGCGACGACATCGACGTCAATAAACCCGACCGCCGAATATACGACTACGCACGACAACGCGCCGCCGCCCTCTACCCCGAAATACCATGCACCCCCCGCGACTGCCTTATGGTAGGAGACAACGCCGACACAGACATCCGCGGCGCAATAGATGCCGGATGGGACGCCATATGGCTCAACCCCAACGGCACACCACGGCCCGACGCCCCGGCCAACCGCGCCCGCAACATCCCAAGCCTCCAAGCACTCCTCCAACAATAGAAACACAAAAACATCGAAAACATAAAAGCCGCGAAAAATAACAACAACAAGAGCAATGGCGGCCCCCCATAACTCCCATAATTCCCATTACTCCCATAGCTCCTATAATTCCCAAATTCCCCCCCCTCCCGCAAAATCCAAACCACTCCAAACCCATAAAACCCAAAAAATCAAAGAAATTTCTCCAAAAATGCGTGCCGAATCAAAAAAAATTACGATATTTGCAGTCGAAAAATACGAAACGAGCGCGACATCCCCGCAAGACTTAGTGCCGCGCCCGGTTCATTAACGCGCTAATCAACTGAATATAATAACATAAACAAAAAACGTAACAATGACTAAAGCCGACATCGTTAACGAAATTTCGAAAACCACAGGCATCGAAAAAGCCAACGTGCTCGAAACAATAGAGAAATTCATGGAAGTAGTTAAGGACTCACTCGCCAACGGCGAAAACGTGTACCTCCGCGGCTTCGGTAGCTTCATCATCAAAGTACGCTCCGAAAAAACAGCCCGCAACATCTCCAAGAACACCACCATCATCATTCCCGAGCACAAGATCCCCGCATTCAAGCCCGCCAAGGTCTTCATGCAGGAAGTTAAGGACAAATAAGACGCCTGAGAGTGCGAAAGCACTGCGGACAACCCGCAATGCACCTTAGCACGCCAAAACGTATACACTAACCAAAATCCAAAAACAGACACAATGCCTAGCGGAAAAAAGAGAAAAGGCCACAAGATGGCCACGCACAAACGCAAGAAACGTCTGCGCAAAAACCGTCATAAGAAGAAATAAGACGGCTCCGGCGGCATAATACGCCGGGGAAGATACAGTAGGCGGCGCATGCGCCGCGCTGTAGTCACAAAAGGACAAGCCGTAACGCGGGGGAAAGCACGGCAAACCACAGGGTAGAGCGGTGTCGATGACGACACACAACGCTCCCCGACGGTTGGCCGGACACCTCGGCCATACGGCTTGCCTTTTTTTCATTTTCTTATGCCGGGGTCGGCAAAGTCCAAAGAGCCCAAAGAGCCCGGAATACCCGGAGACCACGCCGCCTATCATGGCCATAACAGCTATAAATAGCCATAACAGCCATAAATAGCCGATACGGCCGCCACAGCGTCCCTGCGCCCCCGGCAAATGTAACACCAAACCATAAACCACACACGATGAAAAGCGAACTCGTCATAGATGTACAGCCCTCCGAAGTGTCCATAGCACTGCTGGAAGACTCGCGCCTGGTATCGCTGCAAAAGGAGGCCCGCAATATCGCCTACGCCGTAGGCGATATTTACAAGGCCAAAGTCCGCAAGCTGCTGCCCGGCCTCAACGCCGCCTTCGTCAACGTGGGTTATGAAAAAGATGCTTTTTTACACTACTTGGACCTCGGGCCGCACTTCGCGTCCTACTCCGAGTTCATGTCCAAGCTGCTGGATGACAAAAAACGCATTCCACAGCTTTCACGCCAAAAAATCCTGCCCGACATAGAAAAACAGGGCAAAATCGCCGACCAACTCGAAGCCGGTCGCGAAATCATGGTGCAGATAGTCAAAGAGCCTATATCCACCAAAGGCCCGCGACTGACCACCGAGCTATCGTTCACCGGACGCTACATGGTGCTGATACCCTTCCAAGACAAAATTTCCGTATCACAGAAGATTAAGTCCGGCGAAGAGCGCATGCGCCTGCGCCAGCTCCTGGAAAGCATCAAGCCCAAGAACTTCGGCGTCATCATCCGAACCTCCGCCGAAGGCAAGCGCGTGGCCGAGCTCAACAACGAACTCAAAACCCTGCTCAAATGCTGGGAAGACGCCCTGGCCAAGACACAACGCGCCAAAGCGCCCGCACTCGTCTTCGAAGAAGAAAGCCGCATCGTCGGAATGCTCCGCGACGTCTTCTCACCCTCCTTCGAAGCCATATACGTCAACGACGCCGAGACATACGATCAGATACGCAATTACGTGGCACTCATCGCCCCCGAACGCGTAGACATCGTCAAGCTCTACGACAAACCCGAGCCAATCTTCGACACCTACGCCGTTACACGCCAAGTCAAGGCCTCCTTCGGCAAGACCGTATCCTTCAAGGCCGGAGCATACATCATCATCGAGCACACCGAAGCACTCCATACCATAGACGTCAACTCCGGCAACCGCACCAAAGCAGACACAGACCAGGAAACAAACGCCCTGGACGTCAACCTGCGTGCCGCCGACGAAATTGCACGACAACTGCGCCTGCGCGATATGGGCGGCATCATCGTCGTCGACTTCATAGACATGGCCAAAGGCGAACACCGCCAGCAGCTCTACGATCATATGAAAGAAGTCATGGCCAACGACCGCGCACGACACAACATCCTGCCGCTAAGCAAATTCGGCCTGATGCAAATCACGCGCCAACGCGTGCGCCCCGTGCTCGACATCACCACCACCGAGACCTGCCCCTCATGCTTCGGAAAAGGCGAAATACAACCCTCGCTGCTGTTCACGGACACCCTCTACGAGAAGCTCCATTACATGATTGACGACCTCGGCATCAAAGACTTCACGCTCTACGTCCACCCCTATGTCGAAGCATACCTGCGCAAAGGATGGCTCTCAAGCCTTTACCGACGCTGGCGCCGCAACCTCGGCGTCCGCTTCGGCCTCGTCCCCGACCAGTCGCTGGCCTACCTGCAATACCGCGTCGTGGACAAAGAAGGCAACGCCATCGACCTCAAGCAGGAAAAAGACACACAGCAAAGCAGCGTAGCCAAGACACGACGACGCCAAGACGCCGCACGCGCCGAAGCCGAAGACGCCGCGCCCGAAAAAGCCGAAAAAGCCAAGAAACCAAAGGCCGAAAAGACTGAGAAAACCGAGAAGCCCAAAGCCGAGAAGCCCGGCAAGACAGCCAAGGCATCAGAGACCCCGAAATCCCCCAAGAAAGAGAAAAAAACCGAGAAAACAAGCGGCACGGACACGCCCAACGTAAAAACCGCGCCCGCCGAGACATCCGCCGCGTCCGCACCGGCCGAAGCTCGAATCACCGCCGAGGACGATGCATCCTCCGCACGCTCCGACGTCGAAGCCAAGGACAAGCCCGGACGAAACAAACATCGCCGACGCAGCTCGCGCGCAAGAAAGCAGGCCGCAGCCCCGACAAGCTCAGAGAACTCGGAGAATTCAGAGAACTCGGAGGAATCCAAAACATCCAAGAAATCAGAGGCCAAGCCGACAGCGTCAGAAGCCAAGCAGACCTCAACCACCGCGTCCAAGTCCGCAGACGACCCGACGCAACAATAGCATCAACCATAACCCCAATTGCGATACACAACACGGAGGCGCCCGGCTCTAATGCCTGACGCCTCCGCTTTTTTTCACCGAACACCCGAAAGATACTGCCTCAAAATAACAGACTCAACAGGAGAGGCATAATGACTAATTACCCCCAAGGTCAACGGTTTTGGGATAGGGTTTCAGCCAATATGTTCAGTAATAGTGTTTTAGTATATAGTGTTTTAGTATATAGTGTTTCAGTAATAGTGTTTCAGTCAGTGTATCTGAGTCGATTTTGCTCAAGCCGGTGATTTTGGCCCTCGTGTCGTGGCATACACCTATCCCCAAAAACTCTCGAAGCGTACAAAAATAAATGAAAGCCGTAACAAAAAAACACTACCGAAATGCGTGCGCATCAACCATTTTTTTGTAATTTTGCACACGAATAGTGCTTATACGATTTTCATGGTACTACAACTATGAGTACTTGCCTGATAATTATTCACCTAAAAAATAAAAAGGTAGACAACCTACCACTTACTTAACTTACCACATGAAAAAGCTCCTGACGTTAATAGCCATGGCGCTACTTCTGCCGATAGGCACCTACGCCGCGACATACATCAAAGGCAAACAGGTGGCAACCATCGACCGAATGTACCAGTTTGTCAAATCCAAAAACCCCGGTTTCGACCGCGAAATCGCCGTCCAAATGTACAAGATGGGCGAAAAATACGGCATACGCGGCGACATTGCCCTGTGCCAATCCTGTATCGAGACCGGATGGTTCAAATATACCGGCGGCACTGCAGTGACCCCCGATGACCACAACTATTGCGGCCTCGGCGTCACCCAAAAAGGCAAAAAAGGCTGCCAATTCGCCACCGTAGCTCTGGGCTGCGAAGCCCAAATCCAGCACCTCTTTGCATACGCGTGCACAGATGCACTGCCATACCCGAAGGTAGATCCGCGATTCAACTACGTGAGACGCGGCTGCGCCCCCACCTGGGAATCCCTCGGCGGCAAATGGGCCTCAGCAACCAACTACGGCACACAAATCCTCGCGGTATACAACCAAATGATGGCCTTCAACGTGGCCAACCCCACGCTGAAAGCCTCCAAAACCTCGCTGAGCTTCACCGTCGAGAAAGGCAAAGTCTCGTCAGCACAAAGCGTCACCATCACCGGGGCCAACCTCTCGTCCAAAATCGTGTACAACGCCGCATCCAAAATGGCCTCCGTGACCACCTCCGGATGGGACGACTACACAGGCGGCACGATGTCCATCAAGGCTGACGCATCAGGCCGGGCCGCAGGCTCTTACGAGACATACGTGGCCGTACAAAGCGGCTCGGGCAGCAACCTCAAGCGCGTCGAAATCAAGGTGTACATCACCGTCACCGAACCCGCAGCAGCGCCCTCGCTGAGCGCCACACCCGGCTCGCTGACACTTAGCGCCACTCGCGGACAATCCAACCCCACAGCCACCATTTCGGTCAAGGCAGCAAGCCTGACAAGCGATATCAGCTACAACAGCAGCACCTCGACATTCACCGTCGCACCGGCCTCCGGATGGAATGCCCGCACCGGCGGCAACCTCATCGTCACCATGGACGCCTCCAAGAGCGCCGGCAACTACAGCGGATACGTAGCCATCTCCGGCGGCGGTGCCTCACGAGTACAAGTCAACATCTCCGGCACCATCACCGAACCCGCAGCCAATCCCACGTTAAACGTCTCACCCTCGACACTGACGCTATCCTGCACACAGGGCGACGCCAACCCCACGGCCACTGTCACCGTAAGCGCCTCCAACCTCACCTCCGGACTGATATATGACATCAATGGCAACGGATTTACCGTCACTCCGCAAAGCGGATGGAACGGAAGCACCGGCGGACGCCTCACCGTGGCTCTGGACGCCTCCAAAGCCGCCGGAACTTACAACGCCACACTGACCGTCAAAGGCGGCGGCGTCACCACACGCAACGTCACCATCACCGGCACCATCAAGGACAAAGGCACAACCCCCGACCCGACACCCTCCACCGAACTAAAGCTCAAAGAGGTCTGGAACCTGAGCACCACAGCCAATACCGCCACGGACTGGTCCGACAAATTGCGCAACTTCGACTACTGCGACGGATACCTCTACGCCATATACAACAACTCCGAAGTCATCGTTCTGGACGCACGCACGGCAATGAAGGTCGGCACTCTTGACAAAGGCTCGGTAGTGACCGGCGGAACACTCGCGCTATGCGACGTACGATGCTTCGAAGGCAAGATCTACGCCTGCAACCTTGCCGCCTCCGGCAAGGAACTCCGCATATACGTCTGGGACAATAAAGACTCGCAGGCAAGACTGTTTTACAGCACCACCGACCTGCAAGGAGCGGCTCGCTTAGGCGACTGCATGGAAATTGTCGGCAACGAAAACGATATGTGGTTTGCATTCTGCAACGACGACGGCACAACGACACGCATCGTCGAGTACCACCGCACCAACGGGTCGTGGAAAGCCAAATGCACCAACGCCACCGCCAACGGCGCACGCCTGGCCAGCGGCATCAGCTCGCGCGTACTTCCCACCGGCAACGGATACTGGATTGACGGACAGGGCATACTGCCCACCTTCTGCAACCTCAGCGGCGTCAAGCAATACGCCCTCACCGGCGAAAGCGTACTACAAGGCAACGCCTGGAAGGAATTCGTCTACGGCGGCCGTAAATACATGTTCGTCACCACATATCTCAACAAGAGCGCCGCTTCCATCGCCGACGGCACCATGCGCCTGTACGACGTCACCGACGGCTACGACAAAGCAAAAGCCATGGGCGACTATCCCGCCAACGGCCTCGGCGCCACCCGCAACATCTCATTCACCGGAGGCATCGAATACAATGTCGCTTCATGCCAGGGCATCGAAGCCTGGGTGATGATTACCGGTCAGGGCCTTGCATACTACAGCTCATGCACCACAAGCCCGGTAGACCCCGAGCCCGGGCCCAATCCCGAACCCAATCCCGAGAAGCCAGCGTCACTACCCACTATGTTCAACACCGATTGGGAGTACAGCTCCGCACAAGGCACCTCGACATCCTATATGAACCCCTCGAATGTCAATACGCGCAATATGGTGCTCAACGGCGACAACCTGTACGTACTGCAACGCAGCAGCGACGATGCCAATATCCACATTGTGAATGCCGAAACCGGTGTACAGAAAGGCACACTGGACAACGGCAGCATCGCCGCCGACACATATCGCTATTTCTCCGTGGCCAATCTCTCGGGCACCATAGTGGCCTGCAACGCAGCACTGAACGCCGCCTCTACCCTCAAGGTCTATGCCTGGAACGGCGATAACGCCACACCCGCGACAATCCTCAGCACCACCAACCACGGCGGCCGCGCAGGCGACCTGATGTGCGCCTCCGGCACCATCAACAACGGCAAACTCTACTTCGCATCCAATACCGGGTACGCCGGCAAAGTGTATGTGTACACCGTCACCAACGGCACGGCCAACGCCACTCCGCAGGTGATTACACTCAAAGACGCCTCCGGCAAAGACTTTGACCTGGGCGGCGGATTTGCAGTCATCGAAATACGCGTAGACGAACAGGGCCGCATCCTGGCCAGCGGCAAAGGCGGCGCCACAGCCCTATTCAGAGCCGACGGCACACATATCGAGTCTATGAAAAATACGGCAGTCGGCGACAACACCTACGGCAGCAGCTGCCAGATGTTCGCGTTCGGCGACTACACCCTCGCCGCCTCCGTGACCTACGCCACCGGCGTCAAGGGCGGACGCCTCAACCTCATAGACGCCACCAACGGCCTGTCCAATGCCTCGCTGATACACGAATATCCGGCGCTGAGCAGCGCCACGGGCGCATCGAACAGCACCTTCGTAAGCACGGCCATAGCACGTGTCAATGGCGCTAAAATCAACCTATGGGTACTCGTGCCGGGGCAGGGCATAGCCAAGTACACTGCTGCGGCCACCTCCGGGTCGACCTCGGTGAATGACTTCGCAAACGCCGCCGACCGAATGACCATAGCGCTCGAAGGCCGCACCATCCGCGTACTCGGCGTCGAAAAAGCCAATATCGCCGTGTACACCCCCACCGGAGCACTTGTGGCCTCAGCCAATGCAGACACCGTAGATGCAGGCAGCCTTGCACCCGGCATCTACGTGGCAACCGCAGTCAGCGCCGATGGACAACGTGCAGCCGCACGCGTGCTTGTGCGCTAAATCCCGACTACACATTCTATTCCCTATATAACGACACAGGGCGTCTCCGGATATTCTCCGGCGGCGCCCTGTCTTTTTTGTAAAGTTCTTTTGTAAAGTATAGATGTAAAGTATAGACCCCGCGTCTTTCGTATCCCATACGGAGATATTGCTGCACGTAGCAATATGTAAAACACATGTAATACAGCAACCGTCTTGTTTATAGGAAGATAACAGTATTATTGGCGAACTGCTAACACTAAACATTGTTAAATATTGCAATATATTTTGCATTTACGAGATTTACGGCGTACCTTTGTACACGAAGACCGGTTGTAGGATCGGACAAGAGAGCATAGTATCGTGTCCGCCTGTCGTGTTTTCGAGCTGACGACGCATAGTTGCGGCGAAAGCTTTTCCCGAATTGTTCCCCCACCCCACCCGGCGGGCATACTCTTATGGCTCGGGCATATACCCCTCCCGTAAACACCACTCTGACATACGATTGCGTCCTTCGCAACACACACTCCTTTCCGCCGACGCGGAAAGAATGCCGTACAAGCCGAACACTTGTACGCATAGCAGAAACTTCCCAAAAAAAATTAACAACAAAAAAACCTTAATACACATGATAAATACGGGGTTCCAAAAAAGTCTGACGGGACTTCAATCCAAGATGCTCAACTTTGCGTACACACTGACCTCCAACCGCGACGACGCGCAGGACTTGACGCAAGACACGACACTCAAGGCGTTGACCAACGAAAAAAAGTATGCGACGAATATCAACTTCAAGGGCTGGGTATTCACAATAATGCGCAATATATTCATTAACGGATACCGCCGCAAAGCACGTTCGGGCGTGATATCGGAAACTGCGGACGCCCCGGCACGCATAGACTTGGCACAAGACACCTCGGCCGAAAGCCCCGAAGACGTTTATGGCGCCAAAGAAATCACGCAGGCCATCAACACCTTTCCCGAAGAATACAGACGCCCCTTTGCGATGCATATTGCCGGATACAAGTACTCCGAGATAGCCGAGAAGACAGGCTTGCCCTTAGGCACAGTCAAGTCGCGCATATACGCGACACGCAAGCGTTTGCAGAAGCAACTCTCCGATTACAAATAAACTCTCCGCCAAGTGCTGCGGCGTGCATCGGCGTAAGCCCCTAAAGTCCCTAAAGCCCCTAAGGTCCCTAAGCTCCCTAAGCTCCCTAAGGTTCCTAAAGTCCCTAACCTCCTTGGAATAATTCCACACTCCGCATTTGCATCTGCGTGCCGCTTTGCGAGCGCGCAGATGTACAGTTGCACGTTAGCGAAAAAACGCGTAAATTTGCATAAACCCATTACACGACTTATGTCTTTTTACGCACGATATGGCAAACGTGCCATAGACACCATATTTTCGGTGTTGGCACTCATAATATTATCCCCAATATTGATATTGGTTGCGGCGATGCTGTTTTTCAGCTACGGTTGCCGCAATCCCTTCTTTCTGCAACAGCGTCCCGGACGCCACGCCAAGATTTTTAAGATAGTGAAATTCAAGACGATGTCCGACCGCCGGGATGCCGATGGCGAATTGCTGCCCGACGAGCAACGTCTGACACGTTTGGGGCGTTTTGTACGCTCGACATCCTTGGACGAGCTGCCACAGCTGGTCAACGTTCTTGTCGGGGATATGAGCCTTATAGGCCCGAGGCCGCTATTACCCAAGTATTTGCCGCTATATTCGCAGCGGCAGGCGCGTCGCCACGAGGTGCGTCCCGGCATCACAGGCTGGGCACAGTGCCACGGGCGCAACGCCATATCCTGGGGGCAAAAATTCGAGCTTGACGTATGGTACGTAGACCATATTTCGCTGAAGACCGACTTGTCGATTGTATGGACAACGGCAAAGAAAGTGCTTAGGCGAGCCGACATATCATCGGCCACCTCGGCGACCATGGAAGCCTTCGACGGCCACAACTGATACCGGCAGTATGTCAAAGCAACAAATCCCTGTCGCTGCGGGCGCAATATATTGCGCTCTTACAGAGATTTACGGTTTTTACACGCCGTCCTACCGGGTCGTTGTCTTGCTCCCTTGCAGAATTCCGGCGTAAAAATTAAGCAACGCCTGTCGCACCTGCGATGCCGACCAATAACGCAGCACGTGGTCGCGACAATGTCCGGCCATGCGTGCACGCACACTGCTGTCGCGCAGCGTATCCATGGCTGCCTCCAGCGCCTTGGCATCGCCGGGAGCGACAATGACGCCATTGTAATGATTCTCGATAATTTCGCGCGAGCCGTTGATATCCGTCACTATTGACGGCAATCCCATGGCTCCGGCTTCCAAGACTACATTAGGGAACCCCTCGCGGTGCGAAGGAAACACAAAGGCGTCTGCCCCGACGAGGTACGGCCGCACATCGGCCTGCTCGCCAAAGGCGCGTATGCCCGGGTGCGAGGCTATGGTGTCGCGAGTATCCTTGTCCAACGGGTCGAGGTCATCCTCGGTGCGTCCCACCAGCCATAGTCGTGCGCCGTGGTCCTTGTCGTAGACGGCCGCGAACGCCCGTACCAATTCGGCTATGCCCTTGTCCGCCACGAGCCGTCCCACAAAGACGTACACCATAGAAGCTTCCGGGTCGTCCCGGCGAAGGGCCTTTGCAGTCTGCAGCACGCCGGGGTCTTCCGGGTTGTAGTATTCGGGGTCGATGCCACGCACATTTCCGTGTCCCAATATGACCATGGACCGGCGAGTGATGCCGCCGCGCACCATATCATCGCGCACACCGCGCCCTTCGGGATTGATGACAGTGGCGCAACTACACAGCAGACGATCCATAGCCTTGAGTATCGAGCGCTTAATTCCGTGCGAAGTCGGCCATATCAGCCCGGTGAAAGTATGCATGCGGTTGGGTACGCCGGCCAAACGCGCGGCGAGCATACATATCAGGCCGGCCTTGGGCGTCATCGAGTGTACGAGCCAAGGCCTCTCGCGACGCATAAGCCTATACATACGCCACAGCGAGCGTAAGTCGCTCAGCGGCGCGATGTGCCGCTGCATGGGTACGCCTATCGTGCGCACACCGGGGAGGTGCGACATGCGCTCCAGCGCTTCGTCAGGATTAGACACAACCACAATATCGTATTTATCAACGAGATACGGCAGCATTGGCGCACAAAAAGACTCCAGCGAACTGCCGATGGTAGTGGCACGTATAATTTTAGGTTTTGAACCTTCCGAGACTTTGGATCTTTTCATAATAGCAGGGCTCTTTGGTCGAATGTTGCGGCGCCACTTTCCCCGAGAACACCCGAAGGAGTGTCAGAATAGGTGTCCGTGCACCTTAACGACAAGGGCGCGAGATGTCATCAAAGGATTATTTACCTGCAATACGGTATAATATCATTATACTGCGCGGGCGTAATGTATTGCGCCCCTACATTGCGTTACTATTATGATACACGCTCCCTATGACGCTGCTGTCGATGCAAAGTTAGCGCTTTTAGGCGGCATATACAAAAAAAGCAGGGAAGTCGTATGACTTCCCTGTCAAGTGCTGTAGCGGGACCGAGAATTGAACTCGGGACCTCCGGGTTATGAATCCGACGCTCTAACCAGCTGAGCTATCCCGCCGTTTTGCGAGTGCAAAGTTAAGCACTTTTTTCGGCCCGGCCAAATATTTTGCAGCTTTTTTTGTTTTTGTAGAGTCAAGTGGCAAGTGCAAAATTAATGAATCATTTTGTAGAACTCAATTTTTGGAGTAGAAAAGCCTAATTTTTTCTTAGGTGTAGAGTCAAGTGGTCGGTTTTTTTATTCTTGCGACATTGTGCAAAAATTCGTACCTTTGCGCGTTATGGCACGTAAGAGAAAAAGAGTCCTGTTTATCACCGGGCCGCTGAACGGCGGCGGTGCCGAACGCGTCCTGGTAGACGTACTACGCCATTGGAATCGCAGGCGTGCCGACGTAGACCTGTTGCAGATCGTGGGCGGCGGCATTCTCGATGCACAGGTGCCGGAATGGGTTGGTCGCTTGTGTGCCTGGCCGGGATACTGCCGCGACTTTTCGGTGGCGTACAATCTCAGTCGGCGCCTGCATGTGCACGGACCTCTGCGGCATCGACTTCGCCAAGCCTGTGGCGGCAACCTCGACGGGTATGACGCCGTAGTCAGCTTTCTCGAAGGCCTGCCGCTGTTGTGCCACGCTCTGATTGCGCCCCGTTCGGCTGTGAATGTCTCGTGGGTACACTCGGACATCTACACCGCGCCATACGAGCTATCGCAGTTCGGCTGCGAACGGCGCGAACGCCGTGCTTATACAGCCATGGATGCCGTTGTGGGTGTCAGCGATGGGGTTGTCAATGCCTTTCGCCGTCGTTTTCCCTCGCTTAAGACGCTCGAATTGTGCACTATATACAATCCCGTGGATGCCGAGGCGATATGTACGCAGGCGGCTGCCGCCCCTTTGGACTTTGAAGGCGGGCATCGCGACGGGGTCTTTGACATCGTGGCCGTGGGACGTCTCACCGACCAAAAACGCTTTGACCGCCTTGTGCGCCTTGCGACAGCCTTGCCGGGGCATACTTCGCGCCGTTTTCACATCACTATAATCGGCGACGGAGAATTGCGCGACGACCTGCAGCAGCAGATAGACGCCGCCGGTGTGAGCGACAGCGTCACCCTTGCCGGATATGCCGCCAATCCCTACGGGCGTATGTCTGACGCCGACCTACTGGTATCGTGTTCGTATTGGGAGAGTTTCTCTCTGGTGGTAGCCGAAGCCATGGTGCTGGGAGTGCCGGTACTGGCAACGCGCACGGCCGGGCCTTCCGAGCTTATAGGCGAAGGGGCACGTCCCAGGGGCTTGCTGTGCGGACATGCAGACGAGGACATCCTCACCGGAGTCCTTGCGGTGATGGACGATTACGACCTTGCACGCCGCCGTGCCGATGAGGCTCACCGCTACGCCCTGGCGACATTCGCGCCCCGTACCATCCTTTCACGCATTTACACCCTCCTCGAAGTCTGAGATATGGACCATTCGCTGTTGTTTGCATATCACGACCATATAGCGATAATGAGGCTGGTACTCAGCATTATCGGCTGGATATTTGTGGTCACCTCCATTTCGCGCAAGCATAATATTAATGCACCGGTATTGTGCGGAGTACTGACTTTGGCTTTTGCAATAGCATGTGCAACCATCCCTCTGGATATGAGTGCGTGGTGGAAAGACCACGTGGTGTATTCGTACACCTATATGGGACATGGAGAGCGATATGCCAATGACCCGTTCTTCACATTCTTCACCAATATGGTGCGTGCCACCGGGTTGCCTTTGAGCTGGTACTTCGGGCTGATAGCTGCGTGGTACGTAGGCGCTTACTGGCTTGCCTGCCGCATCATGACACGCGGCCGGGCGCAGGCGACGCTGCTTGTAATGATAATGTGCAGCTCGTTCTTCATAGCTTATGGCGTGAATACCCTGCGTGCCGGCATGGCCGTTTCAACGGCCATACTGGCGATAGCAATGTATTCGCGCAGCCGCATTTGGGCAGGCGTCTTGGCGCTGATAGCCATCAATATCCACTTCTCGGTGGCATTGACCGTATGCGCTTTCGGATTGGCTTTTGTCCTCAAAAACCCAAAATGGTGCTTGGCATTGTGGTGTCTGTGCCTGCTACTGTCTTTCGGCATGGGTAATACGGTGCAAGACATGCTTGCCGACCTCGTAACCGATGAGCGAGCCAAGTATCTCGAGACGGAGATTTCGAAGCAAGCCGGGTTCAATCCTGCGGCGGTAGCCTTGCTCAAAAAAGGCTTCCGCTGGGATTTCGTCGCGTACTCGCTGCTGCCCATCGTAGTTGGGTGGTATTATATATATGTCAAGAAGTTTGAGGACGGAATGTATAAGCACCTCTACTGCACATACATTATCGCCAACGCCGTTTGGCTGTTGGTGATAGGAGCATTCTTCACCGATCGCTTCGCTTATCTGTCATGGTGTCTGAACCCGATACTTCTGATGCTGCCGCTGTGCCGTGCACGGCTTTTCGCGAACCAAAATATGGCGGTGGCGGCCACACTTGCTATGACGATATTAATTGCATACTTCATATAAATCACAAATATAGTAAAATTAGTGACGTAATGAATATACTATTTTACAGCAGACACACGTTTGATCCGCAATTTGGTGGTATAGAAAGAGTTTCTGATATGCTAGCGACGGAATTGGCGCATCGAGGGCACAATGTTTCGGCGCTAATACTCATTGCAGATAAGGCGAGTATGGTTGATACAGCGTATAAGGTAATCCATATGCCTGCGTCCTTACAGACGGATGACGAAAAAAAGCGCTTTATAACGAAGGTGATTAGTGACAACAGAATCGAAATAGTCATCAATCAATATGCATTGTGTTATCCGGAGTCTTCGTTGATTCCATACGGATTGAATAATTGTGCGTTTGTCAGTGTCTTGCATTCTAATCCGAAGCTGATGTTAGCAAATTTCAACGATATGAATAAATTGCTTGCCAGAAATAAGGCTGAGCGTTTTGTGCGAATACTATTGAACCCGTTGTTGCGTCTTAGGTATTATAATAAGCGTGCCCGATATTATCAATGGCTTTCATCCAATTCTGACGCGGTTGTTTTGCTGTCCAGTGGTTATCGTCATCAATTTAAGGCTCTCGGCAATGCGATTGCGATACCTAATCCTACGGTCGTAGAGACATATGGCGATTTCGGAGAAAAAGAACATATAGTGTTATATGTCGGTAGGATGGATCTTCCTCAAAAAAGAATGGATAAACTTCTGCGTGTGTGGGCGTGCCTTCAAAATGATAGTAGAGCAAAAGGTTGGCGTTTGATACTTGTAGGAGATGGCCCGGATTTGTCCGCGATTAAGAAAATTGCCAAAGACTTGAAGTTGAAAGATGTCAGCTTCGAGGGTCGCCAAAACCCAACTCCATATTATAAAAAGGCAGCTTTTGTATGCTTAACCTCAAATTATGAAGGATTTCCTATGGTTTTGGCTGAAGCAATATCTCATAAGTGTATTCCAGTGTTTTTTGATAGCTACGAGGCGGCATCGGACATTATTAACGATGGCGTTGATGGTGTTCTTGTTAAGCCCTTTAATATCAATGTATATGCAGAACGGCTTGCGCAACTAATGGGAAATGAGCCCAAACGAGTTGCTATGGCCGAAAATAGCTATAAAAAATCAAACCAATTTGATTTATCGACTATTGCCGATAAGTGGGAGCAACTATTTCGTCAGTTGTCTAAACTGGGAAAGCGATAAGTAGCTAAAATCGTATTCCCTTTTTTTCTGAGGGGGAGGAGGATTTTTTTGTGGTGGACGGAAATTCGGAGAATGGGATGCATCCGTATCAATATGTTTGACTGAGCGGCAGAAAGGCGGCACACGTGCCGCAAAGCAGCGTATCAGGCTGACAGAACGGTTTTTGTGTCGAATGACACGACGATTATTCTTCCGAAAAAAAGTGAAAAAGCGTGTCGATTGCTTGGTGCAAAAATACTATCTTTGCCGTATAGGCTGACGGGCGTTGTCCCGTTCTGGCCGGAGAGAGGTCTTCGCTTAACTTTAGGCCGCTCCGCCATATTCGCTACGGACGCGTCCGTGAAAGAATTTGGCAAAACACATAGCTGCAAGACGTAAAAAGCATAAACACAAGACGTCAGATGCAGAAATGCAAGGCTTAAAAGCAGAAATGCAAGGCGTCAGATGCAGAGGCAGCCGTAGAGACGACAGAACGCAGAAACACAAAAAAAACATAAAAACACGATTAACCTTATGAGAGAAAGACGATTGCTGCTGGGCGACGAGGCCATAGCCTTGGGCGCCGTACATGCCGGGCTTTCGGGGTGCTATGCATATCCCGGAACACCTTCGACCGAAATCACCGAGTTTGTACAGGGCGATGCGACGGCCCGGGCTCGCGGCATTCATTGCCGCTGGTCGTCCAACGAGAAAACCGCCATGGAGGAAGCCCTCGGAATGTCGTATATGGGCAAACGCGCCATAGTGTGCATGAAGCACGTCGGTATGAATGTCTGCGCCGATGCATTTGTGAATTCGGCCATGACCGGCACCAACGGCGGACTTGTCGTAGTGGCTGCCGATGACCCGTCGATGCACTCGTCGCAGAACGAGCAGGACTCGCGCTTTTACGGCAAATTTGCCATGGTGCCCGTGTTCGAGCCGTCATCGCAGCAGGAAGCTTATGATATGATGAAAGACGCTTTTTGCATGTCCGAGGAATACAAAATACCGGTGCTGCTGCGCATAGTGACACGCATGGCCCACTCGCGTGCCGTAGTCGAGACCGGCGAGATACGCGAGCCCAACCCGATGCGCTATCCCGACAATCCCAAAGAATGGGTGCTGCTTCCGGCTGTGGCACGCCGTCGCAACGAGCGACTGACCGGTATGCAGAAAGATTTAGAGCGCCGATCCGAGGAATCCGAGTACAATAAATATATCGACGGGGCCGACACATCGGTGGGCATCATCGCCTGCGGCATAGCATACAATTACCTCATGGAAAACTTCAAGGACGGATGCCCGCATCCGGTGCTGAAGGTCTCACAATATCCGCTGCCGGTGAATGCCGTAAGGCGACTGGCCTCCAAGTGCCAATCGCTGCTTGTGCTCGAAGACGGCCAGCCGGTGGTGGAGGAGATGCTGCTCGGCGTCCTGGAGCAGAGCGTCCGTATCGAGGGACGTCTTTCGGGCGCCGTACCACGCACCGGCGAACTGACACCCGACAATGTCGCCTCCGCCCTCGGGCTCAAGAATGAAGAAGTGTTTGCGCCGTCCGAATTGGTGATGCCGCGTCCGCCCGCCTTGTGCCGGGGCTGCGGACACCGCGACATGTTTGCGGCACTAAACAATGTTCTGGGCGAGTACGCCAATCCGCGCGTCTTCGGCGATATAGGCTGCTATACACTCGGCTATCTGCCTCCATATCAAGCACTACACTCCGTGGTGGACATGGGCGCCTCAATCACGATGGCCAAAGGCGCTGCCGATGCGGGCCAGTGGCCGTCGGTGGCCGTCATCGGCGACTCCACTTTCACCCACTCTGGTATGACCGGGCTGCTCGATGCCGTCAACAGCAAGTCAAACATCGTGATAATAATCTCCGACAATCTCACCACCGGGATGACCGGAGGACAGGACTCGGCCGGAACGGGCCGCATAGAGAGCATCTGCCTCGGCATAGGCGTCGAGCCGGAGCACGTGCGCACGGTCATCCCTCTGCCTAAGAATATGGCCGAGATGGAAGATATTATCCGACAAGAAATCGAGTACCAAGGAGTGAGTGTCATCGTACCGCGTCGCGAGTGCATACAGACAGCTCGCCGCCACGCTAAACAAACCAAATAAATCGGGAGGACGACCCATGAATACAGACATAATACTTTCGGGAGTAGGAGGCCAAGGCATCCTCTCGATAGCCACAATAATCGGTGCCGCCGCTATCAACGACAACCTTTATATCAAGCAGGCCGAGGTGCACGGCATGAGCCAGCGCGGCGGCGACGTGCAGTCCAACCTGCGCATCAGCTCTACGCCCATAGCTTCCGACCTCATACCCTTGGGTAAGGCCGACCTCATCATCTCGCTCGAACCCATGGAGGCTATGCGCTACCTGCCGTACCTCAAAAAGGACGGATGGGTGATTACAAATACCGAACCTTTTGTCAATATTCCAGACTACCCCGACCTTGACACGCTGATGCAGCGCATCGAAGCGTTGCCCCACCACGTGGCGCTTGATGTGGCCGCGATTGCAAGCGAGGCCTCCTCGCCGCGCGCAGCCAATATCGTATTGTTGGGCGCCGCAGCGCCTTTCCTCGGTATCGACATCGCTAAAATCGAAGACGGCATACACTCGGTGTTCGCACGCAAAGGAGATGACATCGTCGAGATGAACATCAAGGCCTTCCGCGCCGGGCTCAAGGTGGCACACACCCACATCAACGGGAACAATTGAGCACACTTCCACGAAAAACAACTATAACGTATGGAAATACCTTTTGACCGAAAGACTGTCGGCGAGGTGCTGCACAAGATGCACATCGCTCATGCCGGCGATGCCACCATCCGGCAGACCCTTGCCCTTGCCGAGGAACTGGAGAGAATTACGGGGCGTAAATTCGTACATCTCGAGTTAGGTTCGCCCGGACTTCCGGCATCTCGAATAGGCATCGAGGCCCAAAAACAGGCTCTCGACGCCGGAGTGGCAAACAAGTATCCCAATATAGCCGGCATCACCCCGCTCAAACAGCAAGCCTCGCGATTTGTCAAGGCCTTCCTCGGCATAGACGTAAGGCCGGAAAGTTGCGTGCCCACCGTGGGGTCTATGATGGGCACCTTTGCATCATTTATCCTGAGCACACACCTGCACGCCGACAAGGACACCATATTGTTTATCAATCCGGGGTTCTCGGTACAGCCGTTGCAAGCCAAAGTGCTGGGATACAAGACAGACGAATTTGATGTCCACGACTTCCGCGGCGATAAGCTGGCCCGGAAGCTCGAAAGCCGCCTTGCAAAAGGCAATATCGCCGCAATCATATATTCCAATCCCAACAATCCGGCGTGGATATGCTTCACCGATAGCGAATTGGAACACATCGGCCGCCTGGCCACACAATACGACACGATAGTCCTTGAAGACCTCGCATATTTTGGCATGGACTCGCGCAAAAACATAGGACATCCGTTCGAGCCGCCGTACCAGAGCACCGTAGCGCGATATACCGACAACTACATACTACTGCTCTCCGCCTCCAAGATATTCAGCTATGCCGGCGAGCGTGTGGCCACGGCTGTAATCTCCGACGCATTGTTCGACCGCGAGTATCCCCATCTGAAGGAGACTCTCGGTATGGACACGCCCGGACGCACCTTTGTACACACCATACTGTACACCTTGTCCTCGGGCGTGTGCCACTCGGCACAGTATGCTCTGGCGGCAATGTACGAGGCCGCATGCGACGGAAAACTCGATTTCGTGACCGAAAACCGCGAATACGCCCGACGCGCTGCACGGCTGAAATCTATATTCGTGCGCAACGGCTTTCACATCATATACGACAAGGACCTCGACCGGGACGTCAGTGACGGCTTCTTCTTCACAATAGGCCGCAAGGGCTTTACGGGTGACGACCTCGTCGACGAGCTCATCCACTACGGCATCGCCGCCATCTCGCTGCGTACCACCGGCAGCGAACAGCAGGGGCTGCGCATATGCACATCGATGCTCGGCGACGACGATTATCCACTCCTTGAAGAACGACTCGCAGCCTTCAACCGTAATTTTCCACAGACATAATACACCATATATAATACACCACAGGCATAATACGCCACAGACATGAAAGCGAACTATATGACTGCCGCCGAGGCGGCCAAACTGGTCAAAAGCCACGACCGCGTGTACATCCAAGGCAGCACGTCCATACCGGAGGTATTGTTGGATGCCATAACGGCACGCCACGCCGAGCTGCAAGGCGTGGAGATGTATTCGGCCTTTGCTGTCGGCCGCCGTGACGCCCCGTATGCCAAGACCGAGTATCGAGATATATTCATTCCGCGCAGCCTGTTCATTTCCAACAGCATACGCAAGGCCGTAGACCGTGGCGAAGCACAAATCATCCCATGCTTCCTCGGCGAAGTCCCGGCGTTGTTCCGCGAGGGATACCTGCCGCTGGATGTCACCCTGCTCAACGTCTCGCCCCCCGACAAGGACGGCTATTGCAGCTACGGCGTGTCGGCCGACCTGGCATTCTCGGCCGTCGAATGTTCCAAGACTATCATCGCGCAGGTGAACAAGCAGATGCCCTACTCTTACGGCGACCCGCTCATACATATCAGCCGCTTCGATGCCTGTGTCGAAGTCGATGACCCGCTGGTCGAAGTGCCTACGGCCGTACCCAATGATGCCGAGCGCCGAATCGGCGGGCATATTGCCGAACTGATACCCGACGGCGCCACACTGCAAATAGGCGTGGGCGGCATTCCCAATGCCGTGCTCGGGCGGCTGCGCGACCACCGGCATCTCGGCTTGCACACCGAGGCAATGACCGACGGCGTGCTGCCGCTCATCCAAAGCGGAGTGATAGACAACTCTCAGAAGGTGGTCATGCCCGGAAAGAGCGTGGCCAGCCTTGCCTTGGGCTCAAGGGCACTATACGACTTCATGGACTACAACCCGGACATTATATTCAAGGACGTAGCGTGGACCAACTACCCCTTCCGCATATGCCAAAACCCCAAGGTGATGTCCATCAATTCGGCCATCGAAGTGGACCTTACCGGACAAGTATGTGCCGATTCGATAGGCACGCGACTGTTCTCCGGCGTCGGCGGACAGCACGACTTCATGTACGGCGGCGCGCTCTCCGAGGGCGGCAAGACCTTTATAGCCATGACTGCGACCTCCGGCAAGGGCATTTCCAAGATCAAGCCGGTGCTCACCGAGGGCGCCGGAGTTGTCACCACCCGATTCCAGACCCAGTATGTGGTGACCGAATACGGCGCCGCCTTCCTCAAAGGCAAGGACTGCGCTCAGCGTGCCCGCGCCCTCATCGCCATCGCCGCTCCCGAGGCCCGCGAAGACCTCGAACGCGCCGCATGCCGGCGCTTCGGCTACCGCTTCCTCCGCGAAAAATAGCAGACACAAGTCCCGGCGGCAAATCCTCGCATGTAGCGCCGCCGGACACCGGTGCCAAAATAACACCATATAGCCGCATTGCCGCACCGTTTGGCGCATTTCGGCTTGACAATATATCCGATTGGACGCATTAAAAAAAAATAATGACACATTGCACATCCGGGTAAAAAATATACGTATATTTGCGACATACAATCCGACGGGCTGACCCCGAGGAAATAAACCAAATCTATCCTTTCAACAAACAAAATCAAAGTTCGTATGAAAAAATTCTACGCAACGCTTGCCATGGCCCTCGCTACCGTAATAGGGGCGTCGGCCGCGCCGGTCATCTATGCCTACCAGACCTGGCAGCATGGCAACGACAACTCCGTGACCGGGCCCATAAAGTTTGACCCGGAGACCGATCCTATCAATGTAACGCTGATAGCGGACCAGTCAAGACTGGGACAGTGCTACTGCGGCTTCTACTACAACTACAAGTGGTATGTGCAAGTGACACTCCCCGGCACACAGTCCACCATCGAGAGCTTCAGCACCATCGACACCGAGACCGGTGAGCGCACGCCCATATCGCTCACCAGCACCAAGTGCATCGACCTGACCTACGACTACACCACGAACAACGTCTACGGCATCTACAAGGGCAACAGCGCCCTGGCGACGCTGGACATAAACACCGGCGCAGTCAAGAAAATAGGCGATTTCACCGACTTGGCAGGCAACAAGTTTACCATGATTGCCCTTGCCTGCGACTTGGACGGACAGATCTACGCAGTGAGCACCAACAACTCGTTCTACAAGGTCAATAAGACCAATGGTCGCGTGACCCTGGTAGGCGAATTGGGCGTCGATGCGGCCTTCGACCAGTCTATGGCCTTCGATTACTCCACCGGCGTGCTATACTGGTACAACAACGGCAAATACGCCTTGTACACCATCGATACCAAGACAGGCAAAGCCAAAGGCATCAACAACATCCTGTACAACGGCGAATTCGACAGCCTCAACACGCTGATGATACCATATATCAATGTAGCCAAGGGAGCCCCCGACCGCGTCACCGGCCGCAGCGCCACCGTCTCGGGAACCTCTGTAAAACTTGCCTGGACTCTCCCCACCAAGGACGCCCAAGGCAACGCCCTGACCTCGCTCGAAGGCATCAAGGTGCTGCGCGACGGCACGCAAGTAGCCTCTTTGGACGCCACAGCCACGGAATACACGGACAATAACGTCTCCGAAGGCGGCCACGACTACAAGCTCGTGCCCTTCAACGCTGCCGGCGACGGCGGCGTGGACACCGACCCGCTACACGTGGTAGTCGGCGCCGATGTCCCGGCAGCCGTGGCATCCTTCAGTGCCGTCCCGGGCGACAACAAGGCCGTACTTAACTGGACAGCCCCCACCAAAGGCCTCAATGGCGGAAGCTTTGACCCGGCAGGACTTACCGGATACGTAATCAAACGACGCATCTACGGCTCGCCCGACCAGACCGAAATCAAAATTTCCGATCCCTCGCAGACATCCTACGAGGACACCCCCGGATACGGACGCTACATCTACAGCATCGCTGCTGTCAACGACAAGGGCGAAGGCGCATATACCGAGGCTCCCACTGTTCTGGTCAAACCGGCCGACTGGATTGTCATGGGACAAGGCGATGCAGTGGCAGTGGTCGAGGACGGCAAGACATACAAATTCTACGACAACGGCGGCGAAGGCAATTACACCAACAACGCCGACGATCTGCTGACCATCAAGCCCGCCAATCCCAACAGCTATATACGAGTGCAATTCACCGAATTCGAAATCGACACCTTCGGTGATTACCTGATTATATACAACGGATTGGACGAAACCGCCCCCAAAATCGGCGAATTCAACAGCGAAGGCGGAGTGCCTGCGGCAATCAAAGACCTCCAAGCCACCAATGACAGCGGAGCCCTGACCTTCCACTTCACCAGCGACATCATGGACCGCCGCTTGGGTTGGGTCGCCACCGTCACCGCCGTGGAAGCCAAGGCCAATGACCTGGCAGCCGTCTCGGTAAGAGGCGAAAAATTCCCCACCACGAACAAGCTCGCAGAGTACTTCGTGAAAGTCACCAATAAGGGACGCAACGTGGCCAAGGGTTACAAAGTGCAACTGCGCGATGCCGAAAGCAAGACCCTCGCAACAGTAGACGGAACCGAACTGGCACGCAACGCCGCGACCGAGTTCAAGCTGCAATACACCTTTACAGAGGCCAAGAATACCACCGTCTCCGGATATGTGGTCTACGATGCAGACGAAGACGTGTCCAACAACTCGACAGCCGCACTTGTACTGAACATCGTTCCGGAAGGCAGCGAGCTGGTAACCATCGGCGCCGCCTCTCCCGATGACGTATCTGTAGTACCTACCACATTCTTGGCCAATCAGTCCGTATTCGAGGGCATCTACTACGCTTCGGACCTGGGCGAAAACGCCGGCAAGAAGATTGCGATGATATCCTTCCCATACGGCACCCTCGAAAGCGAATTCACCAATGTACCCATGCGCGTATGGCTGGGCGAAACCGAAAAGGCTAATCTCGAAGACGGAATTATTCCCGTCGGCCAACTCACCAAAGTCTTTGAAGGAACCATCGACGTCAAACTCGACGACGAAGCCATGGCCTTCGCCCTCCAAAACGAGTACAAATACAACGGCAAGAACCTCGTGGTGATGGTCTACAAGACCGGAAAAGAAACCAACCTCGACGGCGTGGCATTCAAGGGCACCTACGGCAAGCCCGAGTCGCCGCTCAACACCCGCTTCGACAACAACGACGAAGTCGATGACGAAGAATTCACCCTCGACCCCGAGAAGACCGATGAAACCTTCGGCTACGCAGCCTCCTCCATAGTCCCGGACATTAATGTTCTCTTCATCCCCGGTGCCGGTGTCAACGACATCAGCGTGGACGGCTCCGCCTCCATCAAGGCCGCTGACGGCGCCATCATCGTGTCCGGCAACGCCGGTCAGGCATTGGCAGTCTATGCCGCTGACGGTAAGGCCGTATATGTCGGCGCCTCCGTCACCGATGCCTCCGTGTCCGTAGTGCCCGGCGTATACATCGTACGTGCCGGCGCCACCACCGCCAAGGTCATCGTCAAGTAATCATCTACCGCATGTAATAGCGATAGACAACTTCCCCTAATAACAGTGGCCGTCATCCCGCAACAGGATGACGGCCACTTCTATAATTTGGACTGTCACATGGGGTGTGGAAAACTCCGGAGTTGGGAACAATAGAAATAATGGGAACAATGAAAAAAGTGCATTATTCTCATTATTCCCATTGCTCTTATGGTTCTTAGAGCTCCGGTCGAAGGGAACTCCGTGTGTGTCAGGCTATGGCTTATTTGCCGAGGGCGCAGCCTTTACATTTTTCGGCGATTTGGGTGAAGAAGTCGTTGCCCTTGTCGTCTACGAGGATAAATGCGGGGAAGTCTTCGACTTGGATTTTCCAGATGGCTTCCATGCCGAGTTCGGGGTATTCGAGGAGCTCGACTTTCTTGATGGAGTTCTGCGCGAGCACTGCGGCGGGGCCGCCGATGCTGCCCAGATAGAATCCGCCGTGCTTATGACATGCATCGGTGACTTGCTTGGAGCGGTTTCCTTTGGCAATCATGACCATAGAGCCGCCGGCGGCCTGGAATTGGTCAACGTAGCTGTCCATGCGTCCGGCGGTGGTGGGGCCGAAGCTGCCCGAGGGCATACCCTGCGGCGTCTTGGCCGGGCCGGCGTAGTATATGGGATGGTCTTTGAGATACTGAGGCATGGGTTCGCCGCGGTCGAGGCGTTCCTTGATTTTGGCGTGGGCGATGTCGCGACCTACGATGATGGTGCCGCGCAAGGACAGGCGTGTCGATACGGGATATTTGGAGAGCTCGGCAAGTATTTCCGGCATGGGTCGGTCGAGGTCGATATTGACGACCTTGCCTTCGCCGGCTTGACGCATTTCTTCGGGGATGAGTTCGCCGGGGTTGGCATCGAGTTTCTCAATCCAGAGGCCTTGGCGGTTGATTTTGGCTTTGACGTTGCGGTCGGCGCTGCAGCTTACGCCGAGGCCTACGGGGCATGATGCGCCGTGGCGCGGCAGGCGGATGACGCGTATGTCGTGGGCGAAGTATTTGCCGCCGAATTGTGCGCCGAGGCCTATTTTCTCGGAGGCTTCTTTGAGTTGTTTCTCGAGTTCGATGTCACGGAAGGCGTGTCCCAGCTCATTGCCCTCGGTGGGAAGGTTGTCATAATATTTGACGGAGGCTTTTTTGACGGTCTCGAGGTTTTTTTCGGCCGAAGTACCACCGATGACAAATGCTATGTGATATGGAGGACAGGCGGCGGTGCCGAGGGTCTTCATTTTCTCAACCAGGAAGGGGAGCAGTGTCTTGGGGTTGATCAGCGCCTTGGTCTCTTGATAGAGGTAAGTCTTGTTGGCCGAGCCGCCGCCTTTGGCCACGAATAGGAAGTGGTATTCGTCGTCATCGCCGGCGTGTATGTCCACTTGGGCGGGGAGGTTGCACCCGGTGTTGACTTCGTCGTACATGTTCAGGGGCGCATTTTGGCTGTAGCGGAGGTTATCGGTGGTGTAAGTGTCATACACTCCGCGCGACAGGCGCTCGGCGTCATCGCATCCGGTGAACACGTACTGGCCTTTTTCGCCGTGCACGATGGCCGTACCGGTGTCTTGGCAGAAAGGCAGTTGGCCTTTGGCAGCGACTTCGGCGTTGCGCAGCATCGTCAAGGCAACGAATTTGTCGTTTTCGCTTGCTTCGGGGTCATGGAGGATCTTGGCGACCATGGCGTTGTGCTCGCGGCGCAGCATGAAAGCGTCGTCATGGGTGGCCTGACGTGCCAGTACGGTGAGTGCTTCGGGGTCGATGACGAGAAATTCGTGTCCGCCCCAGTTCTCGGTGTGTACGTATTTGTCTGTCAGCTTGTAATACTCGGTTGTATCCGGTCCCAACGGGAACATGGGCTGATACTTGAAAGGTTTGGTTGCCATAAATCGTGTTGTATATAGGGTGTAATACTTTGTGTCCTGCCTCTTTAAGGCCCTTAGGGGCTTTAAGGCCTCTAAGGTCATGCAAATTTACATAATTTTTGCGGATGGCGAGCCATAAAGTCCGGAGAAATGGGAAAAAGGGCGTATTGACGCGCAAGCGTGTCATATTAAGGCGTATTATTTGCAGGGGCGAAATATATTGCGCCCGCGCAATACACGAGGATATAATATGTTGATTGTCGGATTAACGGATTATGTCGTTGCGGGCGCGATGTATTGCGCCCTACCGGTTTTACCGACACACCGCCCTACCGAATCCTTTATTTTGATATACGCGATTGTTACAAAAAACGCAGGCACGGCGGCGTTTGTCGTGCATATAGCAATATTTTTGCCGCAATATATTGCCTAAAGAAGCACATATTTTATGCGGACAATTGCCGCTTTTAACGTATATTTGCGCTGAGAAGCAGATATGGCTCTGACGCCACCACCACGACCCCAAGCATACGCATAGCACCTTGGTTGTGCAGCGTATATGGCATCACTGACAGGCATACCATAGTGTATGCGCTGCTTTCGGACTGCAGCCGCCCATCAGCGGACGCAATATTTTTGTAAAAGTCGGCCACAGCCACTTTCGGGATAAGGCCCGAACATCAGAATGCTTATTGTGGCAGATTGCTCCCCGAATTGGCGCGATGCGTCAATATCCTCTATAACAAGCCGTCCCATAGGCCGTATGTCCCACCCTTTTGAACATCCGTGTACTATGACGACATCCCAACCCCTGCCACGGCGGACACCCCGCCACCGGAGGGTTAGTCAACAGCACCCTCGGCGACAGGCCTCCTCGCAACTGCGACAGCCGATGCCGACAACGCAACTCACGGGCGCGAAATCCGCCACAATACACCCTATACACGATAACAATAACCTAAAAACAATATTCTAACAAAATGAGACTTAAAAGGATACTCTTATCTCTTACGGCATTCGTGCTGGCGCTCTCCTCGGCCTTACCCGCCGGCGCCGAGGCGTTTACCATCCCGACCGGCAACACTTCTTCCTGCAAGAAGAACGAAGCCCCGGTCAATGCCTGGTGGCCTAACGGCGGAAATAGCAGCAACGCCTCGACAGCCAAAGCTCTTGGCATAGCTGCCGTCAATGACAAGCTATGGGTGCTGACCGTAAACGGGTCAGTGACTAATCCGGCAAGCTACACGATGAACATACTTAACAGTACGACATTTGCACGCGAAGGAACCGCAAGCATGTCCGGCGTTACCGCAGGCACAGAAGATGTTGCTACGTTATATGGTTTGGTTCGTATGGGAAATGCTGTAATATCTATAAACAGGCCATCTTCCTATTGGCAAAACTTTAAGGTTTACTGCTGGGAAGGAACCGGAGCTCCTACGGTGATGTTTAACAATCACTTGAATACATACTTAAAGAAAAGTATGGGACGAGGATTAGGCGCTATAGGAACACCCTCAAATGGCAAAATATATGTCCTTTCATCCGATAGGGGGAGTGTTGCAATCTTTACGGTTACCAACAAGAAAATAGAAGATGCCGCAGGCAAAGCTGAATTAGTGACACTAAGCAAAGCCCCCGGCCTGGAGCTTGCAACTATCGAGCCATTAAGTGATGGGTCTTTTTGGGTTAAAGATGCTTCAAACAACACCTATGGTATGCACTTTAGTGCAAATGGTACACTCATCGAAGAATTCTCCGGTGATGGTTTTGCCAATGCAAACGGCTCCGGTCAACGCCATTTTACATTCAAAGGACAAAAGCTCGCCTTATGCATGAACTTCACTTCCGGATGGTCAGATCCTCGTCTGTCTCTCATAGACTATACTGCAGGCGTTGGCTCCGGAAAACAGAAGAATATAATCAGCGGCACACAGCCCCAATTGTCAACTCACTCTCAAGGTTCTATTAACATTACCGGCTGTGACTACGAAATCAAGACAGCAGACAAGCACTTGGTATTATATGGTCTGGACTGCGACGGTGGTATCGTGCGCGTAGAATATAAAGAAACATCGGCTCCCGGTATCGTTCAAGACTTCACGGCGACGGCACGCTGGGATGGTGCCGGACAGAAGGTAGACCTCACTTGGGCGAAAGACGGGAATGCCACCTCATACAAGGTATTTAAAAACTCCGATGACTTGGAAACAGCAACGGAGGTATGGAGCGGCACCGACACCAAGTGCACCCTCGACCTGACTTTGGGCACAGGCTTAGCGCACAAATATAGCATCAAGGGCTACAATGAAGGCGGCGAAAGCGCAAATAGCGCATACGCAAGCACTTTCGATGCCGGCTTCGGCGCTGTCAATTTGGAAGGCACCATCGACCCCAACGATACGAAGAAGGCCAAGCTCTCATGGAATGCCCCCGCCAATGGCACACTCCAAGGCTTCGAGGTGATTAAGCGCGAAACCAAGAACGGCAGCGACAACACCAGCGTCACTACTGACGCCAAAATTACCGACTTGGCACCGAATGTAACCACTTACGACTACCCCAACTATACCGCCCTCGTTACGACAATCGAGAACGGTATCACCTACAACACTTCGACCAGATTCTTAGTTCGCGCCAAGATGGCACAGACCATCACCACCGAAAAGGGCGAACAGACCAACGAAGTACTCTCTAATGCGGTAGCTCCGAACGTTCCCAATACCCCCTATTTTACAAGCATAGTAACCTATAAGGGCCGTCGCACCATCGCTTTGACATGGGAAGTGAGCTCGACCACCAACCTCAAATATTATGAAGTATATCGCGACGGCATCAAGATTCTGAGCAACTACGAAGGCAGCTCCTATATCGATGCCGAACTCCCCGACGGCAACTATTCGTATGTTGTAAAGGCTTACTACGATGAAGGCGGAGAAACCGTGGTTAAGAGCTCCTTGCCCGGAGAAGCCTCGATTACATACTCTCCCGACGTCACCAACTACATCCTCGACTGCATCTATGACTATCCCATCATGACACAAGATGAATGGACAGCCGCCGGCAGTCCCGCAGATGCTGTCGTAGCCAAAGGCTGGTTCGCAAATGCAAAGACTCGTGTAGGTGGCAATGGTGCTCCCGGTGACGTATATCGTCAGGCTCAATTCTACAACGGCAAATGGTATATTGCTCAGCTGACTGCACGCACCGAGCTTGTAGACGGAACCAACTATATACCCAATAGTTACGTGGGGGGTGATGAAGCCGGAACTGGAGCGAACAAAGAATACAAAGACGGCAAATGGAAAGGTCATATCTATTCCATAGGCGCAGATGCAGCTACGATCAAGACCATCGGCAATGCCGGCTCTGTAGTCAATGACACCTATGGCTTGGAGAACCAGTCCATAGCAGTGGATGGCACCGGCAAATTCTGGCATCGCGTAACCAACGGAGGCCCACTTAACAGTACTAATCTGTACTATCGCCCGATAAAATACCTCAAAGGCAATATCGAGCTGACCTACGGAGGCCACGACTTCTATTACTACGAACAGCAAGGCATAGCCGCAAACGGAGTACAGTACTATCGTACTCATTATTTGGCTGCCGGCAACTATGACAACGGCAACCCCTACGTACTGCTTTCGATGAACTTGTCTGCCGACGTGTACAGAGTAGACCTTAACGCCGCCGGTACTGCAATGAGTAATATCAAGAAGTTTGTCGCACCTTACGAGGGCATGACAAACCCCAAGACGGGCGAAGCCTTGCACCCCAAAGGCTCTACCGAGAACTATTCGTTCCCCGTACCCGGGCGCAACGGAGCATTTATCCAAACCGTGCGCAGCATCGGTACATGGTATGTAGACCCCTCCGGCCACTACTCTCTGATGTATGATGCTACTGCCGACATCACCCAGTCGGGAGGCGTGGCTTTCACCTACAACAATGAGTTCTTCGTGCTGCACCCCTCTACGGTTCGCAGTAACAACCCCGGCTACTTCCGCATCGACGTAGCAGAATGCGGCGAAGGCGAAACAGCCGCCACCGTGGTACCCTCCAAGAACAACATGATTCCCTGCGTAGGCAATAAGCTCGAAGAAGTTTCGCAATTCGTTGCCGGCAACTCGAACTGCTCGTGGTACGGCGCCGAGAAAAGCGAAGCAGACGACTGCATATACATCTATCAATATGTTCCCGGCGTACGCTTCGCCAAGTATCGCCTGTACAAGCGCGACGCTTATCCAGACGTACCCGTCAACATCAAGATTACGACCGGCTATGACGATGAAACCAACCTCTCCGACATCACACGCTTCGACTGCAAGATTACCTGGAATCGTCCCAGCAAGAAACCTACCGACCAAGACCACTCCTTCGGCCTGCCGGGAGCAGACATCGTGGTAAACCACTACAAAGTAGCCCTCAAAGACCAAAACGGCACTGTACTCAATACATGGACAGTAAATGACGTGGATGACGTGAACAATGTGTTCACCATCGACTACAATCAAAACGCTTCCGGTGAGTTCTTCATCAACGCCGACAAGTACACCGCCGAAATCGTTCCTATCTACAAACGCGTAAACAACGGAACACTCATCCGTGGTGGTATGAACTACGAAGTTGACCAAAACGACTACCCGGCAGCCATAGGCGAAGCCAAAGCATACATCTATAGCGGAGATGGCGCTGCCGCCGGCACGTACCGCGTAGACCTCGACTTTGACCGTGCCACAGCCGCCAATTCAGACGAACCCGTGTCGTACTTCCTCGTGGAATACTCCACCGACGGAGGCGCCACCTTCAACACCCTTAACAAATTCAACCTGCTCAAGCAGGGCGAAGACTACCACCACTACCCCGTAGAAGTCACCAACGGCCAAGTGCCCGGCAACTACAAGTTCGGCGGAAGCGATACGTACAAATTCGGCATCGACACCCCCGGCGAAAAGGGCTACGCCTTGCGCGAAAAAGCCAACCCCGCCACCGACAACAAGTGCGTGCTGTACTACTACACCAACACCAACCCGTCGGGCTTCAAGTACCGCATCACGGCCGTGTACGCCTCCACCAATGCTCGCATACGCAAGACCGCCTCGACCAACGCCGAGAACTTCAACGGCGGGACAACCGGCATAGGTGACGCCACCGGCTACAGCCTGAGCGTCTACCCCGTGCCCGCCACCACTGCGGTAACCGTCACCAGCCCCGAGGCTATAGAAAGCGTACGCATCTTCTCGACAGCAGGCGCCGAAGTGGCACGCGTGGCCGGCGAAAAGGACTACACCCAAAGCGTGGACGTCTCCACCCTGGCCCCGGGCGTGTATATGCTCGTAGTCAACGAGCAGGCCCCCCTGCGCATCGTTAAGAAGTGATTGATACTTTGATATATGCGGCCGAGCCGACCGAGGTTGGCACGTGCCCGCAGGGCCACCGCTCGCTTGTGCGAGTGAAGCCCTAAGAAGCAAGTAATTAATAGAATTACTTAGTACTGCAGTGATGCAGCACGCATCTTAAAAAAAACCACTGAAAAAGTGATTGATTGATCAACCTGAAATGTAGAATGCAATATTTATAATCCGCAAAACGAAACGTGCGACGCTCTCAGAACGAAACGTGCCAAAATTAAAACGAAACGATTCTCCTTCTCAAAACGAAGCGTACCTCTGACGCGCTTCCCTGAACACCCCTTTTTCAAAAAAATTTCGACCCGGCTTCGCCGGGATCTTCCAGCCTCCCGGCTCAGTATTTGAATGGCCTCCGAACATTGTCCGAAGGCCATTCTTTTTCGCTTTTCGCTTTGGGTCGCTACGCGACCGCTTTCTCGCTTTGCGTTCACGCGACTTCGACTATCGCTTTGTACGCGGCCACGCTCTGCGCTTTGACGAGTTTGCCGCGGAAGGCCAGACGCGACCCGACATTCGTGCTCGCATTCGATGCATCGCTATGCGCATTCGCGTACGACACGCCGCCATTCGCATTCGCGTTGCTGTTGCCGCGATAGACCACACGGCCTGTTGAGCCTGAATACCACACATAGTCGCAGTAATAGGTGGAGGAGCTGCCGCCGCTTGCGGCTACCGGCACCATATCCATATAAAGGCCATGTGCGACTTCGGTTATCCATGTGCCGCTTGCCGTGGTGCATTTCACCCAGCGTATGCTGCCGTCCGGCATCCATATCCGGTATTGGTTTTCCTTGCCGCTCGTATTGGGGACATCCACACAGTCCATCATGTCATATTTGTGATTGTAGATGTCCTCATATCCGAGGCAGCTGGTATTGTTTACCTGTTCGACTGTGGCGGTCTGTATCCCGGTGCCTTCGTTGATATACCACGCATACTGATGGACGAGGTTCTCGATCAGCGAGTTTGTGACATTGGGATTGATAGCTTTGGCAGCCTCGTACCCTACGGTTTCCTGCATACCGTGACTCATGGTTCCGCCGGTGGTACGGCTGACGGTATGGAAACCGGCTCCGCACACCTCCTGCGAGTCCCTGCGGCCATGGACGGCATAGAAGAAGTTGGCGATGCGGTTGTGCATCATCCAGTCTATCTGCTGCATTCCACGCTGGGCACTGTAGTAGTTGAAGTCTGTCCAGGTCATGTTGGCGACCGTGGTGCCACCGGTGACGCACGCTCTGAATTTGCCGTCGACGACCGATGTGCCCACTGCTCCGCACAGGTAGGCGGCATCGAAATACCAGTCGGGCTCCATGTCCTCGATTCTGTCGGTGTTGGACAGCACAACTTTGTCGAACGGCGCGGTGTTGCGTATGGTGAAGTTAAGCGTCACGGCTCCTTCGGGGACATCCTTTATCAGATACATGCCGTCCTGGAATCTCAGTAATAGCGTCGGAACAACGATGTTTTCAAGGACATTGCCGGCGGCATCGCAGAATACGGCGCCCATAAGTCCCGTGCCGGGAACGGAGGGGAAGCGCACGCGCTTATAGGCAGACACTCCAACCTGGCAGACCGAGAAGGCACTGTCGTTGGTGTAGGACGCGGCAAGGGTTGTCTTGCCGACTATCTTTTTGCCAACAATGACAAGACCTTCGTCACGGAGCTGTTCAAACGTCATGACATCGACATCCGGGCGTGAGGGCGCATGGTCCTTGTCATTGCTGCTGTAGCAATCAAGCTGCCGGTTATTGAGATAGTCGTACACTCCCTTGAGCCACGCATCGGGTTCGTACATCATAATGTCGCCCTCGGTGGAGTCGAGCTTCGCCTTGGTACAGTTACGGATTGATTCCGCATCTGCGTAATAATTGGAATCGCCGTCATGCAGGGGATAGTAGGTCATCTCGCCGTCAAGATTGTTCATCGTGGTCTCGACATTGGCGATGTTGACGGGGCGTGTCGTGGGCTTGCGTGTCATCTTGGCAAGGACACGGTGGCGTTTTTTCATTAAGGCGAGGACATGGCCGCTGGGCACATACTCGTTCCCGTACTTGTAGCCGGTTTCATTGTCAAGGTTGCTGATATTGGCGTCGTCGGCCACACCCATCGTGCGTTCTACGACCGAATATTCCGGCTGTATGATGTTAAGCTCCGGGAAGTGGGCGCACATCTCGTCATAGCGCTCCTGCTCCATGTAGCGTGTGAGCCGGACTGTGCCGACGAGGGCGCATGTGTCGGTGGAGTTGCCGTCGGCGTCAACACCGCCCATCGTCATGAATTTGTTGAGCCAGGTGCCGTCATCGTCGCGGTCTATGCCGGTGACACGGATGCGGTCGGTGTTGGAGCAGCGCTGAAGCAGGGTTTCCCAGTTGAGCAGCTGGCAGTTGTCAAAAACAATGGTCTTGACGTTGCCGTAGTTCTCAAGGGTCAGGCCGCTTTGCGTGAGTCTGGAAAGATACTCGAGGCGCAGCGTGGTGATGGTGGCCGGGAGTTTTGCCGAGGTGACCGGCGCTCCTTTGGCGAAATTGACGCTCTGAACTTTCGTGCCTCTCGCATCGAGGTCCTCAAGGCGCGTCTGGTTGGTAAGGTCGAGTGCCGTGCTCGTGCTGCCGCCGGTCTTGGCCTGTGCCTGGTTGCGCAGGTTGAGTTTGCGGAGCTGACGGCAGTTGCTTATACTGAGCCACCATCCGGTGGATCCGCTGCCGCTGCTCTGCAGGTTCAGTTCGCGAAGGGCCGTGCATTTGCCGAGGTCCAGGCCGTTCTTGAGGTGGTCAGCGGCTCCGGTCATGTCAAGTTTCTTTATTCGGCTCGCGCCATAGACCCGCAGGGGGTCGTTGACGGTGTAGGCTCCGGTAATGGCGATTTCTGCTTCGGCCCCGTCTGCCACAAGCCCGGTGTTGGCTATGTTCGGGGAGTTGTTGGTGCCGTAGCCGAAGGCGTAGGGCTCGCTTGAGGTGACGCGGATGCGGTCGGCGGCATCGTCGCCGGAACGGGCCATGTAGAGGTCTATGTTGTCGCTCGTGAAGTTGCTCGTGCCGTAAATGGCGTCGAGCAGCGCGAATCGGTTCTTGATGAAGTATGCGCGGTGGGAGGCGTTGCTGCCCTGCAGGGCGTAGATGAAGGGCCATATCTTGCCGTACATCTCCCTTGTGGCCGGGGCGATGTACTTGAGGTAGCCGCTCTTGTTGAAGGCGCGGTCGCTCCAGTTCCCGGACTGTTCCTCGATGAGCATGGCGAGGACTCTTTCGACTGTCATCACGCTGCGGTAGTTTGCGGCACACCTTCTGATGTCATCCTGGAGATTCGCCAGGCAGAGGTTCCACAGGACGCTGTCGAAGCCCTCCATGGCGTATTTGCTTGCCTCTGCGTCCCATGTGTCACGCATGGTGGTGTAGTCATAGACGAGGAAGCAGTCGTTACGCTTGCCGGCCTGGGTGTCGCCGTCGTAGTATGTCAGGTACCATATCAGGCCGTCCCAGGTACGCACGATTATGTTCTTGACGAACTGGTCCACGCCGAGTCCGTAGTTTCGGTCGATGTAGTAGGTCAGTATGTAGTCTTTGTCGAAATACTGGCTGATCTCGTCCTTGAACTTCTGGCTGGCATAAGTGGACAGGTCGGTGGACTTGGCGCCGGAGGGGACACAGGCCCGGAGCCATCCGAATAGCCTCTTCAGTGCATTCTGCTGTTTCTCGTGCAGACCGGCCCACTTGATGTCGCCGTCGCTCTGCGCCTTGCCGTTGGTGTCGATGCCGTAGTTGACTTCCATGCCGGCATCGAAGTCGGCGGCAAGCTGCGCGTCGCTCGTGGTCTTGAACAGGCAGACGGGTGATGTGTTGTTGAGTGTCTCAAGCGCCATCGGGCATTCGGGGGTATAGCCTTCCACTCCCTCCATGCCGAACAGCCGGCCGCTCTTGGATTTCTCGTTGTTGAAGTTGTACTGTCCGTAGTAGGTGTTCTCCCCGTCGACTGTTTCCGCGCAGAATATGTCGATAGGCATGCCGTCGATGGCCGAGCGCACGGTCACGGAGGCGAGGCTGTTGCCGCCCTGCTCGTACTGGTGGCGCTGTGGCGGCGTGAGCAGCCCGAGTTCCTTCATGACGTCGTTGAAAAGCTTGGCCCAGCCGGTGTTCAGCGACATGGACGAGTCGGAATAGTCGCTCTTGCAGCAGAACAGGTTCATGGCTATCGCGCCCGGGCGCATGGTGTATCTGTTGCCGTCCTGCACCATCTCTCCGCTCATCGAGAGAAGTTCGGAACCCTTGCTGCAGTAGATGCGGATGTTCTTGCTCGGATACTTTGTCGACGATGTGCCCTGGATGCGGATGAAGCAGTTGGTCAGTACGAAATCATACTGGTGGCCAAGTGCGGAGTAATAGTAAATGTCGGCGAGGAAGTCTGCCTTCTTGTTGTTGGTCTCGAATACATCGTCGAGCTTGTTTTTCCTTACGATTCGGAGGACTCCCTTGCCTTTGAGCAGCAGCTTGTCCATGTCGACTTCGCCGTTCTCGTTGAGGATGTCGTTGATGTCGAAGAGGCGCACCATCTCGTCGAGCGTGTCGGCGTCGACAATGCGGTTGTCGAGTTCCTCGTCATCGCTCAACGGTCGGTTGTAGATACGGATGTTCTTTATCTCCACATCGGCCTCCGAGCCTTCGATGGTGATGTCCTGGGGCGTGTCCTGCTGGAAGCTGAAGGCAGAGTCGTAGATGTCGGCGCCGGCGCGGTTGCCGTTGATGTAGAGTTCCATCAGGCGACCCTCCGCGGAGGTGCTTATTATGAGGGCGACCTTCTTCCAGTCGTCGGAATCGTATTTGGAGGCGAGCTTGATGTCGCGGGTCACCTGCTGGTCATCTTCGTTGGTGTATGTGACGGTCTGTCCGGTGCGGAAGCTCGCCTCGGAGGTGGTCACCAACAGGCCCTTGCCGTTGTGGATACAGCTCACCACGGGCGCGGACTTGTCGGTAACGTTGCTGACTCGCATAGTGAATTCGAGTGTCAGGCCCCGGGCCTTGACATCTGTGGCGAACGGCTTGTAGCCGATGGTGGCCCGGGCCCCGTTCGTGAGCTTGAGCGCTCCGTCTATCCATCCGCTGCTCTCCCAGTCGAAGCCTTCGAATGTCGTTCTGACACCGTTAGACTCCCATTGCGCCGGGTCGGTCTCGCCGTTGCTGCGTCCGGCGGCATCGAGCTTGAGCTGCAGCCCATAGGTGGCCTCGCTTATGTCAATGCCGCTCTCGGTGACTTCGACGGATATGTCATAACTCGTGCTGCCGGTCTTGAAGGTTAGAGTGGTGTCGCCTTTCTCGGTGAACCGGTTGGAGTAGTTCTGTACTGTCCTCGGGACGGCGGCTGTGCGTTCGCGGCTGCCGTTGCGGTATATCTCGATGATGGCCGGGGTGACGGACGGGTCGTAGGCCACGAAGTCGAAGGAACATTTCTCGTATTGGCCAACGGTGATTTTCGGGGTTTTGTGCGCGGTTCCCTCGAGGATGCGTCCGTCCTCATGGGTCGTCTTGATGCCGATAAAGGAGCCGGACGACCCTCGCTTGAATATGTCGAAGTATATGCTCTCGCTTTTCAGAGTGAGGCCGTCCACTTCCATCGTGGCCACCATCTGCACGGTGTGACGCCCCACGTTCAGGCCGGACATGGCAAGGGCGAAGTGGTCGTTGACGATGCCGCTTCTGGTCACGGAATGCAGGTTGCGCTGCTTGCCGTCGACATACAGGGCGACAGCCTTTGTGCCGGTGCCGGATACGGTGTACGGTATCTCGATGGTCTCGCTGTTGCCGAAGCCTCCGGCGCTGAGTCCCTGCGATATGTTGTATGAGCTGGAGAGCGACAGCGTGAGTGTCCTTACGGATATATAAGCCTGCTTGCGCTGCTGCTTCCCGGTGTTGGGGTCTGTGGTGGTCGCGACCACATATATGTCATGGGAGCCGAGAAGGAGGTATTTGGTGATGTCCAGTTCGTAGCTGCCTTTGGCGACGTCCTGCCGCGTTTCATGGTAGGTCTGTACGGCTCCGCGCTTGACCTGGATGTCGATGGTGGCTTTCTGTCCGGTGCTCGTCCCGGCTTCATCGCCTCCGGCGTTCTGATGGTCGTAGGCGAATGTCAGCTTCACGCTGTCGCCGAGTTTCACGGTGGGTTTGTCCACACTGGCGCCGAGGACAATTTTCGTGGTGGCGGACTCGCCGCCTCCGCCGCCCCCGGCAGGGAGTGTGAATTCGGTGATCACGGCGCTCTTGCTTTTCAGCTGCACGGTGACGGTGCTGTCATCGTTCTCTATGACTTCGCTGTCGAAAAGTGTCCCGGCTTCAAGCTCGGCGACTTTCCCGGCGACAACTTTGTTCTGGACGGGATTGGTGCTGTCTGTGTCAAGGCTTTCGTCAACGCTGATCTGGTCGGTATTGATGTTGACATTTCCCTGCTCGTCCGGGGTTATGGCGGTTCCGTTGAGTGTGATTTTCCTGACGACTCCGTCGGCTCCGTACTGCTCCCACGCGCCTTCCGTCAGGAACATGGAGATGGAGGTGCCGGTAAACCGGTAATCCTCCCATTTGCCGGGCGCGGACTCGAAGGTGATGATCATGCCGCGTTTCTGCTCGTCCTCGATGTCGGCATCGGCAAGTGCGGCCACGGCGGTCGCCTTGGTGTAGTAGCCGGAAGTCAGAGGCTGCTGCTCGGTGACATTGTAGAAGCCGCTGCCATTCCCTTTACCGCTTGCCTCGATGAGTGTCTCTTTCTCGTCACTCCACACATAGAGGGTTTCGCCGCAAAGGAACAGTTTGTCTTTCTTTACATTCGAGATACTGTCGTTATACATCTGCATGGGGTATGCGTCACTCTTCCATGAGAGGTAGTATTTGCTGTTGACAAAGAGCGCGAAAGCCTTCTTTGTCGGCAGAAAGACTATCTCACCGTCGGATGTGACAATACTCATTGCCTCGGTCGTAACATCAAGCGGCACAAACCGAGAGAACCGGGCAGTGGCTCCTTCACGGGCCGCCTCTGCGGTTTCCCTGTAATCCTGGACTACGGCCTGGGCTGCCGCCACGGCGTCATTTGCCGCCTGTGCCGCTTCGTCAGCATTGGCGGCGGCGGAATTGGCGGTCGATGCTGCCTCGGCTGCCTGGTCCCGTGCCGTGTTGGCTTGGGAGGCGGCTGTGTTCGCGTTTGTCGCCGCTGTATTGGCTGTCTTAGCCGCATCCTCCGCAGGTTTGCGAAGCAGCGACACCGGGGCGCTGACAACCTCGGTTCCCCGGATTGCCGGCAACGACACTATTCCGTCGAGACTCGTCACCTGGGTCAGTTCGTCAACGCTCTGCGATTCCGCTTTAATCGCGTTGAGAAGTTCGTTTTTTTCTGCCTGTGTCAGTGCCATATCTTATTGAATTGATTATAGGGTTTGCGTTCTGTGAGATAATCCGGGTTGCCCTGGTTGTCGTATGCCTCCCGTTCATGGGATATAGCGCGGTAGGCTTTTCCGCTGTCCCGCAGTTGTATCAGGCGGCACAGCCATTCCAGGACATAGAGCAGATAGAAAGGATGGTAAAGCAGTTCCTGCATCTGCGCCGTGTGTATGGCCTCGTGGTCGAAGTCAGTCCGGGTCATGACGCAGCCTTCCCGGACGAAAAGGATTCCGAAGAGGTTGATGCACTTGAAGCCCCGGAACGGGATGAGGCGGTTGTATATCACTTTCATTCCGCACCTCCTTCCAGTTGCTCACGCAGTCCGTCAATGAATGCCGGTGTTCCGTAGGTGTTGGATGCTTCCGTAAGGGTCCTGACCTCTTCTTCGGAATATTCCGTTTCTCCTTCGCTTCGGTAAATCTTCAGCGCAAGGGCGTGGGCCCGGATACCGTTGAAGTTCAGGTAGAGCATGTTGGCCACACTCTCCCGCGCATCGCCGGTCTGATACCTGCTTCTGTCGATACCTGCCGGTATCCTGAATTGTTGGAAATTGATTTTTGCCATAATCTTTGGTTTATTCTTTTTTCACTCCGATGATTAGTCCATTCTGTACTTGGAAGCGAACTTTGTCGAGGTCATAGTCATTGAATCCGAATGTCACGCCTTCATAGTATTGCGAAAAAGCTCCGGTATCGGCATTCATATCCATAGCGATTCTCAGGCCTTTTGCACCATTGAAATATGTATCTCCATTTATTACGTGATAATTACGGGCCGTCGCATGAATGTCTCCAAACATCCACAAGCCAATATTTCTACGGCCACCCGAAACATTAATGTAAACTCCGTAGTTTTCATATAATTCTGATGGCGTTGAGTTGCTGACATATATCTGAGCCGCTCCAACAGCAGAACCGAGAGGCATTGTGTCAAGACCAAGCCTTACACCCCTATATGCGTCATGGAAACCCAACCAAGGACTTCCTTTTGAAAATAAAGAAAATCGGCTCGTAGTTATTTTTTCTCCGGTACTCGGGTTTGTATAACCGTTCTCTGACCTTATGCTTGACTCATCAATGATAAAACCTCCAATCGTCCCTTTATTGGCGTTGATTTCTCCGGTGAATTTGCCGTTGATTGTCTCTATGCTGCCGTCCTCAAGTATCTTGAAATTGCCGTTGGCGGTCACTATGCCTTCAAGCTGTATATTGTCAGCCTTGATTTTGACACCGTCCTGGCCTGCCCCGACAAATGCCCGGAGATTGCCGTCACTGTCGATGGCGTATAGCCCGGTCATCTGCGCCGTGGTCAGTATTCCGGATTCAGCCAGGACCTTGCCGTCACTGTCAAAATTCTGCGCCGCTATCTTTATCAGTTTTTCGGACTGCTCGAACAATGTGCGGTACTTGTATGTGAGCGCCTCTACCTTGTCGGTTGACATGACAAGCATATACAGATAGATCTCGCCGGTGAACGACAGCCTGAAGTCGCCGGTTCCGTTCCAGAGACCGTCACAATTGAACTGGACATAACCGGTGGTTTCCACAAGTTCTTCTTCAATATCAAACGAATTGAAGTTCTCGAAGCCGGTTTTATCCACGCTGTCGAATCTGACCGTCAGCTTGCCCGGTTTGACACAGCGATAGAAGAAGCTCAGATAAACCGGCAGAGCCTCCTTCTTGCCGTCGGCGTTAGTTTCAAATGTGGGTTTGCTACGGAGATTGGCATTCTTCTGCAGTATATATTTGTTGACGATGCGCACCACTGTGCGCCCGTCATCTTTGGTAACGCTTGCGCAATTTCCTTTCCGGGTGAGGACATTGTTGTTGGCCCATATCCACTTGTTGCCGACGAGGAAGAATACGGCTTCGTTCTGCGTATCCCATTTTTCCATGCCTGTGGCAAATGCCGGATTACTCAGATACCCTTTGTCTATGACAAAATCATTGCGCACGGCCTCGACCATGCTTTCAATCTTGCCTTCGACTATCTCGAATTTGGTCTTGATGTCCTCGCCGGTAACCAGAAGGAAGGAGCCTCGCAGGTATGCGTTGTCGGAATACAGACCGTTGCCGTGGGGCTGATTGTCTGCCGGAAACCGGTCATCGGTTATGCCGTCAAGGTTTCCGAGGCGCGCCCGGAGGCAGTCTGTGAAATTCTTGTCATGCACGCCGTCGAGGACATCGATACGCGGCTGTCCGTCCTCGGTGGCGGATATGAGTATGAGGTTCTGTCGGTTCTTGTCTGTGGTATTGCCCATCAGCACGCACTCGTCACCGGGTTCAGGTGCTGACTGACCTTCAAAACTGCGTAAATCCACCCTGACGCCAGTGCTTCTGACACCGTTGATTTCCACCCAGTAACTTTTAAGATGCCCATTGGTGAATGTCTGGCAGCGCATAAGGTCCCCGACGGCAAATGAATTGGGAGTCTCAAATGTTATATGATAGTCGCTGCCGTCATTATAAACTTCCTTGATTTTGCCATTGGCCGCAGACACGCATATCTGTCCGCCCACGCTCCGGATCTTCTCAATCAGCAACTCGAGGACAGTCATTACCTGGCGCACGGTGAGTTTGTCGACAGTGAGATGCGACAACCCGTTCTCAAGCCAAATGCGCCATCCTTCGCCAGCCAGACCGTCAACAAATTTGGGGCTGCTCATCAGCAGTCGCACAACAAGCGTGAGCAGTTCGGCGTTTCCTTTGCCGTCAATGTTGCCACCCTGCACCCCGGCGATGAAATCACCGGCATCGATACCTTCCTCGAATATGATTTTCTTTTTGGCGCGGTCGGGGCTGTTCTTGCTGATAAACTCCCTTTGACTGCGTCGGGCCGAAAAGAGGTTGTTGTCGGTCGGCACGGTCTTGTCCCATGTGCGTATAATGTCCGGAAGAGCCGTTGACTCTCCGATTGACCGGGCATAACTCTTGGCATCGCTGACGGAATCGGACATGCGCTGCATCGATGTCCTGCTCAGAGCGTCGCCAATCTCGATATCCATCTGCGACGGAAGGTTTACTTTCCGGGTTATTCTGGTAATGCGGCTGTCACGGTATCCGAATTCAGGAAAATATTCCTCGCTCTCGAGGCGCACCCTGCGGCCTATCGAGAGCTCGATGCCATTGTCCTCTATCCATACATGGTCCGTGGATGCCTTGTAAACAGTGAGGTCGAGGTTATGGTCTGCATTATATTTATTTACAGCAGTAAGGAATTCTTCTTCGGCAAGGGCGTAATATTCGTCCGGCATCCTGAGATTCCACAGGATATATTTGTCGCCGGCTTTCGGCACGAGCGTACCGCCGGGCAACTGCGTGTCATCGTCATAGGGCCAGATGGTGATTATCTCGAATTCCCGGGTGTCGCTGTTGTAGTTTACCTCGAAATAATATGTACCGTCTTCCTCGTCGCCGAGTCCGGCAAGCTCGCTTCCTTCCTGGAATGACACACGCTTGACCAGACCGCCGATTTCATAGTCGTTGGGGTTGAACGGCAGACTGTCATCGCGGAAATAGTAAATTGTGAATGGTTTTCCGTCCTCACCGGTCTTGACTTCGCTCCGGACGCTGCTTACCACACCGGTGCGACGCGGATATATGTCCGCGAATGCGTCGGCCTCGTAATGATCCACGCGGCCATATTTGTCGGCATTCATCTCGACATATTTCTGGCCGCCGGGCAACTGTAGCCGGGAATATCCGTATTTCTCGCGGTCTATGTTGCGACTGCTGCCCACGGGGTACAGGCGTGTATAGAAATCCACATTGTCGGCGGTTGTCGGTTCTATGCCGGTCAGCCCTTTGTCATAGCCCATGAAAACCGGCTCGCCATGCTCACATTTGCAGATGTTGACGGTTTGGCCTTCCACCCACCATTCGGCGCCGACTTTCTCGGCAATCTCCTTGAGAGCCTGGTCGCAGTACTTGCCGAAGTAGTCGATAACGATGTTCTCGGTGCCGTCGACCTGTCCGGCCTTCCAGTCCGTGATGTTGCCCATGCCGTCGTTCATGCAGCGGACTATCATCGCCACATGTTCCCGGGGCGGTGCGGTCAGGGTGAACACCGGCTCTTCCTCGTTGTCAACGGTCTTGATTACGAGCAGACGCTTGATCATGCTCTCCACGCCGTAGAGCTTGATGTCGTAGCTCCACTCTTTCGTGGATTTCTGCTTCGGACGGTATTTCTCGGTGAGCCAGTAGCGCTCACCCTCAAAGTCGGCGTAGTCATCGACCTCAAGGTCTATATGCTCGTAATGGGTGAACGAGAGAGTCAGGACATTGTCGCCCTGTATCTCTGTCGCCTGGGTGGAGCTGTCGTTAGGGGACAGTTCCACTTTCGGGTTCCCGACTTTGTCGTATATCGTTATAAGCATATTTGAACGGCGTTTTAATTCAGTTAGAATGACGGTACAGGCTCGCGGAATTTCACCTTGAAGCGGCTTGCCTGGACTCCTTCGTTATGGAGATATGTGAGCGGCTTGTAGCCCGGACAATCGTCATAGAACATGCGCATGGTCAACCCGAGTTCCGGCAACCGCACCGAAAGCCATCCGTTTTCCCCGGTCTTGAGGAATGTTATGAACGAGCGATATCTTATCAGCCACTCATTCCTGGTTCCGGCAAATATGGCGAAGTGCAGTGTGACATCCCGTTCTTCGTTTTTGACATCGAGTTTCCCGGAATATTTGGTGCCGTCATGTTCCCGGATGTTGACGCCGACATGGCTTTTCACCTTTGACGGTGCCATTATGGATGTGAGATTGTCCCGGCCGCCCTTCTTCTCTTCGGTCAGAAAGGCTCCGAATTCAGTCCATATATCCTTGCCGTTTATTATGACAAGACCCTTCAGTGCGGTTGTGTCCATTTTTATTTGGTTCTGATGCCGTCTCTGGCGATTTTTATAAGCAGTTCCTTGATTTCTTCAGCCGATGCCGCATTGGATTTCGTATTCTCGGCAATCTGGGCAAGGTATCCCTCGGCAGCACTCATGCGCTCGGCCACATTTTCGACAATGTTGTCGATATTGGCCACATGACCCTGTACCGAAACAAACAGTCCTTCGAGCTTTGTCCCCTGGTCCTGGCTCATGGCGTTATAACTGCCGGCTTTTCCGGACTGCGATGAACCTTTGTCATCACTGCCGTAACCGGTGGCTGCCGCGAGTTGGTCGCGGAGCTTCATGGCTTCCTCGACATATTTCATGTACTCTTCGGACAAGGCATTGCGCTCGGCTTCGGTAAGGTCATTGTCTTCCATCGCCTTGCTGAACTTCTTCCACCATTCCTCGAGCTTGTCGGCGTACAGTTCGCCGATTTTGTTAGAAAGCATGGCCCGCATGAAGTATTCGCTGATATTATCGGCAAAATCTTCCGTGCTTGCCTCCATATCCATGAGCTGAACGATGAAGCTGTCATACATGGAGTCGAAGGAGATTCCTGTCAGTCCTTCGTAAAGTTCGTTTGTCAGCTCCTCCAGTTTGCCGGCTTGAGCGATATAGTCGTCAAGTTTTTCGGTCAGCCTGCCACCGTATCCACCTTTGCCGGAGTCCTGGATCTGTTTCCACATATCGACATTGGCGCGGAGCATCTTCATCTCCTCCGGCGACAGACTCCAGATATTGCCATCCCACGAGCGGCCGATCTGACGGCTCAGGCGCTCAATCTGTTCCTGAGAGAATCCGTCCCAATAGTAATTCCAACTGTGGTGGGAGCCGTGGTATCCTGCCTGAGCCTGGGCGATGCCGAGATAATTGGCATTTGTCTCGCGCTGATAGTTGTATGCGTCCCGGTATGCTGCGACGCTCTTGGTTCCTTTGCTTGCCTTGATTTCATCGGTCAAGTCCTCGATGGCGGTCTGGAGCAATTCATTTCGCTCTGTCAGTTTGTCAATGGTCTCCTGAACCTCCTTGGCATTGCTTGAGCTGAACCATGAGGTGAAGCCTCCGAATGTAATGGCATCAAATATGCCGGCAATGCCATCGATGAGCGACTGACCTATCTGAACGAACATTTTTCCATTCAGCAGATTCTTGAGTATGCCGGATATGGCATTGAGCACGGTATCAATAAGACTTGACACCAGGACTCCTATGCCATCTTTGAGGATATCCAACAGAGAAAGGACGGCCGAAATAATCTGCCCCATCAGTCCGCTGTTGCCAATAGCCTCTGAAACACTTTTCCCGATAGCGGAATTCCCGAGCAGCTTTGACATGCCTTTTGCAAGGGCACCTCCAACGGCGTTTGTGACACCGCTGTTGTTGAAGAGCTTATCAAGGCTCATCAGACTTTCTCCCACACCCTGCAGGCTGCCGGATTTAAGTCCGGCAAGACTGGACACAAGCGTATTGAACATATTATTGACCTGCGTGGTAGATGCCTGTAGGCTATTGGATGCTTCCTGCACATCTGCGCCGAATGAGCGCACCCGATCGGATGCTTCGTTCATATTTGTGGTGGCGGTCGCTACTTCCGCCTTAGCAGCAGTAATGGCATCGGCATTACCACTTTGCTCTGCCTGGGCGAGCTTTCTCTTCGCAGCGGTCAAAGCCTCTGTCGCAAGCCGCTCTTTATCCTGGGCGTCCATGTAATTACGCATGGCCGTCTGATATGAGGTGAGATCGTTTCCGAGAGTAACGAATATTCCGCTGTCCCATGATGTGTTTGCCTCTTCGAGCTTGGCTATAAGCTCATAGAGGGTCTGCTGATCCTGAAGGTCCGAATTTCGGAATTCCTCGGTCTCGGAGATTGCCCGGAGTTTGGCAATGGTAGGTTCAAGCTGATCACGGAACATGGTACCGAAACCACTAAACACACTTCCCCAATCAACAGACTGCTTAATCGCATCTATTTCGATGTTCTGAAGGGCTGTAGCCTTCTCCTTCTCCAATGATTTCTTTACCCATTCATCGGAGGCTTCGGCTATTTTTCGGTCGTATTCTTCAGACAAGGCGAGTTTTTTCTGTTGGAATGTACCGTACTCCTTCAGATATTCCTCCATGTGCTGCAGTTCGAGCTGATAGACTCCCTGCAGGGCCTTGTCCTGATTTTCAAGGGCAATGCGGCCGGCTCTGTCTATCTCGGTCTGCTGGGTTTCAGTCAATCCTTCGGCATTCAGCCCGGTTGCGCCGGATTCTTTGTTCAGCGCCTTGAAAGATGCCCTCTGGGCTTCTATCTCGGCAAGTTCTTTTTTATAGTCCAGGGCAATCTGCCGGCGACGACGCTCTGCACCATCAGCCATCTGGTTTATTTCATCCTGCTCATTCTGCCAACGGAGTTTCTGCAACTCATCCGCTTCCTTGCGGGCGGCCTCAAGCCTGTCCTCTTTGGTGGTATTTGTAGTGGAACTTGTTGGTGTCGTTCCTCCGGTCATCTGAGGTATTTTAAGGGCGTCAAGCGCTTCTTCAGTCGCGCCTATCTCTTTCTGTAAGTCGTTGACACGGCGGTCAGCCTCAGCTGTTGCAGCCTGAATCTCCCGGTCACGCGCCTCAAGAGCCAACCGGTTACTGGCTGCATTGTAGGCGCCCGCATCGCTGACTTCGTATGTATATGTTGTCCAGCTGCTCATTGTGGCACCCCCGCCATTAGCTCTCACATGCTCATGAGGCACAGCACGGACGCCGGCCATGCCTCTTGCCTGGGCATCGGCATAGCTTACTTCGTCCCCTTGGGATTTCACCGTATATCTCGCATTACGTCGCGCAAGATCCTGCCTTTCCAACATAGTGGAATATGCCTGGGTGACAGCCTTGTCAAGTGCGGCGGCTTTCGCACGGAGAATGAAAGACTGCACCACATTGCTTGTGTTATTGACAAGAACTTCCTCGGCATCCTTGACGCTGTTGACCGACAGCCCCAGTTCCTGGAATGCCTTTTTATTTTCATCAACGAATTTCCGGCGTTTGGCCATATCATCTCCAAGAGCCTTCCACGCACGTTGCAATTTATTATATGCCGCAATCTGGGAACCGGCGCTTTCGCCGATGGACCGGGCTATGCCTTCATTGATTTCCTTGGTTCGTTCAAGTTGTGCCTGGCGTTCCTCCTCGGCCTTCTTAGCAGCCTCATTCCCCTTTGCGAGGGCATACAGGGCACCGACAACAGTCACAACCGCCATCGCGAGCAGCACGTAAGGGTTTGCCTTGGCCACCGCATTGAAAGCTGCCTGTGCTATTGTGGCCGTCTTGGTGGCAATCACGCCACGACCTACCGCCCATGTGCGGATTGTTTCGGCGGTGGCGGCAGCTTTGGTCTGTATGACATTGACGCCCTGCATGAGGGCCGACTGTTTCTGAAGATTGACCTGCATTGAAGTCAATGCATTGCTCGCCACAAGCGCCGTCTGGAGTTGTGTCTGAACCTCCATAAGGTCGGACTCGCTTAATCCGAGTGCCTGGGCTCCGGCGGTCGCAAGTCCGAATCCATCAACGACGAGCTGTATGCCTCCCGCCAACTGGTCAAATCCTCTTGAGTCGGATGCGGCATTGGTAACTGCCTGGGAAGTGTCGGCGATAGCATCGTTCAGTTCGCCGGCTTTTTCCGTAAGTTCGTCAATATGCCGGGCAAGTTCTTTGCCCTGGGCGGTCTGTTTCTCCTGATCCGTCAATGACCGGTAAGCAAGCAACAGTGTGGCGATTTCTTCACGGACATTACGGAGCTGCTGCCGGAGTGAGACCCCGGCATTGTCCGCCTCAAGTTTAAGTTCACGCTGCTGTTTTGTCAGTTCCTCAAGACCTGCCTTCTCTGCGTCGAGTTCCTTTTTGAGTGCAGCGAGCTGGGAAGATGCCTTTGCGACTGCTTGCCCCGGAGCCATCTTCTTTACTGATTTTTCAAGTTCCCGGTACTGTTTCTCGAGATCGCGCACAATGCCACGCTGCACAGTCAATGCTCCGGCGACATCCTTGAGCTGGCGCTTGGTGTCGTTGGAAAAGTGACTGACGGTCTGACCGGCCTTTTTGAGACCGGGCGTCAGGCCGTCCTGAAGGAATATTTCAAGCTCTACGGGCTTCATGTGTCACTGTTTTAAATTGCTTCTGAAGAATCCTTCAACTTCCCGGGCATCATCCTCTGCGGTAGCGCCGGCTGTCTTGTTTGACTGTGATACCTTGTGTCTGCTCCTGTATCGTGGGGCATCACTCAGCATCATAATCAGGGTCTGATAATTTACTTTGTTCAGGATATAGTCCACACTCCAGCCTGTGGCATCGGCCACCTGCCATATAAATCCGAAGGGGCTATGGGAGGGTTCGTAACCGCTCTTTAACTCCCCTTCGCTGCCCGGCTCAGTCTCAGCTTCATCGGATTCGTCCGTTCGGCTAATCTGATAATAGGAATAAAAGGGTCAGTGCCCATCAGGCTTACGAATTTCTGCGCCGCAGCCAAAATGATATGCTGCTCCACACAGTTCCGAATAAACCATGACACCGGCCGAACAAACAGGCGGCGTACCGGTCCCACGCAAATAGTATAGGCTATCATCCGGCAGAGCGCTGGCCCATGCTTCGCCATGAACCGCATCTGCTCCTCTTTGGTAAATGCCGCCATCTGCTCTGCAGTGACCTCCATTGAAAGATATGTCCGGGCAAACTGGATCTGCCCGGACATATATGGTCTTTTGAGTGTCACACGCAGTTTCACGGGGCGTTTCCTGAAAGGCAGCTTGAATTCCTTAAGCGGAATCGATATGCCTATATTCAGCAGTGCGTCGGCAGCTTCGCGCTGTATGACCCGTTCAAGCGTGATGTCCATACATTATCCTGCGGTTTGGGTATCTTCGGGAAGCAGCCAGTTGCCGGTTTCCGACCATTCGGTGGGAAGTGAATCGCTTGCGAACACGCCGTAAGGGGGAACATTGGCGGCAGACGGCATGGCGACCTTCAGCTCGACCTCGATCTTGGCGGTCTCGGTAAGCGTGAGCTTGCCGGCGAGGTCGGAAAGCAGGGTGGCGTTGGGAATGAGGACGGACTGCCCGGACACAAGTTCCAGTTCCCACGGTCCCTCCATGACCATCGCGGCGCGCGGGGCAGTCCAGCCGACTACCTTCTCACCCGACTTATGGAGCTTGCCGCCAAGAAGCTGCTCCAGGCTCTCGAAATTCAACTGAATCATGTCGAACTTGGGCGCGATCTTGCCGTTGGACTGTGGTATGACCAGGACGGGGGCTCCGGGAACCTGCTCGGCCTCTATGTCGGTTGACTCCGGCTTGGTGCCTCCCATGTCGAATGAGTTCTTGGCAATATAGCCGACAGGTTTGCCTTTATATTTGACGGCACCGATGCCGTACATGAAGTCTTTATTCATTTTTGCGTCATTTTGAGATTTTGATGAAATAAGTTAGGGATATCCCGGCGACAAAGCCCAGGGCAAGTCCTTTGACAAATATCTCCAAGGGAGATTCCCGGGTCTTTGTCTCTTCCTGAACAGTGGCGTGGTAACTTTCCAGTGCGTCACGTGCGTTATGGTAAAGCGTCTCGTAATATTCCACCTGCCGGGCGAGGCTGTCGCATGTGCCGGTCACGTATATAGTGTCACCTCGTATTGATACTTCGGCATGGGCCTGTCCGCTCTTGCGGTGATAGGTCGCGCCTTGCGGGAGTTTAAGGAGGCTGTCCACGGATATCCTCATCTCCACACGGCTCTCCGGCACCGCTTCCGTCTGGACAATCCGCGTAAATGTCTGAATTGTGTCGTGGACCGTCACTATCTGTTGGCTCTGGACTTGTTCGGTCTGCGTCTTTTTGGTGGTCGCGCAGCCGGGCAAGCACAGGACAGCCGTCAGAATGAGGACAACCGGAAGCAGCTTCGACAGCTTTGCGCAGCCGGGCCATTTCTCTCTTGGTAGAGGCCATCTCCCTTTTGGTGGCCTGAAGGTCTTCTCTGGTCGCATGAAGTTCGTCTTTTAACGGTTTTACGATGTTCTCCACCAGAATCCGGGTCGCGTTCTCGGTATTGGTGATGTGCACGGTCTCGGCATCGGCTCTTGCCTTTTCGGCATCGGCGTTTGCTTTGCGCACTGTCGCCCTCATGGTGGCGACCGCCACCACAAGCGCCACAAGGCCGCCGCCGAGAAGTATGTTGAGGATTTCGCTGAAGGACATCGCTATGATTGGTTTGATTGGTTGTTACTGGGTTATGCCTATCGATTTGAGCCACTTCTGCACGTCGAAGCTCGGACAGGCTTTGGCGGCCACCTCGTTATGCCCGATGATACGGACACCGGGGAACCGGCGGTGAAAGTCCTTGACGTATGCCTCCATCGCCTTGAGCTGTGCAGGGGTGCGGGTATCCTTAGGGGTCTTGCCGTCCCGGGCGCACCCGCCGGCATAGACCACATGGCGGCTCACGGAGTTGTAGCCTTTGGCTCCGTTAGTGATTTCCCACGGGTCAACGTTGGCGTCCTCGTTATTGCCGACAAGACGCTCCACAGAGCCATCGAGGTGGATGATGTCGGTATAGCCGACCTGTTTCCACCCCCGGCCGCCCTTCGACACCGGGGAGGTGTGCCAGCGTCGAATATCATCGGCTGTCACCTCACGTCCCTCGGGTGTCGCGGTGCAATGAAGTACGAGATACAAGAGCTTGGCCATGATTATTTGCCGGTTTCAGTGGTACCGCCGCCCTGAGTGGTGCCTCCCGTTGATGAACCTGTAGATGCCTTGAACTTGGGCGTGGCGCGGAAGTCTGCGACGATGAATTCCTCACCGAAGGCGATGTTGGTGTCGGCCTTCATGAGCAGCTTGAAGAAGTAGAGCTCGCTGGCGTTGGAAACCTTGTCGATCTGAATGACACTCTCGTCGTTCTGGAGATTGACGGCAGCGAAAAAGTTGCCGTCCGCATCGGGCGAGCAGAGGGTGGCGACGATTACGCTGTCGGGCCACGCGGCCACGGTCTCGATGGTGATGCCCTTGTAGCGCTTGCGGTTGACCTCGGTCTCGCTGGCGTTCTTGGCCTCACGCTCGGTCAGCTCGTCGTCGTATTTGTCGAAGTCATCGACGCTCATGATGATGCGAAGGTCGGGGTTGTTGCGCATTGCCTTGGGGACTGCGGCGCGGACGGCCTTCAGCTTCTTGATCATGGTGTCGGCCTTGGATACGTCGACCAGAACATAGTCCGCAGCCTTGGCTGCCTGGGTGAGGATGCCGTTCATGAGCTTGGTATCGTCCGTGCCATCGGCATATTCGCCATTGACGTAGTGGTCGCCGAGCTCGAACTGTACCTGCTTGCTCAGGGCGTCGAGCAGCTTGTTCTGGACTTCGGGGGGAAGCTGGGCGAAAACGAGGTTGCCCGTGGGCTGCCACTTGCGCCAGATACTCTCGAAGGCGCGGGGGTTGAATACGGTGAATGCCATGAAGTCGTGGGGCTCCAGGGTCTGCTCCGAATAATGGAAGTCTCCCTTGCTGTCGGTGACCTGCGGATCTTCCTTGCGCTTCTGGAGCATCTTGCCGGTCTTCAGACGGGGGATGCTGATTTTCTTTTCCACGCCGGGGATAACGTGGATAAGGCCTTTCTCCACGAGTTCGTTGCTTGTGGTGGCCACGGTGAGGATTCTCTCAAGGACCTCGCCGTTGTAACTGGTGTTGTCTACTTTGATTGCCATGTCGGTATGTGTTGAAGTTGTTATTTCTTGAGGTTGGCGCGGATTTCCTCCATGCGGAGTTCCCACGGGCCCTTGGCGGGAGCGGCGCCGTCACCGTCGGCCTTGTCGGGTTCGATGGCCGCACTCAGCTTCACTGCCGGCGATATGGCGTCGAGGGTGGCGTTGAGGTCTTCGATGCCGAGCTTTTTGCCCATGTCGATGAAGTGCTGCTTCTTGTCAGCCGGGATCTTCTTGGCGGCGACGGCCGCATCGACAGCTGCTGTAATCTGCGCGAGCTTGAGCTGTTCGTTCTCTGCACGCATCTTGTCGGATTCCTCCTTGGAACCCTTCAGTTCGGCGAGCTTGGCGTTGACGGCCGCCTCGTCTGCCGTTTCCGGCAAGCCCAGTTCCTGGGCGAGTGTCTTGATGTCCATTTGGGGATTGTTGTTTTGAGGTTTATGATTCAGCAGGGGAAGGGGGCAGTCGCCTCCGTCGCCGAGCGTTATTAACTGTCCGTCCTTGTAAAGCCGGATGGCGTCGTTATTGGCACCTATATCCACAAGCGACACCTCGTGCAGCCGGGATTTCGTCACGGTGGGATACCGTTGCCCGGGAACCAGATGCTCCGGGGCGTCGCTGGTCTCGACGATGTTGAAGCCGATGCTGACCATGCGCAGGGAGCCGAATTCCCATTGCTTCTTGCACTGGCGCGACAGTTCCGTCGCTTCGTCGAATGCAAGCTCCCCGGTTATCTCGCCGTTCTCTCTCTTGATGTCTTTGATTACGCCGATCGCCTGGCCGCGGTTGTGCATGTACAGGAGTATCGGGTTCCGCTCGTACTGCGATATGTCCACCCCGTCGGTCAGGACACGGTAACCGTAGCTGTTAAGCGTGTCGTTGGTAAGTCTTACTCTGTTGCCCATCGTTATGTGCGATAATGATTTTTCGCTGCAAAATTCAGCGTTAATCGCCTTACATCCAAAAAAGTGTGCAATGGTTGCACACTTGTATGCAATGGTTGCACACTTTTTTTGCGGACACCGTATTTTACGCCACCTTTGCGGCAAATTCAATCGCATATTATCACATTCAGATATGGCTACAAAGCAGGAAAACGAAAAAAAGAAGTCCCTCGCCAGGGCTTTGTTTCTCTCCGGCATGGAGATGACCGAGATTGCCGACAAGGTGGATGTCTCCCGCGTCACCATCTCCAAATGGTGCGCCGCTGAGGGATGGAAGGAAGCGCGTGCCGCAAAAAGCATCACACGCCCAGAGCTTGTCAACAAACTGCTCATGACCATAGACAAACTCATCGAGCAGGTGAATGCCTCCGATGACATTGCGGCGACTGCCGGCTTGGCCGACAAACTATCAAAACTGTCGGCCGTCATAGAGAAGCTCGACAAGAAGGCCAATGTCATTGACGCAATCGAGGTCTTCATGGCTTTCTCTCGGTGGCTTGAGTATAGGGCGGCAACCGACCCGGAAGTCACGCCGGAACTTATCAAGGCCATCAACAAGTACCAGGACAAGTATATCATCGAGTCCATGGGCTCCAATCAGCTGAAGTGATATGGCATCCGCAGCCGAGATAAAGAAAGCATACGAGGAATGGCGGGACCATTGCAAGCGCGTCAATTCGCTGACGCCTGTTACAATGTCGGTCGCCAAGGAGTCAGCCGCCGAGCGTGACAAGCGCATTCGCCGGCTGCTTTCAAATTATGCGGCTTTCTGTGAATATTACTTTCCTCACTACCTGACATTGCGCGACAAGACGACGGGCGAACCGATCAAAGTCATCCACAACGCTCCGTTCCATAATGCCGCCGCCCTGAAGGTGCGCAATACCCCGAACCTTAAAGCAGTCTTCAAATGGCCTCGCGGTCATGCCAAGTCCACCCATTTTGACATCTTTCTCCCCCTGTGGCTGATGTTCCAGCCCAAAAGACTCATCAGCTTTATGGTCGTTGTGGGCAAAAGCCAGGACAGCGCAAACCGACTTCTCGCCGACATTCAGGCTGAGCTTGAGTTCAATCAGCGTATCATCGCCGACTTCGGGGAACAGAAGAACCTCGGCGAATGGACTGAGGGCGAGTTCAAGACCCAAGGCGGTTCCAAATTCCTCGCCGTGGGTCGCGGTCAATCGCCACGAGGTCTGCGCGACCGTGAGTCGCGTCCCGACTATATCGTGATCGATGACCTTGACGATGATGAGCTGTGCCGCAATGAAAAGCGCGTGAAGGATTTGACCGATTGGGTCAAGGAGGCTCTTTTCGGTGCCCTGGATGTCGGTCGCGGCCGCTTTATAATGGTAGGCAACCTTATATCCAAATGCTCCGTCCTGGCCAATATGTGCGCCACACGAGGCGTGTATGTGTCAGAGATCAAGGCTGTGGATAAGAACGGCAATCCGGTATGGAGGGAGAAATGGACCCGGGAGGAGGCTCAGGCATATGCCGATTTCGTCGGCTACCGTGCCTGGAACAAGGAGATGATGCACAACCCCATCAACGACGGCTCTATCTTCCGTCATGAGTGGATACGCTACAAGCGTCTGCCAAAGCTGGAGAAGTACGACATGCTCGTGTGTTACACCGACCCCTCCTTCAAATCGACCACTGCCAACGACTACAAGGCATGCCGCCTGTGGGGCAAAATCGGAACCGAGCTGCATCTTATCGACTGCTATGTCCGCCAGGACACAGTGTCCGGAATGGTGCGGTGGCTTTATGACCTCTACGAGCGAACCCGCGACCGTGTGTCCATTTCATTCTTCATGGAGGCGAATTTCATGCAGGATATCATTCTGGACGAGTTTGCCGCCGAGGGGAACATCCGTGGCTATCAACTTCCGATTCTTCCTGACAAGCGCAGCAAGCCGGAGAAGATCCAGCGCATCGAGGCTGTGTCGCCTCTTTGGGAGCGTGGCTTCGTATTCTACAATGAAGCGCTCAAGGATTCTCCGGACATGCAGGTCGGCATCGAACAGACTCTCGCCCTTGAGCGCGGTTCCCGTGTCCATGACGATGCGCCGGATGCCGACGAGGGCGCTATATGGTTCCTGCAGCGCAACACGCGCCAGGAGATTTTCAAACCGGTGGCGGTCCCGCGCCGCTCACCTAAAAATATGTGGTGATTATGTTTATTGACAAAGAGGATTACCGGGTTGTCATCGGCGAGGCGGCCCTGAAAGTCATATCGCAGTCTTCGCCGGAGAATATCGCCAATGCCGAAGCCGAGGCTATGGAAGAGATTGCCGGCTATTTGCGCCCGGTATATGATACCGACGCCGTTTTCTCTGCTTCGGGCAATGAGCGGAACAGGCTCATCGTCATGTACACCGCCGACATCGTCCTTTACCATCTGACAGCCTCGCAGCCTCAGAAGATGGGCAGCGAAATTCGCAAGGAACGTTATGACCGGGCGATCAAATGGCTCGAAGGCGTTCAGGCCGGCAAGATTATTCCGGACTTGCCTCTCAAGGTATCGGAGGACGGCTCGTCCGGCTTCGGCACATCATTTCACTCTTCACCAAAACTTAGACACGATTGGTAGGATATGAGCAGAAAATCCAGACAACGCAGGGCCGATCAGGAAAGCCGTGCTAAGGCAGCCAAGCAGACCTCCATCATCATGGAACTGCACCGCTATGCCGAATTTTTCACAAAGAATGACATCGAGGACTGGCGTCGGGCATGGCAGAGCGCCATTGATCCGCGCCATCCGAACCGGCAGAAGCTCTACGACATCTACCGGGACGCCATGACGGACTCGCATCTTTCCGGCTGCATTCAGCAGCGCGTGGGGTTCGTCATGTCGCGCTCTTTCAAACTTGTCAACGAAAGCGGCGACCAGGACGAGGACGCGGAGCATCTTTTCGACCAGTCCTGGTTCAAGGATTTGTGCCGGCTGTGCCTTGAGTCTATCTGGTACGGGCATTCGCTGATTGAACTTGGCGATGTCGTTACTGACGGCGACGGCCATCCGGCATTCTCCGGCGTGTCGCTTATTCCACGCAAGCACGTGGTTCCGGAGAAAGGGCGCGTTGTGTCACGTGTCGGCATGAACTGGGAAACAGGGATAGAGTTCCGGGAGCGTCCATGGAAGGACTGGCTTATTGAAGCCGGGCGTCCCGATGACCTCGGACTGCTGCTGAAGGCTGCGCTCCACACCATCCCGAAGAAGCACGCGATGTCGTTCTGGGACTGCTTTGCCGAGATCTTCGGCATGCCCTGGCGCATCGCCCGTACATCGACACGCGACCCCAAGGAGTTCAAGCGCCTGGAGGATATGATATACAACGGTGGCGCCAGTCAGGGTATGGTGTCCGGCATGGAAACGGAGATTCAGTTCGTGGAGTCCGGCAAAGGCGATGCCTTCAATGTCTATGACAAGCGCATCGACCGCTCCAATTCCGAAATTTCCAAACTGGTAATCGGTCAGACCATGACCATCGAGGACGGCTCTTCGCTGTCACAGTCGCAGACGCATCTGCAGGTGTTCATGAACCTCGTGGAGTCCGACCGCGACATGCTCCGCGATATCATAAACAATCAGCTTATTCCTCTCATGGTTCTGCATGGGTTCCCGGTCAAAGGTCTGCGATTTGAGTGGGACGATGCCGTGGACTATACGCCGGAACAGCAGGTGGCCTACGAGACCATGATTGCCGACCGCTATGAGGTGGATCCGTCCTATTTCGCCGACAAATACGGTATGCCTGTGGGAGAGCGTCGCAATCCGATGGCTTTGCCCGGGGCTGATGACGGCAGCGGCAAGGATGATGATAAGGAAGGCGACAAGGATGACTCCAGAAAGCCCGGGAAGAATTTTTTCGATTAGGCCCCTCTGACTACGAGGGGCTGCACCGTCGCTATGCCCGGTTGCTTGAGGAAATGCCGGAGCTTGAGACACTGGCGGCGCCGTCCGATGACATGCGCAAGCGACTGTCCTCCCTGTTCACCGGCATGATGAAATCGCTGTTCAAGGAGAAGGGTGCCGAGTTCCGGGTAGAACTGGTGGCCGACCCGGCCGTGCAGGAGTTTGTCGGCGCACATGCCTCTGCTATGGATTCGGCTTTTGAGAAGGTGAGCATGACCGAAGGAATGCGTCGGCGCCTTACACGATCCAATTACATCTTCTCCGGCATGAAGGCTTTCCATGAGTTGCATGAAGCGTTCCCGTCATTGCTCGATGAAAACGGCAATAGAAAGCCGTTTGAACAGTTTTTGAACGATGTCCAGAGCATTGACTCCACATATAACGCCAACTACCTCCGGGCCGAGTATAACTTCGTAAGCGCCTCTGCCGAGATGGCCGGGAAATGGGAACAGTTCATGCGCGACGGCGACCGCTACAATCTCCAGTACCGCACCCAGCGCGATGACAAGGTGCGTCCGGAACATGCTGCGCTTGACCGGGTGACGCTCCCGCCGTCCGATTCATTCTGGGAGGAATTCTACCCGCCTAACGGATGGAACTGCCGCTGCACAGTGGTTCAGGTACGCAAATCAAAATACCCGGCCACGAACCATGACGAAGCAATGCGCCTGGGCGACGAGGCTCTGCAGCGTGACACCAAAGGCATCTTCCGGTTCAACGCCGGCAAGGAAGGCAAATCGGTTCCGGATTACAATCCTTACACCATCCGCAAATGTTCCACTTGCCTCGTCGCCAAAGGTGGCAAGGATGGTAAACTCGTTGCTTTCATTCCCGACAACGAGGTCTGCCAGGCATGCGTATTGATTAGGAGTTCGCAGAAATGCGTCAATCAAGAGTTGTATGACAGATTGAAATCGAATCCTGATTACCGTGATGTCGCAATCGATGAAAATTCGGGCGGTGTCAAGGGAATCCATAAAGGTCACATCATTCACTCGTCCGACAAGGAGCGCACATTCTTCTCTGAAAAATTGACATCTACAGACCTTGAGCTGCTTTGCCAGGATATATTGTTCCGCAAAGGCCATTCATGCATACTGGAGAATGAAACTCAATTGGATGCCTCCGGTCAGCAGTTGCCTCAGTTGGATACGTTGACGAATGGCGAGTTCATTGACATCCGAGCCATTACTGAAAAAGGGCCGAATACCGTACGCAACGCGCTAAATTCAAAAAAGAAGCAGTTGAGAAATTTCAATACGAAAACCGGCGCTGACTGTCATTCCGTGATCCTGTATTTCCACGACCCAGATATGTTTGATGAAGACCAGATCAAATCCCAGTTGGGACAGACCCTGAAGAACGTAATCTGTGTATTCAAAGATGGTACAATACGTAAATATACAAAATAAGCTGACCCGAAAGTCAGCTTAAAAACCCAGGCGACGGTGAAGTTCCCTCGCCTTCTTAGGTTTCGCAAAATTACAAACAATTTCTGACATACAAAAGTTTATGGAAAAAATTATCTCATTTCTCAAAAAATCCAACCGATACAAACATCTCATCGGCGGTCTGATTGTCGGACTTCTCGCTCTCGACATCTATCCGGCGCTCTACGCAGCATGTGTCGCAGGAGCCTGTCTTGAGCTCAAGGACAAACTTCACGGTTGTCTCTGGGACTGGATAGACTTCCTTCTGACTATGTGCGGTGGTGGTCTCGCAGCACTGTTCTGGCTTATATTTTAACATAATTCCATCTGGAACGGCGAATTATGTGTAATTTTGCAGTCTGTAAGGCGGTGTCCCTCAATAGGCCGTGTGGTCTATCGCGGCAACAACAACGCGAATGCGAATGGCGGCGTGTCGTACGCGAATGCGAATAACGATGCATCGAATGCGAACACGAATGTCGGGTCGCGTCTGGACAACCAACAATCGGCGTACATCACCGGGAACGTGTTCCCTCCGAGGTGCCGAGAGGGGCAAGCCTCGGCAACAGCGCATTATGCGGAAAGCCGGAACATCAAGTGTTCGGGTAGGGTTTGGTAGGCGCAAGCTCGAAGAACCCGGACCCGGTGACCGGAAGGCTCAAGGAGCCTGAAACAAACTTTATTGACAACCTCCAGAAACACTCCATGCGTAGAGAAGGACATATCATCGAGGAAATTGTCGCCTATCCAAACATGGCACAATCTTTCGACCAGGTTCTGCGCGGTACTGCCCGTAAACGCAGCCGTCAGGGCCGTTACCTTCTTGCGCACAGGGAGGAGGTTATCGCCGAACTTTCACAGAAAATAGCCTCCGGCAGCTATGAAATCGCCGGGGGTTACCGTGAGCGCACTATTATTGAAGGCGGCAAGGTACGACACATTCAGGTGCTGACCATGAAAGACCGTATTGCGGTCCATGCTGTAATGTCGGTGGTGGACGAACATCTGAAACGACGCTTTATCCGCACCACCTCTGCAAGCATCAAGGGGCGGGGGATGCACGACCTCAAGTCTTATATCGAGCGTGACATTCATGAACACCCCGACGGGACACGGTTCTGCTACAAGTTCGACATCTCCAAGTTCTATGAGAGCGTGGACCAACAGTCAATAATCGACTGCGTCCGGCGCATCTTTAAGGATGAGAAGCTGATCGCGATACTTGAAGGATTCATCCGCATGATGCCGTCCGGAGTGAGCATTGGCTTGAGGAGTTCCCAGGGGCTGTGCAATCTGCTACTTTCGGTTCATCTCGATCACATTCTTAAAGACCGTCTCGGAGTGTCGTTCTATTATCGCTACTGCGATGACGGTGTCGTCCTTGCCGGTACCAAGGAAGAACTGTGGAGGATTCGTGGTATTGTGCATGATCTGGTTGAAAGCATCGGTCTGAAAATTAAAGACAACGAGAGGGTGTTCCCGGTTTCTGATGGCATTGACTTCCTGGGCTACGTCATCTACCCCGACCACGCGCTGCTGCGTAAGCGCATCAAAAAGAAGTTCGCCCGGAAAATGGGCGAAGTCAAGAGCCGGAAACGAAGAAGCGTCCTCGTCGCCTCGTTCTACGGGATGGCGAAGCACGCACAGTGTAATAACCTCTTTAACAAATTAACAGGCACAGAAATGAAATCATTCAAAGACCTAAACATCGCTTACAAGCCTGATGACGGCAAGAAGCGATTCCCCGGGGCGGTGGTAAGCATCCGGGAACTGGTGAACCTTCCCATCGTAGTCCGCGACTTCGAGATGGGCGTCAAGACTTCGCAGGGTGAAGACCGGTGCGTTGTCGCCATCGAGCAGAACGGAGAGCAAAAGAAGTTCTTCACCAATTCGGAGGAGATGAAGAACATCCTCCAGCAAGTGAGTGAAATGCCGGATGGCTTCCCCTTCGAGACCACCATCAAGGCTGAGACCTTCGGTAAAGGTAAAACAAAATACGTCTTCACTTAAAGATCATGAAAAGAGTCCAAGGCAATCCCGATGTGGCACTCCTGGAGTGCACCAATCCTGTACGCAACAAATGGCGCGTCCGCTGGGATGTGACCGCCGATGATTCCGGCGCCGTTTCCTACATGGAAGAGGAATTCAACCATAAACCTTCCGGGGAGGAGATAAAGTCGCTCATCAGCGGCTGGATCAATGCCCGGACCGACGAGCGGATTCTGTCCGGCTTTCGTTACAACGGCAAGACTGTTTGGCTGTCCACCGAGAACCAGTTCAACTACAAGGCTGCATACGACCTTGCGGTTCAGACTGCCGGAGCCTCGCTGCCGGTGACATTCAAGCTCGGCGAGGATGACAGTCCGGAATATGTGACATTCGAGGAACTGACTGCATTATCGTCATTCTACACCGGCGCGATGAAGTTCATTCAGGACACATTGGCGCAGGGTTGGAAGGCGAAGGATTCGATTGACCTGACACTCTACACCGCGAACTGATCCCGCAGCCCTTCGGGGGAGGGCATAAAAAATGCCCCCGGCCTGTTAAATAGTCGTCTCACTTACTCTTTAACGAACGAACCCACTGGGCCTCGGAGCCGGGGGCATTATGCCCTTGCTCGAGACCCAGTGGGTTCGTATTATAAGTGAGACACTGCAAAATTACAAAATTTTCGGAACATGACCATATTTGAAATACTGAAATTCAACCGGGAATTGCTTGACAGGCTGAGAAAATCCGGAATCCGTCTTGAGGATGCCGACTATATCGACCTTTTCGTTGACTTCAACAAAATGGTCGCCGACGGCTGCAAGGTCACTTATACCGTGGCTCATCTTGCCTCCCGGTTCAATATAAGCGAACGGAAAGTGTATTCGCTTGTCAAGCATTTCCAAAGCGACTGCAATCCCGGTGCAGTGTAATCCTGTGTCGCCATAGTGTGCGGCACATCGCCGGGAGCTATCTTTGCGGTGTCAAAAACACCACTCTATGGCAACAAACAAATACCACCAGATACTCCGGCGGATTCTTGACTCCGGCAAACGCCAGTCAAACCGCAAAGGCAATATCGTCTATCTCATCAACGAGCAGCTCTCGCTTACCCCGGCCGACCTGCTCGATATTTTCGAGGGGCAAGGCATAGCCCGCAAAAAGCTCCGTTCCGAACTGAAGCTCTTCATGAGCGGCGAGCGCTCGGTGGAGAAGTACCGTGAGGCCGGCATAAACTGGTGGGACTACTGCGGCTCCATCCTCGTCAACAGTTATCCGACCTATTTTGAGAAGCTGCCGCCGCTTCTCGCCAGGATCAATTCCGAGCGCCGCAGTTCCAAGAACTATGTCCTGTTCCTCGGTGCGACCGATGCGGAGAGCAACCAGGCTCCGTGCCTGTCGCTCGTTCAGTTCCAGATTGAGGATTCGGAGCTCGTTATAACGGCATACCAACGCAGTTCGGATGCCAATCTCGGCTTGCCAGCCGACATATACCATCTCTATCTCATGGCCCGGCACATTGACTTCCCCCTGAAGTCAATTACATTGTTCCTGGGCAATGTCCACATATACGAGAATAACCTTGACAGCACGCGCCGCCTCCTGGCCGGTGAGGACGCTGTAAAATTCGAGCTGAACGTATGAGCAAGTTATATCTTTCGGCTCCGCTGCCTTTTGTCGGGCAGAAGAGGATGTTCGCCAAACAGTTCATAGAGGTAATACGGCAATATCCGGCCGACACTGTTTTCGTCGATCTTTTCGGAGGTTCCGGGTTGTTGTCACATATCACAAAGCACTTCCATCCTGAGTCACGTGTCATCTACAATGACTTTGACAATTACCGGCTGCGCATCAACAATATTCCGCGCACCAACAGTCTGCTTGAGTCAATCCGTCCCATCGCATCGCAGTTCGACCGCCACAAACCGATAACCGGCGTTGCCCGGGAGCAGATTTTTTCGCTGCTTGAGCAGGAGGAAAAAGAAACCGGCTTCCTTGACTTCATCACCCTGTCATCGTCGCTGATGTTCTCTATGAAATACAAGATGAGCATCGAGGGCATGCGTGGCGAAACGCTATACAACAATGTCCGTAAAAATGGCTATGAACCATGCCGGGACTATCTCGCCGGACTGGAGATTGTTTCATGCGACTACCGTGAGCTGTTCGAGCAATACAAGGATACGCCCGGAGTAGTGTTCCTTGTTGACCCGCCTTACCTCTCAACCGATGTCGGCACATACCGAATGTACTGGCGACTTGCCGACTATCTCGATGTCTTGTCGGTCCTCCCCGGTCACAATTTCATATATTTCACCTCCGAGAAATCATGCATCATCGAACTGTGCGAGTGGATGGGTCGCCACCCATCGCTCGGAGATCCGTTCGCCCGTTGTCAAAGGAGGGAGTTTAACGCGACGATGAACTACAGTGCCCACTACAAGGACATCATGTTGTTCACGATACCCGACCTCCCTCCGGACAATGCCGCCTGAGTTCATTTTCTCGCCCATATATCGCAAGAGAGCCGTCACCCGATAAAGGTAACGGCTCTCGCTCTTTTGGCGCGACACGGCGCGTTTATGGGGCATTATTTCAATTGCCGTAATGCGACGCAGGTATAGGTCTCGATATTCTCCACTATATCCTCGTGGTTATGGTTGGTGGAGCTGCTGTCAATGTCAAATTCCTCGAAGGTATCGCCTTTGAGTCCTGCGACAAGTCCATGTATCCTGTCAAGCAGCCGGAACTGCCCGGCGTCGGTGTCGGCTCCGGTCCAGTCGGTGACCACATGGAGGTTTATCAGCGGCTGTGCGCGGTATGCGACCCCGGTTACTAACGTGGTCCATTTGAACGGCACAAACTCGATGAACACGGCCGGGCGATCCCACGGGACTTCCTGATCGAGGAATTCCACGTTGTGGTTCCACAGGTCGATGTGCTTGATTGCCCGGGGATACAGCTCGTCATCCATATCCGCATCGTCGGGTCTTTCATAATACTCTCCGGCGCCATTGATGCACAGTGACTCAAGACGGGTCTTCAGCTTACGGTATAGTTCTTCTCTCATTTTTCGTCTGTTTTATCGAAGACAATGTTTGCCAACTCGTCCAGACGCTTCTGCATGGACAGGAACCAGTCGGTATAATCGTCTAAATGTCCGTCATACTCTTTTTTAAGTTTGTCACGCTCTGCTTTCAGCTGGGCGCAGCGTAACTTATACCTGCGGAGGGTTCTCGGATAGATATGGGTCATGTATAACATGATCACCAACGTTACACAGATGATTGAGGTGATTATTATTGCTGTCATTTGATATTGAAGTCTATGTTGTTTACATACTCGTTCAGGTTCTCCTCGATAATCTGACGGACGGCTGCCTCCACTTCCGGAGAAGTACCGAGGAATTTGCGTTGCGGTATCCGTATCTTGCTCCCGACCCTCATGAGTGCCATCGCTTTCCAGAAGTCTGCTTCGTCGCTGAGCTGCAGGGTCCGTTTGTCATTGCGTCTTGAACCGTCCTTTTTGCGGCCGAAGGAGCCGATGGCGGAATAATATTTGTACCAGAAGAAGCGTTTCATTTTAGCCGTTACGACTATTTCTCCGCCTTCGTTGTGGATGGCTGCCGCCGGATGGTCGGTCAGAAAGACTATGCTGCTGTCCCTGATTTCGCTCCGGATACTCCGCCGCAAACCTCCGCTATCGACAAGGATATGTCCTCCCGGGCGCGTGGGGCTCTTACGACGCGCCCATGCTTGAGAGAAAAAACCTTGACGCTCGAAATTCTGGTCGAATTCATCGCCAAGCTCCACCTGTATGTCCCGGAGTATGCGCCCGAATATTTCCCGGATCTGCGCGTCAATGTCTGTCATTTCTCTTGCTTTTTTGAAGGTTCTTCAGGCAATAAATCAAACAGGCTCGGCATGTCGGACGCCACGACCGGGGTTTCAAGCCCTGCCGTGGCGTTCATCATGTTGTAAAAGGTGCGTTCGCTTATGGCATAAACCGGATATATGTATCTGCGCCATATTTCCCGGTTACTTAACCCGCTCCTGGCGTGTTCATCGTATATCCGGTTTATGTCTGCGACGCGCTTTTTGTAGGACATGCCGCGCTTGTTTGCCATTGTCTTTACATGATTTTTACAGGTCCTTTTGGTTTAGGTCTGTACGGTCTGATGTCAAGTGTCATCTCACAGCTCACTGTAACCCTGCCGCTGCCTTTGCATTGGGGGCATGGCTCCGGGTAGCGTTGGGGAGCCTCGGTCGCCACGATTCCCGTGCCCTTACACATCCGGCAAAGGGCGACCTTGGGCGGTCTGGTGATTTCCTTCTTCATGGCTCTGCGGATTAGTCCACATCGGTCATGCCGAGAGGAATGTAACACCATGCGCCTTTGTCGTTCTTGTAGTAGGCGCGTATGAACTTCTTGGTGATGGTGGGCTGATATGCCTCCTCGATGATTTTCACGCCCTCGAGGAAACGTTCGTTGCCGCTGTCCTCTGCCATCTTGCGGAGCTGAAGCACACGGCTTGCCTTGATGTTGCCCTGGCCGTCACGGCTCAAAAGTCTGAGCACCGCGTTGACGAGTGCTTTTGTCGCATCGTCCTTGGCGAGGCTCTCGATGTAGCCCTTGACCATGGCGATGCCGTCTTCCACTGTGTCACGGTAACCGTCGATGGTGTTGGCCCCGAGGATGATGCGCAGGGTGCTGTCGGAGTTGGTGAACGTGTGGCTGTTCTGCTCGTCACGGGCCACTCCGGTAATCTCGCTCTTCATCTTGAGGATGGCATCGAAATTGCCGAAGACGGTATCCTTGACCAGTTTGATTTGTTCGCTCAGCTCACGGAGCTGGGGGATGGTGGTGAGGATTTCGTCATCGACCATGCTTGCATAGTCCTGGCGCATCTGCTTGCGCTCCTGCTCACGGCGTTTTTTGTCGCGTTCGGCTTTGAAAGCCTCGAATTCCTGACGCTCTTCAGCTGTCATTTCTACTTGTTCTTTTTCACTCATATCAATTATTTTTAATTGGTTGGTTTTCTGTTTCGTTGTAGGGCACTTCCTGAATGTCGTACCATTCGATGTCGGGTTCATCAAGTCCAAAGAACTTGATCACGCCTTGTCGGTCAAGGTAGCCTATGTGCTCCGGCGTGAAGATGTGCCCTGTTGTTCGTTCCTTGAGCCGGATTTTCCAATGTCTCTTTTTCATGTCGTCTATGCTTGCCTGAGGTTACCCATCGGGATTATTATAACTTGCTTCCGGGGTTTCTGTGCCGGAGGCTCGGGCAGGTCAACCGGTTTAGGGTTGATGCCGCCCTTACGCTCGATGCTGCGGAGTTTCCGGCGCAGTTCCCGGTGCTCCTCGGCAGTGATATAGTAGAAGTCCTTGCCGATGATCCTGGCATCCCGGCACAAGAGGTTGACACGGTTCCAGTCGGTTGTATCTACGCCCATCTTCTGCATGAGCTTGAGTGTGGCGCTGCGCTCCTTACGGAGTTCGTCTTTCTGTCCGGTCTTGCGCTCGAGGTCCTCGCAGCACTTGTCATATTCGGCGCGGCTCATCTCCCGGAGGCTGTCGGTGCGCCCGTTGGTGTACTGGTACACGATGCTCTTCTTGACATCGTCGCGGTCGCCTATCGGATTGAGAGCCCTGATGGCGGTGTAGAACCTTCCGAAGTTAGTTACCTGCTGTGTCATAGTCTTACTCTTTATTGGGTTTCCAATCAATCGTTACCAAGGCGACAACCTCGCCGGTTCCCTGGCAGTCGGGACATACTATCGTTTCCGGCTCTTTCTGCCCGCTGTAGAACCAGCCCTTACCACCACAATAGGGGCAAGTCATCGGACGAGAGCAGAAGCCCTCTTTACGGATGCGTCCGTCCGGCTCAAGTATGATCATTCCTCTTTTCTTACTCATGTCAGTCTAAATTATTTGTCGTTTTGAGAATGCCTTCAAGCCATACAGGGTAGTATGCTCCGGCTTCGGGGGTAAATCGTCCCTGGCAGTATGCCTTGTAGCCACTGACACGAACCTTGACACCGGCATCGTATTTCAGCTTTTTGGCGGGTTTGCCGAATGGCTGTCCCTTATCTTCCCAGCTGATGAAGATGAAACACTTTCTGGGGAAGGCAGCCCGTAGTCGCTTGGTGTCTTCATAGGTGAAGCCGGCAGCCTGAAAACTGTCGATGACCACGAATTTCGGGCTCTTGGCTTTTTTCAACCTCGCCGTCAGCTCATCAATGGTGTCACTGGTCGCTATCCGGAACCGTCCCTGCACCTCGTTCATCTTGAACCGTTCAAGACGCTTCTGGAATGACTGGCTGACGCCTTCCTCGTAGCTCATGTAGAGCACGGTTCCGTAGCTGCAGAGTTCCCTGGACAGCTGCATCACAAAGCTGCTCTTACCGCTTGCCGAGGGACCATGTATCAGCCACGTTTCATTGTATGCCGGGTAACCGAAGGCGCGCGCCCACTCGCCGGCCCACGGCAGGGTGTCGTAGGTCTTGGCGAGGACTTCTTTGGGACTGAATGCGCGCTTTGCCATCGTTATTGTTCGTCTTGATTGATGTAGCTGAATTCTCTGAAAAGGACTTTAACCGGCTCACCGACGCCCATCACCCATACACCGCCTTTGTTATCATATCCCGCAGGGGGATTGATAATATCATGGCGGCTCCCGGGTGTCAGGTTGGCGAACTGAGGTCCGACGGCTTCACAGTTTATGATTTCAATCCGCCTTGCCGCTTTCACGCAGACGCAACGCTCAAACTTTTTGCGGAAGCGTTCTGAAATCTGAAGCTCTCCGAAGGACACCATCTTTGCTTTCAGTCCACATTTGCGGCACTGGTAGGTGTCATACATCTCTCGTCCTTCTCGGGTCACAAGGTTGGTCTTTTCCCATGAGTGACCTCCTTCCTGGAAATTCGCGTATATCATTGTCTTTTTTTAAGTTTTGAGGTTTTACGGGGGAACTTATAGCACCATCCCATGATTTTTTCCAACTTAATGCCCTCGGGCAAAAGTCCAAAGGTGTTGACTTTTACGATACCTAACTTGGGGCATACACGACCTAAATGAAGGTCGATGTATTTACCATTCTTAAAGACCACCCGAATTTCACGTCGCTTGTTTGCCTTTGTCAGTTCTGATGGGTCTTTCAGTACTCTTCGGCTACCATCTGCAAACGTGACTTTAACCTTGAAATCCATCATTGTCTTTTCAGTTTTTCGATTTCAGTATATACTCGGCGCAGACCGCCCTGGGTCTTGCGCACTATTTCGGCGATATCGGTGCCTTCCGGGGCGTTGACTTTCGCCACAATCCTCGCCTGTTCGTTGAGGAAGGCCCGGCGGTCGTCGCTGCTGTTAGGCGTCACCTTGCAGTAGCGGTCGCCGTATCGGCTCAACATTTCGGTATAGCCGACCTTCTGGCACTCTATCGACCGGTTGATTTTTGCCTTGAGTCCGTCAGCGCCCATCATATACCAGGCGCAGCAGCGTTCCGTGGCGTTCCACAGAGCCTTCAGCTCCAGAAAAGCCTCATACTGCAGGTCGCCGGCTTCGTCAAGGATGATCAGGGGAGTCTCGATGGAGCGCAGGTAGAAGACGAGGTCGTCATAGACATCCGAATATCTGCCTTTGGATTCCACTCCGAATTCGGCCGCGATTTTGCGGATCAGCTTGAGTTTGGTCTTCACCTGTGAGCAGTCAATATAGACGGCGTTGCGGTGGCTGTTGACATAATACCGGGCAGTGAAGGTCTTGCCGATATTCGGTAGGTCGCAGAGGATTCCGCTGAGGCTTGACTGCTGGCAGAATTCAAGCTGCGCGGTTATGTACTGAAAGGTCGGGGTCTTGGCTGCCTTCCATTCTATCTCGCCCCGGAGGCTGACTCCGAGCTTGCGGGCGATGCTTATCCAGTTGGCATCGCTGAGGACGCGGTCGGTCTGCCCGTTCTTGACGGCACTGTAAACCGAGGTTGTGATACCCAGGGATGCCGCATGCTTGGCATCGCTCGGGAAGTTCCGGCGGGCATCTGTGATAGCCGCCAGGATTCTTTGTTTGATTTCCGTTGTAATCATATTCTTACGGTATTATAATTTCATTTTAAGAGTCCTGAAGTCCAATCCGGCTCCAGTCCATTCCGGCAAATCTGCTGTCGGCTACCCCGTCGGCTTCGGGAGTGACGGCCACAAAGGGCATTTCCACGGCTTCTGCCGGTTCTTGTTGTTCCGTTGTACGTTTGGCTACCCCGACCTGAAGCGCGGCGTTGTCGTTGATGTATTTGCCCCACGTGGCCACCTTCTTGCGCTGCTCTACATAGTTGGCGACATCCTCATCGGTCTGCTCTGCCATGACGCGGTTGTAGGTCTGAACTTTCTCCACTTTGTCGATGTACCGGTCGCCTTGGAATATATAGACATCCTGTGGCGCTCCGTTCTCGTCCGGGAGGTAGTAGGCTGTGACCTTGTAGTTGTTCGGCTCAAGCTGCTCGAGGATTCCGGGGGAACTGAGCCACCAGTCTTCGTAGCATACCCGGACGGTTGAGTTGCGCCGGATGCTTGTCTCTACACGTTCTCCGATATAGCGGCTCAAGGTGAGCTTGTCAAACTTCTGCAGTGTCGGATTGATATTGGCTACAAGTACCTGCCATCGGGTCATGCCCTGGTATTTCTTTTGGTTGGGGTGCAGGGTGTTATTCCATTCCTGATTGTCGGCGAGGTCATCGGCGACAAGCTGCTCGAAGGTGTAGTAATGCTGATCCTCGTAGGTGTCGTTAGTCTCGTCGCTTATCTTCTTGCTCTCGACACGGTTCTTGCCCTTGCCATAGAAGCGTCCGATTCCGGCATGGTTCTTGTGGGCTATCGACCGTTTGAAGGCACCGTTCAATGGCTCTGCATATTTCTCCTGCGAGTTCTGGGGTGCGCAGAAATGTACGAAGGGGAAGGCGACACCGGCTCGGAGGAATCCGTCCTTGTACTGACTCATAAGGTGCTGCTCGACCTCGATGCCGGCGGGCATTCCCCAGCCGTTGCGCTCGATCAGTCTGAACATGTCCCGGAAGCAGTCCACCACAAGTCGCTCGTCCTTTTTGCGGCCATAGGCGGCTCCTATTCGGCACTGACTTACTACATCATAGGCGTAGTAGGCGTGTACGCGCTCGTTGCCTTTCATGCGGCGCGGCAGATCGACGTCGTCCATGGTAACCTGCGACAGGGAGAATTCTCCATTGTGCCGATGCATGTGCGGCATCTGCTCGTGCATGAAGGCGGTCCGGCTAAGGTGACGGTTCTTGATTAAGGCCTTGTTTTTGGGACGGTTGAGATAATTGGCAATGGTAGCATCACTTGGTATCCACGGTTCGTCGTCTTTTTTGGCGAAGTTCTCGGGATTGAACAGCTCACCGGTGGTGATGTCATATACCTCAAGTTCCCCTGTGAGGAACATGATATACATTTCCCGGACTGTGGTATTATATGGTTGGTTCTCAAGACGCGCGATTCCGAGAATGACCTGCTCCTCAAGGTGTGTCATCCTTCTGGCGCACTGGTTGCCGAATTTGCCGCTCAAGAGACAGGGGTAACCTTCCCGTTTATACTGGGCGACCTTCTTCCGGAACCTGAACACAGAGGTCGGCAGCGTATGACCGAACTGTTCGCGCAGCCCCTCGATGGCGGCCGCCATCTTTTCCCACTGGTAGCTTTCGCCGGCAAGTTTCTGTAGGGTGATTGCACGCTCATGAAGCCGGATGCAGCAGTTGAGGACACTGGCATTGACGATGCATTCCTCTTTTTTGGCTTCCTTGAGGTCAACGCCTGTTTTGGATCGGTCATTAAACCATACAACTGCTGCCTGATCACGTTCATAGTTCTCGCGGAGCCATCCGGCAAGCAGTATTTCGTCACCGGTCCCGAGCTTCTCTTTGACTTCGTCCAGATATTGAGTAGGTAGGGAATCGACTACAACGAGGGCATAGTTGCCTTTCCCTCCCCCTGGACGCGCCACCTCCAGCCGTTTGCGAGAAGCAAGCTGACGGCAGTATTCCTGCGTCATTATGCCATGCTGCTCAAGCTCACGGGCAGATATGCATTTTCGTCCTGCGTAGTATTCCATTCTCTCGCCCTTTCTTTAGAGTGCTTCCGCCATTCTCTGCATTTCGCCAATCTGACTTACCGGGACATTGTCGTAGCGTGCGACAATCCGTCCCTTGGGGTCATAGATGATACCCTCGCCGGTCTGCTTGTCAAAGTAGATTTCGGCTTTATTGGGGCAGACATAACGCATGGAGCTATCCGAGTCAAAAAAGCACTCAGATTCAGTTGAGATATAGTAGGTGCAGCCTCCGTGGTGCTTGACCGCCGCGAAACGGATCTTCTTGGCAAGCTCGTTGTTGGTGCGGTAGGCAAGGGCGTTTTTGACGCAACGCTCGCAGATTTCCTTCCCTTTTACCTTGAAGGTACGCTGCAGAGCCTTGATGCCTTCCTTGTTTACTGAGATGTACTTGTTCATTTTCTCACTTATTTTGTATTGATATTTTTGTTAACTTTATGGCCGAATTCCAAATAGAACTATTATGGTATCCTTTCACACCCTGACCATTAAAATTACTTCTCAAAAGGACGAGTCGGAAGAATCATTTCTTGCAAGAGTCGAGCCTCATCTAACCTGCCTTTCCGATTTAAAGGGAAGCTTTGACCGCAGAGGCGACAATATCCTCGCCCGTCATGACCGCGTTCTATACGATGGGTATGAACGATGGTCATTGACGGTCGCAGTGGGCGTTTCCGTGGGTCGCGAACGTGGTATATTTCTACATCGGTTGTATCAAGCAATCCTGCGTCTAATAGAGCTTGAATTACCTGATTGCTCTGTAGAGGGTCAGCAGTCTGTATGGAAACCTTCATGATTTCGGTGCGTTTCTTTGCAAAATTGAGTCGTTCTGCAAATTTTTCCTGGCTATAAGAGCTTTTTTTCATAGTCTCACTTTTTATTGAGTTGATCATTGATTTTGTCGATGGCATCCTTCAGGGCGAAATGTCCGGCGTTGAGGGCGTTGTACTGTTTGGAGTAGCACAGCTCATAATCGTTGTGGGTTGCCTCAAACTCATCAAGGATGATGCCTGTGTCGGTCACGTTCCGCTCCAGTGTCTGAAGCAGCAGCTTGATGGCTTGGTCCGTCCGTTGCTCTGATTTTTGTTTCATCGGTTGAAAATTTTTAGTGGGCGGTCGGGGAATCGAACCCCGATACTTGCGCCATGGTCGCTCACCTTCCTGGCCGCCCAGATGCCGCCGGCCTTGCAATACCGGCGGCGGTGGAAAATTTGATTGCGATTAGATATCGCTTTCGGGGCTCTCTTGCCCCGGGATGGCCCTCTCTTGGGTCTCCCCCCCCTTTTATCGTCAGAGGTCTTCGTAGCGCGTTCCCTCGTTGTCGTATATCTCAAGCGTCAGTGCGCCGCAGCCTTCCTGCTCGTGTCCGGTCGGATAGTAGGCCATATATTGGTCACCCTGGTTCTCATAGCCGAGGCCGTGTATCGCCGCGAAGGCTTCTATTATCGACCAGCCGGCTTCGGCCGCCATCTCAAGGTTCGGGTACTCAATCTCAAGATTTATCTCGTTGCACTTCTCCGGGTCCGTATAGTAGTCGTAGATCCTGATGCGGTAGCTCCTCTTCTCCATTGTTCACTTTCCTTTAGAGGTTGCAAATAGTATGCAGATTCAGCAGTTTCTCGCGAATCGCACGCTGGCTTTCCAGTTTCAGGCGGTGTTCCAGGTTCACGATCTCGTCCGTGCAGCTGCCGAAGCTGCTGCGGTTAATCAACTCGGTCTCGATGGTCCGAATCATACGGTCCAGCCGCTTCGCTACCTCCTCGACCTCGACCCCGGCGGTCATACCCTTGATGTTCCCGAAATACTCGCGGATCATCTGAGCCTCGTACATGTCGCCGGCGTGCCAGTGGAAGAAGTTGCAGTAGTCCTCGGCTATCTGTCGGTTGTAGTCGGCGATGCGCTCCTCCTGGCGGCTGATGACGCGCTCAATCTGACGGTCGATCTCCCGAATCTTCTCTTCGTCGGTTATTTTCTTTGTCTCACTCATGTCTTATATTTCTTTAATTGTTAAAATTTGTCTACCTCGCGGCTTTTTTGTATCTTTGGCCGCTCGTTCCAACTGGAACACGCTGCAAAGATAGTATGAAATTCTCATACTACAAAATTATTTGACGTAATTTTTCATACTATTTTCGACTATGGATGAAAATCTCAGATTTATAGCCATCATCGATAGCCTAAAAGAAAAGGGTATCGTAAGTGACTATGTACAGATAGCAAAAGAGTTAGAAACCAACAAGGCTGCAATCAGTGACATTAAAGCAGGACGGAAAAAGCTGTCTATTGACCTTCTTCGCCGTCTGAAAAAATCATACCCATCTTGTAGTATAGAATGGGTCGTTACAGGGGAAGGCAGCCCCTTCATCACACCCCAACCTCCCTCTGATACACCTTCTTCTCAGAATACAGAGCTCTTTCTTAATAGGATTGCGGAACAGGCAGAGGAAATTGGACGGTTAAAAGCTCGCATTGAGGAACTGGAGAGAGAGAGGCCGGTGCCTATTACCCCCAAATATGTCCATTCTACCTCGAAGGAGACTGTGGAAACCTAAGACCGCTATCCAAGCGTGAGCTGCGACGACTGTTAAACACCTTGTGTCACCTGAATTGACCCCTCGGAGATACCCCGGGAATAGCCTGAAATAGGGTACCCCTCCACCTAAAGCCGGTAGAAAGGTCTCCAATGCCTTGAAAATCGGGATATTTAGCCACACTGCCGAGGAAAATAGCATGGCATTTGCTTCACATTGAAACGCCGTTTTTTAACACTTATCGCAAAATAATGGGTATTTGCCTCACCCAGCTATTTGCTGTCGGATTACCGGAATTTGTCACTCCAAACGTAGATGGCTGTCACTCCAAATAGTCACTCCAAACTGTCACTCCTTTTGTCACTCCAACACCTATTTCACCTGTTTTGAGCACAAAAATAGGGCACCTCCTGACCATACTCGGAAGATGCCCTCTGAAAGCCGTTATATTTGCCGTCTAAGGCCGTTCAAACATCGTTCTTACACATTCCCTCACGGGAGCCCCTGATGAGCGTAGATTGCTTGATTATAGCGCATTTAGTGACCACTGTGCCGTTGCCTGAAAGCCCGGCATGCTGCAGATAACCCTTGGTCGCACCGACTTGATCAGCCGTAAAAACCGTATAAACAGCCGCGATACTGGCGAAATACCAGTCCCGGCGCTTCGTGCCATCAATCGGGCGCGTGAGGTGCACATGAATAACCTTTGCCATATTCCTTTGATTTATCGGTGCAAATATACCAAATAATAACTATATGGAATAAATTAGATAAAAATATTTTCGCAAGACGCCATAAAAAAAGCGGACGCAAACCGCATCCACTCCCCTACTCTCGCCGCCGATGAACGACCACCATGCCCGCGTAGCCCCGATGTAAGCCCGATGTAAAGTCGGCGCAAGCCAAAGCCTCTCTGATACCGCTCAAACGTAAACCAAACGTAAGCCAATGTAAACTTTTCGCACGCTTCGTTTTATTTCGGCTCGACTCCCCTACCCCACCTAACGCGCTGAAATTAAAAGGCTTTCACCCTCAACCGACCCATTCCACTTTACACGCTTCGTTTTGTGGCCCATATATTGTTAAGGGCTCCGCCGACCGCCGAGGTTAGCGGAGCTCGTTTTTTTATTATTTTGGCACTTTTTGTGCTGTATATGCGGAATAATGCTTAACTTTGCAGGCCCAAAATCAGGCTCAATGCTTGATATAACATACCTTGACTTTATTGCATATGGGCACGGACGGCAAGAAACGTCCGCGAACCGATTATCAAAAAGCCTCCAAGCCGGAGGCCATTCTACAACCTCCCGGAGTATAGGCCCGAGGCACGCACGACCAAACGCCGCCACCACTGCCACAAGACCGCCCCGCGGCACACCACACACATAAAAAGTTACAGAGCACGCATCCATCCACATTCGTGGCATCGCGGGCACAAGTCCTCGCATTTGCCCGGGCAAGACAACCGACATCGACTGACATCGACCGACATCGACTGACACCGACTGACAGCTCCTGACAAGACAGGACTAAGCACGCATGAAACACTATACAAAGCACTACGCTTCCCCTCGACAACCTATGGCTTAGAGCAGCTTGGACCGGAACAGCGTGAAAAACTCGGAACAAACATTAACTACATTTCATAATATGAGATTCAAAAATGCATTCTTAACACTGATGGCGTTTATCACGGCGCTCGGCTCCTCGGTGGGAGCCTCCGCCGAGGCTTTCACCATCCCCGCAGGGGTCACCACCTACTGCAAGAAAAACGCCTCCCCGGTCAACGCCTGGTGGCCGAACAACGGCAACACCACCGGCAATGACTCGTATGGTGCCGCCGGCTTGGCCGTGGTCAACGACAAGCTGTGGGTGCTGACTATGAACGGGAACTATAACGATTTGAGCACCTACAAGCTGAATATTCTCAACAGCACCTCCTTTGCCAAAGAGGGCGAAGCAAGCCTGAGCGGAGTAGACAACACAACCGGCAACCAATTGTTTCCGCTATACGACCTCACACGTATGGGCAATGCGGTAATATCGATTAACAGGCCCTACCATCGCTATTTCAATCTAAAGATATACTGCTGGGAGTCGACCGGAGCACCCACCCTTCTCTTCGATGCCCCATTGAGCAATTATCTTGCGGATAGCTCGACCAACGGTTGCAACCCATACCAAGGTCTCGGAGCTATCGGCACACCCGGCGACGGCAAAATATATATCGCCGCCATTCGCGGAGAAACAATTAACCGCGTGATTGTTTTCACCATCAAGAATAAAAAAACTACTGCCGTTCAAGAAGTGACCTTAAGCCAGGATTTTCCCGGCAAAAACATAAATATTGAGCCAATGGAAGACGGCAGTTTTTGGGTTACCAACTTCGCGGATACATACGGCATCCATTATGAGGCCAACGGCAACAAGATTGAAGAACTCTCCGGCAACGGCATAGGCACCAGCTATGGTACGGGCCAGCGTTTCTTCACCTTCAAAGGCCGCAATCTGGCGCTGAATATGAACTGCTCCAACGGCTCGACTGCGCCCAAACTCTCCCTCATCGACTACACCGGTGGCGTGGCCAACGGCAAGAACATTATCACCGACGCTCAGCCGACACTTTCGAGCAACGACCTGAGCCCTATGGGCTTCACCTTCTGCGATTACGACATCAAGGAAGCCGACCGACATCTGGTGCTCTACGGCGTCGACCCCGATGGCGGCATCGTGCGCGTTGAGTACACAGACGACCGCAGGCCTGCAACCGTTACCGGCTTCACCGCCACGGCAAGGTGGGAGGGCACGTCCCAGAAGGTCGACTTGAAATGGAACGCAGCCGACAAAGCCACTTCGTATCAAGTGTACGACTGCACCAACTCGCCCGAAACCAAGGTATATGACGGCAATGCCACCTCGAAGACACTTGTTCTGACCACCGGTACGGGCAAGCAGCACAAATACCGCATCATAGCCGTCAACGCCGAAGGCACAAGCGCCACAAGCACCAATGCCTCGACTTACGATGCCGGCTTCGGCAACATCGTCCTGACCGCCTCCATCGACCCGACAGACGCCACAGCCACGGCACACCTCGAATGGAGTACCCCGGCACACGGCACAATCAAGAACTTCACCGTGGTCAAGGTAATCAAAAAGACACCCGCCGGCGGCACCGCCACCACCACGACACAAGACCTCGCCACCATACCCGCCAACACCACCAAATACGATGTGGCCAACTACTCGCCCTTAGGGTCAGAAACCGAGAACGGCGTTGTAGTCACCGTGGAGACCTCGCTGATGGTACGCGCCACCATGAACCAAACCATCACCACCAAGGACGGCGAAAAGACCAATTCCGCCACCTCCAACACCGTAGCACCGAAGGCCTCCGACGCCCCCTACTTCACTTCCGTAGATACCTATAAGGGACGCCGCACCGCCGCCCTGGCATGGGAAGTGGCCTCGACGATGAACCTCGACCACTACGAATTATTCCGCGACGGTATCAAGATTTTGGGCAAATACACCGGAGGTTCGTATATCGACTCCAACCTTCCCGACGGCACATACTCCTACGTGATTGTGGCTTATTGGAAAGACGGCAGCGTCACGCGCTCGACATCGGCATCCGCTACCATCAAGCACGCCGAAGACGTAGCATCGTACGTCCTCGACACCGTATACAACTACCCCATCATGACCGAGGACGAGTGGAACAAGGCCGGTAAGCCCGCCGATGCAGTATTGGCCAAAGGCCTGTTTGCCAACGCCAAGACGCCGGTAGGCGCATGGGGTGCCCCCGGCGACATATACCGTCAGGCCCAGTACTACAACGGCAAGTGGTACCTCGCACAGCTGACCGCACGCACCGAGCTGTCAGCCAACGGCAATTACATTCCCAACAACTATTTGGACGGAAAAAAAGAAGGCAAAGATATCACGGAAGGAGAAGCACAAGCCATTTACGCCAAATGGCGTGGTGACTGGTGCGGCGGCATCAAATCCATCGGTGCCGATGCCAAGACAATCAAGACCATCGGCGACAACCTCCACACCGAAGTCGGTACCTGGGGTCTTGAAAGCCAGTTTGTAGCCGTAGACGAAGGCGGTAATAAATGGCGTCGCGCCATCCACTCCGGCGCTTTCGGCTGGTATGACACTCCATATATCAACAACCCGGCCGATGGTGTCAAAGTCACCAATTCGCTGTATTATCGCCCGACAGCATTCGTACATGGCAACCTCGGCGAGACCGAACTCAGTTACAACGGCAAACACTTCTACAATCTGGAGCAAGACTATATCAATTCGGAAGCCGGCAAGGCCGCAGTAGCCGATTTCAACGAAGCTAATAAAAATGTCCCCGGGTTTACCCCTATCAAAAGCGACAACGGTCTCCAGTACTATCGTACGCACTACATCTCGGCCGGCGGTAACGCCTCCAACGGCACGGGCTTCCTGCTGATGTCCATGAACCGCTCGGCTGACGTCTTCCGCATCAAGATGAACGGCGGCACCGTCACAGCCGTGGACAAATTCACCGCTCCCATCAGCGAAATCGCAGCCCTCGGTCGCGACATCAATACACTGGCTTCCACCGAGAACTATTCCTACCCCGTAGCCGGACGCCAAGCCTTCATACAGACCGTACGCGGCATCGGCACATGGTACGTAGACGCCAACGGCAGATACACCCTGATGTTCTCGAACACAGCCGATATCACCCAGTGCGGCGGCGTGACCTTCACGTACAACAAAGAATTCTTTGTACTACACTCCACGACTATCAACAGCAACAGCCCCGGCAACTTCCGTATCGACATCGCACAATGCAAGAACGGCGAGAATTACACCACCGTCGTGCCCTCCAAGGACAACCTCATGCCCACGGTAGCCAACAAGTTGGACGAAAGCACCCGATTCGAAGCCGGCAACTCCAACGCAAGCTGGTACGGCGCCGAGTACAACGAAGAAGAGAAGTGCATATACATCTATCAGTACGTTCCGGGCGTGCGCTTTGCCAAGTACCGCCTATACATCAGCGAGCAGTACCCCGATGTACCCCCGACATTGGACATCACCACCGGATACAATAAAGCCAAGACCGACATCACGCACTTTGACTCGAAGATTACATGGCGGCGTCCCGGCATCAACCACGATTACGGCCTGAGCGAAAACGCCGATGTCATAGTCGACCACTACGAAGTGTCGCTCAAGGACAAGTCCGGCAACATCATACAAGCATGGAACGAGCCCGACGTCAAGGATGCCAACCACACGTTCACCCTCGAGTACAGCAAGAACCTCGATTCGGAGAAATACACCGCCGAAATTGTGCCTATCTACAAGCGCAAGAAAGACAACTCCATCATCCACGGCGCCGCTAACTTTGCAGTGGACCAAAACGACTACCCGGCAGCCATAGGCGCAGCCAAGGCCTACGCCTACCAAGGCTCGGGCAACGCTCAGGGCGCCTACCGCGTAGACCTCGACTTTGACCGCGCACTGCCGGCTCAGTCCTCCGAACCCGTGTCGTACTTCCTCGTCGAAGTCTCCACCGACGGCGGCAACAGCTACAAGACGCTGAGCAACTTCAACCTGCTCAAGCAGGGCGAAGACTACCACTACTATCCCGAAGAAATCACCAACGGCCAAGTGCCCGGACAATACAAATTCGGCACTACCGCCGCCGACAGCCCGAGTGAAAAAGGCTATGCCATGCGCGAAGCCCACTACGCCACCGACCACGAGTGCGTGCTGTACTACTACACCAACGCCAACCCGTCGGGCTACAAATACCGCATCACGGCCGTGTACGCCTCCACCAATGCACGCATAAGCAAGAGTGCGAACACCACCGCCACCGCTACCATCGCCGGGACAACCGGCATAAGTGACGCCACGGGCTACAGCCTGAGCGCCTACCCCGTACCGGCCACCACCGAGGTAACCGTCACCAGCCCCGAGGCTATACGCGACATCCGCGTATTCTCGAGCACCGGCGCCGAAGTGGCACGCGTAGCCGGCGAAGACAGCTACACCCAAAGCGTGGACGTCTCCACACTGGCCTCCGGCGTATATATGATTGTAATCAACGAACAAACGCCCATACGCATCGTCAAGAAGTAGCATGGGCATCCCACGCGACAGAGGCGCATACGGGTCGGCAAGTCCGGCCAAGCGCCCCTGCCCTTCTCCGAAAACAACTGATTGATTTTGATATGAAGGCGCAGTGATGCGCTGACGTGATTGACTAACCTGAAATGTAGAACAAAAGTAAGGGCTATCTCCGGCCTAAATGGCCGGATGTATAGAATTCGTACCTGAATTAGTTAAGAGTCCCGCCGACCGTTGAGGTTAGCGGGCTCTGTTTTTTTAATGAGGGAATGGGCTGCGCAACGCATGGGCGGAGGAGGACGATGGGACTTTTGGGACTTTAGGGGCCTTAGGGACCTTAGGGTCTTTAGGGCCCTTAGGGACTTTAGGGTCCTTAGGGTCCTTAGGGACGCTTTCGGGGTCTCGCAAAAAAAGCGTACCTTTGCACTGATCAAAGACTCTGAGTACTTCTTTTCGGAAGTCACTGAGTACTTCTTTTCGGAAGACTCCGAGTACTTCTTCTAAAAATCACCGCTACATCATCCACAAAAAAGACGATGCCACAAAAAATCATTATTCTCGATTTCGGGTCGCAGACGACACAGCTTATAGGCCGCCGCCTGCGCGAACTCGACACTTACTGCGAAATCCTCCCCTACAACCGTATGCCTGCTGACGATCCCGATGTCATCGGCGTCATCCTCTCGGGCAGCCCCTTCTCGGTATACGATGACAAGGCCTTCAAGGTTGACACCGAGGCCCTTGTGTCGCGCTACCCGGTACTGGGCATATGCTACGGCGCCCAACTGATGGCCTATCAGCGCGGCGGACGCGTCGAACCGGCCTCCACTCGCGAATACGGCCGTGCCATCCTCAGCGAAGTGGACAGCTCCGATCCGCTGATGACCGGCATCGAGGTCGGCGCACAGGTATGGATGAGCCACGGCGACACCATCACCGCCGTCGGCGAAGGCATGGATATAGTAGCCTCCACCGACAAAGTACACGTGGCCGCCTATCGCCGCCGAGGCTTCCGATGCTGGGGCGTGCAATTCCATCCCGAGGTGTTCCACAGCACCTGCGGCATACAATTGCTGCAGAATTTCGTGGTGGACATCTGCGGCTCGCGTCGCGAATGGACTCCCGCATCGTACATAGACAGCACCGTGGAAAGCCTGCGCCGGACATTAGGCGACGACCGCGTGGTGCTCGGACTGAGCGGAGGCGTGGACTCGTCCGTGGCCGCCGTACTGCTCAACCGCGCCATCGGCGACCGCCTCACCTGCATATTCGTGGACCACGGAATGCTGCGCAAAAACGAGTATACCAACGTCTTACGCGACTACCAAGGGCTGGGCCTCAACGTCATAGGCGTCAATGCCTCGGCCAAATTCTTCGACGAACTGGCCGGAATCACCGACCCGGAGGCCAAGCGCAAAATCATCGGCAAGGGCTTCATCGACGTCTTCGATGAGGAAGCCCGCAAAATCGAGGATGTCAAATGGCTGGCGCAAGGCACAATATACCCCGACTGCATAGAGTCGCTGAGCATCACCGGCACCACCATCAAGAGCCACCACAACGTCGGCGGACTGCCCGAGAAAATGCACCTGAAGCTGTGCGAACCGCTGCGCGCGCTCTTCAAGGACGAAGTACGCGCCGTCGGACGGCAGCTGGGCATGCCCGAGCATCTGATACGCCGCCACCCCTTCCCGGGCCCCGGCCTGGCCGTGCGCATACTGGGCGAAGTCACCCCTGAGAAAGTGCGCATACTGCAAGACGCCGACGACATCTTCATCTCCAAGATGCGCCAATACGGCCTGTACGACGACATCTGGCAGGCCGGCGTGATACTGCTGCCGGTGCAAAGCGTCGGCGTCATGGGCGACGAACGCACCTACGAACAAGCCGTGGCCCTGCGTGCCGTTACCTCCACGGACGCCATGACCGCCGACTGGGCGCGCCTACCCTACGACTTCCTGGCCGATGTATCCAACACCATCATCAACAGCGTGCGCGGCGTTAACCGCGTATGCTACGATGTCTCCTCCAAGCCGCCGAGCACCATCGAATGGGAATGAAAATAACGTGGGATGTCAGAACTAAGGGAACTATGAGAGTTCTGAGAACAATGGGAGTTATGGGTGTATGACATCTTTCCCATTATTCCCATTAGCACAATAGTCCAATCTCGCCACCAAATCGGCCTCACAGCGCACGCTGTGAGGCCGATTTGGCTATATCGTTTATTTTGCGTATTTTTGCGGTCGCATTCATATGAATCATACACGACTTGACACATGCAATTTACAGCAGAAATGTTAGCAGCCCTTATCGGCGGTACCGTTGACGGCGACCCCAAAGCCGCAGTCAGCACCTTTGCCAAAATCGAAGAAGGGCATCCCGGCGCACTGTCTTTTCTTGCCAATCCCAAATACACACACTACATCTACGACACTCAATCGTCGATAGTGCTCGTGGCCGATACATTCGTGCCCGAGCGTCCCGTACAAGCCACCATGATACGCGTGGCCGACCCCTACGGCGCAGTCACCAAGCTCATGAAAATGGCCGCCGCAGCCATGACCCAGCACCCCGTCGGCATCGAGCAGCCCAGCTACATAGCCGAAGACGTCGCCATAGACAAGGAGACATACGTCGGCGCATTTGCATACATCGGCAAAGGCGCCGTCATAGGACGCGGCGCCAAGATCTATCCCCAAGTGTACGTAGGCAACGGCGCCGTCATAGGCGAAGACACCGTGCTCTACCCCGGAAGCCGCGTATATCCCGGATGCCATATCGGGGCACGCTGCATCATCCATGCCGGCGTGGTCATAGGAGCCGACGGCTTCGGCTTTGCACCCGACAGCGAAGGCGTCTACCATAAAATACCCCAAATGGGCATCGTCGAGATAGGCGATGACGTCGAAATAGGAGCCAATACCACCGTGGACCGCGCCACCATGGGCGCCACCCGCGTAGGCCGCGGCACCAAGCTGGACAACTTGATACAGGTGGCACACAACGTCACCGTAGGCGAGCATACGGTGGTGGCCGCACAAGCCGGCATAGCAGGCAGTGCACACGTAGGCAGCCACTGTATGGTGGGCGGACAAGTGGGCATCGCCGGGCACATCGCCGTGGGCGACCGCACACAAATAGGCGCCCAGTCGGGCGTACCCAACAACGTCGCCCCCGGCAGCCGCATCATGGGATACCCCGCAGTGCCCGCCGGCGAATTTGCCCGTCAAGCCGCATACATACGCCGCTTGGGCCAGCTCTTTGACCGCGTCGGCGACCTCGAAAAATCCGCCAAGCAACAGTAAAGTACGAAACAATATATAACACCATATACGCCACAATGAAACAGCTCACGCTCGCCAAGCCCTTTACGCTCCAAGGCAAAGGGCTGCATACAGGCCTCAATATCACGGCAACCTTCAACCCCGCAGCCGAAGGCACAGGATACAAAATCCAACGCGTCGACCTCGAAGATCGGCCAATAATACCCGCTGTGGCCGAAAACGTCGTAGCCACCAGCCGCGGCACCGTCATCGGCATCGCTCCCGACATCACCGTCAGCACCATAGAGCACGCCATGGCCGCGCTCTATGCCTCCGGAATAGACAACGTACTCATCAGTGTGGACGGCCCCGAGATGCCCATACTGGACGGCAGCGCCGCAATATACACCCACGCCATAGCCCAAGCCGGACTCCAAGAACAAGATGCCGACAAAGAATTCTTTGTCGTCCGCCACAAGATAGAGGTCTCCGACCCCGAAACAGGCTCCAAAATCATAGTACTACCCGACGAAGAATTCACCGCCGATGTGATGATCAACTTCGACTCTCCCGTACTGCACAACCAGTACGCAAGTCTCGAACACCTGAGCGACTTCGCCGACGAAATTGCAGCCAGTCGTACCTTCGTGTTCGTGCGCGAGATAGAGCAACTGCTGGCCGCCAACCTCATCAAGGGCGGCGACCTCGACAACGCCATAGTCATCTACGACTCGCCCCTGAGCCAAGACAAGCTGGACCATATCGCCGACATCATGGGCGTACAGCACAAATGCGTCACCGAGTACGGATACATCAACGAGACACCCCTGACGCACGAAAACGAACCCGCACGCCACAAACTGCTCGACATCATAGGCGACATCGCCCTGATAGGCGCCCCGCTACGCGGCCGTATCATCGCTACCCGCCCCGGGCACACCATCAACGCCCAACTATCCAAGAAACTGCGCCGCGATGTGCGCCGTATGGACGCCATAGCGCCCGTGTACGACCCCAACGCCACCCCCATACTGGACAACAACCAGATACGCGCCCTACTGCCCCACCGCTACCCCTTCCTGCTGGTGGACAAAATCATCGAACGCAGCGAAAGCTATATCGTGGGCGTGAAAAATATCACCGCCAACGAACCATTCTTCCAAGGGCACTTCCCACAGGAACCGGTAATGCCCGGCGTACTCATGATTGAAGCCATGGCCCAGACCGGCGGACTGCTCGTGCTCGGCACCGTGCCCGACCCGGAACGCTACTCGACATACTTCATGAAAATAGACAATGTGAAATTCCGCCAAAAAGTCGTCCCCGGAGACACACTCCTATTCCACGTATCCTTCATGACCGAGCTACGTCGCGGATGCGCCGTCATGAAAGGCCGCGCCTTCGTAGGCGATAAACTCGTGGCCGAATGCGAATTTATGGCACAAATCATCAAGAACAAATGAAACAGCCCTTAGCATACGTACATCCCGCAGCCAAGATACACCCCAGCGTCGTCATCGACCCCTTTGTCACCATTGACCAAAACGTCGAAATCGGCGAAGGCACACGCATAGGCTCCAACGTCACCATCCTCGAAGGCGCACGCATAGGCCGCAACTGTACCATATTCCCCGGTGCCGTCATAGGCGCAATACCCCAAGACCTCAAATTCAGAGGCGAAGAAACCTACGCCGTCATCGGCGACAACACCACCCTGCGCGAATACGTCACCGTCAACCGCGGCACAGCCTCCAAAGGCCGCACCGTCGTGGGCAACAACTGCCTGATTATGGCCTACTCGCACATAGCACACGACTGCTGCGTAGGCAACAACATCATCATCTCCAACGCCACACAATTGGCAGGCGAAGTCATCGTAGACGACTACGCCATCATCGGCGGCGGAACACTGGTACACCAATTCTGCCACCTGGGTTCGCACATCATGATACAAGGCGGCGCACTCATCAATAAAGACGTGCCCCCATATGTCAAAGCCGCACGCGAACCCATATCCTACGCCGGCATCAACAGCATCGGCCTGCGCCGACGCAACTTCTCCAGCGACACCATACGCGAGATACAGGACATATACCGCTACCTCTATCTCTCGGGACTGAACGTCTCAGACGCCGTCGCCCGCATCGAAGCCGAGCTGCCGGCCACCCCCGAACGCGACGAAATCATCATGTTTGTCCGCAACAGCAAACGCGGCATCATTAAAGGATACGTCTAAACAGACGCCAAACATATAGACGAAGCGAAAACGACGACGGGCAGAGGCGCGTCGCTCGTCCGGCAGACCGACCGCGAGGCCGACCTGTGCAGACGGGAGGAAAGTCCGGGCAACACAGAGCACCATACTTGCTAACGGCAAGCTGTCGGAAACGGCAGAGTAGTGTGACAGAAAATAACAGCCGACGATGTCGGCAAAGGTGAAAAGGTGGGGTAAGAGCCCACCGGGAGACATGGTGACATGACTCGCCGCACACCTTATGGGTTGCAAGGTCAAATATACCGGCATTTAAGGGCTGCTCGTCCATTGCCGGGGGGTAGACTGCTAAAGCGGCCGTGGCAACACGGCGCTCAGATAAATGACGTGCATGGCCCCGTCCGGTCCCCACGCGGGATACCGAGGGCTTACAGAACCCGGCTTACATCCGCCCGCCGTCCTTTTCGCTTCTTCTATTTCTCGGCTCTCGAAATCAGAGCCCTCAGATAATAGGATCTAAAGTCCTTAAAGTCCCTAAGGTCTCAATTCCTCAATTCCTCATTCCACACTCGAAACTACCCCGCCCTATATTATGAAAGGAGAATACTGGACATGCCCCACCATCAGCGACGAAGGATATGATATCCTGGTCACCGGACGTGCCGACATCGAAAAATTCCGTACCAACCCTCGCTTCAGCATCCGCGTAACCATCACATGGAAATACGGAGGTCACGACATGCCCGGCATCGAAGACTCCAAACTCATGGAACAAGCCACCGATGCTATGGCCGACACCTTCGACAAAGACCCCGTAGCCGTGCTCACCGGCATATATACCGGTGACGGAAGCCGCCAATGGGTATTCTACACCACCAGCACCAATATCTTCGGACGCAAACTCAACGAAGCCCTGGCGCAGCTGCCGCTGATGCCACTGGAAATCACATGCGAGAACGACCCCGACTGGGAAGAATACGACGAAATGGCCACCGCCAGCCGCATCGACGTCTGACAGCTGCCACAACAGACTCTTACACGCAGTATGGCTGCTGAATAGCCATAATGGCCATAACAACTATTATGGCTATAACAGAAGATATAACTTGCTTGAGACGGCAGCACGCTCCTCAAAACTCAAGCTTATCATCCCGGTCGAGCTTATAATATCCGGCAAGCATCGCCAAAAGCTTGGAAATCTGAGCCACAGCATCAGCCGTGCCTTTGGAAATCTCCCGGCCGCGCAGCCTTAGCATCAGCACCCCGTACAGCGCATTGAAACACGTCTCCAACTCGCCGACCGGAGCCTTCCCACCCTTGGCACGCAACTCGACTATAAACGGCAACGTCTTGTACAACTGAGCACTATACTCGACATACTTGTCACTCGACAACAGACGCCGATGCAAGTCCACAAGCTGTCCCAACGTATTGCGATTGATTTGCAAATGACCCGAACGCTCCACACCCTCGCGCCTCATCATATCAATGAGTGACACGTACCACTCACGCAAAGCATGCGCCCGCTCTTCATCAAGCCCCATGGGACGGATTACGGACTCTTCTATATGGTCAATATCAAGGTTGTAGGCACGGATAATATCCTCTATCTGCCACATATACAACAAGTATTCGGCGATATTCTCTTTGTGCTTTCGGGATGCGATATACATTGTACGATAGCTGCTGAAGTGTACGATCACGGCGGGACATCCGCCGTACCTCAAACAAGCTAGCAATTATCGCGCCAAACACCGCAGAAACACCCCTCCGTGCCGTACCCAGGCCTGCATCGAGACCCCCCGACACCACAGACAAGCCCCACCCGCATTACAGGCAAGCCCCAAGAGATTATTTTTGGCCATTCAGGCAAAAAAAGGTGGAAATATTTGGTAGATAACGAAAAAAGTCGTTACTTTGCATCCTGTTTTACGGCGGCTCCGAAAAAGCCGGTGGGAAAGATGCGCCCACAGGTGATATGAGACGGAACGCACGCCGCTAAGACATTCAAAGACAACAATAAACAGACACCGAACACGATAAACCATTAACAGCCATGTCAAAGATTTGTCAAATCACCGGCAAGAAAGCTATCACGGGCAACAACGTATCGCACTCGAAACGTCGCACCAAACGCCGTTTTAACGTCAACCTGTTCACCAAGAAATTCTACTGGGTAGAACAAGGCATGTGGATTAGCCTGACAATCTCCGCTGCCGGGCTGCGCACCATCAACAAATTAGGCCTCAACGCCGCTATGATTCAGGCCGCCGAGAAAGGCTACCTGACCGAGAACGACATCAAAATCATTGGATTCTAAAAACATAAGAGAAGATGGCAAAGAAAGCAAAAGGTAATCGCGTGCAGGTCATCCTCGAATGCACCGAACACAAAGCCAGCGGAATGCCCGGCACATCCCGTTACATCACCACAAAGAACCGCAAGAACACTACAGAGCGCCTCGAACTCAAGAAATACAACCCGATTCTGAAGCGCGTGACCGTTCATAAAGAGATTAAATAACACCCTCACCTATACGCACCCAAACCACCTAAGATATGGCAAAGAAAACAGTGGCCTCCCTGCAAAAAGGTGAAGGCCGTACATACAGCAAGGTCATCAAAATGGTTAAGTCCCCCAAGACCGGCGCCTATGTCTTCAAAGAAGAAATGGTTCCGAACGACGCAGTTAAGGACGCACTCAAATAATCCATTTTCCGAAAGACAACAACGCAGCGGATGGTGCTCGGCATCACCCGCTGCGTTGTTTTTGCATGCCTATACGTTCAATCCAACCTGAGCCGCGACGAGAGTACGCCATTGCAACATTGACATAAAACAATAGAGCCGCCTCCACTTGCGTGGAAGCAGCTCTATTGAAAGGTCACCGTCTATTAGAGACAGCGCCTAAGCTGATGAGTGGCTTACATCATGCCGCCCATACCACCCATACCGGCGGCGGGCATAGCAGGTGCAGCATTTTCTTCTTTCTTGTCGGCGATGACGCATTCTGTCGTCAGGAACATTCCGGCGATAGATGCGGCATTCTCCAAAGCTACGCGCGTAACCTTGGCCGGGTCAATAACTCCGGCAGCGTGAAGGTTCTCGTATGTGTCCGTGCGAGCGTTATAGCCATAATCGCCGGTACCTTCGCTGACCTTTTGAACAACAACAGCACCTTCGACACCGGCGTTAGCCGAAATCTGGCGCAGAGGCTCTTCGATGGCTCGAAGCACAATCTCTATACCTGTCTGCTCGTCATCGTTGGCACCTTTGAGGGCACGCAGGGCGGGAATACAGCGGATGTAAGCCACACCGCCACCGGGGACTATACCTTCGGCTATGGCAGCCCGTGTAGCGCTCAGAGCATCGTCCACGCGGTCTTTCTTTTCCTTCATCTCGACTTCGCTGGGTGCGCCGATGTGCAGCACTGCAACACCGCCGGCAAGTTTGGCCAAGCGCTCCTGCAACTTCTCGCGGTCATAGTCGCTCTTGGTCTGTTCGATTTGAGCATGTATCTGGGCTACACGCGCGGCTATATTATCCTTGCTGCCGGCGCCGTTGACGATAGTGGTATTCTCTTTGTTCACCGTAACCTTTTCGGCTGTACCGAGGATATCAATGGTAGCGGCCGAAAGCTGCATACCTTTTTCTTCGCTCACTACAGTGGCACCGGTAAGGATGGCGATATCTTCGAGCATCTCCTTGCGGCGGTCACCGAAGCCGGGAGCCTTGACGGCGCAAATCTTCAGCGATCCGCGCAGACGGTTGACTACGAGTGTGGCGAGGGCTTCCTGATCGACGTCTTCGGCGATTATCAGAAGGCCGCGACCGCTCTGGGCTGTGCTTTCGAGGATGGGAAGCATATCCTTGAGGTTGGAAATCTTCTTGTCATAGAGCAGGATGTAAGGACGTTCCATGACACATTCCATTTTCTCGGCATCAGTGATGAAGTAAGGCGAGATAAAGCCGCGGTCAAACTGCATACCTTCAACGATGTCAATGGTAGTTTCGGTACCCTTGGCTTCGTCTACGGTGATAACGCCTTCTTTCTTGACTTTCTTCATAGCCTCAGCCACGAGCTGGCCAATGGTTTCGTCGTTGTTGGCCGATACGCGAGCCACGTCCTCAATTTTCTTGAAGTCGTCGCCTACGGGCTGAGCCATATTCTTGATACCTTCGACAACGGCGGCAACGGCCTTGTCGATACCGCGCTTGAGATCCATAGGGTTAGCACCGGCAGTGACGTTCTTCAGACCGACATTAACGATAGCCTGAGCCAATACGGTAGCGGTAGTAGTGCCGTCGCCGGCATCGTCACCGGTCTTGGAAGCGACTTCCTTGACCAACTGGGCGCCCATATTCTGCATAGGCTCTTCCAATTCGACTTCGCGTGCCACAGTGACACCGTCCTTGGTGATGTGCGGTGCGCCGAATTTCTTGTCAATGATGACGTTGCGACCTTTCGGGCCGAGGGTTACCTTAACGGCGTTGGCCAATACGTCCACGCCTTTCTTGAGCTCTTCGCGAGCTTCTGTATTGAATTTGATTTCTTTTGCCATGATTGTAGATATTTTAGCGTGTTTTGATGATTGTACGACCTGCTTATCCGAGGATAGCGAGGACTTCGCTCTGGCGCATAATCAGCACCTTGTCACCTTCGATTTCGAGCTCGGTGCCGGCGTATTTGCCATACAGCACGGTGTCTCCGTCTTTCAGCTCCATAACTTCGTCCTTGGTACCGGGACCTACGGCAATGACAGTGCCTTTCAGCGGTTTTTCTTTAGCAGAATCGGGGATGATAATACCGGCAGCCGTAACTTCTTCGGCCTGTGCGGGGCGGATAATTACGCGGTCAGCAAGAGGTTTAACGTTCATAGTTCTAACTTTTATGTGAGTTATTTAATTGATTTTCTTTTTTCGTAAAATTCGTATTAGCATATTCTGTGCCAAAGTCACAATCCTGCGTCTTTGGCCACCATTATATCGCTCTATATATCTATAATCTAAGGCTGTACGCAGATTCGGCAACGCATCTCACATTATATCGATGTACTAATGATGCACTACGTGCGTTGTCAGACATTGTCACACCGGAGACACAGCCATTGCCATTCAAAACAGAGCTAAAAAGTTGAGCGAGTTTCCGTTTGGAAACTCGCTCAACAGGGGGAATTTTAACATGAATTCTTTTGGTCGGGGTGACTAGACTCGAACTAGCGACCTCACGCCCCCCAGACGCGTACTCTAACCAACTGAGCTACACCCCGAGGTTGCTTTCAAAAGCACTGCAAAGGTACGCACTTTTCCGGAACTGACAAATTTTTTCTCAACATTTTTTCGGCTAAATTTCGCACCTAACCGCCACCACACTATACATCAGCACCTTAACCGAGCAAAAAAACCACATCACAATATTCCACCGAGCAAGGGCATATACGCAGAACTTCAATACTTACACATCCAAAGCCCGGAGAGGCCCTGTCCGGCAACCACCGCGATAACGCCAATCGCCATATTCAATCGCCATGTTCAATCGCCATCACACTTTTGCCGACGAGCACGTCACAAGATATTTGAGCCATTAAATTTCATAAACAAAGTTGCACCTTATCAAAATATAGTCTATATTTGCAAGGTAAAATCTTCTTAAAGATTAAAACAAGCTGCCCTACGGCAGTCCTTGCATCAACAGAAAAACAAACAAAACATTTAACAGACAACCGATATGAGCAACAACAACATTCCGGACCTTGAATGGTCAAAACTTCCTTTTGGCTATATTCCCACAGATTACAACGTACGTTGCACCTACCGTGATGGCAAATGGGGCGAAATCGAAGTGTCACAATCGCCGACAATAGACATGCACATCGCCGCCACAGCACTGCACTACGGCCAGGAAATATTTGAAGGTCTCAAAGCCTTCCGCGGTGCCGACGGGAAAATACGCATCTTCCGCCTCGAAGAAAACGCCAAGCGCCTGCGCAGCTCGGCCGAGGCGCTGATGATGGCACCCGTGCCGATTGAAATTTTCCGCGAAATGACCATAAAGGCTGTACAGCTGAACGAGCGCTTTATCCCGCCTTATGGCAGCGGCGCCTCACTATATATCCGCCCCCTCGAGATAGGTATCAGCGCCCGCGTGGGTGTCAACCCGGCCACCGAGTACACCTTTATCATCTTTGTATCGCCCGTAGGCCCGTACTTCAAGACAGGATTCGGCGTCACTGACATATGCATCACCCGCGAATACGATCGCGTAGCGCCCAAGGGCACGGGTCGTTTCAAGACCGGCGGCAACTATGCTGCATCTCTCAAGGCCGGATGCATGGCGCACGACAAAGGTTATTCGGCAGTACTATACCTCGACCCCAAAGAAAAGAAATATCTCGACGAATGCGGTCCGGCCAACTTCTTTGCCATCAAAGGCAATAAGTACATTACCCCGGCCAGCGAATCTATACTTCCGTCCATCACCAACATGAGCCTACAGCAACTGGTACGCGATATGGGCATGGAAGTCGAAGCACGCCACATTCCCGTCGAGGAATTGGCCGAAGTACAAGAGGCTGCCGCTTGCGGCACAGCCGCCGTATGCTCGCCCATACACCGCATAGACGACCTTGACACCGGACATCAATACGTAATCGCCAAAGACGGCAAGCCCGGTCCCGTCACCACCAAGCTGTACAACACCCTCCGCGCCATCCAGTATGGCGAAATCGAGGATGTACACGGCTGGAACACCGTGCTTTAATGCCGACCACCACAAACACACAACAATATACGCCATATGGTCTACCGCCATCAGCGGTAAACTATATGGCGTATATTGACAATGCCTACAGCGCCGACGACAGCGAGACGCAAAAGCTCAAAGAATTATTGGTGACGCACAGCCTGCAAGTGGCACGGAAAGCGCTTGAGATTGCACACACCCATGCCCTACCCCTCGCCGACGGCGATATCGTAGCTGCAGCCATGCTCCACGACATAGGCATCATCGCCACCAATGCCCCCGGCATCCATTGCCACGGAACGGAGCACTACTTGCGCCACGGCGTCCTCGGAGCGGCCATGCTACGTAAGGCCGGCGCCCCCGAATGGCTTGCCCGAGTGGCCGAAAGGCACACCGGTACCGGTATCACAGCCAAAGACATTGCCGAATATCACCTTCCCATGCCTCCGGGCGACTATATGCCGGAGACATTGCTCGAACGCCTCGTATGCTATGCCGACAAGTTTTACAGCAAAAGCCATCCGCAAGTCGAAAAGACTCCGGCACAGGCGCGAGCTTCCGTCGCTCGTTTCGGAGCGGATAATGCTGCGAGATTTGACGACCTCGCAGCCATATTCGGATAATCTCACAATAGCCATAAAGCAATTATAGCCCACCTGCATTTCACAGTCATACAGACAGCGACAGCCGCGCACGATACGCGGCTGTCGCTGTCTGTATACTAATTCGAGCGATGCTTATTTCGTCCGCCACTTATTCGTTCGACATACCTTCATAAAGAATTTTCTCCAGCTCAGCCGTGGACAACTTGACACGCAAGGCTCCGCGATGGGCCACGGAAATATAACCGGTTTCCTCGCTGACAACCACGGCTATGGCATCGGTCTCTTGCGCTATACCCAGCGCCGAGCGGTGGCGCAATCCCAGCGAACGGGGCACACCGCTGTCATGGCTCACCGGCAGTATGCAGCCGGCAGCTACAATGCGGTGATTAGCGATAATCATTGCGCCGTCATGCAACGGCGAGTTCTTGAAAAAAATATTCTCGATAAGGCGCGTATTGATGGCGGCATCTATTATGTCTCCACTCTTGGCTATAGACTCCAAGGGCATGTTTTGCTGGATAACTATCAGTGCCCCGGTTTTGGTCTTTGACATGGCCATGCACGCATATACGATAGGCATGATTTCAGCGCGAAGGCTGACAGCATCATCGTCATCGCGGTGATTGAAGAGCCTGTGCAAAAAACGCCAGCGTCGATGACTGCCCAATTCGATAAGAAAACGTTTTATCTGGTCTTGGAATATTATGACCAACACCAACAGGCCTATGGAGACAAATTGGTCAAGTATCGACCCGGTAAGGCGCAATTCAAATACCTCTCCGGCCACCGCCCACACGGCAATGAAAGCCATTACACCGTAAAAAATGTTTATGGTGCCGGACTCTTTCATCTGCCGGAAAATATAGTACAGCAGCACGGCAACGATTAGGATGTCGATAGCGTCTTTAATTCCAAATTCCGGCATAAGCAGTCAAAAAAACAGAGGTGAGTACTATGTATTTCAAGGTCGCCCGTGGACGGCCTCATATATGGCTACAGCTTGTTTGGCTGCACGAACATCGTGCACACGCAGTATTGCAGCGCCACGTTCCAGCGCCATGGTGTTGAGAGCCGTTGTGGCGCATAAAGCGTCATCGACGGATATATCCAAAAGTCGTGTAAGCATGCTTTTGCGCGAGATTCCTACAAAGATTGGTCGGCCGAATACGGCAAAGGCGTCCAACCGACGCATAAGCTCGTAGTTTTGTTCCATCGTCTTGGCAAATCCAAATCCCGGATCAATGATTATGTCGCCTACTCCGGCACACACAAGTCGCTCGTAGCTGTGAGACATCTCGGTAAGTACCGAAGCAACCACATCTGCACCATATTCGGTGTGTTGTTGCATGTCCGCAGGAGTGCCGCGCATGTGCATCAGCACATAGGGAACGCCGAGTTCGGCCACCGTTCGAGCCATGGCCGGATCCCTCGCGCCCGAGATGTCATTAATAATGTCCACGCCGAGGTCCTCGACACAATGGCGAGCTATATCGGCGCGGAAAGTATCTACGCTTACCGGCACACTCGCGTCTATCGACCGCAGCACACGCATTCCCATATCCAGCCGGCGGCGTTCCTCTTCGGCCACGATACATTCGCATCCAGGGCGCGTAGAGCATGCTCCCACATCTATGACATCGACGCCCTCGTCTAACAGCGTGCGCACACGTGTCGCAACCGCCTCCTCATCAAAGGCACGCGACCCGCCGTAAAACGAGTCATTCGTGACATTGAGTATGCCCATCACCCAAGGATGGTCAATAATCTCAATTCTGCCTCGCAGTTTTATGGTGTATGGTTGCATGCGTCTGTTCGAATTTTTATGTTCAGTTTTGCAGGACTGTCGACTATCGGTTGGCGCGTTTGCGTTCGGTTTCGTCAAGAATGATTTTGCGCAGGCGCAGATGGTGCGGCGTCACTTCGACGTATTCGTCTTCCTTAATATACTCGAGCGCTTCCTCAAGGCTGAAGACCACAGGCGGTATAATACGGGCCTTGTCATCGGCGCCCGAGGCACGCATATTGGTAAGTTTCTTGCTTTTGGTGACATTGACGACTATGTCGTTTTCCTTGGCATTTTCGCCCACGACCTGCCCGGCGTAGACTTCTTCCTGCGGGAATATGAAGAAGCGTCCGCGGTCCTGCAATTTATCTATGGCGTAAGCGTACGCCGTGCCGGCTTCCATAGCGATAAGCGAACCGTTGGTGCGGCGCTCGATATCGCCCTTCCACGGCTGGTACTCGAAGAAGCGATGTGCCATAATGGCCTCGCCGGCACTGGCCGTAAGTACGTTGTTGCGCAGGCCTATTATTCCGCGCGATGGTATTTGGAATTCCAGATTTGTACGTCCGCCGTTGGAAGTCATACCGGTCAACTCGCCCTTGCGACGGGTCACCATGTCTATTATTTTAGAGGCATATTCATCTGTAACGTTGATAGTGAGCAACTCCACAGGCTCGCACTTGCGTCCGTCTATTTCCTTGACAATCACCTGCGGCTGGCCCACCTGCAGTTCGTAGCCCTCGCGGCGCATAGTCTCGATGAGCACCGACAAATGCAGCACGCCACGGCCATAGACGGTCCAGACATCCTCGTGCGGAGCCTTGCTCACGCGCAAAGCGAGGTTGCGGTCAAGCTCGCGCGTAAGGCGGTCGCCTAAGTGTCGCGAAGTGACATACTTGCCGTCGCGCCCGAAGAAGGGACTGTCGTTGATGGTGAAGGTCATAGACATCGTAGGCTCGTCTATGGCTATGCGCGGCAGAGCCTCGGGATTGTTGATATCGGCCACCGTATCGCCGATTTCGAAGCCTTCTATACCCACCAATGCGCAAATATCGCCGCTGCCGACTTCGCTGACACGTTTGCGTCCCATACCTTCAAAGGTGTGTAATTCCTTGATACGCTGGCGCGAAATGCTGCCATCCTTGCGCATCAGGGCTATATCCATACCCTCGCGCAAAGTGCCACGGTGTACACGGCCCACCGCTATACGGCCTACATAATTGCTGAAGTCAAGCGAAGTAATCAGCATCTGGGCGTCACCCTCTAACGTCTGCGGCGCCGGGATGTACTTAACGATGGCATCCAACAGCGGCAGGATGTTGTCAGTGGGCTTGCGCCAGTCCGTACTCATCCAGCCTTGCTTGGCCGAGCCGAAAAGTGTCGGAAAATTGAGTTGGTCTTCAGTGGCATCAAGATTGAACATCAAGTCGAAAACCATCTCTTGTACCTCGTCCGGGCGGCAGTTGGGTTTGTCCACTTTGTTTATGACTACGATGGGCTTAAGCCCTATCTGAAGAGCCTTCTGAAGGACGAAGCGTGTCTGGGGCATCGGCCCTTCGAATGCATCGACCAACAGCAGGCAACCGTCGGCCATATTGAGCACACGTTCCACTTCGCCGCCGAAGTCGGCGTGTCCCGGAGTGTCTATGATGTTGATTTTTGTCCCTTTGTAATTGATGGACACGTTTTTGGAGAGTATTGTTATGCCGCGTTCGCGCTCGAGGTCGTTGTTGTCGAGAATCAATTCGCCGGCATTCTGGTTGTCTCTGAAAAGGTGTCCGGCCATCAGCATCTTGTCCACGACGGTAGTCTTACCATGGTCCACGTGGGCGATAATGGCAATATTGCGTATATTCTGCATATAAAGATGTGTATATTCCTTATTTCTTTGCTCTTTTCAACCTGCAAAGTTAAGCATTTTAGCGGACATATCCATTGGCAAAACAGTCGGCACAAGGTTTTTCTCATAAAATATGCGTATCTTTGCGGTGCATCACGCCAAAGGCATAGCCGCTATCAGCAGTACCTGTACGGCAAAACGCTGTCGCCGCATGCCGCTTTTGTCCTTTTACCGCACGATATATCCGGCGGCCTTAAGCCTTAGTCTTCCTTAATCCAAAGCACTGCACGCAATGATTAATACAGACAACTATATATGCAGGGCGCTCATAGACCTGCTGTCCCAATGGGGCATCACCGACGTCGTAGCGTGTCCGGGCACACGCAATGCGCCTCTGGTTCAGGCGGCGGCAACATCCGCCCTGACCTTGCATCATATCATAGACGAACGAGTGGCTGCCTTTGTCGCACTTGGCATGGCTGCCGAGCAAGGTCGTCCGGTAGCCGTGGTCTGCACTTCGGGCAGCGCCGTGCTCAACATGGCGCCGGCGTGTGCCGAGGCTTTTTACAGACAAGTGCCACTTATAGTGATTTCGGCCGACAGACCGCGTCAATGGATAGGACAGGCCGACGGGCAGACCATCCGCCAAGCCGGTGCCCTGGAAGCCGTTGTGCGTGCATCCGGAGACATCCCGGTACCGCACAACGCCCAAGGGACCCGCGCAGCCTTACGCGTCATCAACGAAATTGTCTGCATCGCCAAAGGCGATGAAATACGCGGACAAGGGCCCGTGCACCTCAACATCCAAATAGACTCGCCGCTCGGCGGAACGATCGAAATAGCAGACGAAGATCATGCACCGGCCATACACACCTTGGGAGAATGCACCAATTTCTCGTTTGCTGCACACGAGTTGGAGCTGCTGCGCAAGGCACGCCTACTGTTCCTGGCCGGGCCAATGCCGCCATGTAAAACAGTTAGCCATGCGCTGTCACGACTGGCAACGCTGCCCAACGTGGCGGTAGCCACCGACATCTTAAGTAATGTGCAGGGCTGTGGGCACAATATAGACACCGTGCTCAACGCCCTGACACCCGAACAGCGACGCACCCTGCTGCCGGATATAGTGGTCACCATTGGCGGCGGCATCACCTCGGCACTCGCCAAGGACTGGCTGCGCGATGGCGCCGCGCGCAAAATCACACAGCACCTGCATATAGGCACCGACGGGCCGGCCGTGGACACTTTCCTCTGCCAAACATACTCAATACAGGCGACGCCGCGATTGGCACTGCCGGGACTGGTCGAAGCTATCAGCGCCAACGCCGCTGACAACGGCTATGCCGCACAATGGCAAGAAGCCGTGACCAAAACCGAAGAAGCCAACAAAATATTCTGCAACGCCCTGCCATGGTGCGAACTGACGGTCATACGCCAAATTATCGAGGCCATGCCTGATAACTGGGGACTGCACCTTTCCAATGGGACTACGGTGCGATACGCGCAGACTGCGGACTGCGCTCGCCTGCGGCGCGTTGACGCCAACCGCGGCGTCAACGGCATCGATGGCAGCACCTCCACGGCAATAGGTGCGGCCATAGCCTCGCGCCACGCCACCCTGCTACTTACGGGCGACATGAGCGCGCAATACGACTTCGGAGCATTGCTGGTTGAGGACATCCCGGCGACCTTCAAGATGGTGGTAATCAACAACTGCGGCGGCGGCATTTTCCGCGCCATAGCCAACACTCACCACCTGCCGGTGATGCCGCGCTATCTTGCCGGCGGAGTAATCCTACCGCTCGAAGCGGTATGCCTCAGTCGCAGCTTCGGGTACTACCGCTCCGACAACCTTAAAACCTTGAAGTCCGAATTCGAAGCCATGATTGCACGCACCGACGCCCCATGCATACTCGAAGCCGTGGTACCACCCGAGACAGGAGCCGAAGTCTTCAAAAAACTGTACACTCTCTACAAAAGGCACTAACGACATTCGACCGCGACATGTCTACAGTAGCACACATTCGCATCCAACAGCATATAACACCCTATCACACACTCATAAACAAACTCGACATGACACGCCAATGGACACCCGTAAAAGAATACAGCGACATCCTTTTTGACACATACAACGGCATAGCCCGTATCACCATCAACCGTCCCGAAGTATATAACGCCTTCCGGCCGCAGACCAACCACCAGATACTCGAAGCACTTGGCATCTGCCGCGACCGCTCCGACATTCGCGTAGTAGTACTCACCGGCGCAGGAGACAAGGCTTTTTGCAGCGGCGGCGACCAGCACTACAAGAGCCGAGGCGGATATCGCGATGCCGACGGCACCCCGCGCCTCAACGTCCTTGACGTACACAAGGCCATACGTTCGCTCACCAAACCCGTCATCGCCATGGTCAACGGATACGCCATAGGCGGCGGCAACGTTCTTCAAGTGGTCTGCGACTTGACTATCGCCTCCGAAAATGCCCGTTTCGGCCAAACCGGGCCCAAAGTCGGCAGCTTTGACGGCGGATTCGGCTCATCGTATCTGGCACGTTGCGTGGGACAGAAAAAGGCGCGCGAGATATGGTTTCTGTGCCGCCAATACACAGCACAAGAAGCTCTTGAAATGGGCATGATTAATAAAGTAGTGCCATTGGAATGCCTCGAAGACGAGGTGGTCGAATGGTGCGAAACAATCATGAAGCGCAGCCCATTTGCCATACGTATGGTCAAACGCAGTCTCAATGCCGAGCTGGACGGACAGCACGGATTGATGGAACTGGCCGGAGATGCCACACTGATGTATTACCTGATGGACGAAGCTCAGGAGGGCAAAAACGCCTTCTTGGAGAAACGCGACCCGGATTTCGACCAATACCCCCAATTCCCGGGCTGACGCTATGCTGCACGCCGATTGGAGCCGTTACAGGCTGCTTTTCAACTTCGTAGCCATAACCTCGCGGGCACGCATGGCCTTCAAGGACACATACTTTATACGCATATATGATGACTGCGACCCGAAACGTATTGTCATAACCGAAAGTCCGCTTTTTGCCGGGCTGAGTGCCGAGGACGCCCCCGATTACGAGGCACGCCTCGACCGCGTATGTCGAGACGTGGGAACATGGAACTATACGGAAGACGAGACATGTACATTGGCTTCGGCCGAAAGTTCGATACGTTTCGCACTCGAATGCGGAGCAGCCGCGCTGCGGCTCGGACAAGGCAGTCGTGACGGCGTTCCTGCACTGCCGACACAAAGCCCGTGGACACGCGGTCAAAGACCCGTGACAATCAACGGCTTGGTATGGATGGGCGACATAGCCACTATGAGCCGACGCATGCGCGGCAAGGTCGAAGACGGCTTCTCTGTCATCAAGGTGAAAATCGGAGCCCTGGACTTTGATGCGGAACTAAAAATGCTCAAGACATTGCGCGACATTGCCGGCGGAGACACAATCATACGACTTGACGCCAACGGCGCTTTTACGCCACAAGAAGCCATGGAACGCCTCCAGCGTCTGGCTCCGCTGAACATACATTCAATCGAACAGCCGTTGCGACCGCAATATGCAGCCGAGCTGTCCGATCTGTGCCGCCATACTCCGATACCGATAGCACTGGACGAGAGCCTGATAACGCGTCCTGCCGACATCGAACGCACCATAGACGACCTACTGCGCATACGGCCGCAATACCTTGTGCTGAAGCCGTCGCTATGCGGCGGATTGGGCTGCGCAGATATGCTGATACGCGTAGCCGAGTCCGAAGGCATGGGATGGTGGGCCACGTCGGCACTGGAAAGCAATGTCGGCCTCGCCGCCTTAGGCGCATGGGTGGACGATTATAAGCCAACCATACCGCAAGGCTTGGGCACAGGAGCACTATACACCAACAACATCGAGGTGCCGCAATTGCGACTTGAAGGCCAATATTTATGGTACCGTCCATGACATACGACGAATTTATGTCTCTGTGGCTTGACGACAGCGACACCGTATTATGCCATACATCCGGCTCGACGGGCATACCCAAGCCCATTGCGCTGTCCAAGGATGATATGCGCGCATCGGCACACGTCACCAACGCGTTTTTCGGTATCACTACCCGGTCTACGATATCGGTGCCGCTGCCCTTCGACTACATAGCGGCACGGATGATGGCAGTACGAGCCTACGAGGCCGGATGTCGTATAGTGACACCCGAGCCCTCAAACGCACCGGATTTCTTCGGCGAGGCCGGATACTTAGATCTATTGGCAATAGTGCCGTCGCAAGTCGAGGCTCTGGTCGCAGTACCGGATGCCGGACAGCGCGTGCGAAATGTCATCGTGGGCGGTGCACCGTTGTCCGATGCTCGAAGGCAAATGCTGACACACGCCGGGATACACGGATACATCACCTACGGGATGACCGAGACTTGCAGTCATATAGCTTTGGCCGACATCGCAGACGACAGCGGCACTTTCCACGCTATTGCCCGGAATACGCGTTTCGCCACAAATGCTCGCGGCTGCCTGACGGCCGAGATTCCGCATCTGAGCATCCGACGAGTAGTCACCAATGACATCGTGTCCATTGTCTCGCCCACCGAATTCCGATGGCAGGGGCGGGCAGATAATATCATCAATTCGGCAGGGCTGAAAATATGCCCCGAAGAATTGGAACATGCATTGGCGTCGTTGTTGCCCGATGGCCTGACATTCTACATCGTAGGCGTGCCCGACACGCAATGGGGGTCAGCAGTCGCCATCGTTTTCGAAGGCACTGCCGACCTTATACCGACGGTCCGCAATGCCATAGTCCGTATAAACGACCGTCGGCAACGGCCGCGATACATCTACGCCGAGGCGCGGCTCAGACGTACCGCCTCAGGCAAGATTATACGCGATATCCCGCCGCACCATGGTCTGCGACCTTCATTTCCTTAATTGTGCGGCCTGAGATACCGCTAAGCAAAGACTCGGAGTGCCCGGAGCGCTCGAAGCTCTCCAAACAAATGGGGGACGGCATCATGAAAGGTGCCGTCCCCCGTTGCAGGTTATGTTAAGGTAGGATTAATATACAAGCCGGAAATCGTCAATCCACATAGTCGAGACTCCGCCGGTGAAGAAGTCGCCGTAACGGCTGGCCGAGCATACAATCATGATATTCGAAACCTTGACATCCGATTTGAAGTAAGTCAGGGGTATTTCGAATTCCACCATTCCGTTGCCGGCTGTGGCTTCGGCGAAAACCTTTTCGCCATAAGCGATGACATTCGAGGCGTTCTTGTCAAAGAGCTGGCGTTCGCTCTTCTTGGTCTTGACGATTACGGGATATGTGCCCGAACCATTATTAGACGAGTATGTCTCAGTGTGATTGGTCAGCAGTGCAATATAAATGATGCCGGTATCGGGATCACCCTTGGCTATAGACGATGGAGCGCCGTCGCCGATGTACTGAATGGTGCCGGGAGCATACTTGATGTAGCCCTTGAGAGCCTTAGGACGCGAGCCGAAGCTGCGACCCCATCCGAGGACGCCGTCCGTGGCTTCGGTGGCGATATACTTTCCTACGAAAGCGTTGCCGGCGGCAAATTTGCCTATAGCGCCTACGCCTACAAATTGTGAAGCCAGTTTTGCGCTATAATTGCCCTCGACCTTTACATCGCCGTCAGGGGTGGTGATATTCTTGCTCATGGTAGCCGATCCGTGGTTACCGCTATCCCACCACATTTCCTGGCCTTCGGCATACATCAAATACGGAGCCTTGGCCGTGGTCCATCCCTCGAAACCGCCGTTGACCAACTGCTGGGCGGCTTCGGTGGTGAAGGTCATAATTGCCGACGTGTATTCGCCGCTCTGAGCCGCGTACTCGTAAGTGGTGCCGGGAGTCAAGCCCGAAAGAGCGGCCGTAAGCTTGGTGCCGGTTGTTGTGGTAGTGGCGGTAGTCCATGCAGCAGCACCCTTGGCGCGGTATACGAGAGTGGGCGCTGTTGCACCTTCCTTGAGTATAATGCCATAGATAGTGGCTGTTGTGGGCCATATCTCGGTGGCTATGGTAGCCGCAGCCGCTACAGGAGCGCTTGTAATATTGAATTTGAGAGTGCCGTTGCTTGTCTCGCCGTTGGCATCGGTAGCAGAGACGTTGACTGCGTATTCGCCCTCCTTGAGGGTGTTGAGCAGCGAAGTCTCAAAATTGATTTTGATCCATGAGACGTCTTCGTCCGCATCATAGTTGTAGGTATAGTTGATACCTCCGGCATTGAGTACCTGCTTGACGGCATCGCTCATCTTGAACAGGTCGACATCGTTGCCGCCTACTCCGCTTATGCCGCCGATAATTGGCGAAGACAGTTGGAGTCCGGTGAGAGCGCCGGCAGCGGTGATGTACAACGAAGTACGTTTCACGTTGCCCGGTTCGCCGGCCACGGGTTGGGAGATGTCAAAGTCGTAGCCTTCTATTTCCGGAGCAAGGGTTATGACTACCACGTCATTGACTTCGACTGCATGTTCGTCAACTTCGATGACAAAATATCCGCCGCCTATGGGGTCGTCATGACCGGTGTATTTGACATTGAGAATATACTGCGTAGCAGGCTTTGCATTCTTTATGGTGCCTTCGCGGGTATAGGTGTCGCCGTTGGCCAATTTGCCGGAGAAAGTCCATTTGAGGTCTTTGTCTTTGGAGGGCATCATAAAGTATCCGGCACGTTTTTCATCGGCAGCGAAGTCGAGAGTGCCTTTACTGTGGCCTATGGTCATTTTGTAGTCTGTAAGGATTTCGCCGACTTCGGCAGCGTAATTGACCGAAGCGAGGACGTTGGCTATGGAGCATGCAAGGTCCACCTTGGTGGTGGTGCCGTTGGTGACTTCAAACTCCGTACGGCCTTTGAACCATTTGTGTTCAAAAGACGCCGAGACGCTGTCACCGGCCCAGCCTTCGGCTATATAGTGGTCGCTGACCAACTGGATGCCGTTGGCCGGCACTTCGCTTATGCCTTTGAAACGACGTACAAGACCCTTGTTATTAGATATATATATCAGACAGTTGTCTGCATAATCAGAGACGTCGCCACGGGACTGCACCTTGACGTCCGAGTTTATTTTGGCGGTCAGATAGACGGTCCCTTGACCTTCAAGGTTGCCTAATTCATCATGGCATGCCGTGAATGTTGTCGCAAGTACGAGCACGGCGCCAAGCATTGTAATGTTCTTTTTCATGACGGTGTGTATTTGGGACTATTGTTATTTGGCAATGAATTTCAGAGAGACAATCTTGTTGACAGATTTGTTGTCGGTAAGATTGAGCGTAAAGGTGTGGTTGCCCGGGAATGCCGACAGCAGCGGTATGAACTGGCTGATGTCAAAAGTAAGATTGGTGGCATTGATAACCTTGTCTCCCGTTGGGAAGCCCAGTGACTCGAAAGCCTCGGCGTTGTCGCCGGGATATGCAAGGTCAAATTCGATGGGCATTAAGTCCTTGACCGAATTGACGAAGTTTTCGTTGTCGGAGGCTATCTTGACTATAAAGTGTTGTATGCCGTTCTTGGCTTCGATGAGGACGATGCCGGTTGTCGTAGTGGCTACGTCGTTGACCTTATCAAAGCTCATGGTTTCGCTGGAGACCTTAATGGCATCCGTATCCTCGCCGGGTGTGGGAGGTGTCGGGGGATTGGGGTCTTCTCCGCCGTCTTCGCCACCGGGACGGTCATCGTCCGGAATATTGTCTTCTCCTATGGTGATATTCCCGGTAAGATTTTCGTCTACGACTTCCACATCGAGATATATACCGCTGTCAATGACGATTTGTCCGTCTTCATCGGGCTTATCAGGCTTGCCGGTCTTTACAGTGAAGGTGATGATACGGTGCTGGCCTGCCTCGACGTCGGTAATGACGTGACGCATAGTCTTGTACTTGCCGTTAACGGTGCCGGCAAATTCGGCAACGAGCGTGCTGCTTCCTTTCAGAGCCTCGAAGTATCCCGAACGGGTTTCCTTGGGCGTGAATACCAATGAGCCTTCGTCATTGGCTATGACGGTAACTTTGGCATCGTCGGTCAGATACTTGAGCAGCGACGAGTCAAATTTGATGGTTACCTTGATGTTGGAAAGCTTGCAGGTGACAATACCTATTTCGGTGATATTACCGTCAGTGATAGTGAAATCCTTAGAGCCGGTAAAGTATGGATGCTCCCATTCGGCCTTCTGTACTTCGTGGCTGTAGATATCTACGCGGTACGAGCCTACGGGCAACGAGAACAGCTCGGGCATCTCAGCGTATTTCCAGGTGTTCACTAAGGCGTTTTTGCTGTCGTAAATCTTTATTATAAAGTCGGAGAGGTCCACCGTTGCTCGGGCACTGGTGTTAATGACCTTCTCGGCGTTGTCGATGTCTACGCCCATAGAGCGCATGCTGACCTGGCCTTTTTGGTCGGAGGGCGTAGGCTTGACTTCGTCGTGACACGCGGTCATACCCAGGCCAAATACTGCTATCGTCAGCAGGGACAATATTTTGCTTTTCATTGTTGTCTTGCGTTTGAATGTGTTAGAGGGCTATTTTAGTACGCCAGTGAGAGGTTGTCTACGCAGAGTGTCGCACCATGCATTGCGCTCTCGTAGCGCGAATTGAAGGTGGAGACTTTGATGGCGGCTGTCTCGGCGGCCTGATTGTCCGACGCATGTGTGCTCGAGGTTATCATCACGCGGATGGACGTAGCCTTGCCCACATTGGCCTGGTAGGTCACCGGGACATTAAAAGCGGTGTATTTGGCCACGGCGCCGAGTGTCACGCTGCCGCTACCGATAATCGTCTCGCCGGAAAGTACTTGTACCGTAACCTTGCCTTTTTCGGCTGTATCACCGGGGTCGTTGGTGTAAGTGTAATACCCTTTGAGGGATGTAGGACGCGAAGCAAAGGCCACTCCTTGATTGTAGGTCTCGGAGCCGTTGTTATAGGTGTATGTGCCAAGGAAGAGCTTGCCTGCGCTGCGCTGCGACACTTCGGGAACATTGTGTCCGTAGTACTCGTCAGTGCCTGCAAATTCCTTTTTCCATTTATCGGGACGCTTGCCCTCCGGATCCCAGGCTACGTTGCGCAGCACCATAGCGTTTTTGCCATGCTGTGCCGTGAAGCCTTTGTACGAGTCGGGAGTCTCAGTGCCGCCGCCTGTACCCAAGACCTTGATATTGGGCACGGTGGAGAGCCATGTCAGTGTGCTATTGAAAGTGGAGGGCACTACGAAGAAACTGTTCTGTGTCTTGTGGCTTGTGCTTGCTGTCTTGGCATTGACCGTGGCCCACCCGTTTGGTTCACTGATGGTATAGCTCAACTTGTTGTCGTAATATACGCCTGCCGAGATTGACCATTGTCCGCCTTGGAGCATGTCTTTAGCTGTTACATTGGCGGTGAGCGTCTCAAAATCGCCGTTAGGCAATGCCGTTGCGTTCTCGGTGGTGAATTCGATGTCCTGGGATGCCTTGTCCGGGTCGGCCACAGCGCTCAAACGAAGCTTGTAGGCCGTCCCGGCTTTGAGACCCTTGACGAGAAGTATGTCGTCCTTGGATACCGAGGCCGTCGCGGCGGTGTATGTCGAGCCGTCCGTACTGACATATGCCGTGATAAGCGGTGCGAGAGACGAGGCGTTAACGTCTTTGCTGACTACTTTGACGTATGCCTTGGCGGCCCAGACGTCCTTGTCGGCGGCGGAAGCCTCCACGGCCGGCACCTCGCGTTTCACAGTGAGTTCGGAGCTGACTTTGGTACCGCTCACTGCACGCAGCCGGAGGTCATCGCTGCCTGCGGAAACCTTCAATGTCACCGCGTAGTTCTTCTCGGAAGAGCGTGCGCGAGTCTTGGCCGCGATGGAGACCACGGTAAGGTCGCTCCAAGTGCCACGGTCGTTAAAATACTGGAATTTGACATTCTCTTGAGGATTGGCACCGTTATATGTCAGAGTCAGGTCGAGTTTGTCCTGTCCTATATATAATGTCGAGGGATCGGAGATGGTGACCACCTGCGGTTCGAGGTTTATTGTCCAAGTGTACACTTCGCTGGCCTTGCCGTACTTGTCGACAACCTTGACAGCGAAGGTGGTGGTATTGTCCGTGGATGCCTCTTTAATATGAGGAATGACGTTGGTAAGGTCTATAATAGCCATCTTGTCGGGATTGCGGAACAGGCCCACGCTTTGGAAACCAAGGGCTTTCATACGCTGTTGTATGGCTTCGTCTGCCGCGGCGAGGTTAATCTCGGCGGGCCAGCCCTGGTTTGCCACAAGCGATTTGCTCTGTGTCGTAAGGGTAACGCTGCTAAGGCCTGCGCGTGCCACAATATTGAGCTTCAGCGGCGTATTCCATGGTGTGCCTTCGACGTGGTTCATGGCTGTCCCTCCGGCGGGCACTGACGCGTCGGCAGCAGTGACCGTGGGCGCGGGGGCATTGAGCAATTCATCGCTCAGTTCGATATCCACGGTTTCTTCTGAGACGGTATCGTCAAAGGTGATATTGAGCACGGCTTCGCCCACCCCTCCGTTATTGACGTCTATGGTGGCGTGATAGTGGTGGCGTGCTTGTGCCTTGAAGCTGAGCACTTGCAGTTTGACCTTGTCAGTTTTTCCGGGCTTGACAAATTCGACAGAAAGTGTCGCATCCCCCGTGCGGATATACAAGGGGCGCGTCTCCTCGGAACCGATGTAGAGGTATCCGCCACCATCGGCATGTACTTCCGCGCCCCACGAGGTCATGTATTTTTTGAAGGCATCAGTGTATTCCACCGAGACCATCGCGTTGGCCAGTGTGGCGGTCAGCGACACGGGAGTGGACTCATTTTCCACCACAGTGACGGAAGCCGAGCCGAAATATGCGGGTTTTTCGAAGCCTTCTTCAGTCGGTTCGCCGTAAGCGGCGCTGACCGTGTATGCCCCGATGGGGAAAAGTTCGCTGCCGTCATAATCGGCTACGGACGCCCAAGTCTTGGAATATGAGCCGTCTGCACTTTTAATCGTTAGCGAGAGATCGTTGATGGTGAGGTCACCATCGCCTCGAGCCGAGGCCTTGGAGCCTACCACTTCGGTGTTAAGCTCTACGCCGGGGACAAGTTGTCCCTTGCCGATGGTTCCGCCGCCGGGAATATCTTCATTGTGACATCCCGTCAGCGCCATCAACGTAATCGCACATGCGATTGCGGCACTCTTGGAGTTCTTGGCCATAGAGTTCAATTAAGGTGAATATATTATTTTCTGATTTTCAATAATCTCTAATGCGTTCAAGGACTATCCTTGCGAGCAAAAATTCGAGCAAAGTTAAGCAATTTTGCTGAAAAACAGAACATCCATAATGTTAAAAGTGACTCTTTTCGTCAAAAAAAAGAGCATTCAGCGTCCTTAGGCAATGTATGTACGATATGTATATGCTGAAATATGCGCCATTGATTTTTTTCGTCTTTTGGCATTTACTTTCAGCATCGATCGGGTATATCAATACAGAAACAACATCATCAAATAATCAAACATTATCATGCAACAAGGACCTGCAATCATCGTTTTACTAATTCAAATCGCACTTATCATTGCCGCTTGCGTTAAGATTTCGCGAAAGAACCGCGGCGCAGGATATTACGTTTTGGCAATACTGTTTCCGCTCATCGGCTTTATCGTAGCCTGCTGTCTCAACTACCATATAGAGCCGGATAAGACCGACACCCCGCAACCGCCAACATATCGCGGTATCGACTCCTCCGATTTGGATATTACGCGCAAATAAACTACGGATTTTCGAATTATGCTCAATTATTATCACTTGTTGAAGATATCGGACCTGTGCAACGATGCCGAAGTCATTACTATGGCCTATCGCAGGGCTATTGCCGAGAAGGCTCACGGCAACGAATCGGACGATGGTTTTCGCGAGCGCATTTGCGGCGTCACCGAGGCATACCTTGTACTGTCGGATATGCTGTTGAAAAATCGCTACGACCACACGCTTAGCGAAGGCACGCCGCTCGACGATGACCTATCGCAGCACATCGCGGCCAAACGTTCCGAGGCCGAGGCTTTTGTCCTCGCACGCCTCGGGGCGCGCGGCTCGCGCTTACCCGAGTCATATCGTTCGAAGCGTAGACATCACAAGTCGTTAATCGGAATTGCCATCGGGGTTATAGTCTTACTCGTAACAGTTTTCGGCCAATGTCATTCGCCGTTCGATGATTTGGGCCGGTTCCAAGCCCCACCCTCGTGGGAAAAAGTTTCCGTCTCGAATGCCGAAATCCAAGTGCCGCCCGAAATGGAGTTGAGCCGCGAAGACGGCAGCTTGGCCGGGGAGGGCCTGATTTTACATGTCGAATACTTTGCTCACGGCGATGTTCCGGCGCACGACCAGTCTCCGCGAATTACCGAACAGGATTGTAAGGAGGCGGAGAGCGCCATGCGCACATATATGCCGGAAATTGGCGTGACAAATTTCTCGAAGCCAGAATTGCGCTGGGTGTCCGTAGGTCCGAACAACACCCTCGAGCTCCGAAGCAATGCCACCTTAGAGGACGGAAGTTCGCGTGTACTATATGTTTACACCTTCCCCAACGACACGCAGGCGGCGTATCTCACCATTGCAGCGGGCGAAGGCATATCCTACCCTCTAAGTACCCTCAAAGATATTGTCCGAACTTTCCGATGGAAGTAGTATAACTCGAAGAACAGAAATTATAAGAATTGGGAATTACGGGAATTATGCGATTTATACACCCATTATGTCCATAACTCCCATTGCTCCACAATCCTACGCAATACCTCCGCATTATCCGAATTTGCTGATTTTTCGGAGGGCATCTTCGTTGACAATCTTAATGCGGCGTCCGTCCACTACAAGAATATGCTCGCTCACAAAAGCGGCAAGCGTACGTATGGCATTGGATGTGGTCATATTGGAAAGATTAGCCAAGTCTTCACGTGAGAGATATATTTTGAGAGTGGCGTTGTCCTCCTCATACCCATAATTCTCGCATAGTACGCACAAGGCCTCGGCCAGTCGTCCGCGTATGTGCTTTTGGGTGAGATTGACAATACGGGTGTCACTGCCGCCCAGATTGGTGGACAGTTCTTTGATAAAAAACCACGCCACACGGATATTTCCATCAATAAGGCGTTGTACAATATCGATGGGCAAAGTCCCGAGTATTGACGGCTCGAAGGCACAAGTACTTGACCCATGAACTTCGTCGGCAAAAGCCGCACGATATCCGAAGTATTGCACCGGGCGAAAAAGGCGTAATATCTGCTGCCGCCCGCCGATGCCGTCTTTGTACATCTTCACCTTACCTTTAAGCAAGCACCATAGATGCTCGGCGCGGTCGCCTTGGGAATATATTATCTGGTTCTTTTTCAGATGATGTATCTCGAAATTGTCCACAATGAGTCGCCGCTCATCGTTGTCGAGGAGCGTCCATATCGCCGAGAGGTCGTCGTTGATAACCCTTTCGATTGCCGCCTTTATCATCGAATGCCTAAGTATTTTTGTCGTTTGTATTATCACAGGCAATTATATTGCCCATTGTTTTATGTTGTATAACGATGTTGTACAACATTTTTTTCTAAATGCAAAGTTAATAAGTTTTTCTTTATGACAAAATGCTTTGCTGTAAAAAAATATCCACTCGCTGCCCACTTCCCGCCCCCGGATACACCTACAATATGATATGGGCGGTGTGCCCATCTCGGCACGCCGCCCATATCGCGTTGTAGAGATTTATTGTCTACGTCGTCATTCTTTGGGCATATGCACAACAGCCATCAGTACAATGCTGCCGGTATTGTTATCCCGGATTATCATGACAAACGGTTGGTTAAACATAAGCCCACTTGGAGCTCCGCCCATATCACTCGATGTAACGGAGGCAACCCTTGTCCCTTCTTCGTATAACGATAGGAATGTCGCCTGCTGTATCCCGATAGGATTGCTTCGGTCAAAGCCATGCAACTTTTTGTTTTTGAGGTCTATTCCATTATTACAGATGTATTTGTCTATTCTCCCGGACGATTCTATCGTCATCCTGGGCAAATATACCTTCACCGACTCATGCTCACCACGATCAAAAGCTTTCGACACAAGCATTTGCTTTAATGACGGCAAAATATCCTTGGTCGTGTTTTTGATGCCATTTCCACTGCACGGAAGAGCAAAGATTGCCGAATAGTTGCAGTCGGCATACGGAATTCTGATTGCCTAGCAGATGTCCGATTGTACATAATCGACATCAATATTATTTGACATCATGTGCACGCCGCAGCGTCTCTGTCCGTCTTCATCGTAAAAGTCATACACCGCATCACTCTTCGTTTTTGGGAACGGCTGCTTCCAAGCGCAGTCAAAATACAACGTATTGATTACCATGCTCTAGGTTTGATTAGACGGCGCTTCTTTCAAGAATTCGGGGATAAGCCCTTTTGTCTTATCCGAGCACCAACCATTAATCAACGACAACACATCGCTTTTGCCAAAATCAAGGATACGACTCTCTGCCGCGTAGTATTTATCCAAGACATTCGATACGGAAGCGTAATCGCTCGCAGATGTCATAGTCAGCGAATTGGCCCACATCGAGTTGGCAAATGTAACATTGGCCTTACTATGGTTGTACGAAAGATATCGCATACGGTCACGGCTGTACTCGTTCAGAGCATCCATAGACGAAAAGCCGTATTTATCGAGCATATCTTTACGATCTTCGGGGTCTACGGCATTCGCAATCATTCCCATACAGATATCCTTGCTTAGTGGAGAGAACAGCACGTTGTCTCGTTTCGAGGTATTGTCATACATATCCTCAAAAATTTCGAATGCCATTTCCACCTCATTGCTATTGACCGCAACCTATTCGGCTGTTAATGACATCGGAACATTCGGCGTCCCGGGCGTCTCACCCTGAGAATCTTCCTTCGAACGCGAGTTCGGGATAAGCGTGTCAAAATAGATGAGATTTGTGAATTAGACAAGTCAAAGGACGGTCAATGGTATGGCCGTCTATAATTAAGTAACAGAGTGGAGGATGTAGCCTATTGCCGGAGGACAAGTTGTCCGTCCGCTGCGGGAACCTCGTAGTCAAAGTTGACTGCGGGTTTTGTCGAGAAAAAGCAGTACGCGCCCATAGCTGCGAGCATATTTATCAAGAAGTTATGAACGCTGCGATGACGCGTATGAACCAATTGAGCCACATTTTTGAGCATATCGTTAACTGACTCAATGATGCTTCTTTTGCGCAGCATGATTTTATCATAGATGGGCATCAGACGCTGTTTCATATTTGAACGCAGCCCGGTCACGATGTGGATTCCATCATCCCAAAGTCTTCCAAAAAGCGATTGAGAGATATGGCCCTTGTCTGCATATAGCTTTCCAAACACCTTGTTCGTCAGTGTATCCATGACCGATTCATTCCGATCATCTACATTGGCCTTGGTTATTACGAAGTTGATTATTTCGCCCTTTTCATTGCACAAAAGATGCAGTTTGAAGCCGACATACCACCCCATAGTGCTTTTGCCTTTCTCTGCAATTCCCTTGAATACTTTCATACTATACTGACGCTTATTATTAACCACGGGTATACACGTACTGTCCACGAAACTGATACCTGTACATTCACCGAAACAGGAGAGTCTGAGGAACATTGTCAGCGCAACAAAGCATCGCGGCATCACCTCGATGAAACGGTTATAAGAGAAGGTGTGTGGGAACAGATGCTTCCAGCGTCCACATACGCAGGCCAAGTAGTAGTGTTTAAAGTTACGATACGAGTTGAAGTGGAAACATATGAGAATTGTGATAATCTCGGCATCGGACATCATACGTTTGCGCCGCCGTTTCGGGGCATCGGAAGTTGAACGAATAGCTTTTTTCGCTACTTCAATATCAAATTCTTTGCAAAAATCGTCGGCAATACAGAAAATTTCGACAACTTTACTTTCGGTAATCATGATGGTAATTATCGTTTTTACACCTGCTAAATTACTAAAAATCAGTAAGATTACCAAAAGAATCGGCAACTATTTTTAGCTGCCGATTCATCTTTTTCTATCCATTCCCTTACCCCGAACTCGCGTTATTAGAAATACATTTCATGATTATGTGACATTTCCGGAATAATAAAACCGCATTTGTTTTATATCACAACACCATCCTTACGACCAAACATTTACCTTATCACATTACACTGCTTCCGCGAAAACCACACAACCGATGCCAACCATCCGTGCCTATTTTTTTGTTTTTTTGTTTTCAAGGCATATAAATAATTACAAAAACGAGGGTACTACCTGCGCCAGCACAATTATACATTTAAGGAGGCCGACAAGCCCATCGTAAAACAACCAAACCGAAGCATACCGGAAATAGATTCAGTCAGTCAAACAAACATATTCCTTCGGCGAAACCATCGGCGAAAAAAAAGAAAATCAGGTCAAAAGAGCGCGTACCTATTGCACATTAAGGCAGAAACCACTAACTTTGCAAAACGGCATCGCGCGTAGCAGCGACAAGACAACGCATGTGCGGCGAGCCGCCAAAGACAGAGAATAAATCTATAAGTTTCACCTAACATATTACCTATCAACCAATGAAAAGAGTTTATACATTCGGTGACGGTAAAGCCGAAGGCAATGCCGAGATGCGCAATCTCCTCGGCGGCAAAGGCGCCAACCTCGCCGAGATGAACCTCTTGGGCATGCCTGTGCCCCCCGGCTTCACCATCACTACCGAAGTCTGCAACGAGTACACACAACATGGCCGCGACGAAGTAGTCGCACTCATACAGAAAGATGTTGAGAAAGCCATAGCGCACGTCGAAGCCCTCACCGGCAAGAAATTCAATGACCCCACCAACCCCCTACTCGTTTCGGTACGCTCGGGAGCACGCGCCTCCATGCCCGGCATGATGGACACCGTGCTCAACCTCGGCATGAACGACGCCACCGTGGCCTCCTTGGCCGAAAAGAGCGGCAATCCCCGCTTTGCGTGGGACAGCTACCGCCGCTTCGTACAAATGTACGGCGATGTAGTACTTGGCATGAAACCCAAAAGCAAGGCCGACATCGACCCCTTCGAGGAAATCATGGACAAAGTCAAGGCACAGAAAGGCATCAAGCTCGACACCGAACTCGGCGTTGAAGACCTCAAAAGCCTTGTCAAGCTGTTCAAGGCCGCCGTCAAAGACTACACCGGCAAGGACTTCCCCGATGACGCATGGGAACAACTCTGGGGCGGCATCTGCGCCGTATTCGATTCCTGGATGAACGAACGCGCCATAGTATATCGCCGCATGAATCAAATACCCGAAGAATGGGGCACGGCAGTCAACGTACAAGCCATGGTATACGGCAATATGGGCAACAACAGCGCCACCGGCGTAGCCTTCAGCCGCGATGCCGCCACCGGCGAGAACATCTTCAATGGCGAATACCTGATCAACGCTCAGGGCGAAGACGTTGTTGCCGGCATCCGCACGCCGCAGCAAATCACCACCGAAGGCAGCCGTCGCTGGGCAGCTCTCCAAGGCATCAGCGAAGAAGAACGCGCCACAAAATATCCCTCCCTCGAAGAATCCATGCCCGAATGCGCCGCCGAACTCATCGCCATCGCCGACCGTCTCGAAGAATACTACAAAGATATGCAGGACATGGAATTCACCATCCAGGACGGCAAACTTTGGATGCTCCAGACCCGCAACGGCAAACGTACAGGCGCAGCCATGGTCAAGATAGCCATGGACCTGTTGCGTGCCGGCAAAATCGACGAAAAGACAACTCTGCTGCGTATGGAGCCCCAGAAACTTGACGAGCTCCTGCACCCGGTATTCGACAAGAGCGCGCTCAAACGCGCCAAGGTCGTAGCCAAGGGCCTGCCCGCATCCCCAGGCGCCGCTGCCGGACAAATCGTATTCTCCGCCGAAGACGCCGAGGCCTGGGCCGAAAAGAAAAAGAAAGTCGTGCTGGTACGCATCGAGACCTCGCCCGAAGATCTTCGCGGTATGGCCGTAGCACAAGGCATCCTGACAATGCGCGGCGGTATGACATCGCACGCTGCCGTAGTGGCTCGCGGTATGGGCAAATGCTGCGTCTCCGGCGCAGGCGAAATACACGTAGACTACCACGCCAAGACAGTCGAAATGGACGGTATCAAGTACAACGAAGGTGACTGGATTTCGCTCAACGGCTCCACCGGCGAAGTATACGACGGCCCCGTGCCCACTGCCGATCCCGAACTGGGCGGCGACTTCGGCGCCATCATGAACCTCGCAGCCAAATACACCAAGACCCTCGTACGCACCAACGCCGACACGCCCCGCGATGCCCGCCAGGCTCGCAGCTTCGGAGCCCAAGGCATCGGCCTGTGCCGCACCGAGCACATGTTCTTCGAAGGCGACCGCATCAAGGCCGTACGCGAAATGATTCTCGCCTCCGACGAAGAAGGCCGTCGCATGGCCCTGGCCAAGCTCCTGCCCATGCAGCGCGGCGACTTCGAAGGCATCTTCGAAGCCATGGACGGCTTTGGCGTAACCATCCGCCTGCTCGACCCCCCGTTGCACGAGTTCGTACCCCACCAGACCGTCACCCAGAAAGAACTGGCCGACGAAATGGGCATCACACTCGAAGAAGTCAAAGCCAAAGTTGATTCGCTCGAAGAATTCAACCCCATGCTCGGACACCGCGGTTGCCGTCTCGGTATCACCTACCCCGAAATCACCGAGATGCAGACACGCGCCATCATCGAGGCAGCCCTCGCCGTACGCGCTCGCGGCATCGATGTACACCCCGAGATTATGATACCTTTGGTAGGGTCGCTCAAAGAAATCCAGAACCAGGCAGACGTCATCAACGCCACCGCCGCCAAGGTCTTCGAAGAGCAAGGCCAAAGCCTGCCCTACCTCGTAGGCACCATGATCGAAGTACCTCGTGCAGCGCTCACCGCCAACGAGATTGCCACCGTAGCCGACTTCTTCTCCTTCGGCACCAACGACCTCACACAGATGACCTTCGGCTTCTCGCGTGACGATGCTCCCAAGTTCCTCAAATTCTACAAGGAACACGGCATCATCAAGACCGATCCCTTCGAAGTCCTCGACCAAGTCGGCGTAGGCCAACTCGTCGAAATGGGCGTCCGCAAAGGTCGCAGCGTCAAGCCCGAGCTGAAAATCGGCATCTGCGGCGAACACGGCGGCGAACCCTCTTCCGTCAAGTTCTGCGCACATCTGGGCATGAACTATGTCAGCTGCTCGCCCTACCGCGTGCCCATCGCCCGCGTAGCAGCGGCACAGGCAGCCATCGAATAAAAGAGGCTACTCTAATAAGTGCAACTTAGGCTGTAATTTCCCTGCAAATTCAGGAAATTACAGCCTAAGTTGTTCTTAGTAAGTACGAACCACATTATATGTGGCCCACTTCGGCAAAGCGCGGCATAGAACTACCGTTGCGAACTACCCGTTCGAAGAACATTTGCTCGGGACGTACCCAGTATCCTCGGTTGCCATAAAGTGCCTGATATGTAACCTGACGGTCAAGGGTTTCGCTGTCTTTGGCATGGCAAACGAGGCGATATGAATTGCCCTTGAAATGTCGAAATATCCTTTGGGATGAGCGCGGGAATTGCGCCAAAGTCGCCCTCGCCACAGGAGCCAACGTTGACTTCACATTATCTGGGGTCATCGTATGCGGACCATCATACTCGATGACGGTGCTATAGTATTTACGGAACTCTTCCTTAGTTTTGGCGAGCGTGTCTTGCAACCCATAAAATCCAACGACCTTATCCCGATACCATTCATCATAGCAGTCAAATTGATGATTTTCCATTTCTTGAAAGACGTCAATCAATTCCGGCGTTATCTCATAGCTTTGGATGCCGTCGGCTCTGCGTGATTTGAAATTATGAGTCCCTATACGCAATCTTAGGAAGTTCGTCATCCGAAACATCGAACTGCAGAGCAGCGCCGGCGCTCCGGCAATCTTAATCAACTGTTGTCCAAGGAAAGCGCCATAACTGCTACCTATAATCAAATCCGGCTGTAATGTATCGCATATATCGAGAAGCATTTTTAGGGCATCTTCAGGGTTCACCGGCAGGTCGGGAGCCGTAATTTCAGCAACATCTTCCAGCTCCTTGCGCAGAGTCAGTGCCGGCGGACACTCGCCGCTCCAGTTTAAGCCGTGTAGAAACAGTATCTTCTTCATTTCTTTATACTTGTCAAAAATTACTTGTCAAAAAATCCGCAGTCAATTTCACTGCCTTTCCAAAAGCGGTAGACTGCCCTTTTACCGTAATAAACAGGTGCACGGCGCCCGGAAATTCCACCCGTGTCACATTGGGATATTTTTGAGCAAATTCTTTCCCTTGGTCGCAGAGGATATCTCTTTGTGCATTGATTATCAGCATTGGAGGCAATTGCGTCAAAGCCGTATCGTTGGCGTGTGCCGGAGATATAAGGGGCTCGGTAGGATCTAAATCGCCTATAAATAGCGGCAATGGCTTTGGCTGCGGCTTCTCGGGCTTGAACAGACTCATTGCTATGCCTCTTGCATTGCCTTCGCCCTCGATTTGCACGACCTCGACATCCGGCGACGACTCATGAACAGTATTACGAGACTGTCTGACATTCCGTAACTCCTCCGGGTATCCGGCCATAGCCTCTATAATTGCATCAGCCTGACTGTCTTGCAGCCCCTGAGGCATTGACGACAGAAATGTATCTGCCTCGGCACGCATAGTCATTGCCTCCTTATCTGTAACAATTGTCGGCACTTTCGCTTGCGATGTACACACTAAAGCGGCACCAATAAAAAATGTGCATAACGCTCCAATATATGTTTTCACAGCCTCAATAATCTAAGGAAACTCAATCAGGGAATATTGCAACTTTTATTACGCCATCTTTTTTACCCTCGAAGATGCGATAACCTTCCGCTATCTTGCTCAGCGGAAGGCGATGAGTAATCAGTTTAGTTGTGTCAATCCTGCCTTCGGCAATCAGACGCATAATTTCGTCACAATCACTTGCATCTACACCTCCGAATTTGAAAGTCAAGTTTTTGCCGTACATACGTGGCAACGGAAGCATCTGCGGCTTATCATATAGGGCTACGACAGTGATGACGGCGTTCGGTCGGGCGCATTTCCACGCCATTTCAAAAGTCTTGTCTGTGCCGGCAACTTCTATCACTCGATCGGCACCGCGACTGTCAGTCAATTTGTCAAGTACCATCCGAGCTTCTTCCGGTCCGATCACGATAACATCAGGAAAATTGGCCTTGACAAACTTGCGCCTGCTTTCGTCAATTTCACATACCACAATGCGTCCGGGATTGTATAGCTCTACACACTGAAGGGTGCAAAGGCCTGTCGGGCCGCCACCAATGACAAGCACGATATCATCCTCGGAGATTTCGGCAATTTTGGCAGCCCAATATCCGGTAGCGAGTATATCTCCGACAAAAAGAGCCTGCTCGTCAGACACCTCGTCCGGGATATGCGTCAAACCATTGTCTGCATAAGGCACCCTGACATATTCAGCCTGAGCTCCATCAATGCGGCATCCGAGCTCCCAGCCTCCTTTCTCGCAATTATTTACCCAACCGCGCTTGCAATAGAAACATTCGCCGCAGAAAGTCTCCACATTGACTGCTACGCGATCACCGGGCTTGACTTTCATGACATCAGAGCCTGTCGCTTCAACGACACCAACCATTTCGTGGCCGACTGTAATTCCCTTACATGCCCTCGGAACACTACCGTGTTTGATGTGTAAATCGCTTGTACAGATACTGCTCAAAGTGACACGTACAACTGCGTCTTTAGGGCTTTGAAGCTCCGGTTTTGTCTTGTCTATAAAGTCAAATTTGCCATCGTCTATATATGTATATCCCTTCATATTTCTTACAGATTATTTCTTGAAAAGTATAGGGAATGAGCGCCTGATAAGACGCAACATTATCCTTTCTATATTTGATAGTTATTTAGCGCCCAACCAATCAAAGAATGAATATGTGGCATCAGGCTTTTGCCCTTATCCGTGAGCGAGTACTCTACTTTGGGTGGAACTTCAGCATAAATCTCACGGTGCACAAGCTCGCCTGCTTCCAGATTTTTAAGCGTTTCGGTCAGCACCTTGGGCGAAATGTCGGGGAGAGCACGCCCGATTGAATTAAATCGCGTTGCTTCGTTCTCGTAAAGCACACACAGCACCAGCATTGACCATTTTCCCGTAAATCGCGAAATAATATTTCGGATGGGGCACGTCTGCGTTGCCGTATATTTTTTCAGATTTTCTTTGAGAGGTAAAGCCTTCATTTTCAATTTTAGTTACCTGAAAGTAAGCGTTTTACTTATTTGTAAGTTCTTGTATATCAAGAATCATAATTGTAATTTTGCGCTATCAAACAGAAAGCGGATTACGTCCGCAAAGTTAATAAACAATATAAACCAAACCAAATGAGCGAGATTAAAATACTTGACAAAGGCGAAAAATTCGCCCATGCCTCGGTGGGTAACCTTACCGCTTTCGAGGGCAAGCAATTTATGAAAGATGCTATCGGCACCACATCCTGCGAGGTTTCTTTCGGCACACTTTCCACCGGAACTGCCATTCCTTTCTTCCACAGCCACAAGTCAAACGAGGAAATATACATTGTCCTTTCGGGCAGCGGGAAGTTTCAGGTTGACGGCAACGTTTTCGACATCACCGAGGGCTCGGTAGTCCGCGTGTCCACAAACTGTGACCGGAACCTCAAATGTACTTCCGCCACTCCTCTCTGCTACATCTGTATTCAGGCCAAAGAAGGCAGTCTCGGCGGCTACACAGCTACAGATGCCGTAGTGACCGAAAGAGAGAATCTTCTCTAAAAGCCTCACCGCATTACTAAAATCAAGCGCTTCCTGGATTTATATCTTGGAGGCGTTTGATTTTTAATCGTCGTTTCGGGGCACATTGGCGACTTGCGACCCTGTACACGTATGTTTTAGCACCACCACATCGATAAAACAATGCCACGATGATACGACAATGAATACTTATGTTTAACTTTGCGCAGATATCGAAGAGTTTATTGGCCGAACCAAACGCTAATACTCCATAGCACAAGATAATAACACCCGAACATCAGCACCTATCCATCTATCAATGTACAACAGCCATATAGTCGTCGGGATTGGTGAAGTCCTATGGGACATTCTCCCCGAAGGCCGGAAAATAGGCGGCGCACCCGCCAACTTTGCATACCACGTCTCACAATTCGGAATGCAAAGCCTCGTAATCAGTGCCGTCGGCGACGATGTCCTCGGTTCGCAGATTTTGACCGATTTTCACGCTAAGGGCTTGCGCAACATCATCGCCACCGTGCCCTACCCCACAGGGACGGTACAAGTGGACGTCAACAGCGAGGGCGTGCCGCAGTATTCCATCGCCGAAAACGTAGCCTGGGACAATATCCCGTTTACGCCCGAGTTGGCAGACCTTGCACGAAACACACGCGCCATATGCTTCGGAACATTGGCGCAACGAAGTGCAACGACGCGTGCCACTATACATCGCTTCATTGATGCAATGCCGCATGACAGCGAGACACTGATAGTCTTCGATGCCAACCTCCGACAAAACTATTACGACAAAGACGTCCTGGAAAGCTCGATGCGCCGCTGCAATATTCTGAAAATAAACGATGATGAACTATGCACCATCATCAAAATGATGGACGACACAAGCATTGAGATACAATCATTGCAGCCCGAAACTATCAGACGATATGCAGCCAAGTTCATCAGCCGTTACAATCTGAAGATGATCATCCTAACCTGCGGCATCAACGGCAGCTACATCTTCACGCCCGAGATCACATCATTCTTGCCCACGCCGAAAGTAGATGTCATTGACACTGTCGGCGCCGGCGACTCGTTCACCGCCACCTTCGTTGCGAGCATCCTCATCGACAAGTCCGTAGTCGAGGCACACCGCAAAGCCGTCGATGTCGCCGCCTACGTCTGCACCCAAAGCGGAGCCATGCCCGCAATCCCGAAGCGACTCTTGCACTGATACACACCCTTTCAGACCACGCCATTTTCTTTTGAGCCAAACTGCCGAACATGCTTGATGTATCACTCGGCCTTGATGTACATCAATTGCCGTTTCAACCGAATCGCCGCCCTTCGCACAGCCTCCTGCCCCAACCTCGCCATGATTGCCGGCGGTCGAAACTACTAATTACAATCCCATGTCAAACACCGGCTACCCGTGTGCTCTCACGAGCCTGACAGACAGTCTGTCAGACCGCGTGGGCGAGCACACATTTTTTTGCGATTCCCACTTGGTCATATCGGCGAAAAGTCGTAAATTTGCACTATAAAGCGTGATAGCTTCTGATGACAGCCGCAAGGCAAGCTCGGCGAAACAGACGCATGGCATTCCTATGGCACGGCATCCGGAAGCGACGCGCTTTTCACCGTTTTTTCCCAAACACACTTACATGGAAGAAAATCAAAAAGAATACAGTGCGTCAAACATCCAAGTGCTCGAAGGCCTGGAGGCCGTACGCAAGCGCCCTGCAATGTACATCGGCGACATCTCCTCCAAGGGACTCCACCACCTCGTGTACGAGGTCGTGGACAACTCCATAGACGAAGCTCTCGCCGGCTATGCCACGCACATCGAGGTCACCATCAACGAAGACAACTCTATCACCGTTGTCGACAACGGCCGCGGCATCCCCGTGGACATGCACAAAAAAGAGCATAAGAGCGCCCTTGAAGTGGTGCTGACAGTACTACACGCCGGCGGCAAGTTTGACAAGGGCACCTACAAAGTGTCGGGAGGCCTGCACGGCGTGGGAGTATCCTGCGTCAACGCTCTATCCTCTCATCTGCGTGCCGAAGTACGCCGCGGCGGCAAAATATATATGCAGGAATACAGTTGCGGACATCCGCTGGAAAGTGTCAAAGTCATCGGTGAGACAGACACCACCGGCACGACCATAACCTTCAAGCCCGATGACTCGATATTCACTGTCACCACATACGATTTCGACACGCTGTCCAATCGTCTGCGCGATTTGGCATACCTCAACGCCGGCATCACGCTCAAGCTCACCGACATGCGCGAGCTTGGCGCTGATGGCAAACCTCGCTGCGAAACATACTACAGCGCAAAGGGTCTGCGCGAATTTGTGGAATACATTGACCACAACAAGGAGTCACTCATAGGCGATGTCATCGATCTCAACGTCGAACGCCAAGGTGTACCCATCGAAGTGGCCCTGACTTACAACACCAATTACTCGGAGACAATCTATTCGTTTGTCAACAATATCAACACCATAGAAGGCGGCACCCACCTCACCGGGTTTCGCCGCGGCCTTACATCCACGCTCAAGAAGTACGCCGAAGACAACAACCTGCTGAAGAATGCAAAAGTTGAAATCAACGGCGATGACTTCCGCGAAGGCCTTACGGCCGTAATCTCCGTCAAGGTCATGGAACCGCAATTCGAAGGCCAGACAAAGACCAAATTGGGCAATAGCGAAGTTATCGGCGCCGTACAGACCGCCGTATCCGATGCCTTGGGCACATATCTTGAGGAGCATCCGCGCGAGGCCCGGCTCATCGTAAACAAGGTCGTTCTGGCGGCACAGGCACGCCAAGCCGCATACAACGCCCGTCAGCGTATCCAGCGCAAATCGCCGCTCTGCGGCGGCGGACTTCCCGGCAAACTCAGCGACTGCTCGTCACGCACGGCCGAAGACTGCGAAATCTTCATAGTCGAAGGTGATTCGGCAGGCGGTACGGCTCAAGATGCTCGCGACCGTCGCTATCAGGCCATACTTCCGCTGCGCGGCAAGATTCTCAACGTCGAGAAGGCCATGGAGCACAAAGTCTTCGAGAACGAAGAAATTGCCAACCTGTTCCGAGCGCTGCGCGTCACCATAGGCACCGAAGAAGACCCGCACGAGCCCAACGTCTCCAAGCTGGCATACCACAAGATTATCATCATGACCGATGCCGATGTCGATGGTGCGCACATCGCCACACTTCTTATGACATTCTTCTTCCGCCGTATGCGTCCCGTCATCGAAAACGGGTATCTCTACCTTGCCACGCCGCCGCTGTACAAATGCAAGCTGGGCAAACTCGAAGAATACTGCTGGACCGACCAACAGCTTCAGCAATTCATCGACGAACATGGTACCAAGACAACGGTACAGCGTTATAAAGGCCTCGGCGAAATGTCCGCCAAGGAATTACGCGAAACCACAATGGCGCCCGGTCATCGAATGCTCAAGCAAGTGCACATCAGCGACGCCGTCGAGGCCGACCGCATATTCTCCATGCTTATGGGCGAAGATGTCGAACCGCGCCGCGAATTTATCGAACAGAACGCCAATTACGCAAATATCGACGCCTAAGCGCTGCCGCTCCCTTCCGGGTGCGCCATCTGCCAGGCTGTCATAACACCAACGCACGACGCCCCGGAAGCCTGTTTGCCCGGCCTCTTCGGGGCGTTAGCTTTAACCGGAAACCGACACAGCCACCAGACTACCGGGCTGCAAATCACCAAGCGACTAAGACAACATTCACACTCACCTCACACACAAGCACATGTCCAAAGACACATCCAAGGCAGGGCAGCCACGCAAAGCCTCCAAACTGCGCAAAGCCGTAGACACATACATCGCACAGCCTTCAGTCACGACATTCAACTACAAACAGGTGGCCGCCGCCCTTGGCATCACGGCCGAGACACAACAACGGGCCGTGGCCTTGCGCCTTGCCGAGTTGGCCTTTGACGGCGAACTTGTCGAAATAGCCCCCGGCAAATACAAGCGCCCCAGCCGCAGCGTCGATGCCATGGGCACCTTTGTACGCCGCTCCAACGGCAAGAACTCCGTAATCACCGATGATGACGGCGAGAGCATTTTCGTGGCCGAACGCAATTCCATGCACGCTCTCAATGGCGACCGCGTGCGCGTAACCGTCGCAGCGCGTCGTCGCGGCATCGAACCCGAAGCCATAGTCACAGAAATAGTCGAGAAAAAAGACCAAACATTCATAGGAACCATCAAAGTAGAGAACAGCTTTGCCATACTCAACACCGACAGCAAGTTCCTGGCCACAGATATATACATTCCCAAGCGTCGCCTCAAAGGCGCCGTCACAGGAGACAAGGCTGTGGTACGCATCACCGACTGGCCCGACGACGAAAAAAATCCGCACGGCGAAATAGTAGACATCCTCGGCAAGAGTGGCGACAACAACACCGAGATACACGCCATACTTGCCGAATTCGGGCTGCCGTACTCCTATCCCAAAACAGTGGAGGACGCAGCGGCACGCATAGACGCAGGCATCACCGACGAAGTAGTGGCACAACGTACCGATATGCGCAATGTTACCACCTTCACCATCGACCCCAAAGACGCCAAAGACTTCGATGATGCCCTATCCATACGCAAGCTACCCAACGGCAACTATGAAGTGGGCGTTCATATCGCCGATGTGACGCATTACGTCAAGCCGGACTCCATCATTGACCGCGAAGCACGCGACCGCGCCACCAGCGTATACCTGGTAGACCGCGTGGTACCCATGCTTCCAGAACACCTGTGCAACGATATCTGCTCGCTTCGTCCGGACGAAGACAAACTGACCTACTCGACCGTGTTCGAAATGACCCCGGATGCCCGCGTTGTCAACCATAAGATTATGCACACCGTCATCCGCAGCAATCGACGCTTCACCTACGAAGAGGCCCAGGAAATCATCGAGACGGGCAAAGGCGACTATGCAGACGAAATACTAACGCTTGATTCAATGGCCAAGACCCTCCGCAGAATACGTTTCGAAAACGGCTCGGTGGACTTCGCTCGCGTAGAAGTGCGATTCGACATCGACGAAAACGGACATCCGATAGGCGTATACTTCAAGGAATCTAAAGACGCAAACAAACTCATCGAAGAATTCATGCTCTTGGCCAATAAGACCGTGGCCGCCGCCATAGGCATACCTGTAGGGCGCAAAAAACCCAAAGCATTCGTATTCCGCGTACACGATCAGCCCGATCCGGGCAAACTATCGGACCTTGCCTCACTATCACGCAACTTCGGATACAAGGTCAAGAGCCAGGGGAACAGCAAGGAAATCAACCGCAGCATCAACCGCATGATACACGATATCAAGGGCAAAGGCGAAGAAAACCTGCTGTCAACCTTGGCGATACGTTCGATGGCCAAAGCCATATACACCACACACAACATCGGACACTACGGATTGGGCTTTGAGTACTACACACACTTCACTTCGCCCATACGCCGTTATCCGGACATGATGGTGCATCGTCTTCTGGACCGGTATCAGGCCGGACAACGTTCGGTAAACTTGGACCACCTCGAGGAATTATGCAAACATTGTTCCGAGATGGAACAGCTGGCAGCCAATGCCGAGCGTGCCTCCATCAAGTACAAACAAGTGGAATACATGCACGACCACCTCGGCCAGACATACTCCGGCGTCATCTCCGGCGTCACCGAATGGGGCTTGTATGTCGAATTGGATGACAACAAATGCGAAGGACTAGTGCCCGTGCGCGACCTCGTGGACGACTATTACGAGCTGGACGAGCGCAATTACTGCCTCGTAGGACGCCGCCACAACAACCGCTATCGTCTCGGCGATAAAGTCAGCGTACAAGTGGCACAAGCCAATCTCGAGCGCAAGCAGTTAGACTTCGTACTAATAGATCCGCACACAGGCAAGCCCATAAGCAAGCCGTTGCCCAACTCCGCACGGCCAAATGGCAAGGACAAAAGCAAAAACGCAAAAAAAGGCAAACGACGCAAATAGCCACTCATGCAGGATACCATAGTGACAATAACCATAGACAGATTACGACTGCACTGCAACCACGGAGTGCTCGAACAAGAACGCCTTGTCGGCAACGAATTTGACGTGACCGTAGTCTTTGACTACGATGCCTCTAAGGCAGTGCTAAGCGACAATATTTTCAGTGCCATCAGCTACACTGAAGTGATTGACGTCATCCGCCGAACCATGCAAACGCCATCGTCACTGCTCGAACATGTGGCCGGACGCGTCATCGATGCCCTTGCCACGGCCTTCCCGTCCATACTGTCAATAACAGTAAGCATCACCAAAATCGCGCCACCCATACCGGTGCAGATGCAAGGCGTCACCGTCTCTATATCTCGCAAATTGCACGAGTGAAACATCGCAACTAAGAAACACAAAGCGGCGGGAGCATCCATGTGGAAGCCTCCGCCGCCTTATTCGTATGCTGCTACTTTCAGTGGCGCCAAGTATAGTACTCGGAATGATGGCGCATAGTGTGTATTGCGACCTTAGCATTGGCCATCAGACGCGTAAGAGACAGTCGCGGAAGCGTCCACAACATCGCACGCCCATGCAAAGCCTTGATTGCACGCCGCCATACGATGGCGACACTCAGCCATTGGGCTATCATCAAGGCAAGAGCAACAGCTCCCACATAGACATTGAAGTCACTGAGTACCACCGCTGCAACCGCCAAAGCCAAAGATGCAATACGCATCCATGCGCCCGCAGCCATCAGACGGCGTGAACATTTTGGCAACCTTGTGCCGGTAAATTGGTGGCATCGACGCTGCCGATTGTAAAAGCGGCACGGGGCAATGTCAACTATCGACGGCATCGAGTCATGCGTCAGCACCACGGCTACTTTCCCGGGATTTTGCGAAACCAATTCGTAGACGAGCAAATCATCGTCCCCGGTGTGCAAATTCAGCGAATGCGAGAATCCTTTATTATCGAAAAAAGCCTGTCGCGTATACGCCAGATTGTATTCAGCACCGCGATAGGACTTCCCGGCAACGGCAGCAGTCAGCCAAGTGACGGCATCCGCCTTGGCATTGAACATTCGGCGGCGACGTCCGGCCTTGCCATCTTTATCCGAAGGCACATACGCATACCCTATTGCGACAACAGCACCCGAACCGAAAGGCCGAGCCATTTCGTAGAGCCATCGATCACTGTCTATGGATACAGCGGCAGTAGTGTGAACCACCACGTCATATCGCGCGGCCTTCATACCAAGCGTCAATGCCAGCTTCTTGCGGCTGACATTGCGAGCATCGTCCGGAGTGTATGTCATGTAGATATTAGGACATGCGCGACGGAACTCGCCCACCACAGCGCTGCACTCGGATGACTGGCCATCCGTAACCACAATTACCTCAAATGGCGATGGGTAGTCCTGAGTCGTCACTTGCCGTAATACGCGGCGCAAACTATTCTCTCCGGCCGAGCAGTATATTACCACCGAGACCGCCGGCAGGGATTCTTCGCGCGTGGCTTCTTCAGAAACATTCTCGGCATTTGCCACATTTACGGCATGAGTCACCCGACGAATGCGCCACAAGTACACCGGCCACAACAGCACATAAAGCACTGCAACAGCAGCAATTAATAATATTACAGAGAGAGATATGTCAAGACTCAGATTCATATCCGCGCGACTATTTTTAGGGATATTGTTTTGATATAAGAACGCGGCCCGGTAGTGCCGCAGAACATAAGTACAAAGATAGCAAATTATCCGCAATCGGCCACCTCGCACCGCCAAAATCAACATAAAAAAAGCGAGAGGACACAGCCGACGGCTGCATCCTCTTACTATAAGAGTTTGGTGCGGACTCCGAGCCTTATGCTTCGGGCAGGGGTTCCACGTTGATGTAACGACGGCCTTCCTTACCGGTGGAGAATACCACTGTGCCGTCAATGAGTGCGTAGATTGTGTGGTCGCGACCCAGGCCGACATTTTTGCCGGGATGGTGCACGGTACCGCGCTGGCGCTTGATGATGTTACCGGCCTTGCATACCTGACCGCCAAATATTTTCACGCCGAGACGCTTGCTTTCTGATTCACGGCCGTTCTTCGAACTGCCGACACCTTTTTTATGTGCCATGTGTCTGTGAAATTTTAAGTTTGATTAAGCGACTACGTCTTTGATGACTACCTTGGTGAAGTACTGGCGATGGCCGTTCTTTACGCGATAGCCTTTGCGACGTTTTTTCTTGAACACGATGACCTTTTCGCCCTTTACGAGGGGCTCGGCCACTTCGCATACTACTTTTGCTCCTTCAACTGTGGGAGCACCGACTTTCACGTCACCGTCGGCGTCGATAAGCAGCACCTTGTCAAAATCGATGCTGTCACCTTCTTTGACATCTGTGCCGAGGAAGTGAACGTAGAGGAACTTGCCGGCTTCTGCCTTGAACTGCTGTCCCTGAATTTCTACGATAGCGTACATTTAGTTTTGATCTGTATATTAAATTAACCGCGGGGGCGTGCCGACGCTGCGACATCTTGCTCTGCCCTTGAGCGAAATTGCCCACAAAGGTACGACTTTTTATCCACCCGACCAAAATTTTTACAATCTATTTTTTATCTATTTTTTATCGGAAATGCATGGATAAATCGTGTGTGCCGCGAAAATATCTTTATGTTTTCCTCTGATTATACCCCATATCTCGCCGATTTTCACTACATTTGCAGATATAACCAGATCTACGGCATCGACCACGTTCAGCAAGTATGCAACAAAATTAACCGCTTATGAAATATTTTAAAACTGCTTTTGCATGTATTTTACTTTGTTGGGCTATGCCCATCGCTTTAGTGGCGCTGATGAATGGTTCTTTGGAGCGTGATTATATGAATCCAGATGAACTCATACATGGCCTTAATTTAGGAGAGTATCTTGCATTGGCAATATCGAGTTCTATTATTGCATTTCCACTATTCTTATGGGCTATTTCAAGAGCTGAAAAATCAAAAGCTGAGAAAGAACATAGAGAGAAGTTACAGGAAGAACTAAATAAAAAACTTTTAGAGAAGCTGTCCGAAAAAGAAAATCTCGAAAAGTCACAGGAAAAACTCATAAAACAGCTTTTAGAGAATCAATCCAAGAAACAGGATGTATAAACGTTTTTCTTTGCTCATACTTGTTCCATAGTTTTGTAATACTACAACCCACAAGATTATGGAGCACTAGATATTGAGTACCTACCTAACGTCCTCGCCTCGGCAGTTTTCACCGAGTCAAAACCCGCGTTTGATGGTGTCTTTTTCTTATTGAGCTGATACTTTTTTGTGATGTCTTTTACACGGTTCGCTCCTTACCGTACTTTCGCAGTACGTTAAAGTTCAAACCTCATGCAGACAATCTCCATTAACTTTGTCGTGCCGCAGGGCTGGCACGAATTATCAGACAAGCAACTACGTTATGCTTATAGTCTTATAGCCTCGGACTTCGCCACCGATGAAGTCAAGACCCTATGCCTGCTCCAATGGAGCGGCACTAAGGTTATCGGTCAACAAGAGTCAGGCTCATATCTTCTGAAGAAAGGCAAAATTCTTTTCGAGGTTACGCCGCTCACACTCGCCGAGCTGCTGCCGCATCTCGACTGGCTCGGTGCGCTGCCGACCGTCCCGGTGCGTATCTCGAAAATAAACCGCGCCCATGCTCTCCCGGCGGACTTCTCCGAAGTGCCTTTTGAAACTTACATCATCGTCGATAACATTTATCAAGGTTATCTGCAAACTCAGTCGGACGATCTGCTCGATGAACTCGCAAACGTCCTATACGGCAAGCCCATCAAACTCACACCTTACGAGCGCATCAACATCTTCTACCGGGTCGCCTCGCTCAAAGACTTTTTCGCTCGCCGTTACCCCGACTTTCTTCAACCTGTATCTGCCGCCACCGGCGGCAATCTCCTCGGCTCGTCCGCTCCCTCGGCCGAGGAAGCCATGAACGCACAAATCCGTCCGCTCACCAAAGGGGACATCACCAAAGAGAAAGAAATCCTCGCCCTCGATACATGGCGAGCTTTGACCGAGCTAAACGCCCAGGCCAAAGAATACAAGGAGATTAAGAGTGTTAAGGGTGGATGAGTATTGAGTTGATGAGTTATCTGCGCGCTAGTACTGATTTCCAAAAGGCTCTAAGTGTTTTGCCACATTCCAAAGTCTTATCCATCATGAAATTATATGCTTCATCATTGATGAAACATAAATTCTTCGCGATATGCAGTTGGGTTTCAACTTCACACAATGAGCCGTTGGCTATTCCAAGGAAGTGTGAAAAATCGCCATTAGAATTCCGTCCGAATCCCTCTGCGATATTTGACGGTACAGATACAACGGCTCGACGTAATTGATTTGTCAGACCGAACATTTCGTTCTGAGGAAAATTCTCAGTAAGTCAATAAACCAACGTTACCAACTCCATGCTTAATTGCCAAGCCTTAATTTCATTATACGACTGTATCATAACACAAAGTTAATAATTTTCTTCAAAATGCCCTCAATCAAACACTCATCAACTCATAACGAAAGATTCAGATAAGAAGCGCAACGGCAAAATCTCTTATTGTCAAAGGACAATATTGAAAGACCAAACAGTAGTTTCCGTCTCAAGACTTATCATTGGAAATGTCCTTCAACGAAACCATTGAGGATGATATTTATCACCCGAGAGACATGATGTGCATTCAACGTCGGTCGAAGTGTGGTCTCATCCATATACGTTCGCTTATTCACCTCAATCATAATGGATTTGTAGGTTATCGGCCTGACCGGAGTGATTGAATTGGAGAATGGATAATTGACGGCGACCCGATATCCATGCTTTCTGATTATGTGCGTTATGTTGTTTATCATTTTGTCGTCGGGCTCGCTTTCGTCATCGTTAAATCCGATGCAGAAATCGACATCAGGGGCCAATCTCCCGGGAAAGGAATGGCAGTCAACAATGATGGTATCATCCGCGATTAGCGATTTAAAACTATCGAGATACTGATGGTAGATTTCCATTCGTCGGGATACTTCTTCATCCGGAAGTTGCCGTCTTGCTTCGCCGAAGCGACTATAGATAATCCCCTGTCCTATTGTCTCCATAGGGTCGTTGACCAGCCTTTCGACATCAACAAAAAATCGAGAGAAAGGGAATAGGGATGAGTGAATACACTCCGTCTTCTGTCGTGGATTAAAGAGCTTTTCGGTGTGCCAGTCGGTCCATTCACGCATATAGCGCGTGATTTCTTCGGGATTGCTCCATTCCTCGGCATTGAATCTGCATGCCGAGGAATGGGGAATATTCAGAATCACATTATTAAAGTTCATAATCTGCCGTTTTTGATGATTTGATCGAGTACTTCAACCGAAAAGAGGCCGGTGTCATCTCCAAACACCTCAGAAAGTCCCGTTCGAGAATAATCTCGTACAGCATAGTCGGCGTTTTCTCTATCTTTTCTGATTGGTCGGAGTGTCTGCTGATATTCCTTATTGGTGATTTCGCCGGCGCGGAGCTGCTTGCGCAGCTCGAGTCTGCGCTCAAGAGAATACTCATAGCGCAATTTTGCAACGGTCCTGAGGTTTTGCCATTTCTCGTAAAAGGCCGAGGCTTCTTCGCGCTTGGATTCGAACAACATCCTTCGTAGACGATCTTGGTATTTCACCGTCTGCTCTTGGGCTGAACGAAGTCGAGCCTTAAGAAAATCCACCTCCTTGCGAAATTTCATATACTCGAGTCGAAGATGCGTTTTGAACAATTGGGCATCGTCCGTTTCTTTTTTCAAGAGAGCTACGACCTCTTCAAGTGAATAGGCTATGAAACGGCTCTTCGCTTTATCATAGCGAGCATTGACATCCGTGAAAGTCCCCCACACGGAAGAGAATCGACCATTGAGTTTAGCTTGATGGTCATTCCCCTTGCGGTCTACCGAAGCGCATACGTTGCATCCGCTAAGTGGCGAGCCGCTGATATACCAGATGGGACGACCATTATGGTCGATGGAATCTTCCTTGTAATAGAGCCACCATTCGATGTAGACTCCGAGGGTCGGACGATGGAAACCGCTCGTACCGGTATAGGCAAGACCATTCTGAACAGGAACCGGAGCCAGAAAGAGACGGCTATCGCTTAGGATCTTGTCTGCATTGGCAAGAAAGAGTGGAACATTCTTATAGAACAGTTTGTGCCCTCGCTGTCGTTCAGCCTCATTATTTTTAGGCGTTCTTGCTGGTTTACGGCCGATGGATAGATATTGACCGGTGGTATCGAAGGCAAAGGCGTTTGATACGGGAGTCAACGGGTTGGCGGAGAGATAGCCATCCAGCTTTGAGCCGTCGAGCAGCTCAAAGAAATTAGTTTTATTATCCATATTAATTTAATATAGTGATTGAAAAAAATTGTCGATGATTTGTGCAGCCTTCTGCCTTTTCGTTGTTGCCGAGATCATTCTCCCCGGAAGACAGAGGCGAATAGCAGGATATATCAACGCCATTTGACGACGTTGGCATAGGCATATACAGCAATTGGCCGCTTGCGCTTTGGCAAGTGGCCTTAAGAATGGAGGAGAGTTGGAATGTCGTAGGTGATTTTCTCATAACTTTTGTTTTTAAGTGAGTAACTTCGCATCATTTTCCCACCGTGGGCTGTTACGAGGAGCCTCGGTTGGAGCAGGTCAAGCCTGTCTCTGGATGCTTACAATTTCCAATACGTAAATGTTCTCGTTTTGGTAATGCAAACTTAGCGAGAATAGTTTTCTCTACCAATTTTTACCGAGTCTTTAACTTGAATTTAACTCAATCGCCGATTAGACATTGCGAATATGGAAATAGTTTTATACCTTTGCGCTCCCCCTTTCCCCAGATTTAAGCATATCCTATGACAGGCTTAACGCCCGACTTCACAACAATGAATAATAGCTACAACTTTGATAATGTGGTGGATCGACACGATACTTGCGCCACCAAGATAGAAGAAATGGACCGCAAATTCGGCCGCCACGACCTATTGCCTTTTTGGATCGCCGACATGGATTTTGAGGCTTGTCCATGCATCATTGATGCATTGCGCCGACGTCTCGACCATGCCGTACTGGGATACACATCCGCTCCCGCCGATTTTTGGAATAGTATCATTTCGTGGCTCGATAGACGTCACGGATGGCATGTTCAGGCCGATGAAATAACATTCATGCCCGGGCTGAAGAAAGCTCTGAGCCTGTGCATCAATTATTTCAGCCGTCCCGGAGACGGCATCTTGATTCAGCCGCCTGTGTACCACTCGTTCCGCAGCGTCATAGAGGGCAACGGCCGACGCGTGGTTGCCAATCCCCTGAAGCTTGACAGCCGAGGCAACTATATCATGGACTTCGACAACCTCGAGGACGTCATAGCAAGCCAACGACCGGCTATGATGATTATCTGCAATCCGCACAATCCCATAGGTTTGCAATGGGACAAGGCATCCTTGTCCCGCGTGGCATCGATATGCCGCGCCCAAGGCATTATACTCGTGTCCGATGAGATATACGGAGACATGATGCTCCATGGAACCAAGCACATACCCACAGCCGACGTCTCAGACTATGCCCGAGATATTACAGTGACGCTTGGCGCGCCTTCCAAGACCTTCAACATTCCCGGCATCGTAAGCGCCTGGGCCGTGGTCAAATCCCCGAAACTGCGTGAGCCGTTTTTCGACTGGCTGTCTGCAAGCGAATTCAACACGCCACCCATAGCAGCGATGGTTGCGACACAGGCCGCCTACGACCTCGGCGAAGCGTGGCTTGACCAAGTCTTGGAGTACCTACAAGACAACATCGACTTTGCCGAACAATTCCTATCCGAAAGGGTTCCAAACGTGTCCATGCACCGACCGGATGCATCGTTCACCATTTGGCTTGATTTTCGCAAATTGGGCATGACCCAAGAAGACTTGGTCAAAATGCTGATATGCAACGGGCATTTGGCACTCAGCGACGGCATATCTTTTGGCGTGGAAGGCCATGGTTTTATGCGCATGAATGTGGGCGTACCGCGTCTGGTCCTTACCGAGGGACTAAAACGTTTGGAGCAGTCTGTCAAGACGTGCGGACAAAACTCCAGCTACTCCGCAGACGTCCACTCATCGATACCTTTTGTCACAATGCAAGGTTTAGGCAACAAATTCGTGGTTATCAACTGCTTTGACCGACAAATCAGCAATCTGTCATCACTCGCCGTCGAGATGAGCCACAGACATACAGGCCTCGACACCGATGGCATCATAGCCATATTGCCAAGCCACAAAGCCGACTGCCGCATGCGAATTTTCAACGCCGACGGCACAGAAGCCCAGATGTGCGGCAACGGCATCCGCTGCGTAGCCAAATATGTATCCGACAATCATATCACGAAAGCCGACCATCTTACAATCGAAACACTCAGCGGCATCAAGTCGCTGCAACTGCATACGGCTCCTGACGGACTTGTCGAATCCGTGACCGTAGACATGGGGCTGCCCATGACCACGCCATCCGACATACCGGTGAATTTCGATGCAGACGCTATGCTTGACGCCCCTATCGACGTCGCCGGAAAGCAAGTGAAAGTCACCGCCGTATCCATGGGCAATCCACACGGCGTAGTCTTTGTCGACAGCTTCACGGACGAGATGCTGCACACACTCGGCCCGGAATTGGAGAAGCACGAGATTTGGCCCGAACGTGCCAATATCGAATTTGCCCGAACAGATGACAAAAACACTCTTTCGGTCCGCACATGGGAACGCGGCGTAGGCGAGACAATGGCTTGCGGTACAGGAGCATGTGCCGCCGCGACGGCCGCCGTACTGACAGGGCGTGCCGACTGGCCGATAACAGTGCGACTTCTCGGCGGTAACATGCTAATCGACCGAGACAAAGCCACGGGACACATCTTAATGACCGGACCGGCAGCCACCCTTCATTCGGGAACGTATTACGCCAACCATAAATGCTGAATCAAAAACACGGGTACGCACATGTAAGCCGGCGTCCACATCAAGCCGCCGACCGACACATCCTATCGGTCCAACATATAGCTCTTATCACAAAAAATTAGTACCTTTGCATACTTTTCTTAAGTACGCGCGCGACCCGGCGTGGCCGCGATGACGACATCCAAATCCGTCACGACTCAACACAACGGCCGTAACGGCTTGATTATTGTGTATATAAATTCATCAGACAATATATGTTTGGACTATTTTCCAAGAAAAAAAAGGAAACCCTCGACAAGGGTCTCGAAAAGACAAAAACCGGGCTCTTAGACAAAATCAAACGAGCAATAGCCGGGCGCAGCACCATTGACGAAGACTTTCTCGACGAACTCGAGTACATCTTTATCAGCAGCGATATCGGTCCGGAAACTTCGCTGAAAATCATCGACCGGCTCAAAGACCGCGTTGCACGCGACAGGTACATGGGTCTGGACGAACTCTACAAGATTCTTTACGAAGAGGTTTCAGCCTTACTAACCAAGGACGAAACCAAGTCCTCAAACCTTGGCGACTTTGAAGTCCCGGCGGACAAGCGCCCATATGTCATCATGGTTGTCGGCGTAAACGGCGTAGGCAAAACCACGACCATCGGGAAATTGGCTCACCTGTACAAACGCGCAGGGAACAAGGTGATGCTCGGTGCCGCCGACACCTTCCGTGCCGCAGCCATCGAACAGCTCGAGGTATGGGCACAGCGAGCCGATGTTCCCATCATAAAACAGCACATCAATGCAGATCCGGCGGCCGTGGCCTTTGACACACTTTCTTCTGCCGTGGCACAGCAAGCGGACGTAGTGCTTATTGACACAGCCGGACGACTGCACAACAAGAGCGCGTTAATGGAGGAATTATCCAAAATAAAACGCGTGATGCAACGCGTAATACCCGATGCGCCCCACGAAGTATTGCTTGTATTGGACGGCAGTACAGGGCAGAACGCCTTCGAACAAGCACGGCAATTTGCCGCAGCCACGCAAGTCACCGAACTTGCCGTAACAAAACTGGACGGCACAGCCAAGGGCGGCGTCATCATCGGCATAAGCGATGAGTTGCAAGTTCCTGTAAAATACATCGGCCTGGGCGAAGGCATAGACGATTTACAGGTGTTTGACCGCCAAGAATTTGTACGTTCATTGTTCGATAACGGGCCGGTCAAGGACTGACCTTCTTGGGATAAGATATAGACATGGAGCAAAAGAGAGTGTCCATCATCACTATGGGTTGTTCCAAAAATCTTGTGGACAGCGAGAGGGTAATGCGTATGCTTAGCGATGCCGGATTTTCGGTGGACCACGACAGCGATGACATCAACGGAGCCGATGAAGTCATAATCAATACATGCGGATTTATAGGCGATGCCAAGGAAGAATCCATAAATATGATTTTGGAGTGTGCCAAGGCACGTACCTCGGGACGTATAGGCGGGCTTACCGTCATGGGATGTCTGTCGCAGCGCTACCGCGACGAATTGGCAGCCGAAATTCCGGAAGTAGATCGCTGGTATGGCAAATTCGACTGGGTAGACGTCGCTCGCGACTTGGCACACGCGCATCCGTCGTCCGCACTTTGGGAGAGAATACTCACTACCCCGCCCCACCATGCCTACATAAAAATCAGCGAAGGGTGCAATCGCTTTTGCGCCTTTTGCGCCATTCCTCTGATTACAGGTCGGCATCACTCTCGTCCGGCCGATGAAATTGTTTCTGAAGTACAGACATTGGCACGCAGCGGCGTGCGCGAGTTCAATATCATAGCACAGGACCTGAGCAGTTACGGCCAAGATCTGGGGCTGAAAGGAGCATTAGCTTCACTATTAGAGCGACTGGCTGCCATTGAAGGCGTACATTGGTTACGTCTACATTATGCCTACCCCGCCGATTTCCCCTACGAGATTTTACCGGTTATGGCGACACACGACAACATCTGCAAGTATCTCGACATAGCACTACAACACAGCAGCGATAAGGTTCTCGCAAACATGAGACGACACATCACTCGTGCCGAGACAGTGGAGCTGCTTGCACGCATACGCCGTGAAGTTCCGGGCATACACATCCGCACCACTCTTATGGTCGGTTTTCCCGGCGAAGGCGAGGCCGAATTCGAAGATTTGCTGGATTTTGTGCGCGAGCAACGCTTCGAACGCATGGGCGCCTTCGCCTACTGCGAAGAGGAAGGCACTTACGGTGCCACTCATTACCGGGACAACATTCCCGAACAGGAAAAACAACGACGCCTTGACATCTTGATGGAAGAACAACAGGAGATTTCGGCCGAAACAAACCTCGCCAAAGTCGGGCAAACATTCGAGGTTGTGGTTGATAGCATCGGGGACGAATATGTCACCTGCCGCAGCCAATGGGATTCGCCTGAAGTAGACCCGGAAATTCTGATTCCACGCACAGCCGTACCGGCAGATATACATCCGGGGATGTTTGTCAATGTAACGATTACCGAGGCCCTACCCTACGACCTAATAGGTGTTTTAGCATGACTTCTTCAATGGCAGAAAACCAACCGCACAATTTGCATGGCCGTGCATACAAAAACATAGTCCCTGCTATGCGCCATGCATTAAGCTCAGGATTACGAGCAGCCATATACAGTATCCCGAGGTCTAAAAGTCTGCGCTGGATCTGCGGAGACGAGCCGCGACTTAGTATACGTCGCCTTGTCGCCGTAGATTTTGCCCGTCCTTATTCGTCAGGCATTGCAATATACGACGGGCTCACCCCTGATGAGGCGCTACGAGCCACAGGCACAGCAAAGACGACCGCGACTATATGCACCGACAGCACCGATGAAGCACTCTACATGGCCGACATTGAGAGCTTAAAGTGCATAGTAGCCCGGAGCAATGGTAAAGCCGTATTATCCCGTATCATTTGCGGACAGTCACAGGCACTTGCCAAGGACACCGTGGCCGTGGCGCTGGATTACTTCAAGAACACACCCAACAACTTCAACATACTGCTGCACACACCCGAGACCGGGACATGGATAGTCTCAACACCCGAACGTTTGCTGGACATGAAATTAGATTCCGGCAGAATATCGACGATGGCCTTAGCCGGCACAATGCCGACCCCGGCTGACGGGTTGTGTCAATGGGACATCAAAAACATCCGCGAACAGGCTATAGTCTCAGACGAAATCATCCGCCAGCTCAATAAGGCACACGTACAGAACATCCGGAATTACAACTGCAATGTAGCCAGCGGCGCCGTAACTCATATATGCACACACATATACGGCACGACCGCATCACCCAATGCCTATCGCGAGCTATTGGACATTCTAAGCCCGACTCCGGCACTCGGCGGATGGCCGCGCCACACCGCCCTGCGACTCATCCGTAAGTTTGAAAAACATCCGCGACAACTATACGGCGGATATATCTCCATAGAGGACGACAAGACGGCACAAGCATTTGTGACTTTACGGTGCGCCCATACCGACAACCAAGGCCGGTACTGCATATATACCGGCAGCGGAATTCTATCGAATTCGGACGCAGAATCCGAACGAAACGAAACGGCATTGAAGGCCTCGGGCCTTCTGCGCTCTATCCTCAACAGCATTTGACCAAATGGATAACGAAAAAGACACACAACAAAACCAAGACAGGCCAAACAAGCCCGCGCCGTCGCGTGCATTGGCCATACTTGCACTGGCCGTCGCCATCATAGCGGCATTATCGATATGTCCATGGGGCAAGTGGACCGACAATTACATCAAGGACTTCAACCTCCTTGCAGACATCACCGACGGCGGCGAAACCAAGGCAACGGCAGAAGAACCCATAGACCCCGAATTGGAAAACGCACTTACCGAGACAGAGTACGAAAAGGTCACGAGCGATACAATCACAACACCCAAGGGGCCAAACAGTTCGGCCGTTGCATTGACCATACCCGACTCGGCACACGTCCGGGCAGCCATGCCTATCCCGCGCAATGCGGCCGGTGATGTACTCATCGAAGATTACACAAAAGCCAATACGGGAATGCAGAGATTGCGCTTTGCTTTAGCAACCGGCAGACAGGCACGCATAGCCGTCATCGGCGACAGCTACATCGAAGGAGATATCCTAACTGGAGACCTGCGCCGCGACTTACGCAAAGTATACGGCGGCGCCGGCGTCGGATATATGTACATGCAAAGCGAGATACCCGGATTTCGCCGCACGGTGCGACAGACTTGCTCAGGATGGAAACAAATGGACATACGCAAAAACGCTAAAGACGCCTACCGCTCGCTATCGGGCGAATACTTTGTCAGCACATCCAAGTCGCAAACAACTTTCAAGGCCGCCAAAGGCGAAGCGGGATGGTCACGCACCCGCCTATTATGCATAGCACCGGAAGGAGGCAGCATCACAATATCCACCGACTCCGAAACAAACACCCACACATTGGCAGCATCGCCCAACGTACAATGCATTCAGGTGGAAGGAACTACCAAGAAGGCTTCCATCTCGACTACTACACCTGGCATCGTGGTATTGGGAGCATATCTCGACGGCGCCAACGGCATAGCTGTCGACTGCATGTCCCTGCGAGGCAATTCGGGCGTGGCCAACCGCAAAACCAACATCGAACTTGCAGCGCAAATGCGACAATACGTTGACTATGATTTAATAATCATCGAATACGGCATCAACGCATTGACTTCCAAGCAGAAGTCTTATGGTGGGTACTCCAAACTGATGGTTTCGCTGATACAACGCCTGCGTGCCTGCTACCCCAATGCAGACATCATGATCATGGGCATCGGCGACCGAGGACAAAAATTAGGCACACAAGTCAAGTCCATGCCTACGGCACAAGCCATGGTGGACGCCCAACGCGATGCCGCACGCTTTGGATGCGCATTGTTCTGGGACACTCGCGCAGCTATGGGCGGCGATAATGCCGTCATCGAATGGCGCGATGCCGGCGAAATAAACCCGGACTACATACACCTCAACGCCAAGGGCGGCAGCCGACTGGCAATACTACTATACAACGCTATCATTGCCGCTCTCAAATGATTGTGCGTGTCCTCATATTAGCATTGTCATTGACAGCCCTTGCAACAGGGACTACGACCATGTACGCAGTCTCAACCGAGGAACTTGCGACATCGCCTGATACAACGGACGCGGACGTCCGCGCCAATCCGGTATTCGGCGAGGATTGTGAAGACGGCTCGAAATCTCGCCGATACGCATTTATCCATTACAATGCCAACCGAATACATCTCAACGGCGCCGACTGGTCGGGGCTGCAGCAGATTTTGAAAGAAGCGGCAGCCGGACACGCTACCCTTGACATCGTACATATCGGAGACTCACACATACAAGCCGAAGGCAACACATCGCGCGTACGGCGTCATCTCCAACATCGATATGGCAGCGCCGGTCGCGGACTAATCATCCCATTCCGTCTCGCAGGTACAAACCAACCCACCGACTATCGCATCACATCATCAGCGTCTTTTACTTCGGCCAAACTCATGCGCATGCCGTGGCCCACGACAATGGGATTTACGGGAATATCACTGGCCATGCCCGCTTCCACGGTATCCTTTGATATTTCAAATGCACAGCCTTTTGACGCAATCGCTGTATATGGACGCGGCGAAATTTCCATTTCGGAAGTCACTGTGGGCTCGGCGAAAGTCGCATTTGACGAAATAGATGGCAACAACGCCACACTTGCCGTGCTCGACCACGCAGTATCGGCATGCACAATCACGATAGACGCCCCAGGCGGCAACATCTACGGCTTTGAATTGAGACGCGATGACCACGGCATCCGATACCACGCAATAGGCAATAATGGAGCGACATTCTCACAATACAACAGCATAGGCGAATTTGGAGCCTCGCTGCGACAACTTGCCCCGGATCTGGTTATAGTCAGCCTTGGCACAAACGAAGCGTTCGGAAAAATATCAGACGAAGCATTCACAAGGCAAATCGATGCACTTGTATCAGACATACACACGCACAACCCCGGCGTGCACATATTGCTGACAACTCCATCCGAATGCCAGCGCACCGTCTACACTACCGTACGCACACGGCGTAAGCGCCGCAAACGCGCCAAGATAAGGCGAGTGCGGTCATTCGCCGTCAACAGCAACATCGCACGCCTGCGCTCGGCTATACTCCGATACGGCGAACAACACCATATCGCTACCTGGGACTGGTATGATGTCGCCGGAGGCAACGGATCCTCGACACTTTGGCTATCAGCGCACCTGCTCGGAGGCGACCGCATCCACCGCACATGGGCCGGATACCACCTTGAAGGCGATTTGCTCGCCGAAGCTTTGGACGCGGCTCTTACAGGCAAAGCCGTTGCCAAAATCCCGGCATCTGCCATCACCGCCGAACCGCACAACAACGAAGGGCAGTCAACAGCCCCAAAATCAGAGGCTTCGACATCGGAGACAAAACGCACCCCTAAAGTCAAGAAATCACGCTCCTCGAAGAAAAAATACAAAAGCACCAAGTCTTCAAAAAAACGAAACAAAGGAAGGCGCAGACGACGTCGCTGACACCTCACGGCTCGTAGCGCATCCACAATTTAGACAATGGAAAATATAGCCCAATTGATAGACACTGAAGCACTGACAAGCGCACTGCTGTACGACAGCCACAATCCGCTGTTGTTCAACACTTGCGCCTTCATGCTCATCTTCTTGCTGTTCCTTGCCATATACCGTATGATGCGCCGACACCATACAGTCAAGATGGTATTTGTCATCCTCTTCTCTCTATACTTCTATTACAAGAACAGCGCCGAATGCTGCTTCATCCTCATGGGCGTATGCGTAAGCGACTACCTCCTCGGGCGATGGATGGGCTGCGCCGGTCAAAGATGGGTCAAACGCTCCATCGTAGCCATAAACGTGATTGTAAATGTGGGTATGCTCGTGTACTTCAAGTACTTCAATCTACTCTACGAAACAATTGCAAATATCACTGGAACACATTTTGACGCGCTCGACATCATACTCCCTGCCGGCATATCATTCTTCACATTCAGGTCAATATCCTACATTGTAGACATCTACCGCAGCAAGATGACCCCGGTACACAACTTCCTCGATTACGCGTTCTTCCTCACATTTTTCCCGCCGCTTCTTGCCGGTCCCGTAGTACGCGCACGCGACCTCATACCCCAAATACAGGCCCGTGCAGAAGCCACACGTGTTATGGTCGGCGAAGGCTTTTTCCTCATCATGACAGGCCTCGTCAAAAAAGTCATCATTGCAGACTATATCAGCGGAAATTTTGTAGACAGAATATTCGAAAATCCGTCCCTGTACTCAGGCATAGAGAACATATTCGGGACCATCGGATTTACCATACAATTATATTGCGACTTCTCGGGATACAGCGACATGGCAATAGGCATTGCCCTCCTTCTGGGATACCGTTTCAAAGACAACTTCAACTCACCATTCAAATCACAAAGCCCCACCGAATTTTGGCGCAGATGGCACATCTCACTCTCCACATGGCTGCGCGACTACATATACATACCTTTGGGCGGTAACAGATGTAGCCAAATACGTATGTATACCAACCTAATGCTCACTATGGTTATCGGAGGTTTATGGCACGGTGCATCGTGGATGTATATCATATGGGGAGCCTACCACGGCGCACTATTGGCCATACACAAGCTACTGCACAAAATATGGCACACCCCACAATGGATCAAAAACTCAATGCCCGCCATAACCTTCAACATCACACTCACATTTGTGCTTGTCGTAATAGGTTTTGCCGTTTTCCGCGCACCATCCATGGAAACCCTTGGCGACATGCTTAATCAAATAACCGAAAGCCCCCATTGGGACATGCTACCGCAAATCGTAAACGCATACCCATTAGTATTTATTGCCATCATTACAGGCCTACTGCTTCACATGAGTCCTCACGCATGGACAATACGCCTACAGCAAACATACGCTGCATGTCCGGCCGTACTGCAAGCCATAATCCTCGCAGCCGTCATCTTTGCCGTCATACAAACACGCTCTGCCGATCTTGTGCCCTTCGTATACCTCCAATACTGACACAACCGACTACACATTCCCTGTCGCCAATTCCCATTCCATACACTCATTCCTACCTTTATTATACTATCTCTGTACATCTACTCAAAGATATCCGCACTCAGAGCCCTCAGAGTGTCCAAGTTCTCGTATCTCGCCCGGCCATGCCATAATTCCCATCGTTTCCACATCGCTCCCATCTCATCCATCACCGGCACTACCACATCGCGCCCGGCGCCCCCATCATTTCCTTAGTTCCTATATCTCCAACATCACAGCACTCCGACTATCCGCAGGCAATGCCCGGGCGCAGCCCAATTCGACATTCGACATTATAATGGCATTCCGGATTCGACATTATAAAATGAGTCCGGGCGGCATCCGTTGTCGGATGCCGCCCGGACGGCTTAAGGTGGCGGTTACCTACTCTCCCACTTTCGCAGTACCATCGGCGTAGCGGGGTTTAACTTCTCTGTTCGGAATGGGAAGAGGTGGATCCCCCGCGCTGTCACCGCCTTTGTGACTTGTTCGGAACTTGCTCTGCTTTTTGCGTCTGCCTTCTGCTTTTGCTTCTGTTTCTGCATCTGCTTCAGCTTCAGCGCTTGTTCTCGGGCCCCCTTTGCGGCGGGGCCGTTCCGTATGGCTCGGAAAAGAGCTCTCGGCTTTTGCCGGAAAGCTGTGCATCGTCTTGCGACGATGACGAAGACTTTATCGGTTTTTTTCGCTTTCCGTTTTACGTTTCAAGACTTTGCTCGTAAGCTCACGTCCCTTCTCGGACGCGTGCCGCGACTATGGACTCGGCTTATCGCCTTGAGCCCGGCGCCGGCGCGGCTTTCCCGCCTGCCGTCGTCGCGGTCTTCTTTTTTGGGGGGATTGCTCCCCGGAAAGGGTTCGGGCTATTAGTACTGCTCGGCTGTGCGCGTTGCCGCGCCTGCACCTGCAGCCTATCAACGTTGTAGTCTTCAACGGCCCTTGTGTGGAGATCTTATCTTGGGGGGGGCTTCGCGCTTAGATGCTTTCAGCGCTTATCCTGGCCAGACGCGGCTACCCGGCGATGCCCCTGGCGGGACAACCGGCGCACCGGAGGTCTGTCCAACACGGTCCTCTCGTACTAGTGTCGGGTCCCCGCAAATCTCCTACGCCCACAACAGATAGGGACCGAACTGTCTCACGACGTTCTGAACCCAGCTCGCG
>ERZ857629.54-NODE-54-length-158978-cov-9.601801_pt1 | contig 158978 bp, 134 predicted proteins | sample MGYA00519700_ERZ857629 | MGnify/ENA primary metagenome ERZ857629 (study PRJEB31778, sample SAMEA3449351) | human gut metagenome | biome: human gut; feature: human-associated habitat; material: faeces | place: United Kingdom | collected 2010/2012 ... | reverse complement strand
TTTTGCCGACGCCCGGCTCACCGATGAGGCAGGGGTTATTCTTCTGGCGGCGGTTAAGTATCTGTATAACGCGCTCAAGCTCCTCCTCGCGCCCTATCATTTCATCAAGCTTGCCCTCTCGTGCGCGTCCCGTAAGATCTATGCAGTAATTATCAAGGAACTTTCTTTTTCCCTTGGGCGGTTCTTTTGTCTCCGTCTTCGGCTTATCGGCCGCGGATGAAGCGCTGCCGTCCTGCGCGCCGTTTCCGGCGCTTCCGAAAAGGCGGTTGAGAAACGGAAACGTGGCGGTCTTTCCGTCGTCGCCGTCGCCCTCGTCGCCGTCGGTCGCCATAAGCTCCTCCACGCCGTTCATGGCGGTCATCATATCGCCGGAGAGATTGTCAAGCTCCTCATCGGAAATGCCCATCTTGTTTATCACATCGTCAACAGGCTTTATGTGCAGCTCTCTTGCACATTTGAGGCACAGACCCTCGTTTTTGGTTATGCCGTTTTCTATCTTTGTTATAAAAATTATAGCTACGTTCTTGCCGCAGCGTGAACACATTGTAGGCTGCATAATAGTCCTCCCATTCAGATTTCTGCGATCACATAAGGGCGTCGGTTATCCAACTAAAGGCAAGGAAGAATCTGCCGAGCGTGGTATGCTCCATGGTGGTTTTGCCGATGATAATACCGAGAAAGCCGAGGAGCCAGCAGAACAGAACGCAATAGATAAAGCCCTTTACAAAGCCTATCATGCATCCGCCCAGCTCATCCAGATTTTCCATACTCGGAATCCGCAGTGAAAGATTGCCTATATTGGCGACAGCGACAAGGAAAATAAGGATCATCAGGAACGCAAGAGACATTGCGCCGACATAGGTCGCCGTCTCGCAGATAACGGAGACGACCGCGTCCGTCATCGGCACCTCAAGCTGCTGCGCCCTGTCAACGGCTTTTTCCGCAAGCTTCTCCGCAGTTCCGGAGTATATGCCGACACTGGTGATCGCTTCGTAAGCATAGTCGTATTTCAGAGAGCTGTCCTCTTCAATGATATCCGTAAGGGATTTGTCACTGTCGGCATAGCCGATGTTTTCAAGGATCTGCTTTCTGTTGTCCTGAGAATTGACATAGCCGTCCACAAACGGCTCCAGCGCGGGAACAATCTCCTGAGAATAGGCCGAGGCAAGAAGACTGCCGCCCAGAAGCGCGACAATGATCGCAAGTATGCCCGCGACGCCGCCTATAAGTCCGCGCTTATAGCCGTTCCACGTGCAGAGGGCGATTATAATCAGCAATACGATGTCAATAACAGCTTTCATAAGTTATCTCACCTTTAATATGTATTCGCATACATTTAATTTATCATACAAATGTGAACAAATATACTTTCGCTTTGATCAGTTTTTCATCATTTCTCCGACCGCGCCGGGATACCAGACCCTGTTGAGGTAAAGCCCATGCGGGGGCATCGTCGGCCCCGTCAGCCGCCTGTCGCCGAGTCTCAGAAGCGCCGGTATATCCTCCGGCAGAAGCTTGCCGTAGGAGGCGTACACCATCGTCCCGACCATGGCGCGGCACATATTGTAGAGAAACCCGTCCGCGCAGACGGAAACCGTAATGATATCTCCGGTTTTTTCCGCGCTGCATTCGTACACCGTGCGCACGGTGGTCTTCGTCTCGGTGCCGACGCTGCGGACGGCTCTGAAATCGTGCGTCCCCTCAAACGCCTTTGCGGCGGCGCTCATAAGCGCCATGTCAAGATGCTGCGGATAGAAGCAGACCCTGTCCGCAAGAAAGGGGTCACGGATATTACTATTTAGTATTTTGTAAATATATTCTTTTTTTATGCAGGAAGAGATCGCGTTAAAATCATCCTCCGCCTCGACGGCGGCGCAGACGGCGATATCCGACGGCAGGCGGCTGTTTACGGCAAGCGGGAGCCTGTCAACGGGGATGCGGCAGTCCGTCCTGAAGTTGGCGCAGTAGCGCAGGGCGTGAACGCCCGCGTCCGTCCTGCCGCAGCCGATCGCCCTTACAGGATGCCCGCAGACCTTCGCAAGCGCTTCCTCAAGCGTCGCGGCGACGGTTATATCCTCTTTCTGCACCTGCCAGCCGTGGTAGCGGCTGCCGTCATATTTAAGTCTCAGCGCTATATTTCTCATAAATCATTACCAAAATGCCGTTCTGATAATCCGGTATCACGGTTTCTCCGACAAAATTACAGACCGAATTTCTTCATTGCTATCATTGCCGCAAGGAAAAGCGCGCCAAGGGCGAATGCCGCCGCGTCAATACCGGCAAATTTCATCTGCTTCATGCGTGTGCGTCCCTCGCCGCCGTGGTAGCAGCGGCTTTCCATCGCAACGGCCAGCTCATCCGCACGGCGGAACGCGGACACGAACAGCGGCACGAGCACCGGAAGCAGCGCCTTGGTCCGCTGCACAAGATTCCCCGTTTCAAAGTCCGCGCCGCGCGCCTTCTGGGCGGACATTATTTTGTCCGTCTCCTCGATAAGCGTCGGGATAAAGCGCAGCGCCATGCTCATCATAAGCGTCAGCTCATGCACCGGAATCCTGATCTTCCTGAGCGGGTTCATGAGCTTTTCAAGACCGTCTGTAAGCTCCATGGGGCTTGTGGTATACGTGAGAAGGAACGTACCCATGATGAGCAGCGTAATGCGCAGTACCATCTGCGCGGCGCGCTCAAGCCCCTCCCATGTGATTATCCAGCCGGGCAGGACGGGAGTTCCCTGCGTATAGAAGATATTCAGAACCGCAGTGAGCGCGATTATGAATATCATCGGCTTCAGCCCCTTGAAAAGGCTTTTTATCGGTATCTGCGATATGCGGATGCACAGAAGCGTTATAAGCACGGCCGTGCCGTAGCCTGCCCACCCCGCCGCCTGAAAGAGCGCGGCAATGTAGACAACGACAAGAATTATCTTTGTGCGTGCATCCAGCCTGTGGACAACGGAGTTTCCGGGGAAATACTGTCCCAAGGTAATATCTTTAAGCATCAGCGGTCCTCCTTTGCGCGGAGAACGGCGGCTTTAAGCTGTTCATGCGTATATATCGCTCCTTCAAGCGCAACGCCCCTTTTTCTGAGTGCGCGGGCGATCTCCGTCGCGTGCGGCACGTCAAGTCCCATTTCGACAAGCCTGTCCGCCTGTGAAAAGACCTCGTCGGGAGCGCCGTCAATAACTATTGCGCCGTGATCGAACACCAGAATACGCTGCGCTATCCGTGCAACGTCGTCCATATTATGGCTCACGATAACGACTGTGGCTCCGCTTCTTTCGCGGTAGGCAAGGATATTGCCGAGTATCTGCCTGCTGCCCTGCGGATCAAGTCCTGCCGTCGGTTCGTCCAGGATGAGCACCTCCGGGCGCATTGCGATAACGCCCGCAATGGCTATACGGCGTTTCTGACCGCCGGAAAGTTCCAAAGGAGATTTATCCAGAAGCTCATCGTCAATGCCGACAAAGCCCGCCGCCTCGCGGACGCGCTCATCGACCTCGCGTTCGGAAAGCTTCATGTTGCGCGGACCGAAAGCGATGTCCTTATACACCGTTTCCTCAAAAAGCTGGTATTCAGGATATTGGAACACAAGACCTACCTTGAATTTCACGTCTCTGCGGGAAAATTTGTTCGCATTTATGTCCTCGCCGTCGCAGCAAACCGTGCCGTCGTCAGGAATTAGCAGGGCGTTCAGATGCTGGATAAAGGTAGACTTTCCCGACCCCGTATGGCCGATTATTCCGATAAGCTCACCCGAGTGCAGCGTTATATTTATATTGTCGATCGCCGTTTTTTCAAAAGGAGTGCCCTTGCTGTACACATGGCGCAGTCCCTCAATGCGTATTTCTGCCATTTGCTTTATCCTCTCAGGCAGGCGGCAAGCACCTGCGCAAAGCCGTCCGCATCAAGCTTCATCTCCGGAATATCAAGCCCAGCCTCACGAAGCTCCTTTGTAAGACGTACTGTTTCCGGCACATCAAGCCCCTCCGCATCCATAAGCGCGGTGTCCGAAAAAACCTCCGTAGGAGTGCCTTCTCTGATAATGCGGCTGTTTGACATTATCACAAGTCTGTCCGCGCCGATGCACTCATCCATATGATGGGTTATCAGCACGATCGTCAGCCCCTTTTCGCGGCACAGTCTTGTGACCGTTGCAATGACCTCGCGCCGCCCCTGCGGGTCAAGCATTGCGGTAGGCTCGTCAAGCACTATAATATCCGGCTCCATAGCGATAACGCCGGCGATGGCGACGCGCTGCTTCTGCCCGCCGGAGAGAAGATGCGGCGCGTGTGTGCGAAATTCATACATGCCGACCTGTCTGAGCGCGTCATCGACCCGCCTGCGTATCTCCGCCGGTTCAAGCCCGAGATTTTCCGGAGCAAATGCCACATCGTCCTCAACCACGTTCGCCACTATCTGGTTATCCGGATTCTGGAAGACCATGCCGACCCTGCGGCGGATATCAATGGTCTTATCCTCATCGGCTGTATCCATGCCGAAAACCGTGACCTTGCCCGTATCCGGCACAAGAATGGCGTTCATATGCTTTGCAAGGGTGGATTTGCCGGAGCCGTTATGTCCGAGCACCGCGACAAATTCGCCTTTTTCTATTTCAAGACTTACCCCGTCGAGACTTTTGTATTCGTCCCCGGGATATGAAAAATCAACATTTTCAAAAGTGATAACTGACATTTCCGTTTCCTTTTTCAATACGTTCTTTCAAAGAAAACCGCCGCCGGCAGTGCGTGTCATTCATTGCCGCCCCGGCACTATTTACCGTTCCCATCTGCATGTGGCGCCGCATGGCAGGACAAGCCCCGTATCGGTCACGGGCAGACCAAGCTCCTGAGCGTCCGACCTGCCGCCGAATTTCTTTGTAAATATACTCTCCGTCACATACGAAAGCACCGACGCGGAAAGGCCTGTCGTATATGAATTGATGACTACAAACAGAGGATCATCCGACAGCACTCCCGCACACAGCGAAACGAACGGCCAGAGATTCTGCTCAAGCTTCCAGACCTCGCCGCCGGGACCGCGCCCGTAGGAGGGAGGGTCCATGATTATTGCGTCGTATCTGCGGCCGCGGCGTATCTCGCGCTCCACAAATTTTGCGCAGTCGTCAACGATCCAGCGGATTGGCGCATCCGAAAGTCCGGAAGCGGCGGCGTTTTCCTTGCCCCATGCAACCATGCCCTTCGCCGCGTCCACGTGACACACGCTTGCCCCTGCCTTTGCACACGCGACAGTCGCCGCGCCAGTATAGCCGAACAGGTTAAGAACGCTTATTTCCCTTCTGGCAGAGCGCATCTTCCCCATCGCCCAGTCCCAGTTGCATGCCTGTTCGGGGAAAAGACCGGTATGCTTGAAATTCATCGGCTTTACGTTGAACGTCAGTTCGCCGTATCTTATTTTCCAATTTTCCGGCAGGCCGCCCTTGTCCCAGCTTCCTCCGCCGGTCTCGCTGCGGCGGTAGCGGGCGTCCCTGTCGTTCCAATGCCTGTTCCGGCGCGGCGTATCCCATATGGCCTGCGGGTCGGGGCGCACAAGATAGTATTTTCCCCAGCGCTCAAGCTTTTCGCCCTTTGAGCAGTCCAGAAGTTCAAAATCCTGCCATTTATCCGAAATAAACATATCCGTCTCCAAGCAAACATTTTTTGACACAATATTATATCAGTAATGCACCATGCGGTCAACACCAAAAAGCCGCGATTTTTCCGCGTATACCTCGACATTTTCCGGCGTCAGTGCTATAATACTGCCGAAAAATTTGATTCACGGGGTTTCTGAAATGGATACTGTAAAGAAAATATATGACGCAATGCTCTCCGCCGAACGTGAGTGCGCTGAGATAATCCTGCACAAAGGCCGAATCCACCTGCATGAAAAGTCCTGCCACAGAGACGTGGTGACGGAATACGACAGCAGAGTGCAGGCGCTTCTGGTAGAGCGGCTCAAGGAGGCTGTACCCGACGCACGTTTCTGCTGTGAAGAGAGCAATATGCAGGACGATCTTCACGCAGAACACGTTTTTGTTATCGACCCTATCGACGGGACGATGAATTTTGTGAAGAATTTTAACCACAGCTGCATTTCGATAGGCTATCTGCACAACGGCGTACCCACGGCCGCCGCCGTATACGACCCGTACATGGACGAGATGTTTTCCGCGATAAAGGGCGAGGGCGCATGGCTCAACGGAACGCCTATCCGCGCTGCGGAAACGCCGCTGAGCGAAAACGTCTTCTCTATGGGTACATCGCCCTATATTCCGGAAAACACCGACGAAAGCTTCCGTCTGGCAAGGATAGCCTATGACGCAAGCCTTGACCTGCGCCGCGGCGCTTCTGCCGAGCTTGATCTTGCGTATGTCGCCGCCGGCAGATCGGGACTTTTTTTTGAGCTGAGTCTCAGCTTCTGGGACTATGCCGCCGGTATGCTGCTTGTAGAAGAAGCCGGCGGGAAATGCACGTCGCTGGATTTTTCTCCCCTGCCTCTCGACGGAAGAAAATCTTCCGTTCTTGCAGGCGGCAGGCAGTGCTATGATGATTTCGCAAAGCTCATGTGAAGGACGCGGCAGGTGCAGCCATGGAAATAAAGGAGCTTGACCGCAGCGCACCGGTCGTATGCAAAAAGTGCGTTACATCGACGAACACGATAATCAAAGGGCTTGTGCCGTCGGGGCTGCCGGACGGTTTTGTCCTCGCCGCCGAAAAGCAGACTTCCGGCCGCGGGCGTCTCGGAAGAAGCTTTGAATCCCCCGAGGGCGGGCTTTATCTCTCCATGCTGCTCTATCCGAGGTGTCAGCCGGAGGAGACGGCAACACTCACCCCATGCGCCGCCGTCGCGGTGAGCCGCGCCATTGAAAAGGTCTGCGGCGTCAGTCCCGAGATAAAATGGCCGAACGATCTGAAAATAGACGGAAAAAAGCTCTGCGGTATTCTGACCGAGAGCTCCTCATACTGCGGAAGACGCTATGTGGTTATCGGGATAGGGATCAATGTGAACACAAAAATCACAGAGCTTGCGCCGGAAATGCGGGAAATCGCGGCATCGCTCTACGAGACGACCGGAAAGGTCACGGAGCTTGGCGCACTCACGGCCGGAATAGTCCGTGAGCTGGACACAATGTACGAAAGCTGGAAAGCCGACAAAAGCTATTGTCTCGACGAGTACAGGAAGCGCTGCGGCAGCATAGGGCGCGATATATGGCTGCTTCAGAACGGCGAAAGGATCAAGGCCCGCTCACTCGATGTGGACGGAAGCTTTGCACTGATCGTCGAGGAAAACGGAGAGCGCAGGCGCATAGACTTCGGTGAAATCAGCATAAGATAGCGTGAAAAGGAGCTGCCATTTTGGGCAGCCCCTTTTTCACTTATTCGCTCACTTATTCGCCGGAAAAGACCTTTGCTATGGGAGAGTCGGAGGAGACGACAAGCGTTTTGCTGCCGCCCTTCATGGACGCCGTCGCCATGTCAAGCGCCCTCATAAACTCATAAAAATCCGCCTCGGCCGGCGTATTGTACGCTTCGGAAAGGATGCGCATATACTCCGCTTCACCCTCTGCCTTGAGCTTTTCGGCGGAAGCGTTTGCCGCAGAAATGGTTATATCCACCGTTTTGTCCGCTTCGTTGCGTATGCGCTTTGCTTCGGCCGCGCCCTCCGCCGAGAAAGAAGCGGCGATATTCTCACGCTCGGATATCATGCGCTCGTAAACTGCGGCCTTGTTTTCATCCGGCAGATCGATACGCTTGGTTTCGATCGCAAGCACCGTAATGCCGTACTTTTCAAAGGTATTGCCGACATGCTTCATTATAAGCGCGGCAAGCTCACCGTCGCGGCCGGATATAACGTCCTCCTGCTTCATGGAGCTTATAACGGTTTTGAGACTGTTATAGACAACGGTGTCAATACGGTACTCTGCGTTTGCAAGGTTGCCGGAGAGTGACTGGATGAACTTGAGCGGGTCTGAAATGCGCCAGAGTACAAAGCTGTCGGCGACCATGGATTTTTTATCGCTTGTTATAACGTCGCTCACGGCAAGGTCATAGAGCATTTCGGTTTTGGGAAGGGTACTCGTACTCTGGAGGAACGGCACCTTGAGCGAAAGCCCCGGCTTATCAACAACTTTTACGACCGCGCCGAACTGTCTGACAATGGTATATTCATTCTGCTGTGTGACCACAAAGCAGCCGCCCATTACAGCGGCGGCAAGCAGCACTGCAACGATAGGGATAACTATTTTAAGCGTTTTCTTCATTTATCGCCGCCTCCTATCTCTGCATATTTATCAAGGGGAAGCGTGGTCTGCACGCCCGTGTCCGCGTTGATGATATAAAGCTTCATATCGGGCAGTACCTCCTCCATCGCCTCATAGAAAAGGCGCTGTTTGGTGATGAGCGGATATTTCTGATACTCATTGAAAAGCTCGGAAAATCTTGCCGCCTGCCCCTCCGCCTCGTTTATCTTGCTCTGCTTATATGCCTCGGCCTTTTTGATTATCTCGTCCGCGTCGGCCTCGGCGGCAGGCGTGACCTCATTGGCGTATTTCTTGGCGTTGTTGACCATCGTGTCGGCAGACTGCTTCGCCGTCTCAACAGCGGTGAACGCCTGCTGCACCTCATGCGTAGGCGGCTCGGCATCCTGAATTGTAATATTTGTGAGCTGTATGCCGATATCCTCGCTCTCAAGACGGTTGACGACCTTTTCCTTTATGACCGACTGGATTTCGCTCTTGCCGGTGGTTATCACACTGTCCACATCATAAAGACCGATGGTATCTCTTATATAGCTCTGGCAGAGCATTTTGAGAATACCGATAGGGTCCTCGGAGTTATAGAGATACTTTATCGGATCGGTCACACGGTATTCCACATAGAAATCCACATTGACAAAGTTATAGTCATAGGTTATCATCAGCGACTCATCATCGACATTTTCATTGCTGTCCGGACGGTAGCCGAGAGGAAAGCCCTGTATTGTCTTGGATACCTTGGTGACGCTCTGGATAAAGGGGATCTTGAATTGCAGGCCGGAGGCGGAGACCGCATGAGGCTTGCCGAAGGTGGTGATGACGGCATATTGATCGTCTTTAAGAGTATAGTACGAATCAAAAATAAGCGCCGCCGCAATGATCAGGATGACAGCTGCCAGAATAAGCCCTTTCGGAAAAGCACGCTTTTTCCCGTCGTCAAACTTGGCATCCTGATATGTACCGTTTGTATTCATTAACGGATGGTTCCTTTCTTTGTTATTAATTTGATTATAGCATTTTCATCAAAAAGCCGCAAGGCTGATGTTTATTTGTTTATAAAGCAGACGCATCATTTGATGAAAAGCGTTTGCTTCATGCGGATATCCGGCAGGATGCGGAAAAAACTTTTCGGGTAAAACAGAGCTGAGCTTCATCGGCGAAAGCGGGCAAGCGCCCCGGTTATAACCATCTTTCTCCGTCTTGCATGGCTCGGTTTTACCCGAAAAACCATATATTTTCGCTGTTGGGCAATATTATCCGAACATTTTCCGCTACTTTATTACCGAAGCCGCCGCATTATAGATCTGCTTGCCCATATTGGGCGCTCCGCCGGACCACCAGAGCGGCGGGATTATGTAGCGGATCATATCAGGCGAGTTGTCTCCGTTCAGCGTGTCGGATGTGTAAACCTGATACCTATCCTTTGCCCTGAGCACCTTGACCTTTGCGTTTTCCCGCAGAGCAACGGTAAGACCGTTCTCATAGCTTCCGTTTTTGATGTATTTGTAGTCAACAAGAATTATGTATTCCACCTCGTCGAGCGTGGAGGGAAAATATTCCTTTGGCAGCAGTCTCATCATATTCAAAAGAACCGCCTGAGATTCTTCATTATCCGGATAGTCGTGCCTTTGGGCGATTATAAGTATCTTTCCGGCCGGATTTTTCCCGCATTTGTCGTACAGCTCATTCAGATTGCCGATAAGAAATTCGTTTTCGGAAGACTTTGAGTAGCTTCCGACCATATCTCCGCTCGGAGCCTCGTCGATAAAGCGCTCCAGCGCACCGTCACTGCCAAACACGCTGCTTCCCGCAACGATCATTTTTGCGGCCTCTCCCGTCAGCACCGCATTAATGTCATCGCGTATCGCCGAACCTATACATTCATCAAACGCTTCCGCCCACTCGTCTCTTGAAATATCCGTACTCCCGCCGACGATGGAAGCGTCGGCAAGAGCCGCGGCCTCCATATAGCGTTTTTCAATCAGCTCCGTAAGAATTTCGGAATTTGTTTTTGCCGCAGAGTTTTCCACGCATTTTTGATAATCTGCCAGCGCAGATTGGTAATCACCCTGTAAAAAATATTCTTTTGCGGTTTCGCTGTATACCGTGTCAAAAAACGCCGTAACATCGGCATATTTGGTATTTTTGATCCCTTCTGCGGTTTTGAGCGCCTCCTCGGTATTGCCGTCGGCATACTGCTGTTTGGCTTTTTCGAGAGTTGCGACCCCTATCTGCTCCTGCGCACGTGTCTCATCCGAAATTTTATTCAGATACTCCAGCGACTTGTCAAAATCCTTGCTGTTAAGGTAAACCAGCGCCTGCTCATATACGGCGTCAGCCCAGCGGGTCCTGGCTGATTCACCGGCAGACTCAAAATATTTGATTGCTTCCGAATAATTCTTTTTTGAAAAAGCGTCTTCCCCGGCAAGTATTGAAGCTTCCGTAAATTTCCCTGCGCTGAACAGAAAATCTCTATCGTAGTATTTCATTGCGGCAGCATATTCGCCATCATTTATTTTTGCATCCCCGTTCAGGCGGTTGAACAGGCAGAATCCCAGTACTAACAAGAGCACGGCGGCGACCGCAATCAGGCTTCCCTTGATTTTCTTTTTTGCCGCAGGTTTTGTCACGGGCTTTGAACCGGACTTGGAAGCAGGCGCCGGGACTGACTTGGGTGCGAACGATTTTTCTTTGGAGAAACCGTTGAGTTTTTCGCCGGTATTATGCTGCGAATCAAGGAAGAGGGCTATCGCGTCGGGCTGCACAGTAAAGCAGAGCGACGCATTGCCGAGCTTTATAATACTGCCTTCTTTTAATTCAACCCCTACATTCGGCGCAAGTTTACGCCCGTCTACCTCAACGCCGTTTTTTGACCCGGCATCAGAAATATACCAGGTATTCCCTGAAAATGAAATATCTGCATGGTGTCCGGATACCGTTTCATCCGTCAGCACTATGTCGCTGCCGCTGCGTCTTCCTACGGCAGCTTTTCCGTCTACGAGATATGCTTTCCCTGTGCCGAAATCTACAAGCAATGCCTTATTCATGTTTTTTCCCCTCGTTTTTATATTTCCGGCTGCAATATACCCCTGACCTGTGTCTGTCAAAAGCCGAATAAACCGCTCTTGTAAATCGTTGGTGCGCTTAACATCGGTATAAATAATATAACATTTTCGTATATGTGTCAATTGTGCTCATGCGTTATTTTGCCGTTTTCTCAGCCTATATTGTCCGCTCTGCCGATAGGAAGGAAACATTGACGTCACAAGCTCCACAAATATAAAAAGCCAAAAAAGTGCTGATTTTTATCAGAATCAGCACTTTTTATATATTCGCCGTGCGGCATTATTTATTCCGTTCCCATAAAAGCCGCAGAGCGCCGGCAGGGTTAATGCACATTTTGTGTCCGGCAGAGGTTTATATAAAGTATTCATCTATTATATCAAGCGCGGCTATCCTCACGTCGAGCCACGTTTCCTTGCAGGTATAGCATATGAAGTCCCCTGCGTTGCGGATCGGCTCATAATTTTCGTCAACAAGCCCCTTGTGGTTATTGTTATGCCCGTCGATAAGTCTTGAGCATACAAGCTCAAGGACGCTGTCGGAAGTGATGATATACGCTTTCTGTCCGGGACGCACGTTTATAAGTGCGGCAAAGCCCTGATTGTTATGATCGGCAATCACTGCGCCCTCCTCATCGTAATAGAGCGCCGCGCTGTCCTCCGCGTCGGTGACGCCCTGTCTTTTTTCGGCGATCGTCTCTCCCTCGCCGTCAGTAAAGAGCGCGACGTTTATTCCGCTGTCGGGCATGACGAGACGCCCGAACATGCCGAAGCGTACATCCATCTCAGCTCTGACCGGAGGGATGTATTCCATCATCGTCCTTACATCCTCCGGCACCGGTTTCGGGGTTGGCGTCGGCATCGGTATAGGCGCGATCGTCGGCGGCGGCGTTTCCGCCGGAGCGGCGGTATCGTCCGTCCCCGAAAAAAGCAGCGCAAAGTAATCCCGCGCAACCGATGCAAACATCACCAGCGCGGCAAGCACAAGGCAAACAAGTATTATTTTAAAAATCACGCTTGATCTGCTCATACATTACTCCGAATAAACCCGCACGGCGTTTCATAGAATATCAGCAGACGTACATAATCGTACAAGGCGCACTGATAAGGCGGTGATTATTCTGAACAAAAAAATCAAATTGAAGGAATTGCTGATCGCGCTTGCAATACCTCTCGCCGTGGGCGGAGTGAGCGCATTTATTACTAAAGACGCAATGTCGGGCTATCAGGATCTGCGTCAGCCGCCCTTGTCGCCGCCGCCGTGGCTGTTCCCTGCCGTATGGACGGTGCTTTATCTGGTCATGGGTACGGCAAGCTATCTTGTCTGTACCTCGGACGCGTCGGAGCCAAGGCGCGAAAAGGCGCTGACGGTATACGCCGTGCAGCTCGCGGCAAATTTCTGCTGGCCGGTCATTTTCTTTTCGATGCGGCTTTATCTGGTCTCATTCATATGGCTGCTGGTGCTGTGGACGCTTATTCTGATCGCCGCGGTCATGTTTCACTACATCCGCAAAAGCGCCGGTAAGCTCATGCTTCCCTATCTTGCATGGGTAACGTTCGCGGGTTATCTGAACCTTGGGGTATATTTGCTGAACTGAAGCAGAGTATCACGATAAACGAGCAGCAATGGGCAAGCGGCGCACATATCGTAAACAGGAGTGTTTCCTGAATGAAGCACTCCTGTTTTCTTATTGTTCAGTGTTTTCCTTGTCGTCGTTTCTGATTTTAACAAGAACCCTGTCTACACGGCGTCCGTCCATTTTAAGGACGGTAACGGTAAAGTTGGCATAGTCGAAGCTGTATCCCTCTTTGGGATAGCCGCCGAACATTTCCATGACCCAGCCGCCTACGGTGCTGCTGTCGGCGTCAAAGTTTTCCTCGCGTATGCCGACAAGCTCAAGGAAATCGGATATTACCATGTCTCCGTCAAGCTCAAACTCGCCCTCGGTGCGCTGGACGATCTCCTGCTCCACCTCATCGCTCTCATCCCAGATATCGCCGACGATCTGTTCAAGCACGTCCTCCATAGACAGCACGCCAAGCGTTCCGCCGTATTCGTCGGAAACGACGGCAAGATGCTGCTTTGCTTTTTTCATCTGATTGAGTACGGCGGGCAGCTTTGCGGTTTTGTAGACATAGCACGGGGGCATAAGAAAGCTTCTTATATCCGCACGGCCGTCGTCCGTCAGCGCCTTGAGAAAATGATTGAGATAGAGAATACCGATTATGTTGTCGATGCTCCCCTCATACACGGGTATGCGGGTATGAACGGAACCCTCAACTATCTTGAGAATGTCCTCCCAGCTGTCCTCGATGTCGATCGCCTCAACATCGACGCGGGCGGTCATTGCCTCATATGCCGAGATCTCGGAAAAATCTATCGCCGCCTGGACAAGCTCCGACCGGTCTTCATCAAGAACATCCTCGTCCTCCGCGGTTTCTATAATGGATTGCAGCTCCTCCACGGCCTCCTCGCTGCTGTCTCCGCTGTCGGCTCCCTTCATCCAGAAGGTCAGCAGATAAATAAGCTTGACGACTATCCAGACGACGGGGCTGAGAACGATCATCATAAAGCGCACAGGGCGCGAATATGATACGGCCATAGAGTTTGCGTTCTTCTTTGCCGTGATCTTCGGAATCGTCTCGCCGAAAATGATAACCAGCGCGGTGATAACGGCCGTTACCGCCCATGCATATTCATCGCTGCCGGCCGCCGTGATAAGCGCAACGGACGCAAGCGACGATGCGGCAATATTCACAAGGTTGTTGCCGATAAGAATGGCGCTGAGCGCTTTGTCATAATTTTCAACTATTTTGAGGGCGAGAGCCGCGCCCTTAGAGCCGCCGTCCTTTATGCTTTCAAGCCGCAGGGTGCTGCATGACGAGTAGCACATCTCCGCGCCCGAACAGAAAGCCGAAAGGGCGATGCAGACGATTATGCCCGCAATATAGATATAAAGCATACTCATTCCTTGTCCCCTCCTTCCTCTTCCTCGGGAAGCAGAGACACCTTGAGTTTGAGAATACGGTGGTTTTCCATTTCTTCAACCGTGACTTTGAGACGGTGATAGGTAAAGCTGTCTCCGCATGAGGGAATGGCTGTGAACTGTTCATAGGCCCATTCGCCCATGAGCGTGTTTATAAGCTCCTCATTCTCCTCGGGGTCTTCAAAGCCGACACGCTCGAAAACATCGCTCACCGACTCGTCGGCTTCGACAAGGAAGCTGCCGTCGGAAAGCTCGATTATCGGCTCCTCGACAACGTCCTCTTCGTCCCAGATCTCACCGACAAGCTCCTCAAGCATGTCCTCCATGGTGACGATGCCCAAGGTCCCGCCGTAATTATCCGTAACAACGGCAAGATTAAGCTTGCGCTTTGACATTATCGGCAGAAGCTCATCAATATTCGTACTCTGGTGGACAAAATACGCCTCGTCCATCAGTGCGCGCACATCAACGGCATTCCTGTCTTTGAGATAAGCCTTTATGAACTTCCTTATCTGAAGAATACCGATTATATTGTCGATGCTGTTTTCATACACCGGCAGGCGGCTGTGCGGCTGCGCCTTAATATAAGCAAGTATCTCATCCGGCGAGTCGTCGATATCTATCGCGGCAAGATCGACACGCGGCGTGAGCACGCTCTCAACGGTAACATCGGCAAACTGGAGTGCAGAGGAGATAAGGTCGCTCTGCTGCTCGTCAATGGCGCCGTCCTCGGTCATATCCTCGATAATGTCATATATCTCGTCCTCCGTGACGGAGACGGGATTTTCCTCGCCCCGCGTAAGCTTCGCCGCCTGCTGCCCGATCAGCGTCAGCAGCGACGAAAGCGGCTTGAACAGCGTCATAAGCGCTTTAAGTATACCGGCGGTCGCAATGGCTATGCTCTCGCTGTACTTTTTGCCGATGCTCTTGGGAAGCATCTCGCCTGCGAAAAACACCACTATCGTCGTAATAAGCGTACTCACGGAAACCGCGCCCACACCCCAGCGCTTCGTGACTTCAACGGTCACGATCGACGCCGCCGCGATATGGACGATATTTGTCCCTATGAGTATCGTGGTGATCGCCCTGTCAAAGTTTTCAAGCACCCACAGAGCCGTCTGCGCCTTGGCTGAGCCGCGCTCCGCAGCAAGCTTGAGCTTGGTCTTTGAGACGGAAGCAAAGCCCGTCTCAGTAACGGCAAAAAACATGGCACACGCCAACAGTGCGCCAACCATTATCCATGGCAATCGACTGCCATCATCCATTTTCGGATATCCAACTCCTTTATACACGGCGCATCACAGAATGTCTGCACCGCTGAATTAAACTAAAATATAGCATATCCGGCGCACAGCGTCAACATCAATATAATTAACAAATTTGAAATTACGATATCTGATGCGGCATGGCGGCAAAAAGGGCCACCTGAGACGGTGACCCCTTGCAATAAGAGAAGTATCATATCAATTTCCCGCCGGCATCCTCTCCGGCAGGAGTATGCGGCACGACGCCGCGCCATGCTCATTTCATAAAGTACGATATGAAGAAAACGGGCATTGCCGCAATGAGCATTATAAGAAGTATAAAGCCGAGGCTTATTGTGGATGTCAGCATCTTTATCAGCACGATGATCATGCCCAGAAGCGCGCCCGCCGCCGTAACGATCAGGTTGACGCGTGTCGCCATATACATGCCCCGCCCCGTCTCCGCCATTGTGGTAAGCGGAACAAGCCCCTCGCGGCAGACGACTGCGGCGATCTGGCTCTTTTCCTTCGCCTTGGCTTCGGTCATTTTGAATCGCTCCACATATGGCGGGAAATCATAGCCGTCGGTCGCAATATCAAAAAGCTCCTTGAGCATATCGGGGGTTATGTTGAAATCGCGCATGGCAAATATCGGGTGCCTGTTGGAGCGCATAAGCTCTATAAGCGCCTTGCGCACCTGCGGATTTGCATCGTACTTGAGGGAGAATATTCCGAAAAGCACACCGTCTATCGCAAGAAGCACCGTTGTCTTGTCGATAAGGCGGAACGGGATTTTTATATTCATAAGGCGCATAAGCTCCGCGCTGCCGCAGAGTACCGTGCTGCCTTCGATAAGTCCCTTGAAGCCGCCGCCGGAAAGCGCCTCAAACCCGTCGATCTTGAGTGCGGGGCAGTTGTTCTGCTCCATCTCGTCGGCAAAGGCCTTGGACATAGAGCAGCCCGAGGCAAGCACAAGGGAACCGGCATAGGATATGACCTTCTGCGCGTCCTCGTCGGCGAATATGCGTATGGACTCTATCTTAACGCTGCTTGCGGGGAAAATATCCCTGTCGGTAACAATAAGGTTATTGCTCTGCCCCACGTCGCACAGTCCCGACCAGCCGGCTATCGCCGTGCCGGAGGTAAACATCTTCATCGTGCCGAGGAAAAAGGGCAGAATGAAGCAGAGAAGAGCGCAGAACGGGACGCCGGGGCAAAGAATTGCGGAAAATATGTATACAAAATCGGAAGCGTTGTTCGTTATGACCGAAACCGCCAGAGCCATCACAAGCGCTATAAGCAGGATGAACGGCGACAGCTTTTCAAAAAGCGTCTCATCCGGGGCGGCTTCCTCACAGCGGCGCACAAAGCCCGCGGATGTGCCGGAAGTTTTCAGGAGCGTGATCTCCTTTCCGGCGAGGTCGTTTTTACCGACGACGGCATAGATACGCTTGGCTATCGCCGGAACGCGCATCGCCTTGCGGAAGCTTCTGACCGTGAGGTAGGTAGAAAGCATCACGCCGACAAGCGACAGCGATGAGAGCGCGCACAGCGGCGGATGGCTGACGCCTGTATTTGAGGAGGCGACAAGCGCGGCGTCTACGGACGTCAGGATGCAGGACATCACGGCAAGCGAGTCCGCGCCGGGGCGCAGACGCACAATTTTAAGAAGGCCGTTCGTCACAACGTCAAGTCCGAGGATCATGACCGCAAGCTGGGCGGTGAGAGACATCGCCGCGTTGACAGGCAGGCATCTCAGCATCCCCGGGAGCGGCAGACCGAGCGAAATGTAGAACATTATCGCCAGAAGTCCCAGACTCAAGAGAAGGCGCAGCCTTGCGGACTGAACAAACGAACCGTAGTATTTTGAAGCGTTTTTGACGCTTACCTCAGCGCCCAGTTCCTCGTCGTCATCGCGCATCGTAGCGGCAACGTCACTGCGCCCGAATCCGCGCAGCTTGAAATGAACGGCGGCAAAAAGCGAGGCAAGATACTCCGTAAAGCTGGGCGGGAAATAGCCCTGCGCCTTTTCCTCGGAGGCGGTAACTTCACTGTCGAAGCCGTCGTCCCGATCGTCGGCGATATTGCGGAATTTCGAGGCAAATTCTTCCTCGTCCATCTCGTTCGATTCATACCCCGGCTGATAGGACGGTCCTTTTTTCTTCTTCTTTTTCTTTTTCTTTCTTTCCGGTCTTTCGGAATATTCCGTCCCGGCGGGATATTCCGCCTCAACGGTATATGCATCGCCGCGCTTCGGGCGCTTTTTCTTCACAGGCTCCGGCGGCTGATAGTCCTCATCGGCGCTCACATCAAGTCCGCCGTAATCCTTGGGCGCACCGTTGTCCTTCGCCCTGCCGCCGATATTGAAGCGGCTGTCAAACAGAGAATCGTCCTCCCTGCGCCTTGGCGGTGAGGACACCGCGTCCTCATACTGCTCGGCAGGATTGGAAAAGTCTTCATTAATGCCAAATTCGGAGAGTATATCGTCAATGGACATATCATCATAACCGTATTCAGTTTTAGTTGTGTTTCTGCCCATATAACTATCCTGCGTTTATTCTGAATGTTTTTCGGCGCAAAATGCCGTCAGACCGTCAAAAACCGCGCTTCTCCGCCGTTTTCTACCGGCTGCGCTGTCTCAGCACCTCATACATGGTTATTGCGGCAGCGTTGGAAGCGTTGAGTGAGCCTACCTTGCCGTGCATCGGGAGACTTATTATAAAGTCGCAGCTCTCTCGCACAAGCCTGCCCATACCGTCTCCCTCAGAGCCGATGACAAGAGCAAGTGCGCCTGTGAGATCGGTTTCCCAGAGGCGGTTACCGCCGTCTGCGGCGGTGCCGTATACCCATACGCCGCGTTTTTTCAGCTCTTCTATCGCCGCCGGAAGATTGGGTACCCTTGCGACCGACATATGCTCAAGAGCGCCGGCAGACGATTTGTCCACGATAGCGGTCATGCCTGCGCTGCGCCGCTTGGGGATAATCACCCCGTGCGCGCCCGCACACTCGGCGGAACGTATGATAGCCCCGAGATTATGCGGATCGCTTATCTCGTCGCAGACTATAATGAAAGGCGGCTCGCCGCTGTCCTGCGCGTTTTTGAAAATATCGTCGATCGTGCAGTATTCCCGCACGGCCGCAAGCGCGACGACACCCTGATGCGCGTGGGTCTGGCTCATAAAGTCCAGCTTGCGCCTGTCCGCCTCGACGACAACTATATTCTTTTCTCTGGCCTTTGAAGCGATATGCCCGATCGTCTTATCGACGTCGCCGCGCGCAATGTATATTTTATCTATGGCGCGCCCCGCTCTGAGCGCTTCTATAACGGCATTTCTGCCCTCTATGATCTCGTTTTTCAGCTCTTTTTCGTCCATTGTCGTCTCCGGAAACATAATTGTGTCTACATAATACCACAAAGTTATGTAAATTAAAAGCGGTTTTTTCAGTTTTGACGAAAAAAATTGCAAAGCCGTGAATGAGGGCGGAACAAATGCAGGCGGCCGGGCAAATGTTTACAATTTTTTATGGACTTTGACCTTTAAAAAGGATAATATATCATTAAATAATAACGATGGCAGCGCCGCGTAATGCCGCCGCCTGAGCGTCAGGAGAAAAACATGCGAAGAAACAATAATCCGTTTGACAGATTCTGCATTAAACATCCGAATTTCGGTATCCCGAATCTGATGAAATACGTCTGCATTGCAAATGTGGTTTTCTGGCTTGTAGGCGCGGTCAACCCCGTGCTTTTCAGCTACCTCACTTTTAACCCCGCCGCCATACTGCGCGGGCAGATATGGCGTCTCATCACCTTTGCGCTTTATCCCCCGCAGACGGGATTTCTTGCGTTTATAGCGATATACTTCTATTATCTTATAGGCAATGTGCTTGAGCGCGAATGGGGTACAGTGCGCTTCAACGTATATTTCTTCACCGGCATCATACTGACGGTGCTGTACGGTATGCTTATGTATCTGGTGTTCGGGCTTAATGTGAGCCTTACAGCGCAGTATGTGTATCTCAGTATGTTCTTCTCGTTCGCGGTGCTTTTCCCGGATATGCAGGTGCTGCTGTTCTTCATAATCCCGATAAAGATGAAATATCTTGCGTGGGTCGATGCGGCTCTGTTCGTGCTGAGCCTCTTTACGACGTCTTTCCCTGCGAACCTTCTCCCGCTCGTAGCGATCCTGAATTTCCTTATATTCTGCGGGCGCGATCTTCTGGACAAGCTGCCGCGCAGACCGGGCGCAAATACGATAAATTTCAGGCGTGAATCGGCGCGGATACGCCGCGAACAGCAGGCAAATCTCTACCGCCACAAATGCGCCGTCTGCGGCAGAACCGACGCCGATTATCCGAATCTTGAATTCCGCTACTGCTCAAAATGTCAGGGCTATCACTGCTTCTGTCAGGATCACATCTATAATCACATCCATTTTACGGAGTGATGCCATTAACATACCGTAAAAATGCACTGCGCCCTGTGTCCGGCTGTCTGATGGCGCGGCACAAGGCGCAGTCTTTATATGCTTTTCGTGAAAAACGGCTTATTCCGCCTTTTCCTCACCTATAAGTATCTCGCTTATATCCGCGTCGTCCGCGAAAAAGCTTACGCTTTCGCCGTCGTGGATAAGCTTGTAGCTTTCGGCGTCTGCGGTCTTTTCAAGCAGATCGGAGAGCATGAATTCGGACGCTGCGCCATTGGTGACGAAAACTATTTTTTCGACGCCCTGCTTGGCAAGGATGTCAAGGGTGCTGACTTTATTGGTGAAGCTTGCAAAGTCGCGCTCAGCGGTAACGGTCATCACACCGTCCGCCGTCTCAAGCCTGTGAACGACATATTTATCGTTTTCATCGGCAACACGGGAGAGAACAACCGGCACCGCGATGCTTCCCGGGTCAACGGGCGGCTCGGTCGGCGGGGTAGTCGGTATTCCGGTCGGCGGGGTGGTCGGCCTTACGTCATCGTTTTCCGCAGCATATGCGGCGGAGGAGGCAAAAACGCAGACAGCAAGCGCCAGTACAAGAACAATGCAGAAAATGTTTTTGCTTTTCATTTTGACTTTCCTTTCTTTTCCGAATAAAATTCCTCAGATATACATGACGGTGATATTATATGATAAATTCAATTGATTATTGAGACTGTCAAAAAACTATGTTTTAAAGTCAGATAATAGAGCAGCGGGGGAGCTTGAGGGGGCAAGGCCCGCCTCAAATTGGATAAACCGCCGTCGAAAGCCTTGATATATCAAGGCTTTCGGTAACAGCATTTTGAACACTTTCAAAATGCTCGGCGGAAAGCGCGGTCAAAAAAGTCCTGTAAGGACTTTTTTGACAAGCTGAATAAAATCCGGCAGAACGCAGATTCTGCCGGATTTTATTTTTACTTTTTGAGGCTCTTGATTGCGTCGCCGACGACGATCTTCGCATAACCCGCAAAATCGCCAACCGTTCTGCCGACTTCCTTGAGCTTATCGGTCTCGGGGCTGTCAATAATATTGTTGACAACGCGCTTCACATCGCCGAGGTTGATCTTCGACGCAGCAGTGGTGGCCTTAGTGACGAGAACGCCCATATCAAGACCCTTGATTTCTTCCTTGATGCTGTTTATATCCACTATGTTTGCCTCCCATAAATATTTTTTGTTTTAATATATCATAACTTTATCTAAAAGACAATATCGAAGCCATGATAAAAAATGACATTTTACAAAATGTTTTACGTTTGCACATCAGGGCGGCATCTGTTATAATAAATCAAAAAATCAGAAAGAAAGCGGCGTAATACGTGAATACGGCAGATGAGAAATTTCACAGAATGACGGAGGAGCCTCTGAGCAGGCTCATATGGGAGCTGGCTGTTCCCACGGTAATAACGATGCTGGTAACCGCCGCCTATAACATGGCGGACACCTTTTTCGTCGGGCGCATCGGCACGGAAGCGACAGCCGGCGTTGGGCTTATCCTTCCGGTTATGGCCATTATACAGGCAATAGGCTTCTTTTTCGGGCAAGGCTCCGGCAACTTCATCTCGCGCTCTCTCGGCGCACGCGACTTTTCGCATGCCGAAAGAATGGCCGCGACCGGCGGAATATGCGCGGCGCTTTTCGGGCTTGTGCTTCTTGCGGCAGGCGTCGTTTTCCGCGGCGGGCTGCTCGCCCTGCTCGGTGCGCGGGATGGGCTTGTGGACGCCGCTACTATCGGCTATGCAAGCGATTATCTCACGTTCATTCTCTGCGGCGCGCCGTTCATGTGCCTGTCCTGCGTTCTGAACAACCAGCTGCGTTTTCAGGGCAACGCCGTTTTTGCAATGATAGGACTCGTGTCCGGCGCGGTGCTCAACTGCGTACTCGACCCGATTTTCATCTTTATCTTCGGTCTTGAAGTCAGGGGCGCGGCGCTGGCGACGATGCTCAGCCAGATCGTCAGCTGTGCGCTTCTCTATATAGGTACCCTGCGCAGTGACAACCTGAAGCTCAGGCTCATAAACTTTACTCCCTCCGCATATTATCTCAAAAACATCTGCATCGGCGGGCTTCCGTCCCTCTGCCGTCAGGCGCTTGCAAGCCTTGCAACGCTCTGCCTCAACTCGGCCGCCGCTTCATCCGTTCCGCCGGAGCTTTCGGAGGAGGCCATTGCAGCGTTTTCCATAGTGAACAAGATCGTTCTGCTGGTCTTTTCCGCCGTTATCGGCTTCGGTCAGGGCTTCCAGCCGATCTGCGGCTTCAACTACGGCGCGAAGAAATACGACAGGGTCTGGAACGGCTATACGTACTGCATCAGATACGGGTCAATATTTCTCCTGTTCATGGGTGCGCTCGGCTTTGCCCTCGCGCCGCAGCTTATCGCGCTGTTCCGTGACGATGCCGAGGTTATCGCTTTCGGCACAAAGGCGCTGCGGATGCAGTGCATCACCTTCCCGCTGACGGCCGTAATAACGCTCACCAATATGATGTATCAGAGTATGGGCCGTATGCTCGGGGCGACCGTGCTGTCCGCCGCCAGACAGGGATTTATGTTTATCCCCGCCGTCATGATACTGCCCAGACTTTTCAGTGAAAGCATACAGGGCGTTTACCTCGCTCAGGCCGCCGCAGATACCTTTGCCTTCATCATTGCGCTGCCCATGGCGGCAAAGGTGTACAGAGAGTTTGCTTCGACCGGCTTCGGCGCAAAAATAACCGGCTGCGAAGGACATAGCGGCGCATAAAATTGTTGTAGACATCCGGTTTTCGGCAGTGATATAATAAATACAATTTTTACAAGGAGGACGATATCAATGAAAAAGCTTGCCGCCGTTTTATTCGCAATTGTCATGATCTTTTCTCTCGCTGTTCCCGCGTTTGCCGACTCGGCCGAAAGCGTGCACCACTACACGATGAAAATAAGCGGTGCATCCAAAGAGGTCTATGAAGGGCAGGAAAAAACAAACGTCACCGTTGCCGGTTATATCAACGCCCAGCTCTATAAGCTGCTGGATACCGACATGTTGGACAGAAGCCTTTTCGACACAATGACGGTGGAGTTTGATTATTCGAACAGAAGCTATACCGCGGTAAAAGAAACGCTGATAGGCAAAAACGGCTTTACCTATGCAAGCAGCAACCCCTCTGCCGTTTTCATTGATTCCCCAACCAGATACCACGCCTCCGGCCTTGGCGAATCGGTTATAACAGTGACGGATCATACCGGCGCCGCTCTCGATGAGTTCACCGTGACGGTAGGCGGCGGGGAGAAGACACGCGTACTCAACGCATACTGCTCCAAGTGCGGCAATGACATGGGTACCGTGCCTCATCTTATGGTCTGCGGTCATTTCAGCTGCCAGGACGGCGCCGAAGGACACGGCTACGGCAAGTGCGGTATTGCCGGACACTTCAATTGCGACGGCAAGGATCACGGCACCTGCACGAACTGCCTTGGTCCGCTCTGCGTGGGCGAGCACGGCGAGGGTATATGCCAGCACGTGCATAATTGGGCGCTCGCATGGGGCTGTGGCGTTATCGGCTGTGAGTGGACGCAGTATCCGTACTACTACTGCACCACCTGCGGCGCAACCTCGTGGGCAGCTCCCTTATGGAATTGCTGGTACCCCTGCCCGTGGCCCTGGTATTGCGGCTGATATTATGGGAATAATACCGGCAGGACAAAAGTCCTGCCGGTTACAAAAGTCCTGCCGGTCAGCTTGTCAAAAAAGTCCTGTAAGGACTTTTTTGACTGCGCTTTCCGCCGAGCATTTTGAAAGACTTCAAAATGCTGTTACCGAAAGCCTTGATATATCAAGGCTTTCGACGGCGGTTTATCCAATTTGAGGCGGGCCTTGCCCCCTCAAGCTCCCCCGCTGCTCTGTTATCTGACTTTTAAACATAGTTTTTGGACAGTCTGTCCTGCCGGTCAGTTTGACGAAGAACACATTACGGATTGACAAAGGACACATTACGGATTTTCTGCAGGGCGCTTTTTGTCTGTTCTGCAATTCTGGATTTTCTTTATGGCTTCTAAAAAAACAAGGCTTCTCGCGGCGGCGGCTCTGCTGACGGCAGCGGTGCTGCTGTGCGCTGCGCTGACGCTTGTCCGCAGCGGGCGCTTCGCCAGAGAGCTTATTTCACAATTCGACACTGCCGCCGTCACAAATGAGGTTCACGCAGCCAGACTCAGAATGGAGCTTCAGGAGCTTGGCTCCGCCGCGGCTCTTTATAAAAGCAGCAAGGAAAAGATGCTTGAGCTGACGGAACGCCGCCTGAAAGCATACAGCGAGGAGCTGCTTGTACTCGTAAACCCGTGGAACGCAATTGATGAGGACTATACACCGGAGCTTTCCACCGTGGAGGACGGCTACCGTGTAGACCGGCGCTGTGCCGACGCGCTGACAAAAATGCTTTTCGACTGCCGCGAGGCGGGGCATTTCCCCGTTATCTGCTCGGCATACAGAACGCAGGAATACCAGCAGGAGCTTTTTGACAAGAAGATTCAGCGCATTGTGGCGACAGGCGTTTCAAGAGCCGACGCTCCCGCGATCGCGGCGCGGTCAGTCGCAGTACCCGGCACGAGTGAGCATCAGCTCGGCCTTGCGGTCGATCTGATAGACTATTTCTATACAAATCTTGACGAGGGGCAGGAGCGCACCGGAACGCAGAAATGGCTCATGGAGCACTGCGCCGATTACGGCTTCATCCTGCGCTACCCGAACGGCAGCAGCGAAATAACCGGTATAATCTATGAGCCGTGGCATTACCGCTACGTCGGCAAAACGGTCGCCCGCGAAATAACCGATGCCGGAATAACATTCGAGGAATACCTGCAAGCACGGCAGGAAAAGTGATATATAAAAAGCTGACGGTTTATTTTTCCGTCAGCTTTTTGTTGAGCTTTTTATATATTCTCTCCACGAACCAAGGCTCTGTTGAGGCTTTGAGAGCGCCGTCAAGGGTAAACCACGCCACTGCCTTGTTCTCGTCCTCGCAAACATGGAGTTCATCCCGTTCATCGGCCTCAAGGAGATATGTAACGTTGAGATGCAGATGGCTCGACACATACTCCCCGCGCTTTTCATGCCCGTCAACCGTGAGTATCTCAAGAGAAAAAATATCCTCCGACACGGGGTGCGCCGAGACGCCCGTCTCCTCACGCACCTCTCTTACGGCAACGGAAAGCAGATCGGTCTCCCCATCGGCGTGTCCGCCCGTCCATGACCACGAGTCGTATATTCTGTGATACACCATAAGCACCTTTGTGCGTTCGCGGTTGACGACCCACGCGGAAGCGGTCATATGCGCCGTCAGGTTAGTACGCACAAAAGCGTCCGCATTTCTGCCGATAAAGTCAAGGATCAGTTTCTTGTCGCGCTCCTCCTGTTCACAGCAGGGGGAGTATCTTTCTATATCTTCTCTTATCATTCCGCCACCGTATACACGTCCCGCCGCAGGTGATTGAAAACCGGCAGCCGCTTTCTCGCCTCGTCAACCATATCAAGATCGATATCGGCATAGAGTATATGCTCCTTTTCATCGCACTCGGCAATGATCTGTCCGTAAGGGTCAATGACCATTGAATCCCCGAGGGCTTTATAGCTGAACGCTTTGTTCCTCGCCGCCGAGACGCCCGCAAAGAAGATCTGGTTGTCGTCCGCCCTGCACCTGAGCAGGCTTTTCCAGTGCAGCGCACCCATAACGGCGTCAAACTGCGCCGGAAGGATCACAAGCCTTGCCCCGCGCACCGCCATTGCCCTGAAAAGCTCAGGAAAATGCACGTCAAAGCATACCGCAACGCCTATTTTGCCCCATTTGCTGTCAAAAACGGTTATATCTCTGCCCGGTTCAAAGCTTGCCGCTTCGCTGAAACGCATTCCCGGAACATCTATCTCAAAAAGATGTATCTTTCTGTGACGCGCTATGACCGCGCCGTTTCCGTCGATAACAAAGCAGGTGTTGTAAACCTTCCCGTCCTCGGTTTCCGGAACAGAACCGCCTATAAGCAGAATGTCGTTTTCCTTTGCCCAGCGCTTCATGGCGGAAAGCGTCTTCTCATGCCCGAGGGCTGCATACGCCTTGAAATATTTTCTTGAATACGGGCAGGCAAACATTTCCGGCAGAGCAATGATCTCCGCGCCGTTCTCCGCCGCCTCGCGTATCATCCCCTCCGCCCTGCGGAGGGTTTCGTCCTGATCTATTTCCGTTTTTATCTGACAGACCGCAAGCTTCATAATTTTTCCAGATAGCTCCTGATATCAAATTCCGCTGTTTTTTCGTCCTTCCTCAGATACAGCGGGTGATGCGGATGTCCCTTTGCAGAGCATTTCCCCGCGCAAAGCCATTTCGCGCCGTACTTCTCTCCGAGAGATACCATATCGGCTACGCAGCTTTTGAGGTAAGGTCTTTTTTCTATTATCGTCCCCCATGCCGCCCAGACAGACGGCGCGGCGCCCGATGCCGCTACGGAGGAAAGTATGTACTCAAACGCCGCCATATTCTCTCTGTGCAGAGCGGTGTTAAGCTCCCTGTCCATATCGTCGGGGCGTGTGGCGCGCTGCGCATATACGTTGAACATTATCCAGCTTTCATAACCGTTGCCCTTTGCGATGCGCTCTACGGACTTGAGTGTGTTGTCGAGATCGTCAGGTGCGGCGGTGGACGGGTTTATGCCTATGCAGATAAGCGGGTCTTTCCCCTTTGTGCCGAGGATATAACGGTATTCGGTATAAAAATCCGGTACGTACAGCCATTTATCGCTGTCATAGCCGCCGCTCTTTCCGGATAATTCAAGCGCATCGCGGAAGCTCAAAAGCTCTACCGTCTGCGTAGCGCCGGACGGAATATGCAATTTCTGTCACCTACCCGAGAAAATATACCCACATGGGGATCGTCAGCATTGAAACGGCGGTTGTCAGCAGGATCGCTTTAGATGAAAAAACATAGTCCCTGCCGTACTGCACCGAAAGCACCGTACACACGATCGCGCCGGGGCTTGCCGCGATAATCACTGCGGCCTTAAGGAGCATCGGCTCCATAGGTATCATTTTCAGAACAAGATACACTGCGGCGGGGATAACGGCGATCCTGAGAACGCCGGAAACATACGCGTACTTGTCCCGGAAGGCATCCGCAAACCTTATTCTGCCCAGGGACGCGCCGACGACCAGCATCGAAAGGGGCATCGTCGCGGCAGACATTGAGGAAATGACATTCCTTATGACGTGCGGCACGGGGATACGGCAGGCAAAGATCACAAGCGATGCAACGGTTGCGACAAGAGGCGCGGAAAAAACATCTTTGAGCTTGAAAGCGGTATTCCCCCGCCCCTGTGTGAGCCTGTACACATAATATGTATACAGAAGCAGATTGACCGGCAGAGACGACATTGACACGTAAAACACGCCTTCCGCGCCGTATACCTGCTGAACGACAGGCAGAGCAATGAACATATTGTTCCCTATCGCCGTGATCATTTCAAACACTGGCTCTCTATCCGGCGGAAGCTTTGCAAGCTTCGCCGCGGCAAAAGCGATAAGGCAGCTGACGGCGTACATAAGGCTCATGATACCGATGATCTTCGCAAGGCCGCCCAAGCCGAGCTGCATTTCGGAATCAAAGACCGAATTCAATATCGAGGCGACAAGAAAAACGTTTATCGTAAGTTTGCTGGCATCCGCCACGAACGCCTTGCTGATATACCCCGTGTGTACGCAAAGATAGCCTATCACCATCAGCACGACGAATATAAGCATCTTGCCCAAAAGAACCGAAAAGCTCATTTTCAAAACCTCATATATGCAGTATTAATTTTGCGATATAGATATATATAAGCAGCGATACGGCGTCAGTGACCGTGGATATAAGCGGATTTGCCATTACCGCCGGATCTACGCCGATCTTTTCAGCCAGGATAGGCAGCGCCGAACCGACGACCTTTGCGAACATGACGATGAACAGCACCGACAGGCTGACCGTTGCGGCAACGGCAAGCGTAATATTGTCGTTTCTCAGCAGCATACCGTCCACCAGCAGCATTTTCACGAAATTAACCGCCGCGAGAGTAATACCGCAGAGAAACGCAACTCTCAGCTCCTTCCACATGACGCGCAGGGCGTCGCCCGGCTCGGTATCGCCAATGGAAAGACTTCGTATGACCGCAGTCGAAGACTGCGCGCCGGAGTTGCCGCCGGTGCCCATAAGCATCGGTATGAACGCCACAAGCCCCGCCTGCACGGCAAGTCTGTCCTCAAAGGATGTGAGTATCATGCTGGTAAAGGTCGCGGAAAGCATCAGGAACATGAGCCATGGGATACGGTTTTTCCACATTTCGAGAATGGATGTGCGCGAATAGGGCTTATCGGACGGCGTCATACCGGCCATGATCTCAAAGTCCTCGGTGGCCTCCTGCTCCATGACGTCAATGATATCGTCAACGGTGACTATGCCGACAAGACGCCCTTCCTTATCGACGACCGGCAGAGCCATAAGGTCGTAGTCGGAGAACTTTTCCGAAACGCTTTCCTGATCCTCGGTAGTGGTGGCAAAAATGACGTTTCTGTCCATCAGCTCCTCGATGATCACATCATCGTCGGCAAGGAGCAGATCCTTGACGGTGACGATGCCCTCAAGCTTCCGATCCGCCGATATGACAAAGCAGACGTATATCGTCTCCTTGTCCTCGCCTATGCGGCGGATGCGCGCAAAGGATTCCTTGACGCTCATATATTTCTTGAGGTCAACAAACTCCGAGGTCATAATGCTTCCGGCTGAATTTTCCGGAAAACGGAGATACTGATTGATAAGGTTGCGCGTTTCCGGCGTCGCGGTACGCATTACGCGCTTTACGACGTTCGCTGGCAGCTCCTCCATCATATCGACGGCGTCGTCAACATACAGCTCTTCTATGATGTTGCCCAGCTCGGAATCGGTTATGGAGTTTATGATCTGCTCCTGTTCGGGGGCTTCAAAGTTTGCAAAAACCTCGGCGGCGGTCTCCTTGGAAAGCAGGCGGAAAACCATCGGCATCCTCTTGTCGCCGATCTCGGAAAGAAATTCGGCAACGTCGAACTCGTTCATTTCCTCCATGCGCTTTTGCAGCTGCTTCATGTCGCGGTTATCAAGCAGCTCCGTAAGCTCGTCATTCCGCTTTTCGTGTATGGCTTCAAAGTCCATGCCCTGCCCGTCTTTGATCTCCATCTCGGCCAACCCGATCACTTCCCTTCATTTCCGCATACTGCCGCGGGGCAGCGCCGGAATTTATATTCCAAGATAATCCTTCTGTTCATCGCTGAGCGTGTCAATCGAAACGCCCATGGACGCAAGCTTTATCCTTGCCACATAGTCGTCTATCTCACGCGGCACGGGGATCACGCCGGGCTTGAGAGACGCTCTGTTATCCGCAAGATACTTTGCGCTCATTGCCTGAATGGCAAAGCTCATATCCATTATCTCCGCCGGGTGTCCGTCGGCCGCGGCAAGATTCACAAGCCGCCCCTCGGCAATTGTGAACAGCGTCTTCCCGTCAGGCAGGACGTAGGCCTGAATATTATGGCGCGCTTCGTATTTCTCGACTGCAAGCGCCTCAAGCCCCGCCATATCGACCTCAACGTCAAAATGACCTGCGTTGGAGAGGATCGCCCCGTCCTTCATGGACATAAAATGCTCCTTGGTGATAACGCCGCTGCATCCGGTGACGGTGCAGAAAATATCGCCCAGCTTCGCGGCCTCGCTCATAGGCATTACCTCGTAGCCGTCCATCACGGCTTCAAGAGCGCGGACGGGGTCAGTCTCGGTAACGATGACCTTTGCGCCCATGCCCTTTGCGCGCAGAGCCACGCCCTTGCCGCACCAGCCGTAGCCCGAAACGACAACGCGCTTGCCCGCGACGATAAGATTCGTTGTGCGCATTATTCCGTCCCACACGCTCTGCCCGGTACCGTAGCGGTTATCGAACATATGCTTGCAGTCTGCGTCGTTCACCATGACCATGGGGAAGCGCAGAGTTCCGGCCTTTGCCATCGCCCTGAGGCGGTGGATACCGGTGGTCGTCTCCTCACAGCCGCCGATTATTTCAGGGATAAGGCCGGTATATTTTGTATGGATGAGATGCACAAGATCGCCGCCGTCGTCGATAATTATGTTCGTTCCGGCCTCGAGAACGCGGCAGAGATTTTGCTCATATTCTTCCATTGAGCAGCCGTAGCGGGCAAAAACGTTCATTCCGCCGTCCGCAAGCGCGGCGGCAACATCATCCTGCGTTGAAAGAGGGTTGGAGCCGGTCACGTACATCTCCGCGCCGCCCATCTCCATAACGCGGCAGAGATATGCGGTCTTTGCCTCAAGGTGTACCGACAGCGCGACCCTGAGACCGGCAAACGGCTTGGAAGCGGCAAATTTCTCCCCCAGTCCGCGCAGAACAGGCATATTGCGTTCGACCCACTTTATTTTCATCTCTCCGGACGGTGCAAGCGATATATCCTTTATTATACTCATAATGCCCTCTTCAGTCCTCTTCCGTAATTTTTTTGACAAATTATTTTATCACAAGCGCAAAGAACGCGCAAGCATAATTGCCTGCTCACTTATCAGCGACTACCCGAAAACAAGCTTTCCCCCTTTATTCATCTGCGGCACCGCCTTCACTCCCTTTCTGCTCCGGCGAACAATAATGACCGGCTGGTCATTCGCATTATAGTTACCGGTCGGTCACTTGTCAAGAGAAAATTAAGACAACTGCTGATATACTATAATAGAAAAAAGGATTCGGCATAGCTGCTGCCGAATCCTTTTCTTTTTCTTTTGTCAGACCTCAGATATTACGACGGCTCTTTCAATGTGTCTTTACCACAGTTACCCTAACGGTAAGCTTTGTGGGAGCGGTGCCGACGGCGGCGTCCTTGGGAAGCGCCGTTACCGTCAGTGTGTAAGTGCCGGGATTGAGATCGTCTGCGGCGGCTACGGTGAGGAGTTTTTCAGCCTCGTCTATCTCGGCTGTCAGCTTTCCTGCCGCCGTTTTCGGTACGCTCACCTCCGCCGACGCAAGCTCACATCCGGCAGGTACAGTCTCTATAACGATGCCTGCACCGCCGCCCTGTTTTATTTTCATTGCGGATGCCTTGAGTCTGAGCGCGGTCTGCACGGGCGTCACCCTGACCGTCGTATATACCGTGCATATCTCTTCGCCCAGCGCCAGCTCCGCCGAAACGGTAACGCTGTACGCCTTTTTCACAAGCGCAGAGCCTTCGTTCGCCCTGAGTGCGGCTTTGCCCGTGCCGTGATCGTATACCAGCTCAAACGCGTCCGTCACGTCGTTCCCGGCGTAGTCCTTTACCGTCTCAAGCTTCATCCCCTGCATCACGCTTCCCGCCGCATTCGTAAAGCGCGGGGTATAGGTGATGCCGGTTCCGGCGCGGTTGATAAGGTCTATCCTTCCGCTTGCCGTGAGCGTCATTCTCGGCGCTGCAGCATATCTTACGTTCATCGTCAGCTTCACGGGTGTAAGCCAGTCTTCGGCTGCAAACTCAAGCACCGCACGGCTCTTCTTCGCGGCATAGTCGTTGCAGGTGATGCCGATCGTGCTGCCGTCGCTGTATGTGCCGAAGACCTGCACCGGATCGCTGACGATGCAGCTTCCAGGCGTCACGGCGGCTTTGGAGGCGCTGTCGTAAAGCTCAAACTCGACGGCATCGGCGTTGAAGAATCGGTTGAACGTGACATAGCTTACCGCCTTGCCCGTCTGTGCGTCACGCGCTGCAAATCTCGGCTTTGAGCATACGACGGTAGGTCTGTGGGAAACGGTTACGGTATTCTTCGTATTCTCAAACGAGAAGACGAGCTTTACCGGTGTGCGCACTATGGACGCTCTCGGGTTCGCCATTACCGCAGCCATGCCCGCTTCGCTCAGTCTGAGCTTGCCGCCGTCCGTCAGTTCAAAGTTCGGGTTGCTGTCCGCTGCAAGCTCATAATGCTCAACCGTGCCGCCCTTGACGGCGGGGGTGATCTCCCACTCCCATCCGGGATAGAACGTATTGATCTTTTCGCCGGTAACTCTGACCGTCGGCGCGGTGCTCACGACCGCTATCCTTAGCGGCAGATAATAATTCACATAGCCGGCGCCTTCGCAGAGCAGAACCGCTTTTGCAAAAGCGCTGTAGCTTGCTCTTTTCGCTTCAACGGCTCTCAGGCGGAAGCCCGCCTCGCCCATGTCCTCGACATCTATCTTATCCAGCGGGACATAGCTGCTGCCGCTCTTTGTGCACAGCTCAAGCGACATAAGGCTGCTGTCCGGCGCGCAGGTTACCGAGATGTCGGTTCCGTTATCAAAGAAGCTGTTTATCGTCACAGTCTTTGCCGAGAGCGTCGGGGTGAAGTTGACCACGCTTACCGTGAAGCTTGCGCTTGCGGCGTTCGTATCGGCAGATTTTGCGGTTATGACCGCAGAGCCGACGCCCTTCACGCTCACAAGTCCCGCCGCGCTGACCGTGACCACTCTTGCATTGCTCGACGTCCACTTAACGGCGCTTGCCGAATCGGCGGGCGTTCTCTCCGCTGTATACTGATATTTGCTGCCGCTGATGAGCGGTAAAAATACCGCTTTGCCGTTGCACTCCGCGCCGTCGCTGTCTCTGATGGTCAGCGCTTCGGTAAGCGGGGATTTTACTGTCAGGGTACATTTGCCGGTTCTCCGGCTTCCGTCGGCGGCAGCGGCGGTGATCGTCACGGTGCCGTAAACGCCGTGCGTCGTGACTACGCCGTTTTCGTCAACGGTCGCTATCTTTTCGTTGCTGCTGCTCCACGTCACGGTATCATCCGCTTCCGCAGGGATGACGGAAGCTGTCAGCTCAAGCGTCCGGTTCGCGCCGCAGAGCGCGGCCGTTGCCGGCGTCACGGTGATCTTCGTCGCCAGAACAGGCTTCCACACCGCGTAGAGCGTTACGTCCGCGTCCTTTGTGTAGCTTGCGCCCGCTTTATACTGCGCGCTCTTTGCCGTCCTGGTCGTCGCCCAGCCGAGGAAGGTAAAATGTCTGCGCGTGGGGATAACCGTGCTCAGTTTAAGGGCTTTGCCCTTTTCCTTTACCTGCGCCGCAGGTGCGCCCTCGCCGCCGTTGGCGTCGTAGCTCACCATATATCCGGTGTGGATCACCGCATTGAGCAGCGGCTCATTCTCTGCGCCTATGCTTATGGCGTCCCACTGAGCCTTTGTACCAGCGTAGTGTACGTCAGTGAGTGCGGTGCAGCCGGAAAATGCGCCGTCGGCGATGCTTGTTGCGCTCACGGGTACGGTAAGCTTTGTAATTACCTCGCAGTCTCTGAACGCGTACCCGTCAACGGTTTCAAGACCGTCGGGAAGCGTAAGCTCCGTCAGTCTCGTGCAGCCGGTAAACGCGTATTTGCCTATCGCCGTTGTTCCGCCGTTCAAGGTAAGCTTTCTCAGTGCATTGCAGCCTGCAAACGCGTAATCGCTTATTTTTGCAATACTGCCGGGGATGCTGATCTCTTCCAGACTCCACAACCCCGTAAATGCCCAGATGCCTATTTCGCTTACGTTTTCCGGTATCGTCACGCTTGTGAGAGACGTACACGCGCCTATCGCGTAATCGCCTATCTTATTCAGAGTTGACGGCAGAGACAGATTTTTCAGGTTTTCAAGAGAACCGAACGCCGCCGCGCCTATTGAGGTCACGCCCTCGCCGACCGTGATAGAGGTTATATACTCGCCGGACTCGCGCCATGGGGCAGGCTCGGTCTTATAATCGTACATATCGCCCGCGCCGCTTACGGCAAGCGTTCCGGCGTCGTCCAGCGTGAATGTGAGGTTATCTCCGCATCTGCCGGAAACCACTCTCCACATTGCGGTGAGATATATATCCTCGTCTTCGGTATAAACGTCTCCGGGCTGGTACACCATAATGCCGGCAGGGGTAAGCGCTCTCCAGCCGAGGAATTTATGATTTTCGCGGGTGGGGATCACCGTGCTGAGCGTGATATCCTCGCCGGGGTTTTTCACCTGCGCCGCAGGTGCGCCCTCGCCGCCGTTAGCGTCGTAGCTCACCATATATCCGGTGTGGATCACCGCATAGAGCAGCGGCTCGTTATCGTTGCCGATGCTTATGGCGCTCCACTGCGCCTTTGTGCCAGTGTAGTATACGTCCGTGAGTGCGGTGCAGCCATAAAAGGCTCTCTCTCCGATGCTCATCACACTCTCGGGTATTGTCACGCTTGCAAGTTCAAAGCAGTTGTAAAAGGCATAGTCGCCGATACTCGTTACCCTGTCAGGTATTGTCACGTCCGTTAGGGCAGTACAGCCACTAAAGGTCTGCTTGCCGATGCTCGTTACGCTGTCAGGTATCGTCACGCTTGTGAGAGAGGCACAACCGGAAAAGGCATAGTTGCAAACGCTATTAACGCTTTCGGATATCGTATATGAACCTGTGCGTCCACCGGGATAACACACCAATTCTGTTGCATCCTTGTTGAAAAGTATTCCGTCTACTGATGAATAATGTTCATTGTTCGAAGCAACTTCTATGCTTGTAAGAGCCTTGCAGTAGAAAAAGGCAGCTTCTCCTATATTCGTCACGTCGGCATGAATCGTCATGCTTGTAAGTGCGTGGCAGTTGGAAAATGCTTCGCGTCCGATGCTTGTAACACTGTTTGGTATCGTTACGCTTGTGAGGGCAGTACAGCTCCAAAAGGCAGCTTCGCCAATGCTCGTCACGCCGGGTTCAATTACTACAGCAATTATTTGCTCTATATATTTTGAGTACCACGGGGCATTATTAGAGACCACCGTATTGTTAAGTGTCCAGCTGTAGGCATCATAATCCGCCATTGCGCCCGTGCCGGAGATAGTCAGCACACCGTTTTCGTCCAGCGTCCATGTGAGGTTTTCACCGCAAGAGCCGGAGGCGATAATTGCAGCAGCTATATTAAAAACACATGTAACTGTACTGTCATTTGTGCAACCTATCTGCATAGTATAACTGCCGTATGCAAGCTGATTAAGAAAAGCGGCGTTAAGAGTAAGCGTCTTGCCGTCAGTGCTTAGCGAATAATTTGCCGGGTCAATCCACCGTCCACTTATATAGACATCTTTTATTGCGCTCGTTGAATTAAAATAAAGTTCTTCATCCGTTCCCTTTACATGAACATTATCACCAGTAGAATTGTTTTCATCATCAGGATTCTGATAATCACCAGCAGCTATATTAAAAACATATGTAACTGTACTGTCATTTGTGCAATTTATCTGCATAGTATAACTGCCGTATGCAAGCTGATTAAGAAAAGCGGCGTTAAGAGTAAGCGTCTTGCCGTCAGTGCTTAGCGAATAATTTGCCGGGTCAATCCACCGTCCACTTATATAGACATCTTTTATTGCGCTCGTTGAATTAAAATAAAGTTCTTCATCCGTTCCCTTTACATGAACATTATTGGCACTATACCCATCTACATTCTCAATTTGGTTACTTGTTGTTTCATTCTCCGGTTCCTCGATAATTTCCTCATACTCCGCGTCGGGCATGGGGATTATCTCCACCTCTTCGTCCGGGATCGTTTCTTCCGCCGGTATCTGCTGTGCTTCCGGCAGTGTTTCAGGCTCATCCGCCGTTGTTTCCTGCGCAAAAGCCTGTGCGGGAACAAGGCTTATGAGCATAACAATCAGCAATATCGCGGATATTATTTTTCTCTTCATCGTAGCCCCTCTTTTTTTCGTTTTATTCGCAGAATCATGCTTATATATACACATGTATTATAATACTTCCTTGCGTAAGCGTTTGCAAGAGTGGATGCGAATTATATCGTATCTAAAAAGCTTTTTGTGAAAACACTACAAAACAACGGCTGTATTTTTATGGAATATGACGAGGGGAATTGCTAATAAAGTCCAATCAAGCCTCCCCTGAAAGGGGAGGCTTGATTTTGATCGTCGGCTGTGCCGACACCGCAACTCCTCACTCTATGAAGCTCCTCGCTGCTGCCAACGATACCGCTTTATTTCAGAGATACTGCCTGATAATATACTGCGCTTTCGGCGTAAGCTGTCTTTCGCCCTCGATAGAGTCCTTCACATAGTTTATAAATTCCTTTGCCGGTTCTCCCAAAAGCCGGTTTTTGTTCCAGACAAGCGCGTATTTCACATATTTGCTGCTGTCAACTATTATTTTGGGGACAATGAGCGGGTTCGGGGTGAGTGTCGTCTGGGGGAAGATGCTGACGCCCGCGTCAAGCTCCGTCAGGGCGATCGCGTCGATATAGTTTGAAAGCTCGCAGATGATATTGGGCTTTTCTCCCGCCTCGGCAAACCAGCGCTTTATCGCGTCCACTCTCGACGGGCGGCTCGGCACTATGAGGCGTTCTCCGGCGAGGGCTTTCAGCGGTATCTCGTCCCCATACTTTTCGGAGAGCGGATTGTATTTTGAGATAAGCGCTACCCACGGCTCACTGCCGATCTCCACGGAGTGCAGACTTTCCGTATCAAACGGCGCGGCAACGACGGCGACGTCGGCAAGCCCCTGACGCAGACGGTTGATAACATCGTCGCCGCTGCCGTTCCAGAGAGTGAAGCTGACGTTCGGGAACTCCTCGCCGTAGCCGGATATCCACCTTGCCAGCAGAAACGGCGCTCTGCCCTCGACCATTGCGACGCTGATATTGCCGTTCATGCCCTTGCCCATATTTTCGACCTCGGCCTTTGACTTCTCGGTAAGCTCGATTATCTGCCGCGCCCTTTCAAGAAGCAGCTGCCCCTCTGGCGTAAGCTCCATGCCGTGCCGGCTGCGGTCAAGCAGCGTCACGCCAAGCTCCTGCTCAAGCTGCTTGAGCTGACTGCTCAGCGGCGGCTGGGTCATGTTGAGACGTTCCGCCGCCTTGGTTATATTAAGTTCCTCCGCCACAACGGTAAAGTAGTATAAAGACCGCAGTTCCATATTGCCTCCCAAATCGGTTATACACAAAATATATGACCGTGGATTTATTATAAGAATTTCACATATTCAAAAAAGCGTGCTACAATGCAATTGTTCTTGAGAAGGATAACAAGAATGAGAAGGATAACAAAAACAACAAAAATTTTTGGAGGTAATCAAAATGAAAGAACGCATCAGCTTTTCCGAATTTCTTAAAGAGCTTTATAAGAAGACCATTTGCTATTGACCCGCTGAGGGCACATTAAAAACGGAGGTTATTTGAAATGAAAACTCACATCAGCTTTTCCGAATTTCTCAAAGAGCTTTATAAAAAGACCATTTGCTATTGACCCGCTGAGAAAAAATCAGAAAAAGGAAAAAGTAAATTATGGATAACGATTGAGCGGGGTTTATTAAGTATTTGCCGTACTTGATATGCCCCGCTGAAAGTTTTTATGTCGGAATCCGATCAAAAGCATCTGCATTATGCCTTTGACCGGATCATTGTATTATTTGCCGCTGTCGCCATAGTTGGAGAGAACTCTGGCAGATGGATCGCTGACATTGCAGCCCGCCCAGCTCTTGTTCGGCATCCAGAAATCGACTATCATTTCCGCCTGTCCTGGATAATACTTTTCAAAAATCTCGCGGTAGAGCAGAGACTCCTTCGTAAACGGCGTCGCATGGGTATATTTGCTTTTCAGCGTCTCAAATTCTTCGTCCGTATAGAATTTTTCCGCGTATTCCTTCAGATCGTCAACCATTGAATGTCCGACGGCATCGGAAAAAGCCGCCTTTTCACGCCACAGTATCTCATCCGGCAGATAATCGCCCTCGAAAGCATGGCGCAGAAGATACTTGCCCTTGCCGTATGTGTTGAGCTTTTTGCGCGGGTCAACGCTCATGACATAGCTTACAAAGTCGAGATCGCCGAACGGAACGCGGGCTTCCAATGAGTTCGCGGAAATGCATCTGTCGGCGCGGAGAACATCATACATATGCAGCTCCCTTATGCGCTTGACCGCTTCCTCCTGAAACGCCCCGGCAGACGGCGCAAAGTCGGTATATTTATAGCCGAAAAGCTCATCCGATATCTCGCCGGTGAGTATCACGCGGATATCGGTGTTTTCGTGTATCCATTTGCACAGCAGGTACATGCCCATACTCGCCCTGACAGTCGTGATATCAAAGGTGCCGAGTATTTTTATTACTTCCTCAAGGGAGGCAATGACCTGCTCCTTTGTCATGAAGACCTCGGTATGCTCGCTTCCTATATATTCGGCCGCCTGCTTTGCATACTTAAGGTCGATAGCATCCTTATCCATGCCGATGGCAAAGGTTCTTATCGGCTTATCGCTTTTCTTGGCGGCGATTGCGCACACAAGGGACGAGTCAAGCCCGCCGGAGAGCAGAAAACCGACCTTTGCATCCGAAACAAGCCGCTTTTCCACGCCTGCAATAAGCTTTTCGCGTATTTTCGTGCATACCGTCTCAAGGTCGTCGCCGCAGAGCTTATCGACCTTTGCGATATCCCTGTATCGGAAAAACTTTCCGCCTTTATAATAATGTCCCGGCGGGAAGGGCAGAATATGCCCGCAAAGCCCGACAAGGCATTTCGGTTCGCTTGCAAAGGCTATTTCGCCCGACGGCAGATAGCCGTAATACAGCGGGCGGATACCTATCGGGTCGCGTGCGGCGATATATTCCCCGCTTTTCCCGTCGTAGATGATGAGCGCAAATTCGGCATCGAGCTTTTCGAACATGCCGACGCCGTATTCAAAATACAAAGGCAGCAGTATTTCACAATCAGAGCCTGATTTGAACGAATAACCAAGCTTTACCAGTTCATCCCGCTGCTCTTTGAAGCCGTATATTTCACCGTTGCACACGCAATAGCTTCCGTCAAGTTCAAACGGCTGCATTCCCTCGGGAGAAAGCCCCATTATCGCAAGCCTGTTGAAGCCGAGAAGCCCGCTGCCGGTATCGACGATCCTGCTGTCGTCGGGCCCTCTGGAGGCGGTGCGTTCAAGACACTTTTTAAATACCTCATAATCGGCATCGCTGCCGCAAAATCCCATAATGGAACACATAATTACCCCTTTTTCTGTCTGTGCCGCGTCGCGTCGATGGCGGCTTTCAGTCTCGGAGAGAGCAGCGCCGCCCCCACGACGCAGATAATATCCTTCACGATAAAGGGGAGAGAAACGAGCACTGCGGCCGCGGCAACGCTGCTCTCGGTCAGGAAAGCGTACCAGACCGTACCGAACAGATGGCACAGTACAAGCCCGACTATCCCAAGGAGCAGGCGCATGGGCTTTTTCCCCGTTTCAGATACCGCGCCGCAGGCAAAAACGAGAAAAACAAAGCCTATGATAAAGCCGCCCGTTTTCCCGAAAAGCACCGCAACGCCGCCGGCGAAGCCGGAAAACACCGGCGCGCCGACAAGCCCGAGGAGAATATAGACAAGAATGGCCGACATTCCCCTTTTAAGTCCCAGACAGTATCCGCAAAGCGCGACTGCAAGCGTTTGCAGCGTGACTGGCACACCCGACGGCAGAGGGAAATGTATCTGCGCGCTCACCGCGATCACGGCGGTGAATACGGCGGCTTCCGTCATGTCGAAAATGCTGATCTTTCTGTCGTTGCTCATGTTCTCTTCCCTTTTTTGTTTTTTATTCGCCGATAGTATACGGCAGTACGCGCTTATGCTCGCTTGCGGCATGGCGCTTTTCGATTTTTTCCGCTATATCCTTCTCAACGCTGCCGCCGAGAAGCATGGCGTCTATATCCGCATAGGATATGCCCATCTCGCTCTCATCGGTCTGACCGTCATAAAGGGCGGCGGAGGGCGCTTTTATAATGACGCACTCCGGACAGCCGAGATACTTGAGAAACTCATATATCTCGGAGACGGTGAGATCGGCTATGGGATTGAAATCGTTCGCGCCGTCGCCCCACTTGGTAAAGTAGCCGACGTATGCTTCGCTGCGGTTTCCCGTACCGGCGACAAGGCGGTTTTCACTCGCCGCGACTGCGTAAAGCGTTATCATGCGCAGTCTCGCGTTTATGTTTGCGGAGGCAAGCGGCGAAAGCTCAGTTACCGTGGCAAGCGCCTCGCAGGCATCTCTTTTGAGCCTTGTTATATCCACCTCACGCGTCTCGATCTTAAAGTGATCTGCAACGGTGAGCGCGTCGTCCCGGTCAATACCGAAATTCCGTTTGGACTGGCAGGGCATTATAAGCCCGACCGTATTGTCGCACGCCATTTTGCACAGTATTCCGACAAGGGCGCTGTCCTTGCCGCCGCTGTTGCCGTACACTATGCCGTCCGCACCGGCGGCCTTTATTCTTTCTTTTATAAATGCCACGCGGCGTATGACTTCAGCTTCATAATTTCTTTTCATGTCAAGCCCCTCCGCACACCGTTATCTGACGGAAAACAAGAGCTTGTCATAGCACGGGAACGGCCAGCTCTTTTCGCCGAGCATCGCTTCCGCGCCGTCGCTCAGGGCGCGAAGCTTTTCCATGACGGGGATGAGAGTATCCCTTATATATCCGGACTCTTCCACCGTTTCCAGCTTCTCCGCGGAAGCCACGGCGGCCTTGAGTTCGGCTGTCTTTTCCGTGATCTCTTTTCTGATCCTGCGAAGCTCCGCCGCGCTCTTCTCCTCAAACTCTATATCCGCGCCGGCAAACACCTCTTTCTGGGTCTTCGCGGTCTCCGCAAGCTCCTTTATATATTCGCTTATCGCCGGAACGATGGAGCGTGTAAGCATATCGGACATTGTATTCGCTTCAATGATAACACACTTGCAGTAATTTTCAAGCTGTATTTCAAGCCTTGAATCAAGCTCCGCCTCGGAGAAAACGGACAGCCCCGTGAGCATTTCCCTGTTCTTCCTGTCAAGCAGATGCACCATGCAGTCCGGCGTCGTGCGGAAATTGCACAGTCCTCTCTTCTCCGCTTCCTTTACCCACGCGTCCTCATATCCGTTGCCGTTGAAGATTATTCTCTTATGCGCTTTTATTGTCTTCTTTATGAGTTCGTGAACGGCGCTTTCAAGATCGGCGCTGCTTTCAAGATCATCGGCGAAGATGCGGAGCGTGTCCGCGACGGCGGAGTTGAGCATGATATTCGCGCAGGCGATGGAGTTGGACGAACCCAGCATCCTGAACTCGAACTTATTGCCGGTAAAGGCAAAGGGAGAGGTACGGTTCCTGTCGGTGGTGTCCTTGGCGAAAACGGGGATGGTATCTACGCCGAGTTTCATGAGCGTCTTTTCGGCATCGACGTAATCCGCGTCCTCCTCGAGTGCGTCCAGAACCGCGGTAAGCTCATCGCCGAGGAAAACGGAAACGATAGCAGGAGGCGCCTCGCTCGCGCCGAGACGGTGGTCGTTGCCCGCCGTGGCGACGCTTATTCTCATAAGATCCTGATAATCGTCAACAGCCTTTATGACCGCCGTCAGGAACAGCAGGAACTGCACATTGTCATGGGGCGTTCTGCCCGGAGAGAGAAGATTCTTGCCGGTATCGGCAGCCATTGACCAGTTGTTGTGCTTGCCGGAGCCGTTCACGCCGTCAAAGGGCTTTTCATGCAGAAGACAGACAAGACCGTGCTTTGAAGCAATGCTCTGCATAAGCTCCATAGTGAGCTGGTTATGGTCGGTGGCTATGTTGCAGCTTTCATATATGGGCGCAAGCTCATGCTGGGAGGGGGCGACCTCGTTATGCTCGGTCTTAGCGGGGATGCCCAGTCTCCAGAGGGTTTCGTTAAGCTCCTCCATGAAGCTCTGCACGCGGGGCTTTATCACGCCGAAATAATGGTCGTCAAGCTCCTGCCCCTTGGGCGGCTTTGCACCGAAAAGTGTGCGTCCGGTGAAAAGGAGATCCTTTCTCTTATTGAAAGCTTCCTTGTCGATAAGGAAATATTCCTGCTCCGGTCCTACCATGGGGATGACGCGCTTGACCTTGGAATCGCCCAGAAGTCTGAGTATCCTCACGCCCTGTTTGCTCAGCGCATCCATTGATCTCAGAAGCGGGGTCTTTTTGTCAAGCGCCTCGCCGCTGTATGAGCAGAAAGCAGTGGGTATGCACAGGGTCTTGCCCTTGATAAAAGCATAGGAGGTTGGGTCCCACGCGGTATAACCGCGCGCCTCAAAGGTGCTGCGCAGACCGCCGGACGGGAAGCTGGACGCATCCGGCTCGCCCTTGATAAGCTCCTTGCCGGAGAACTCCATTATCACGCCGCCGTCGTCGCAGGGGGAAATAAAGCTGTCGTGCTTTTCCGCCGTAATGCCCGTAAGGGGCTGGAACCAGTGGGTAAAATGCGTCGCGCCTTTTTCGACAGCCCAATTCTTCATTGCGGAGGCAACTTCATCGGCTATCTGTCTGTCAAGAGTGCTGCCTTCATTTATGGTCTGTATCAGCTTCTCATATGTCGCGGACGAGAGGACCGCTTTCATGACACGTTTATCGAATACATCGCATCCGAAAAATTCAGAAACATTACTCATAACTTCAACCCCTTTAAATTTTTATGTCAGCCATTATAAACGCTTGCAAAATGATAGGCAAATACATATAATGTTGCTGTATCCATACAAAAAAGATATGACAGTGAGGTTTTGCAATGGATCTGAGGACTTTATCCTACTTTGTCACAGTCGCGGAGGAACTGAATATAACGAAAGCCGCCGAAAAGCTGTGCATGAGCCAGCCGCCGCTGAGCAGCCAGATAAAGGGTCTTGAGCAGGAGCTTAACACCGTGCTTTTTATCCGCGGCAAGCGGCATCTTCAGCTGACCGAGTCGGGACAGCTGCTCTACCGCCGCGCAAAGGAGCTTCTGAGCCTTGCCGACAAGGCGTCGGCGGAAATAATATCCATGAGTCAGGGCATGAAGGGTACTATCTCGATCGGGCTTGTGGAAGGCTCCGCGCCGAACATTGCCGCGGAATGGATAGCGGAATTTATAGAGAATTACCCGCAGGTGCATTTCCGCATAATGGACGGCAACAGCGACGAGCTTATAAGCAAGCTTCGCAGCGGGCTGATAAGCCTTGCGGTGATAACCTCCCCATGCGATCAGACGCTGCTCAACAGCTTCCCCGTCGGGACGGAAAAAATGACCGCATTTATGAGCCGCGAAAACCCGCTTGCAAAAAAAGAGGGCTGCACTATAAGCTTTTCGGAGCTTAAAGGTCAGCCGCTCATCGTACCCAGCAGGAAGTCCCTCATAGATATGATCTACAAATGGTTCAGAGAGGTGGACAGCGAACCGCGCATTGTATGCGAGATGGACAACTATCTCGACGTCGCGGCGCTTGCGGGGCGGAATGTCGGCATAAGCATTTTTCCAAAGACATCATATATCCTCAATCCCATGCTGGTGGCCAAGGAGATCGTCGATCCGGAGCGTGAGATAGAGTATCTTTTCGTGTGGCTGAAGGGCCGCCCGCTCCCGACGCTGGAGGAGGCGTTCATCGACCATGTGCGGCAAATCACGGAGGAAACAAATGTCATTCAAAATGAAAACACAATTTAGAAATATAAAAGCAAAAAACATATTGATCATCCTGTTAGGCTCGGCGGTCGTGGCGTTTGGTATGTACAACGTACACGATGTGTCAGACATCACCGAGGGCGGCATATTCGGTCTTGACCTGCTGCTTGACTACCACTTCGGTATCTCTCCGGCATACACGAACCTCATCTTTACCGCGCTGTGCTTCTTCCTTGGCTGGAAAGCACTCGGCAGGGATTTTATAATATATTCAGCCTTTTCCACCGCTTCTTTCTCGCTTTTTTATGCGATAATGGAACGCACGCCGCGCCTTTTCCCGCAGATCGCCGATCATCCGCTCCTTGCGGCGGTCACGGGTGCTGCGTTTGTCGGCGTTGGCGTAGGGCTTTCCGTCCGCGAGGGCGGGGCGCAGTCCGGCGATGATGCGCTTGCCATGGCTCTGCATCACTACTTCAGGTGGAGTATGTCGGCCGTGTATCTCGTAAGCGATCTTGTTGTTCTGGCGCTATCGCTTACCTACATACCGGTCAGGAAAATAATCTTTTCGCTGATAACCGTTGTCCTCTCGGGGCAGCTGATCGGGCTTATATCAAAAGTCGGGAAAAAATAAATATCCCCTGTCAAAGCCGTGCGTATGCGCTGCTCAGACGTATATTATGGCTGTAAACGCAAAAAATACCTCCATATATCAGGTATAACGGAGGCATATATGAAGTTCAGGTATATTTTTGCGTTTCTGCTTGCAGGGGCTTTTCTGTTTTTGTTTTCATCCTCCGCAAGTGCGGAGACTGTTGTATGCAAGGTTGCGGGCAAGGATTATTCTTCTCTTACACAGGCCGTAAAGGATGTGATGAGCGGCGCCGTCAGCGGTGAGATCGTCATGCTGACAGACGCTGAGCTTGACGTCGGCACGATATCTGCCCCCGTAAGCATTTCCGGCGGCGGATATAAAGTGACCTTTCCCGCCCAGTCCGGCACCGAGGACGGCAGGCTTGACGTACACAGCACTCTCTCCTTTTCCGACACTGAGGTTTTCTTTGCCAACCCCAAGACATGGAGCGTCGTTTTGGGCGGCAGCGGCGTGATCAGTCTCAGCGGCGGCAGCTCATGCGCCTTTGAAAAAACAGGCGTCTATTCCCTTGCCGGAGGCGAAATACGCCTTGACGCGTCACAGCTTACAATGAAAAACATGGAGTACACCGCCATGATGGCGGAAGCTTACGGCAAGCTGTCGCTCAAAAACGGCTCCGTGTTCGCCGTCTCGCATCTTATGGATATCAACGGCATAACGGGCTTTGACATCGGCGTTGATAACTCGCGCTTTTCCGTTACAGAGTGCAGAAAGCAGGGGCTTGTCAAGTGCAGTCTTTCCCTGACTAACGGCGCTGCCGCAGATATATCGCGCAACGGCATAGGCTACAATATGTATTCAAAAAACATTGCGGATATTGGCGGCAATTCAACGCTGACGATGGACGGCAACGGTTCTATGGCGCTGCTCATTCAGGGCAGCGGAAGCTTCACCGTGCGCTCCGACGGGCATTTTTTCTGCCGCAATAACGGTCTTGCCCTTAGCGGAAGCGATCTGGCTGCGCCTGAAAACGCGGCGGTCAACATCGGCTATTTCAGCAGCGGCAGGATATATAAAAACGGCGGCTTCACCGTTTATGACAATGCCGAAGCCGTCATCTCCGGCAATCATTCAAGAGGCATCGTCAACTGCGGAACGGCAGCGCTCGGTCGGGGGACTCTGGTCGCCGGCAACGGCATCCCCGCCGAAAAAGGCGGTGAGGATGCCGGCGTTCCGACAGGCGGCGGTATATATAATCTCAATAACCTGAGCGTCTCCGAGGGCGCGTATATAAACAACAACCATGCCCTCGTCTCCGCTGACGATATCTGCAATGCCGACGGCGCTTCCGTCGTTCTTGCGCATACCGGCGGGCAGTTCCGTCTCGACCCGGGCATGGGCGGGAATAACTGCGGCGACAGTATTTCCGGCTGGTATGAAGACAACGAGGGACAGCGCTGGAACGCCCACGGGGAGAACATTTTCACCGTTCCGGTAAGCCCGGCGGAATATTCCGTTCCCCTTGCCCTAAAGGCCGCACACGGCGTGATACCGAAAACGGGCGATGAAGCCCCTCTGCGCTTCGGCGCTCTGCTGTTGTCCTCCGCCGCGCTCCTGTCCTTAGTTTATATGACCTTTAAGCTTCGCAGAAGCAAATAAGCGAAGAAAAAACCGTGGATTTCGGAAATGTCCGGAGTCCACGGTTTTATTTATGCTGCGGTTTACCAGCCGGTTTTGAGCGTCAGCTCGTATTTATCGCCGTCGGTCAGCGGCGTACTGTCGGCGCCTGTCATAAGCTGCTCGCCGTCCTTTGTGATGCACCACCACTGCCGGCTTGATTCATCCGCGGTTTCATTGTCAACCGTTGTGATATAAAGCCCGTATTCTCCCTTTTCACCGGATGCAAGCCCCTCGTCCGTAAGCGCCTTGCCAAGGTCGGCAGCGTCCGTCTTTATCTCAAAGACCTTTTCCGAAGCGTCGGAATGTACGACAGCAACAGTTATGGTTTTGACCCCGTCAGCCGTTTCAGGGCGCAGAAGCGCCCACGCAAGCAGCGCTCCCGCGATGAGAGCAAGCAGGATAACGGCGGCAATAAGCGTTTTTTTATTCTTCATATCGCGTTTCCTTTCATATTTTAAAATGTATATGCACTATATTAGCACGCGCGCGCTTGCACTGCAAGGGCGATCCGCTGCGCAGACGGCTCCTCAATTTTTTATTGCTTATTTCTCCGCTGTGTACAATCGCCAAAAAGAGCAGTTGTAAGATATGTTTATTCGGCATATATGCTAATTCAACAAACTATCCTACCGTATATTGTTTCATTGGCGTTTCTTTTGTGCATCATGCTCAAAATATTCAGTTTATGCAAATTTAATTTTCTTGAAAGCTGGGTTTTTTATTTATATTTCCGCATTTTTTTGTGACAATTGACCATATACGCCGGTATTATCAGCCTCAATTCAGCGTTTGTACCGAAATTGTTGATTCCGCTGTATTTCGTGGCTTTGAAGCCTTGTAAAGCGATGCAAAATCAGTTAAAATATACAAGTAAAATAAACAGGCGGTTGTAAAAACCATTGAAACGGGATTCAGTATTTTTTTCACGCTTCGGCGCGGGAAGAACGCTGAATTTTGCAATCGCCGGATAAATTCAATTCAAAGGAGATAAGAGTATATGAACTTGCTTTTGCTTATCCCTGCCGCAGCGGTTATCGCGCTGATCTTTGCCGCGTACAAAGCGATATATGTAAAAAGAGCCGATGCGGGAAATGAGCGTATGCAGGAGATCGCCGCCGCTATCGCGGAGGGCGCAAACGCGTTTCTTATGGCGGAGTATAAGATCCTCGCCGTTTTCATTGCGGTTCTGTTCGTCCTTATGGGGCTTCTCATAAGCTGGGGAACAGCCATATGCTTCCTGCTTGGCGCGGGCTTTTCCATTCTGGCAGGCTTTTTCGGTATGCGCGTTGCCACCAAGGCCAATGTACGCACGGCCAGCGCCGCCATGACCGGCGGAATGAACAGGGCGCTTTCCATCGCTTTCTCCGGCGGGAGCGTTATGGGTCTTTGCGTTGTCGGTCTGGGTCTTCTGGGATGCAGCATGATCTATATCATCACCGGCAATTATGACATTCTTTTCGGCTTTTCCCTCGGCGCTTCCTCGATAGCGCTGTTTGCCCGTGTCGGCGGCGGTATATACACCAAGGCGGCGGACGTCGGCGCCGACCTTGTCGGCAAAGTTGAAGCCGGTATTCCGGAGGACGATCCCCGCAACCCCGCAGTCATCGCGGACAACGTGGGTGACAACGTGGGCGACGTTGCCGGTATGGGCGCTGACCTTTTTGAATCCTATGTCGGTGCGCTCGTCTCTGCGCTTACTCTCGGCGTTTCCGTGGCCGGTCTTTTCAACGGCGCAGGCATTTTCTACCCGCTCGCCGTCGCCGCCGTTGGAATAATCGCCTCAGTCATAGCCACGTTCTTCGTGCGCGGAAGTGAAGGCGCGAACCCCCACGCCGCGCTCAAGCTCGGCTCATACATAGCGTCGGGCATCGTTGCGGTCGTTTCCGTCATACTGAGCTTTGTGTTCTTCGACGGTGCAACAAGCGGTATCGCAATAGTCGCCGGTATTATAGTCGGCCTTGTGATAGGCTTTGTGACCGAGGTTTATACCTCCGAGGATTATAAATCCGTCAAGAGCATTGCGGAGCAGTCCGAAACCGGTTCGGCAACCACGATAATAAGCGGCGTAGCCGTGGGTATGCTGAGCACATGGATACCTATCGTGCTTATCTGTCTCGGCGTGTTCATCTCCTACCGCGTGACGGGCAACCTCTACGGTATCGCTCTTGCGGCGGTCGGTATGCTCTCGACTACCGGCATTACCGTTGCGGTAGACGCTTACGGTCCTATCGCCGACAATTCCGGCGGCATCGCCGAGATGAGCGGTCTTGACCCGCACGTCCGCGAGATCACCGATAAGCTGGACGCCGTCGGCAACACCACCGCTGCGATGGGCAAGGGCTTCGCTATCGGCTCGGCCGCGCTCACGGCGCTGGCGCTGTTTGTCTCCTATTGCAGCGAGGTGCAGCTGTCCGCGCTTGACCTGCTTGACCCCAATGTCGTTATCGGTCTTCTCATCGGCGGTATGCTTCCCTTCGCTTTTTCCGCAATGACCATGAATTCCGTTTCCAAAGCCGCATATAAAATGATCGCTGAGGTGCGCCGTCAGTTCCGCACGATACCCGGTATTCTTGAAGGCATCTCAAAGCCTGATTACGGCACCTGCGTTTCGATCTCCACCAAGGCGGCGCTGCATGAGATGGTCGTTCCCGGTCTCATGGCGGTCATTGCGCCGCTTGCGGTCGGCATCCTGTTCGGCGCGGCGGCTCTCGGCGGGCTGCTTGCAGGCTCCCTCGTCACCGGCGTTATGCTTGCGATATTCATGTCCAATTCCGGCGGCGCATGGGACAACGCCAAGAAATATATTGAGGGCGGCCATCACGGCGGCAAGGGCAGCGATGCTCACAAGGCCGCTGTCGTCGGCGACACCGTAGGCGACCCGTTCAAGGACACCTCCGGTCCCTCTATCAATATTCTTATCAAGCTCATGACCGTTGTCGCTCTCGTTTTTGCGCCCGTTTTTGTTGCAATAAGCGGCTTGCTCTGATACTCTGTTGATTTCGCTCAGGCGGAGGGCGGTGCGCGCCTTGCGTCCGTGTTCCGCCGCATATTTCCTTTCTCCCTTTTCATCTCTCTATATGAGAGGAGCGCACCCCGAACGGCATCGGGGTGCGCTTTTCAGTTTGTCAAAGAAGCAAGCTTTTTTGACAAAAGGGGCTGCACTGCGCTCTGTGCCTCGGTTGTTCGCCGCATGCGAACAATTCGGCGCTCGCTACGTGTGTTGGTTTTTCGGCATATCGGTGCGGATGCTTCCGCCGAGACTTTGCAGCACATCAAAGAACTCCGGCCAGCTTTTGTTCACGGCCTCCGCGCCGCAGATGACCCCGCCGTATTTCAGGCACGGCAGAGCAAGCGCCATTGCGGCGCGGTGATCGTTATGCGCGGAAAGCTTTTCCGACGGGGCATGCAGCCGTGCAGCCGCTATGAAAACGGAATCGTCGTTTACCTCCGTCCGCGCTCCGAATTTGGCAAGCTCTTCCGCCATAACGGCGGCTCTGTCACTCTCCTTGAGACGGAGTCTTTTTGTTCCGGTCAGTAAAGCCCCGCGGTTCATTGCGGCAAACGCCATAAGCACAGGCGCGAGATCGGGCGTACCGGAGACATCAATTTCCGCGCAGGAGTTTTTCAGGCTATGCAGAAACTCAATGCACTGTCTGTCGCCCTGAGCGCTGTCGGCTTTCAGACCGCTGATCCCTATCTCCGCGCCCATTTCCGCGAGCGCGTACAGAACCGCCGCATTTGACCAATCGCCTTCTGCGGCGCAGTCCGCGCCGGTATATTTCTGACCTCCGGGTATATCGAAAACATTTTTCTCCCGCTCAGAAACCGAGACGCCGAAGCTGTGCAGAACCTCAAGCGTGAGGTCGATATATGCCCTGCTTTCCACCGGCGGGAGTACGGTTATGCGGCTTTCCCCGCCAACAAGCGGCAGAGCAAAGAGAAGCCCGGACACAAACTGACTGCTCACATCGCCGCGCAGAACATACTCCCCCGCACGAAGTCTGCCTCGCAGACGCACGGCGGCGGGAGTCTTTTTGATCTCTATCCCCTTGCCTGTGAATGCGGCGGCATATTCGTCAATACCGCGCTGAATAAGCCGCTCACTGCCGCGAAACTCCGCCCGCTGCCCCATGGTGAGCGCAAGAGGGACAAAAAAGCGCAGAGTGCTTGCGCTCTCTCGGCAGGAGAATATTTCACCGGCTTTTTCCCCGCTCCGCGGATAAACCTCAATTGTGCTGCCGTCGATCCGGTAACTCCCGCCGAGAGATACAATACAGTCGAGTGTTGCGGAAACATCCTCTGACCGGGAAATGCCGCTTATGCGGCACGGTCTGTCAGACAGCACCGCACAGATGAGCAGGCGGTGCGCATAGCTTTTGGACGGCGGCGCGTTTACCGTGCCGCGCAGTGCGGACGGCATTATTTCAACGTTCATTGCTTTGATAGTTCTCCGCAAGGCAGTCCACCGCGGCATTGTATCCCGAAAGCCCCATCCCGCATATCGTCTTTATACAGACCTCGCGCACATAGCTCACCTGCCTGTACTCCTCGCGTGCAGAGACGTCGGAAACGTGTATCTCGACCGTTGGGATGCCGACAGCCTTTACCGCGTCGGCGATAGCTACGCTCGTATGCGTATACCCGGCAGGGTTCAGAATGATGCCGTCAAATTTGTCAAAATATGCCCGCTGTATCTCGTCTATAAGCGCGCCCTCATGGTTGGACTGGAAGAAATGCACTTCTATGCCAAGCTTATCAGCGTGTGCGGAAACCATGCTTACAAGGTCGGCATACGTCTCTTTGCCGTATATTTCCGGTTCTCTTATGCCGAGCATATTCATGTTTGGACCGTTGATAACAAGTATTTTCATTTTATTCTCCATGCGTTTTACCGCGCCATTACCGTTTCATATACCTTTTCAGCCGTCTCACCGACCGTCCCGTCTCCGTTGACGGTCACATCTGCGGCGCTCAGATATTTTTCGTACCGCTCGGCATACCGGCGCATAAGGCTTTCCCTGTCCGGCGAAAGAGGGCGGTCAGCCGTAGAAACAAGCTTTTCGGGCGATCGGTCAAGAAAAACCGCCGTGCCGCCCCGCTTGAGCGCCCTCACGTTATCTGCGTCAAGCACCGCGCCGCCGCCGGTCGCTATTACCGCGCCGCTCTTCGCCGCAAGCTCGGCAAGCACTTCATGCTCTATCGTGCGGAAAGCGGTCTCGCCCTGTCGGGCAAAGAACTCCGCTATCGGCATACCTGTCCGTTCAACGATGATTCCGTCGCTGTCAAAAAACTCTTTCCCGGTTTTTTCCGCCAGAAGTCTGCCGACGCTGCTTTTGCCGCAGGACGGCATTCCGATAAGGACGATATTGCGTTTGGAATTGTATACCGCGCCGTATGCCCTTTCTATATCTGCCGTCGCCGCTTCCCTGCCGAGGAACAGCGCGCTTGCATACACCGCCTGCGCCGCAAGCATATACAGTCCCCCGTCCGCCGCAGCGCCCATTGCCTGCGCCGCAAGCACAAGATTCGTGCGCAGCGGGTTATAGACAACATCCAGCAGCGCCTCCAGAGCATCAAAGCCTTCAAGCGGGATCGCCTGCGTGTCAAAGTGCGGGAACATCCCTGCCGGGGTGGTGTTGAATATGATCTGTGCATCGCGGTGCTTCTCCGCCGCTTCGTTATATGTCAGTGCGCCGTCCCTGCCGCTTCTGGAAACCTTGTATATCTCCCCCGCGCCAAGTGCCTTTGCCGCGTGGAACGCGGTTTTTGATGTGCCGCCCGTGCCGAGGATAAGAACCTTTTTCCCTTTTGCGTCAATACCTATGCGGTGCGCAAGCGCAAGCATTCCGGAAAGATCTGTATTATACCCGAAAAGCCGCCCGTTCCGGTTCACGACCGTATTGACCGCGCCTATGCTTTCCGCCCCCGCTGAAATTCCGTCAAGGTACGGCATCACCGCCTGCTTGTACGGTATTGTGACATTTATCGCGTCAAAGCTTTTGGATTTGAGAAATGCTTCCAGGTCAGAGGGGGCAAGCTCAATAAGTCTGTACTCATAATCCGCCAGCATTGCGTGTATCTCGCACGAATAGCTGTGCGTAAGGTGTTCGCCTATAAGTCCGCAGCGCATCACGCTATCCCCCTTGTAAACACATCCGTGCCGAAGCGTGCGGCAAGCATGTCGCACAGCACAAAGGCCGTCATACTCTCAATGACAGGGCAGACGCGCCGGAGAATACAGGCGTCATGCCTGCCGCCGACAGAGATCACGGCGTTTTCGCCGCGTACAAAATCCACCGTCTCCTGTTCTATCGCTATGGATGCCGTCGGTCTGACGGCGCATTGGAACACCAGCGGCATCGCGTTCGTGACGCCGCCGTTTACGCCGCCGCTGTTGTTGCTTACGGAAACGACAGCGCCGTTTTCAACGCGCAGAGGGTCGTTATACTCGCTCCCGCGCATATTTGCGCAGGCAAAGCCCGCGCCGAATTCTATCCCTTTTATCCCGCCTATCGAAAACAGCGCATGGCTCAAAACGCCCTCCGCGCTGTCAAACCACGGCTCTCCAAGCCCTGCCGGAAGCCCCGTGACCGCAGTCTGAACCACGCCGCCGATGCTGTCGCCTATTGCTTTTGCATTGGAAATCGCCTTGAGCATCTTCTCCGCCGCCTGCTTTTCGAGAACCGGAAAATCGCTTGCGGCAAGCAGCCCGATATCCTTTTCCGGTTCGGAAAACGGTCTGTCGGCTATTTCGCCGCAGCGCAGTATATGACTTGCAAGGCGGATATTCAGCTTTTCAAGAGCCGGGATGAACACCGCGCCCGCCGCCGTTATCGGCGCCGTTATGCGGCCTGAAAAATGCCCGCCGCCGCGATAGTCCTCATAGCCGTGATATTTGCAGAACGCCGCATAATCAGCATGGGACGGGCGGGCTATGCCGTATTTGTAGTCGGCAGAACGGGTATCGTCGTTTGCTATCACTATTGTAAGCGGCGTTCCGGTGGTTTTGCCGTTGAAAACGCCGCTCAGTATTTCAAAGCTGTCGCTGTCACGGCGGGCTGTCTCAGCCCCCCGAGGGGCGCGGCGTGCAAGGCGGCGGGCTATCCCGTCGTTATCTGCCTCAAGCCCTGGGGCAAGACCGTCAATAACGACCCCCGCCGCTTTGCCGTGGCTTTCGCCGAACACCGTCATTGTTATACTGCTTCCAAATGTATTTTTCATTTTTCGTCACTGCCGTGATAATGTGTTCCGCTCTGGCAATCACGGCTCAGCTCCATAAGCTTGTTCAAAAATTCAATATATAAAGGTCTGAGAGAGCTTTTTTTGATATACGTGAGATTTTTTTCCGTAAGCTCCCGCTCTCTTTTCGCGTCACGCACAGGCAGGGAGTTTTTCCGTTTATACTCTCCGATCATCGCGGATATCTCCATCCGTTTTTCAAAAAGCTCCGCCATTTGCCTGTCGATGTCATTTATTTCTTCTCTCGCCGTTTCAAGCTCGCTCATCCTTATCACTTCCTGTCAGATACAGTATAATACAAAAAGTAAAGGAGCGTCAAGAATTGACGCTCCTTAAAGCTTTATTTATGTCAGGGGATAAGGGTTATGGGCGGGATTTCATAATATCTGGCTTCTCCGCAGGTTTCGCACAGCGCCCAGCCGGGACCTGTCAGCCACTGGTGGACATGCTGGCACACGCCGGTACCGTGTTTGCCGGAGCACAGAGGTTTCTGGCAGTTAGCGCACTTGCCGTGTTCCCTGCCGTCGCAATTCATATGCCCGGGGGTTCCGCAGGCTCCTGCGCCGTGTCCCTCCGCGCCTTCTTCACAGTCGTAGTGACCGCAGATCATGGCATGGAGAGTTTCGGTCTGATTTTCACCGCAGTTGGGGCATGGGCAATTCGGGATAAGTCTGCCGTTTGCATCCATTTCCGTAGAAGCAGCCGCAGATGCAACCTCGCTCCCATCGTACCCTACGCGCGCAAATGTCGTCTCGCCATCACCGGCGGCATGGTATTTTTCAGGCGATTCATACAGAGCCGCTTCGGCATTGCTGCTGGTGAGGAACGTACCGTCCAGCAGGGAAAGGGTCTGCTTGCCGAGGGTCACATTACCGGCGGCATCAACAATGACCTCAAATTCATTATAATTGAAGTTGACCCAATTCACAGGAACGCCGTTCATAAGGCGGTAAAACTCTGCAACCGCCTTGTCCTTTACATCGCCGCTGACGGCCTTGCCGTCGGCGTCAAGCAGGGTCTTGCCGTTTCTGTCCATATGCAGGGTGTACTGCGCGGCTTCCTCATTTTCGGCAAACGCGCAGAGAGAAAGACTAAGTAGCATGACAACAGTCATTATAATTGCAATAGTGCGTCTCATAGACTACCTCCATAATATATAAATGGAAATGACTTCTTACCAGAGCTGATCAATATAATAGATGCCGCAGGTCGGGCAGTATATAATGCGGAACATACCGTCCTGACTTCTTGAATACATCAGGTTAGAGGACTTGACGGTGTGCGTATGCTTGCAGACGCCCGCGCCGTGCTCACCCTCGCAAATGCGGCCGAGACAGTTGGGGCATATACCGTGTTCGTTTCCGTCGCACTTGAAGTGACCGGCAGAGCCGCACGCCGCCGTGCCGTGGTCAACCTCGCCTACATCACAGGTGAAGTGACCGCAGGAAAGCGCATGGAAGCTTTTCTGCTGGTTATCACCGCACTGCGGGCAGGGATTGACAATGATGTTTTTACCGGAGGTCATTGCGGTAACATGCGCCGTTGAAGTGGCTATCTCCGCGCCGGAAGCGCCGGAAACGGTAAGCACCGCTTCACCGCCGCCGCACGGATAAAATTCATTGGGCTGCTGGAACATGACGGCCTCGGCATTGCTGCTGGTGTACACGGTGCCGTCCTTCGCCGTCAGCGTCTGTTTGCCGAAAGTGACTTTCCCGTTTTCATCGACCGTCACCTCGAACTCTGAGCTTTTAACGCCCTTGAGGTCGATCCTTCCGTCCTCGGCAAGGAGATATATCTTGCTGAAAATTCTGTCGGAAACAGCGCCGTTTACCTTGTTTCCGTCCATATCCTTTACCATTCTGCCTTCCGGCGTGAATACCAGTGTAAGCTCGTCCGTGCTGTCAGCCGATGCAAACACGGCAGCGCATGACAGCATTGCAGCAACGAGCAGGAAAGCTGTAAAACGTTTCATAGCATACCTCTGAAAAAAATATTTGATACTATTGTTTTATTAGTAGGTTTCAACCTTCTATATCATAACATATTCTATTTTGTTTTTCCACATTTTTTTATAAAAAAGTCAAAATCTTTCATCCAGCTTGTAGCTGATATCTTCTTCATAGCTCAGACGCGGCTCGCGTCCGTTGAGTATCCGCACAAGAGCCGGAATGTGCTTGAAGATCACAAGCCCCATCGAGATGAACACGAGATTCCTGATAAGTCCGTCATCCACGACAAGAAGAGCGACAAGTGCGGCAATACCCGCCCCGGCCACGGCGCCGAGTGCAAGATAGCGCGTCAGCAGCGTAACGGCAAGCGCAACAACCGCGGACGCGATCCCGGCGGCGGGGTCTGCAAACAGGCAGACAAACGCCGCCGCAACGCTTGCATGGCAGCCTTTAAAATCGTAAAACAGCGGATAAAGTCTGCCCAAGATCACGCAGAAGCCGGCAAAAACCCTGCCCACCTCCGCATGCCCGCGGAAGCCGAGCAGCAGCCCGCCGATAAGGATAGGTATCACGTCCTTTACAAGCTCCACGATGAGCAGCTTTATAAACCCGCCTATACCGTATATACGACGGAAGTTTGAAAACCACACGTTGCCCGTGCCGAGACTTCTCAGTCTCGTCCTGAACACATATTTTGACGCCAGCAGCATCGTGCTCAGGCTCCCTATTCCGTAGGAAAGAGCCGCCGTAATGAGGAGCAAAAACCAATACAGTATCATTCCTTATCGCCTTTCTGGCGGATCGTGAGCCGTATGGGCGTACCCTCAAGACCAAACACGGAACGTATCTGGTTTTCAAGATAGCGCTGATATGAGAAATGGAACAGCTCCGCCGTGTTGCAGAAAATAACGAAGTGCGGCGGTCTGATGCCGGTCTGGGTCATGTAGTATATCTTTAGGCGGCGGCCCTTGTCCGTGGGCGGCTGCACCCTCGCCTGCGCATCGGCAAGCACATTATTGAGCATACCGGTGGTGATGCGCATACTCGACTGGTCGTTGACATAGTTGATAAGCTCAAAAATGCGCTCAACGCGCTGACCGGTAAGAGCGGAGATGAAAAGTATGGGAGCATAGCTCATAAAGCTCAGATCGCGCATGATGTCCTTGCGCATCTTTTCCATCGTCCCCGTCTCCTTGTCTACAAGATCCCACTTGTTGACAATTACGATGCTCGCCTTGCCCGCCTCATGGGCAAGCCCCGCTATCTTGGTGTCCTGCTCGGTAACTCCGTCCCTTGCGTCTATGAGGATAAGGCAGACGTCTGCCCGCTCTATCGCCATCTGTGCGCGCATTACCGAAAACTTTTCCACGCGCTCTTCCACCTTGGACTTGCGGCGGATACCGGCGGTGTCGATAAAGGTGTATTTGCCGTATTTGTTTTCAAAAACGCTGTCTACCGCGTCTCTGGTGGTTCCGGCAACGTCGCTGACTATCGTGCGCTTTTCGCCTAAAACGCAGTTGACAAGCGAGGACTTGCCGACGTTCGGCTTGCCGATAACGGCAACCTTTATCGTCTCGTCCTCTTCCTGATCCTCGGTTTCATCAGGGAAATATTTAAGGCACTCGTCCAGCAAATCTCCCGTGCCGTGACCGTGAACCGCAGAAACGGGTATCGGGTCGCCAAGACCGAGTGAATAGAACTCATACACATTCGGATCGACCGCGCCCGTGGAGTCCGCCTTGTTTACTGCCAGCACAACCGGCTTTTTTGAACGCAGCAGCATATTCGCAACGTCCTTGTCGGCTGCCGTAACGCCTGTGCGCAGGTCGGTCACAAGTATAATTACAGTGGCCGTATCAATTGCGATCTGTGCCTGCTCACGCATGAAAAGCAATATTTCACTGTCGGTACTCGGCTCTATTCCGCCGGTGTCTACCATGTCGAATGTTCTGCCGCACCATTCGCATGGGGCATACAGCCGGTCACGGGTAACGCCGGGTGTATCCTCCACTATGGAAAGGCGCTGCCCGACAAGCCGGTTAAAAAGCATCGACTTTCCCACGTTCGGTCTGCCTACTATCGCAACAAGAGGTCTTGCCATTTCAATTACCTCCTAATAATTATCAAAATAAGGTCTGGTCAAGCTAATTTCTATTATATTTATAGTATTCCGCTTTGTCTTCGTCACATTCCGGAAGCTTAACCTCCGGCAGCACTCCCGAAATTGCATCCCAGAGTGCAAATCCGTCCTGCTCAATTGGGTATATAGGTACGCCAAGCCCGTTCGACGCCTGTACAAGCGTAATATCGTCAAGAAAGTCCATTTCCTGACGGCGGAGCATATTCTGCGATATGAAAAGGCGCTGTCCAAGCTCTTTTTCTTTAAGCTGATTTATAAGATCGCCGCCCGTAACAAGCCCGGCAACATTGATGCTGTGTCCGAAAAAGTCATTCACTATCGCGTATACCCTTCCGTTGAGCGCCGGATATTTTTCCTTTGCCTTCTTCAGCAGCTTTTCAAAGAAAGGAGCCGCCGAAACACCGGTGGCTATCGAAAACGGCACTCCGTCCGGTTCATCGGAGAGCTTCAGCGCGGAAGTAAATTCCGTCTCCATAAGTCTGAACATACCTACGCCGTTTTCAAGCTGAGTATATTCCTCGTAAAACTCATCCTCTGGTATCTCGCGCTGCGCCTTGATATACAGCTCGTCACCGCAGAAGAAAATGCGCGTACCGAACCGGCTTTTGCACTCATCCCCGAAGACCGTCACCTGATCGAGCACCTCCCCGGCACGCTCCTTTGTAAAAGGAGTGAGCGGGTACAGACCTTCCCTGAATTTAGTCATTCCCAGCGGCACTATCGACACGCTGTGAACGCCCGGGTACATGGCCGCAAGATCACGCATGGTTCTGTCAAGCTCCGCGCCGTCGTTGATATCCGGACAGCAGACTATCTGGCAGTTCATGACAATCCCATTTTCGGCAAAACGGCGCATGATTTCTATACTTTTGCCGGCATTCGGGTTTCTGAGCATTTTGCATCGAAGCTCCGGATTTGTGGTATGCACCGATACGTTTATCGGGCTTATGTGCAGGTCTATTATGCGCTGCACCTCTCTGGGCGAAAGGTTGGTAAGGGTGATGTAGTTGCCCATAAGGAAGCTGAGACGGGCGTCGTCATCCTTAAAATACATGGTTTTGCGCATCCCCTTGGGGAGCTGGTCAATAAAGCAGAAAATGCAGTTATTGGCGCAGGAACGCGGCCTGTCCATGAGGTAATCCTCAAAATCTATCCCAAGGTCGCCGCCCTCTCGCTTGTGGATCTTAACGGTTTTCTCCTGTCCGTCCGGCGAACGCAGAAGCACATCAAGCCTCTCGTCATATGCGTAGTACTTATAGTCGAGTACGTCTATTATTTTATTGCCGTTTATCGAAACAAGCGCGTCTCCGGGGTGTGCATGGCCGTGGAGCGGGCTTGTGCGGTCTATTGACTTTATGATATTTTCCACGTATGCTACCTCGCCGGAGCTTCAGATAGGCAAAAGCCGAGTTTTACGATCCGAAGCAAAGCCTGTGATATTAGAAAAAAAGGAGGAAAGGACGTTTCTCCTCTCCTCCCAAAGCTTTTTACTTGCTTTCTTCAACGTTTATGACCTGGCGGCCATTGTACTTACCGCAGGACTTGCAAGCACGATGGGGCATGCAGAATGCGCCGCAGTTGGGGCACTTTATGATGCCGGGGACAGCGAGCTTCCATGTGGAAGAACGTCTCTTATCACGTCTCTGTCTTGATACTTTTCCTTTTGGGACTGCCATGTTGACACCTCCTGATAACAGCTGTTCTGAGCAGCTCTAATATTTATTCGCCTCACGGGGTTTTATCCAAAAGCTGCTCAAGCACAGCAAATCTTGGATCAAGTTGTTTCCTGCATCCGCAGGGACCGAGATTGAGATTTTTACCGCAGCGGGAACACAAGCCCTTGCAGTCCTCCCGGCACAGGAACTTTGTCTCCATGTCCAGAATAAACAGCGTGGACACTATCTCGTCCAGATCTATTCCGTCCCCATCGAGTGTAAACAGCTCCGGATTGACATCCGAATCCTCCTCGACAATGGTGGCGTCAAGCTCCGTCCGCTTGAGGCTTGTAAACTCCTCTCCGCAGCGGTCACAGATACAGCGCATCTCAGCCGTAACGGTTCCCTTAAGCCGCAAAACGCCCGCTTCGTTGAAAACCGTCCCCTCGGCATGGGGCAGAGAAATGTACCCTGCAACCGGCGGGAAATCCAGACTGTCCTCGGCAAGGTCGCACTCAAACGGAACTGACGCGCCGGGAACCTCTATTATTTCTCTCAGATCAAGCAGCATACAAATACTCCTCCGCTGACATCAGCCTTAGTATTATAGATTGTTTGTCAAGGCTTGTCAACAGTATTTTTCCGTATTTACACGAATTTTTTCGGTGTTTTGCAAATGAAATTATTATGTAAATCTGTCCGCTCAGTATTTAAAGCTCTTATCATAATGGGCGTAAAATTCCTCCAGACAGATTCCCTGCTCCATTATGAACTTTGCAGCTTCCCTGCCCACATACCGGTAATGCCACGGCTCATCCCAGCCGGTGAGGAGCAGCTTTTTTGTGGGGTAGCGCTTGATAAATCCGTATTCCCAGCAATGCTCGTCAAGCCACGCATAAAAATCCTGATCCATTTCCGCGTATACAAGCCTTGTGCGCTCTCTGTCAAGCAGGTCAACCGCAAGACCAAGCTGATGCTCGCTCGATCCCGGCTTCATAACGATCTTTTCTGCCTGCTTTGCCGCCTCCTGATATATGGGATCGGTATAGTCAACGGTTTTACCGCCCGCCATTTCATAGGCTATCTGGCTTGCCTTGGTGTTGAACAGCTGCGATTGGAACGAATATGTTCTGTACGCGGCTGCAATATAGGGCTTGAAGCCCGCGTCTATCATCGCATAGATCATCTCGTTAAGCTCATCCACATGGTCCTTGCGGAATTTCATCCATGTCGTTGTAGCGATAGTTTCATAGTTCGACGGTTTATCCGGCTCGTCCTGACCGTAGACTGCGGCAAGAAGGTTATCTTCGTTTATAACGGAATAAATGTCCAGCGTTATATCAATGTCAGGCCAGATATCCTCTGTCGGCTCAGGCGTTGCGGTAGGAGTGGGCGCGGAAAAATTCACGCTGTCGGAGCTGACGTACGCCCCGTCCACGCCGCCGAAAATAACGTTTGTCTGCCTGTCCATGCGGGATATTACAATTGTATATAAAACAACGCTGAGCGCAGCCATGGTAATAATCCACAGAGTTTTTTTATGCATTATCCAAATCACCTTCCCTTTAAGACAGCCCGCTCAATGCATCTGCGGCGCCGCCTCAAATGACTTTATAACATATTTTTCTGTTTTTTGCAAGAGTGTCGGATATCATTCGCCACCTGCGCGCCATTTCCTGTTATAAAGTCCGCTCTATTGAGGCATCGTTCCCCACTTGCTTCGCATTTATTCATTTTGGGTTGTCTGCCGTTTCAAACAAAGCCGATTAAAAAACGCCGCAGCGCCTCATAGTGCGTAACTCATCTGTATGGTACGCATTATGGGACATTGCGGCTTAAAATTCAATGTAGGTTCTGTTAATTTTCGCCCATAAGCTCTCTAAGCTTTCCGAGGGCTTTCTTCTCTATGCGCGACACATATGAGCGGCTTATTCCGCATCTTACAGCCGCTTCCTGCTGTGTTTTCGCCTCCGCGCCGTTCAGTCCGTATCTCAGACGGATTATCTCCGCCTCACGCGGCGTCAGCACCCGGTCTATGCTTTCTCTCAAGCTTTTGCACAGTTCCTCGCTGCTTATTCTTTCGTCAATGTCGTCCTCATAACATACAACATCCATCACCGAAAGACCGTTGCCCTCCCCGTCCATATCAATGGTATCACTCAGACTGACGTCCCCCGCACTCTTCTTCTGCGCCCTAAAATGCATAAGTATCTCATTTTCAATGCATCTGCTTGCGTATGTAGCAAGGCGGACGCCTTTGTCGGAACGGTATGTATTTATGCCCTTTATCAGTCCTATCGTTCCGATTGAAATCAGGTCTTCCCCGTCTTCCTCCTGCGTATAATACTTCTTGATAATGTGCGCAACAAGCCGCAGGTTGTGTTCCACCAGCATGTTGCGCGCCTCTATATCCCCACGCGTTTCCCACGCCGTAAGGTACTCCCGCTCCTCAGCCGCGTTGAGCGGCTTCGGAAACGAATCTCCCGGCGAAAGACGCAGCATCAGCAAAAGGCCGTTCATCAGAATAAGCAATGCACTGTCAAGCATAACTACCTCCGAAATGTGATATGTTATATCATATTTCGACCGAGCAAGTACAAATACCTTATTGCCGAAAACAAAAATGGGGTTCTGAAATAAACGCTGTGTGCCGCCCATCCTTTTCGGATAGCCACCCCCAACATTTATTTCAGAACCTTAAATTTATCATATATTCTGAAAGCCATAATATCCTGCTCAAGCAGGGAGACGCTAAGCGGGAGATTCCTGCTCGTTATTGAATCTATCAGCTCCTTGTGACCCAAATCACTGTTCGGAAAATTGCTTCTGCTATGAAAATCCCAAATATACTGGGCAAAAGCGCGATATTGTGTTCTCATAGCGGTACGCAGGCTCTCTACGGCATAGTTGTTGTTGCCGATAGCGATCAAAGAGGTATGAAAATTAATACTTGCTTCCCAAAAACTCGAAAACGGCGTGGGAACCGTCAGATAGCGATTTGCGTCGGCTGAAACAAGTCTTTCAATAACATCGTCATTTATATATTCCCAGTTTGCTTTCAGTGCGCTGCATTCAAGAAGCGCTCTGAACTGCATAATTTCGCGTTCCTGCTTTTCACTGATCTGCACGATATGGTACCCTGCCCTTGGGATACTTTTCAGAACGCCCTCCGTACACAGCATCAGGAGAGCCTCCCTTACCGGCGCTCTGCTCACGCCATAATAGTCGATAAGTTCATTTTCCTTGATAAGGGCGTCCGATTGAAAATCTCCTTGCAGTATTCTCTGGAAAATATCATCATAAATTTTTGTCTTTAGCTGCTCCATAAAATATAACCTTTCTTTAGCTCTGTTATGATATCAACATTTTTTTTGAAAAACAATTGTTTTGTTCGCAAAACGCAAGAATCGGCATACTGCACAAAAAGCCGTCAAACAATATGTTCAAATTGACAATTCTTTGTTCAACATCTTGAAATCTGATAATACCTGTGATATTATCACGGTGATATCAACGCGGCAGGTGCTCACTGACCGCAAGATAAATTCTAAAAACCGCGGAGGAAGTATCCAATGGATTTCAAAAACGAGGCAAAGATTCACACCCCTGAAACAGACAATCTTAGAGCAGCTATTGAACATAGGGCAACATGGCTTGCACTTATATTTGACGAGGGCAGAAAAGCCGGCGTTGAGAACATAGAAGAAGTTCTTCGTGCAGCAGTCAGAAGATGCGGACATATCCACGGCGCTCGTTTTCACGAAAACATGACCGATAAGACCGATCTCTGCCAGATGTGTCCTCAGTTCCTTACCCCCGCCGCGCAGCTTAACTTTGAGCAGCAGGTCACGATCTGCACCCATGACGAGCTGGCTGCCGATTTCCATTACTGCCCCTTTGTCACTGCATTCAAGAAGCTTGACATGAGCGATGAAGATATTGCGCTGCTCTGTGACATTGCAATGGAAGGCGACCGCGGCGTCGGCGACGCAATGGGCGCGGAGCTTGCCATCCCCAAGAGAATTTCCGAGGGCGACGACTGCTGCCAGATCCACTACACCCGCAAATAATATTTCCCCCGGTGATATTATTATAAACGAAACACAAAAAGAAAGGACACAATAGCATGAAAAAAATCATTGCACTCCTTCTCGCCGTAGTTATGGCGCTCTCTTTCGCTGCTTGCGGTACAAAGAGCGAACAGGCCCCCGCCGCACAGGACACCGCCTCAGCAGAAACCACCGCAGCAGACGCCCCTGCAAAGAAAGAAATCGTTAAGATCGCAACCGTATTCCCCATGACGGGCGATATGGCAGAATACGGCAAATCTTTTTCCGAATCCGTTCAGATGAAGGTAGATGAGGCAAACGCTTCCGGTGAACTTGGCAACTATGAGATAGAAGTCGTCAGATACGATGACAAGCTCAGCGGCGAGGAAGCGGCATCTGTCGCGGAGATCGTCTGCGCAGACAAGGACGTTGTTGCGGTCGTCGGCGGCTACTACTCCGGCGTTGCTATGGCGGCCACTCCCATCTATCAGGACAACGGTCTTCTCTTTATGTCTCCCGCCTGCTCCCACGTTGACTTTTGCAGCGCAGGCAACTATATTTTCCGCAACAACTCCCTCTCCAGCGTTGAAGCGACCTATACCTGCGATGCAATGGTAGCTTACTACAACTGCAAAAGGATCGGCATCCTTGCCGGTCAGGATGACTGGGGTCTGAGCTGCTCCAAGCAGTGCAAGGAAATTCTCGCCGGCGTTGACGGCGTTGAAGTCGTGGCATACGAAGAAGTCCCTCTTACCAGCGATGATTACTCCGTCCAGATCGCAAACTTTGAAGCGGCTGACTGCGACGGCATCATTATGATCGGCACTCACCCGCTGGTCGTTCCCTTTGTCAAGCAGTACCGTGCAATTAACCCCGATATCAAGCTCGGCGCATTCACTCAGATGTACAACTACCAAGTCATTGAGCTCGGCGGCGACGCAGTGGAAGGCATAGTCTTCGGCGTTCCCTACGCAAATGAGTCTGCCGACCCCGACGCGGTTGCATTCTACACCGAGTATGAGAAACGCTTCGGCGTTCTGCCCGACGCTCTTTCCGCACAGGCATATGACTCTGCCGGTATGATCATTGAGGCAATCAAGGCTGTCGGACCGGATCGTGCAGCTATCCGCGACTACATTGAGAACATTGAGTACAAGGGCGTTGTCTCCACTCTGAAATTCGATGAAGACCGCAATGTTATCAAGCCTTTCATGATGATGGTCATTCAGGACGGCAAGAACGTTATTATCGATTTTGATCACGTTCTCTACTAAGGAAAAAATACAAGTTACCCCTTCAGGCAAATTACTGCATCCGGATACGCTTCGTATCCGGATGCAGCGGGATTAGTCGGGTTTTATGCGATTTACCGCAGCAACAATCGCAAATTTTTTTACGAGAGGAGTGTAGCGAATCAGGCACTCGGGTGCAGTTTTCGCATAAAAATGCTTCTATCTTATATTATCAGCGGTTTTTCGGTTGGTATGGTCTATGCTCTTATCGCGGTAGGATACTCCATGGTTTTCGGCGTTCTCAGACTGATAAATTTCTCCCATGGCTCCGTTTATGCTTTTTCTGCCGTTATGGTTATTGCTTTCATGGCAATGGGCTGGGGAATATGGCCCGCACTCATAGTAAGTGTTCTGTTGACAGGCGTTCTGGCGCTTCTGATCGACAAACTCACATTGGAGCCTCTCCGCAAAAAGAAGTCCGAACCGATTGCCGCGCTTATAACTACAATCGGCGTTTCTTATATTATACAGAATCTGCTCATTGTGTTCGTCGGCAGCGAGCGGCGTGCTTTTCCGAATTTCTATGCATTGAACATAGATCTGGGTGACTTCCCGATGAACAGCAATCAATTGGTTTTGTGCGTAGTTTCATTTGTGCTTCTTGCGATACTCATGTTCATAGTCCGCAAGACTAAGATCGGTCTTGCCATGCGTGCAGTTGAGCAGAATACAAACGCCGCAAATCTGATGGGCATAAATGTCAGCCTGACAATATCACTGACGTTCTTTATAGGCGGAGTATCCGCCGCGGTAGCAGGCGTTCTTATCGGCGGACTTTATCAGCTTGCATATCCCACAATGGGTGTTGTGCTTGGAATGAAAGCCTTCTCCGCCGCCGTTCTCGGTGGAATCGGCGTTCTTTACGGTTCCGTTATCGGAGGCATTGTCATAGGCGTGGTCGAAAGCGTAGCGGCCGGATTTCTCGGAGCGACGTACAAGGACGCTTTTGCGTTTATTATCCTGATCGTCATGCTTATAATCAAGCCCACAGGTATGTTTGGTAAAAAAGCGATTTCGAAGGTATGAGTATGGAAAAAAAGAAATTTTTCAAAAAATCTTCAGAAACTAAGTTCAGTCCGGCGGTGTGGCTTGAAAAAAACAAACGTATTCTTCTTCCCGCGCTTATCGTACTTCTTATAATATTCCCTCAGCTGCCCATATCCCCGTATGTGCTGCGCATAGCTACACTTGTCCTGCTCTATTCCTCACTGGCAGTGGCGCTCAATATTATAAGCGGCTACACCGGACAGATCTCATTGGGACACGCGATGTTTTTCGGTATAGGCGCGTATACCACGGCTTTAATGGTAACAAAGCTCGGATTCAGCTGGTTTGCTACGATACCGTTCTCCATACTGATCTCCGCGATAGTCGGTTTAGTCGTCGGTCTGCCGTCTCTCCGTCTGAGCGGCTCTTATCTGGCGATAGTCACCATGGGCTTTGCGGAAGTTATCAAAATGGTGTTCAACAACTGGACGCCCGTTACAAACGGCGTTCTCGGTGTAAAAAATATTCCCCAGCCGGAGATTTTCGGTTTTGTGCTCAAAACCAACAATGGCGGCATGTACTATCTGATTCTGGCCATTATGCTGCTGATCTCCGTATTTACCTATCTCCTTGTCAATTCAAAGTACGGCAGGGCGTTCAGAATGATCAAAGAAGATCCGCTTGCCGCAACCGTACTTGGTGTTAATACCACCTATTACAAGGTGCTTGCATTCGTAATTTCAGCAATGCTGACAAGCGTTGTCGGCTCTTACTACGCAAGCTTCCAGCGCTTTATAAACGCGAACTCCTTTACTTTTGATACCTCCATACTCATTCTCAGCATAGTCGTCCTTGGCGGCATGGGAACAATACGCGGTATGTATCTCGGCGCGGCGGTTCTTGTCATTCTGCCTGAAGCCCTGCGTTCCATGGAAGGTCTGAGGTTTGTAATGTACGGTCTGTGCCTGGTTCTGGTCATGCGCTTCCGTCCTCAGGGACTGCTTGGCGGCGAACCCAAGGTTCCTTATGCATTTCCCAAGGGGGTTGACGTAACGAAAAAAGCCGCCGTATCAACGGAGTCAGGGCAGGAGGTATGATTTATGCTGCTTGATGTAAAAAATGCAACATTGTCTTTCGGCGGTCTGACAGCCGTATCCGATGCGACCTTCCATGTAAATGAGCATGAAATAGTCAGCATCATCGGGCCTAACGGCGCAGGAAAAACCACCATATTCAATATCATTACCGGACTTTACAAGGTGGACACAGGCTCTGCTATGTTCTGCGGAGAGAATATTTTTGACAACAAAACCCCTCAGCAGATCGCAAAGCTGGGCATATCACGCACATTTCAGAATATTCGTCTGTTCTCAAATATGCGTGTGATAGAAAATGTCATTACAGGCTCTCACATACACAGCAATTACAATATATGGGATACCATATTCCGCACAAAAAAATACCGTGAAGAAGAGAAAAAGCATCATCAGGAAGCCGTTGATATTATCGATTCGATCGGGCTTCATGACCGCATGCACACACTGGCGAAAAATCTGCCTTACGGCGAACAGCGCAAGCTTGAAATTGCACGCGGTATGGCAAGTTCTCCCAAGCTTCTTCTTTTGGACGAGCCGGCTGCCGGTATGAATCCTCAGGAGTCTCATGAGCTTATGGAGTTTATACGCTATCTCAGAGATATAGGATATACCATTTTGCTCATCGAGCACGATATGAAGGTCGTTATGAATATTTCCGACAGAATATACGTTTTTGACCACGGCAAGAAAATTGCCGAAGGCGTTCCGGCAGAGATTGCCAACAACCCGGAAGTTATTAAGGCATATTTGGGAGAGGAGCAGAACGATGACAGTGCTGAAAATAACTGATCTCTGCACCAACTACGGTGCCATAAAGGCTCTCAAGGGCATTTCCATGGAGGTTGACGATGGTGAACTTATCGCCTTTATCGGCAATAACGGCGCAGGCAAGTCCACTCTCCTTAACACGATCACCGGCAGAGTCAAAGCCGCCTCCGGAAAAGTTGATTTCATGGGAACCGATATCACAAATATGGTTCCGCACAAAATCGTAAAGATGGGTGTAACAATGTCTCCCGAGGGCAGAGAAGTCTTCCCTGCGCTCACGGTCGATGAGAATCTTCGTCTCGGAGCATATACCATGACGGATCAGAAACGCGTAAGCGAGATCTATGATCGCGTTATGAATCTGTTCCCGCGCCTGCTTGAAAGACGCAATCAGGTCGTGGGCACCCTCTCCGGCGGCGAACAGCAGATGCTGGCAATGGGCAGAGCGATGATGTCTGATCCCAAGCTGCTTCTTCTGGATGAGCCTTCGATGGGACTTGCACCTAATTACGTGCAGATGATATTTGAAATTGTAAAAGAACTGAACAGGGAAGGAATGACCATTCTGCTTGTAGAGCAGAATGCAAATCAGGCCTTGAAGGTTTCTGACAGAGCTTACGTAATAGAAACGGGCAATATCGTCCTCAGCGGGCTTTCATCGGATATCCGCAAGAGCGATATGGTTCGAAAGGCGTATCTCGGTATAAACTAATAAAGAAATGATATGGAGCCAAAAATCATGAACGAAAAAAATATTGCAACCGCCGTTCTTCACGGTGTCCACCATGAAAGTCCTTTCGGAGCGCTTACCCCTCCCATCATTCAGTCCTCGACCTTCGTTTTTGACAGCAGCGAACAGGGCGCCGCACGTTTTGCAGGCAAGGAAGACGGTTTTATTTACACTCGTCTCGGAAACCCCACCACCGCTATGCTGGAAGAAAAGATAGCGTTTCTTGAGGGTGCAGAGGCCGGTGCGTGCTTTGCTTCCGGCATGGGCGCAGTTTCCGGCGTGCTTCTCACTCTGCTCGGCAGCGGCGACCATCTCATTGCCGATACCACTCTTTACGGCTGTACGCTCTCGCTCATGGCTGAGCATTTAACGAGATTCGGCATAAATGTACAGTTTGAGGATCTTTCCGACCTTGACAGACTTCGTGCGGCCTTAAAGCCTGACACCAAAGTAGTGTATTTTGAAACGCCCGCAAACCCCACGATGAAAGTCATCGACATTGAAGCTGTTGCAAAAGCAGCTCACGAGATCGCACCCGAGTGCAAAGTGGTTGTTGACAACACATTCTGCACCCCCATCATCACAAAGCCTCTTGAGCTTGGCGCCGATGTTGTCCTGCACAGCGCGACAAAGTACCTCAACGGTCACGGCGACGTAGTTGCGGGTATGTGCGCCAGCGACAAGAAAACAATAAGCGAAATCAAGAAAGCCGGCCTCAAGGATATAACAGGTTCCGTTATGGATCCGTTTGCCGCATATCTCATACTTCGCGGCATGAAGACTCTTAAGCTGCGCATGGATGCCCACAGCGCAAACGCGCAGAAGGTTGCCGAATATCTTTCGGAGAGCGAACACGTGACCGCCGTTTACTATCCCGGTCTTCCCGGCTGCAAGGGTCACGACATTGCAAAGAAACAGATGAAGCAGTTTTCCGGCGTTCTCTCCTTCGAGGTCAAGAGCTATGACCAGGCTGTTGCCATCATGAACAATGTAAAGGTCTGCACTCTGGCTGTAAGTCTGGGGGATTGCGAAACGCTTATCCAGCACCCCGCATCCATGACCCATTCGGGATATACCAAGGAAGAACTTATTGCCGCCGGCTTCAGCGACACTCTTATCCGTCTGTCTGTCGGTCTTGAGGACGCACAGGATATAATTGACGATCTTGAGCAGGCCATGAACATCGCAGCCAAACCCTGATACAAAAAGGAGGAATGACAATGAAAAAAATAATAAACAACCCTGAAAAAGTTGTATCTGAAATGCTCTTTGGCATGGAAATTGCCGAGCCTTCTCTCCGGTATCTCCCCGGCAGCGAGGTTATTGCGCGCCGGAACGTAAACAAAAACAAGGTTGCTGTAATATCCGGCGGCGGAAGCGGCCATGAGCCCGCTCAGGCAGGCTATGTCGGTGCCGGTATGCTGGACGCGGCGGTTTCCGGAAACGTTTTTGCATCTCCCTCCCCCGACCGTATTATCGGGGCGATACATGAAGTTGGCGGAGACAAGGGCGTTCTGATGGTTATAATGAACTATTCCGGCGACATCATGAACTTCGGCATGGCGGCAGAGCTTGCCGAAATGGAGGGTTACAAGGTGCTTTCCGTTGTGACCAAGGACGACGTCGCCGTAGCGGACAGCACTTACTCCACCGGCAGGCGCGGCATTGCGGGTACCGTTTTTGTACACAAGATTGCCGGCGCCGCCGCTGAAGCGGGCAAGAGCCTTGAAGAAGTGCGCGATATCGCTCAGAAAGTCATCGACAACACCCGTTCAATGGGCATGGCAATGACCCCATGCGTTCTTCCGGGCGTAGGCAAAGCGGGCTTTGTGCTTGCCGACGACGAGATAGAGATCGGCATGGGTATCCACGGTGAACCCGGCGTGGAGCGTACAAATGTAAAAAGCGCAAAAGAGCTGGCTGAAATTCTCTGCAAGCGTATCCTCGAGGATATGGATTATTCCGGAAGCGAGGCCGCCGTTATCGTCAACGGTCTCGGCGGAACTCCCCTCATGGAGCTGTATATCCTTACCGCTGAAATCGATGCATATCTCAAGGCAAACGGAGTCGTACCCTATAAGTATATCGTCGGCAACATGATGACCTCTCTTGAGATGGCGGGATGTTCCGTGTCCCTGCTGAAACTGGATGACGAGCTGAAGATGTATTTGAACGCAGAGGCGGACGCACCTGCGTGGAAGGAGTAAGTCATGGATAAGGTCAAGCTTACAACGGCGGCATACGTAGACTACTTAAAAGCGGTTACGGAAAAAATAGCATCCGAAAAGGAATACATCTCTGAACTTGACGCCGCTACCGGCGACGGCGATCATTGGGCAAATATGAATACCGGCTTTACAAAGCTTCTCGAAATCGAAGACGAACTGCGCAGTCTCGACTTTGCCGGACTTTTCAAAAAGGCGGCAATGACCATTATGTGCGGTGTCGGCGGCTCCTCTGGTATTCTTTATGCAAGCGCATATCTCAAGGCCGTCTCGGTGCTTGCCGGTGTTGAAACTATGGATGCGGAAATCCTTATGAAAGTGCTTGATGCAGAGCTTCAGGGCATTATGCAGCGCGGCAACGGTCAGCCCGGCTTCAAGACAATGATAGACCCGCTCTATCAGGCTGTCGAAGCGATGAAGAAAGCCCTTCCGGACGGCGATGCCGCCGCAGTGAACGCCATGAGAGAGGGCGCGCGCCTTGGCATGGAAGCCACCAGAGATATGGAAGCGGTTCGCGGACGTGCATGCTACCAGGCGAACAAGGGCGTTGGCCATCTGGACCCCGGTGCTGTAACCATGTATTACCAGCTCGACATGCTTGGCGCAGCGGCATTGGACACGATCTGAGACACAAGCCAAAATAACAAATAAGGCTCTGCCCCAACTATTGACACAGAGCCTGAAAAATCCGGAGACGCCATATTCTCGGCGTCCCCGGATTTTCCTGCTTGTCAAAAAAGCCCTTACATGACTTTTTTGACCGCGCTTTCCGCCGAGCATTTTGAAAGAGTTCAAAATGCTGTTGCCGAGAGCCTTGATATATCAAGGCTCTCGGCGGCGGTTTATCCAATTTGAGGCGGGTCTTGCCCCCTCAAGCTCCCCCGCTGCTCTGTTATCTGACTTTAAAACATAGTTTTTTTGACAGTTTCAAAAATCTATTTCAGCGAATCCGCGCTTGCTTTGAACATTCTTTCCGCATTCTTGAAGGTGTTCGTCATAAAATACGCGTCGATCAGCAGCAGCCATGTTACCCAATTGCTTGAGCTTGTAAAGAAAAACGGCAGCAGCACTTCAAATACGCACAGTATGAACAGCGTTGACGCGAAAATTTTGTTCTTTTTTACCTGCACGGCCACGGTAAGGATCACAATAAGGGCGATCTGCACGATATCCGTCCACATTGAAGTGGTTACTGCCGCAACGATCGCAAAAAAGGCCATTACATACACAAAAACACTCTGCTTTGTAAGGCAGCTCGTGTTGCTCGGCGGAGCTATGGTTCTGATATAATCGGGAAGATCTTCACATTCCGACTTGAGACAGTAATCCGACGGAAGCAGAAACGCCGCGTCCACGCCGCCGCGGCGGCTGTACTCCTCGGTTATCGCAACAATATCCTTGAGAACGACAAGCAGATCCTTTTTCATCGCCTTGAAGCGCCGGCTGTCATCAGATGGGTCGATTTCATTTTTGTCAAGCTTCGTGACAAAGGCGTCGTTGTTCCAGCTTCTGTCGTTGGCGACAGCCCATGCCCTGAGTATCCACGCCTCCACGACAATAAGCCCGTCCTGAACGTCAACGCCGATAAAGCGCATATTATTGTCCGCACCCAGGATCTCCGGCATGGAGCTGTCGTAGGCAATGAACAGGCGCTTGCCGTAGTACGCTTCGGAAAGCTGATATCCTCGGTTGAGAAGGTAGTCTTCTATACACTTCCTGCATCCGTCAACATCCCCGCCGACGGCGTAGGTTTTATGAAATCTGCCCATAGTCCTCTCCTTAAAATAAGGGGGCTTCAAGCCCCCTTAGAATTTATAACGCTTTCTGCGCTTCTTTCGCGGTATTTGCAAGGTATTTTATCACTTCCACGGGGTAAAGACCGACAGCGGTCTCGCCCGTTACCATTACCGCGGAGGAGCCGTCAAGCACGGCATTATAAATATCGCTGACCTCGGCGCGTGTCGGCACCGGGTTCTTTTCCATGCTTGCAAGCATCTGCGTAACGGTCAGGAAGGGTCTTCCCGTCTTGCGGCATTTTGCAGCAATTTTCTTCTGCACCCCCGGCAGCTCCCACAGCGGCATGGCATTGCCGAGATCGCCGCGGGCAATGACAACAACGTCGCACTCGGGTATAAGCTCGTCAAGATGCGAAACGCCGTCCATGTTCTCGATCTTCGCAAAAAGCGCGATATCGCCGCAGCCCGACGCATTGAGAGCGCCGCGCACGGTAACAAGATCGTGCCGGTCGCGTACAAACGGCTGCATGACGCCCGTAACGCCGTACTGCGCGGCAAGGGCAATATTGCCCAGATCCTGTTCGGTCATCGTGGGCGGATATATGCTGCTGCCGGGCAGGGCTATGCTCTTGCGGCTTTTAAGCTCGCCGCCACGAACAACTCTCGCCGACACGGATCTCCCACGCCGTCCGGTGACTTCAAGAAGAAGCTTCCCGTCGTCAAGAAGAACCTCCTGCCCCTTATCGAGATACGCAAGCGCTATCTCCGGAACGGGTATCCCGCCTTCGCCAAGGATCGCCTCCGCACCGTTTTCAAGGCGCACGGCGCTTTTGAGCGCACCTACACGCAGCTCCGGTCCCTGCATATCAACAAGGAGCTTTGCCTTTATCCCGCAGCGGCGCGCCGCCTCGTGCAGAGCCTCGATCTGAGGCGCGGCCTCCTTTATCGTGACATGTGAAAGATTGAGTCTCACGCCGGTCATGCCGGCGTGAAACATTTTTTCAAGGATGTCGGGATCGGAGCATGAAGGCCCCAAAGTGCCGTAAATATCAATCATTATGATGCCTCGTTTATACAAGCTGACGGCGGTTGCGCTCTGCCTCGGCGGCCTCGTCCTCGACGGGGTACCACATGACGTTGGGGAAGCGGAGGAAGCACTTGTCGCCCTCGGAGAACTCCACCCTGTGCGGCGTCTGAACCTGAAGGAGATCGTCGCCCACGCGCACGTGGTATTCAGTATAGTCGGTGAGGAAAATTCTCTTCTCGACTACGCTCTCGTATCCGGACTCGGTATTGATGTCTATCTGGTTGGGTCTTGTTGCCACGGTCATTTCCCTGTCCGCGCCCGCCGGAACCTCAACAGGCAGAACCTGCTGCATGTTCCCCTTGGCGTATGCCTTGCCGTTTTCGACAATGACGTTCGTAAAGGTGGACTGGCCGAGGAACTTGTGGACAAAGCGGGAGTTGGGCTTATTGTAAAGCTCGGTGGGCGTGCCGATCTGGACTATCTTACCCATATCCATGACCAGCATTCTTTCGGACAGCGCCATAGCCTCGGACTGATCGTGCGTGACGAAGATTATGGTGAAGCCGAACTGCCGCTGGAGCTTCTTTATCTCAAATCTCATGCTCTCGCGCAGTTTCGGGTCAAGGTTGGAAAGCGGCTCGTCAAGAAGCATTACCTTGGGGTTGGTGACTATCGCACGCGCAAGCGCAATACGCTGCTGCTGACCGCCGGAGAGGTTGCCGGGATATTCCTTCTCCATGCCGTCAAGGCTGCAATGCTTGAGCGCTTTCATGACGCGCTCGTTTATCTCGGCTCTGGGAACCTTTCTCACGCGCAGCGGGAAAGCGACGTTTTCAAAGATGTTCATATGCGGCCACACCGCAAACGCTTGGAAAACCATACCCAGATCGCGCTTTTCGGGCGGAATATAGATATTCTTTTCCTTGACGGAGACCTGCTTTCCGCACAGCTCTATCTCACCGGCGGTCAGATCTTCAAAGCCGGCTATCATTCTGAGCGTTGTCGTCTTGCCGCAGCCGGACGGGCCGAGGAAAGAGAAGCACTCGCCTTCCTTGACGGAAAGATTGAAATCATTGACGGCGGTAACTGTACCCAGCAGCTTTGTTGTAAAATCCTTGCGGACATTTCTCAATACTACCTGATCCATAATTATGCCTTCTTTCTGTCCTTGAGGACTGCATTGACTATGGTGTTGAGTACAATGATGAGCACTATCGCAATGGCCGCGAGGGCGGAAGCGGTAGTAATATAGCCGTCATTGCGCAGGGAGAATATTGCAACACCAAGGGTGCGGGTGTACGGGCCATAGAGCAGAACGGAGGTCGTCAGCTCTCTCATGGCGGGCAGGAAGATAAGGAAGAAGCCGGAAACCATTGCGGGACGGATAAGAGGAATGGTAATATCCTTCAGCGACTCGAAATGGGACGCGCCGCAGGAGCGGGACGCCTCTTCAAGCGACGGATGCACCTGCTGGAGCGATGCCGAAGCGCTCTTCATGGAGAAGGACAGGTAACGCGCCAGATATGCCACGAGTATTATCCAGATGGTGTTATAGAGGTTGACGCCGAAGCGGCCGGACCATGTGAGGATAACGCCGATCGCCATGACGATACCGGGGATAGCATAGGGCAGGAGACTGAGCAGCTCAAGCAGCATGCTTCCTCTGGGCTTGATCTTGACGATGACGTACGCCACCATAACGCCGAGGAACATACAGATTATACCGGCGGAGAAGGCAAGGAAGATGGAGTTCTTTATGGAATCCATAACCATGGTATTATTAAAGAGAACATCCTTGTAATTGTCAAGTGTAAAGTTCTCAAAGGCAAGGGGCAGACCGTAGGCCTTGAGGAAGCCGACGAGGATTATCATGGCGAGAGGCATGATAACGATGACGAAAAGGCTGATGTAGGAAATTATCAGCAGGGGTACCTTTGCGCCGCGGAGCTTTATGAGCATGGGGCGTGTGGATTTTCCCTTGATGATATCATAGCTTCCCGCACGAAGGATGTACTTCTGAAGAAGAAGCGCAAGCACAACGACAAGTATCAGCAGGATGGACAGGGCGGAGCCTTCACGGATGCCGTCAAAGCTGCCGGTCGCACGGTAGAAGAGCTGATAAATTCTTGTCGGCAGAGTGTAGATATTATTGGAAAAGCCGAGCATGGAGGGTACGCCGAAGTGCGCAAGGGAGGATGTGAGTATCAGCAGGGCGCCTGCGGAAATGGCGGGGGTGACAAGGGGAATGGTTATCTTGCGGATAACGTGCCACTGTCCGGCGCCGGCTATACGGGCGGATTCCTCCAGAGTGGGATCCATACGCTCAAGCGCGTTGACCACCTGCATATAAACGAACGGGAAATAGTAGCAGCATTCAACAAAGATAATGCCGCCTATGGAGTTGATATTGAAAAGACTTCTTATGCCGAAGGTCTGGAATATCCACTTGTTGATATAGCCGCGGCGGGAATTGAGCATAAGATCCCATGCCATTGCGCCGAAGAACGGCGGGAACATATAAGGAATGGTGAACATTGCCTTCATAAGTCCCTTGGTGGGGATATCGCTTCTGCCGAGCAGCCACGCGAAGAACAGACCCATAAGCGTACCGATGATCGTTGCACCGGCCGCAACCTTGATGGTGTTCCACATCGCGCCGACATTATCAACGTCGATAATGACTTTTTTGATCATGGAGAGGTCAAAATGCCCGTCATTAAAGAAGGTGACATAGAAGATCATGACAACGGGAACAAGAACTATGACAAAAAGGATGACAAAGCACAGGATAGTAAGGAAGCGGTCAAGACCGAACTTCTTTCCTTCAAGCGCCGCCATGTCCTTATTGCCGGCTTTTGCATATTTACTCATTTACTGTTCTCTCCTCTCTGGGGTAGAAGCGGGCATTCAGACAGCGTATGCCGACGGTTTCCCCTTCATCATAGACGCGGTGGCTGAGAGCGTCCAGCGCATTGTTTTCGATGCGAAGCTCCTGCCCGTTGAAGTCGGCAAAGTAGTCGTACTGATTGCCGAGGAAGGTGACGGACTTGATCTTCACCTTGACGGGGCTGTCCTCGTCAAAAATAATATCCATGGGACGAATGCCCATGTCCAGCTTCTCTCCGTCCTCATGCCCATCGCATTTGCCGAGGACAAGAGAATTGTCCGCGACGGCTTCGCCGTTTTTTACCGTTACGGGGATAAAGTTGGAAACGCCGATAAACGTGAAGACAAAGCGGTCGGCGGGGCGTCTTATGATGTCCTCGTCCACGCCGAGCTGGCAGATATGACCGTCGGGAGCCATGACCGCGATCTCGTCGCACAGTCTGAGCGCCGCTTCCTGGTCGTGGGTTATGTATATAATGGTCGTGCCGATCTCACGCTGAATTTTCTGTATCTCAATGATCATCTCCTCGCGCAGCTTTGCGTCGAGGTTGGTGATAGGCTCGTCAAGCACAATGAGCTTTTCGGAAGAGACAAGCGCACGGGCGATGGCAACGCGCTGCTGCTGACCGCCGGACAGCTGGGAAGGCAGATGCTTTTCGTAGCCTGTCATATGCACCTGCTCAAGGGCGTGCGCGGCGCGCTTGCTGATCTCATCCTTGGGCAGCTTGCGTTTTTTCATCGGGTAGCACACGTTGTCCCAGACGGACATATGCGGCCACACCGCGTAATCCTGAAAGACGACGCCGATGCGGCGCTCCTCAGGAGCAATATTGACGTGCTTGGATGCGCTGAAAACCAGCTTGTCATCCACATATATTTCGCCCGTCTCCGGCTTCATAAAGCCGCACAGGGCGCGCATAAGTGTAGTTTTGCCGCAGCCGGACGGCCCGACAATACCCATAATCTCGCTCTCTTTTATTTCAAGAGAATAGTCGTTCAATACCACCTTGCTGCCGTATTTGCAGGTGATATGTTCAAAACGAACACCGGCCATGGATTTCCTCCTCTTAAAAATTATGAGCAGTAACGGTGAACATTACTGCTCAATAAATGGCATTTCACGCCGGTGCCGGATAAAGTATCCGGCGCCGGTCATCGTATGATTACTTGAACAGTTCGTCGAACTTATCGAAGTAAGCGTCAGTCTCCTGCTGCATGAGAATGTTGTCTATGCCTTCCATTGCGTTGATCTCGGAAACGGACTTGGAGCCTTCACGGACAACGTCGTCACGGATAGGAGTTGCGTTTGCATCCGCAAGAACCTTCTGGCCTTCTTCGGAAATGACCCAGTCATAGAACAGCTTTGCAGCCGCTTCGTTCTTGGTGCCCTTAATGATAGCCATGGGGCCGGAGATGACAACGGCGTCCTCTTCGGGGTATACGAACTCGATGGGAGAGCCGGAGTTGGTCAGGGTCTGGGTAACATAGTCAACGCCGATGGTCGCCATGTAGCCGCCTGCGGCGACGTCGTTATGAGTGCCGGTAGAGGAAGCGTTGAGAACAGCGCCCTGCTCCTTGAGGCCTTCAAAGTAATCCCAGCCGTACTTCTCGTTCTGAACGAGTGCGCCGAGAGCATATGCCATGGTGCCGGACTCGACAGCGTCGGTGAGCATTATCTGATCATAGAAATAGGGGTCAAGCAGGTCTTCCCACTTGGTGGGAACATGGTCAGCGTCTACCAGTGCGGTGTTGTACGCAATGCCCATGACGACCAGACGTGCGCCGATATACATATTGTCGGGGTCCTTATAGGCTTCGGGGATGTGGGAAGCCTCGGGAGACTCATAAGGCATCAGGATGCCCTGATCCTTCAGGGTCATGATGTTGGTGGGTTCGCCGACCCATACAACATCGCAGCCGATGGAGCCGGACTGCTGCTCGGTAGCGATCTTGGTCATAACGGTGCCTGCGCCTGCGGCGTAGTAGTCAAAGGTGACATTGGGGTATTTTGCGGTGAAGGCTTCCTTGATAGCGGTGAGCTGCTTCTCTTTGAGAGTAGCATAGAGCATCACGGTGCCGGATTCGCCGTCTGCAAAAGCAGTTGCGGACAGAGCAAATACCATAACAAGAGCCAGAACGATTGCCAGAAACTTTTTCATGTCTTTCCTCCAAATAATTTTTTGCTCTTCGAGCTTGACAGAATTTAATCAAATTATCCCGCTCCTGTACAGTCCAAAAAAGCGTTTTTGACTATTATTTTACTAAAATGACATTTTGTACTGTTTTCTTTTGTTGCTTTTTCACAAGCACCGGGTTATTATAATTGCATTACCAGCCGACAAGGAGAATTTGCCATGCAGAATGCAGCCGCCAGAAAGAAAACTATCGTCAGGACTTTTTCCGCTATCTTCGCTCTGTTTATCTCTTTCCTGCTGGTGCTGTCTTCATATACGTACTACGCCACGCGTACCGCCACGCTCAATTCACTCTCCGCACAAAACCAGAACCTCAGCTCTCAGGCGGATATCTTCGCACAGCAGTTTTACAAGATGGTTAGGAGCTACGGCATCAACATATTCAACTCGCGTGCGATAAAGCGTCTGCGCACCGACAGCGACATATCCAACAGCAATTATATCGAGAGTATGCGCGTGCTGAGAGACGACGCTTCCTCTACGGACTATATCCATTCAATATATATTTACGCCCCCGCACTCGACTACATATACTGTACGCTCGACTCCGACCTGACACGCGGCGCCGCCCCGGCGGATACTTTCTTCGACAGGCAGGCCGCGGAGATGCTGAAAAACCCGACCGGTCTGACGCCGGTGTTCCGCAGCATAAACACGGGCGGACACGAGGCGGCCGTTGTCTCCTTCCCGTTCTATGAGCAGTCCGCCGAATCGGGCGTCATGATGATAAACGTCTCGCTTTCATGGATGGAGCAGTTCATCTCCTCGGTGTTCGGGCTTGACAGAACCTTTCTCTTTCTCCCCAACGGGCTGCCCTTCCCGGGCTACCCCGCCACAGCCGGTCTGCTTGAAGAGGACGGAACGCTGTCTGACAGGCTTTTTTCCGGAAATGAAGACTATATAATAAAGGATATAGGCGGAGAAAAGTGCATCATATTCGGGGCGAAAAACGCACAGCTCGGCTGGCGGTTCGTGCGCGTGGTTAAATATGCCGAATGTCTGAGCGCGGCGCTTTCGCTGAGACGGAACCTCATTATCCTCACGGGCTTTATGGCGGTCATATCCGCCGGAATATTCATTTACCTTTTCAAAAAGCTGTACGAGCCTCTGGAAACGCTTCTTGAAACGCTTCCCACACACATTTCCACCGTCGATCAGGCGATTTCCCACGCTTCTTCAGAGCTTAAAAATTATTCCGCGATAATACGCAGTGAGTTTCTGAAAAAGCTTGTCCTTTTCGGCAGCGACGGCTGCACCGCGGAAACGCTCCGCGCAAGGGACATAACCCTCGACCCAGCCGCGCCGACGCATATGCTTCTCTTCTGCTCCGTCGTTCCGGCAGACGATACGGAAGATCTTTTCTCCGGTACGGCGCATGAGTGCATCCCCATAGCCGACCGGCACATTGCGCTTGTCCAGTCCGACGCGGAGACATTTTACCGCATTGTCAGGGAGGTAAGCCGTGTCTCATCGTTCTGCGCATACGAAAGCGGCGTTGATTTCCACGCTCTGCACGACGGATACGCACGGCTTGACGACGTATATTCCCTGCGTTTCTTCCTGCCGGAAAAGGATGCTTACACAGTGGATGTACTCGACGGCAGAGAGGAGAGTAAATATCCCGCCCGCCTTGAAAACCGGATCGCGGCGGCTGTCGGCGCCGGCAACACCGACAAGGCAATGCAGCTGCTCAATGAGTTCATCGCCGCACTTGCCCCCAGCTCTCTCCCCGCCGCGCTCCATGCGCATTTCCGGCAGCTGTACTGCGCAGTCGCCGCAATGGGCGATTTTGTCAGGAGCGACATTGACAGCGGCACATATTACGACATAAGCTCCGAATCCTTTTCCTGCCTTGACGATCTGAAAGCCCTCTTTGCCGCGCTTTTCATGCGCGTCTCCGAACTGAGCCTTAAGCACAGGGAGCAGGAGGAGATAGACATGGTAAACAGGGTAAAAAAATTCGTGGAGGATAATTTTTTTGATATAAATCTCTCCGCCGCGTACATTGCGGAATATGAGGGCGTATCGGTCAATTACCTTTGCGATATTTTCAAGCGCTATGACGATACGCCGCTCCAGAAATACATCACCCAGTACCGTCTTGACCGCTCCTGCGAGCTGCTGCGATCTACCAATATGCCGGTAATAGGCATAGCGCAGGCGGTGGGCTTTGCAACGCCGCAATACTTTTTCACCGTTTTCAAATCGTACTACAACATGACCCCCGCCACCTACCGTGAAACCGCCGCGTCCTGAGCCTTTCTTTATTTTGCTCTGCCCCGGCTATTGACATAGAACCGAAAAAGTCCTTGCAGGACTTTTTTGGACAAGCTGAAAAAGCCCCTCTGCTTAATAGCAGAGGGGCTAATGTCTTTCCGGCAGGGGGATTGCCGGTTAAAGACGGGATCTGGTTTGATTAGTAGTCCGAGTACGACACGGAAACTGTGAACTTTGCACCCAGCGGGATCAGGCTTGTATCGCCGGAGTCCACGCTGCTGTCGCCGCTGCGGTCAAGAATGAATGCACCGTAGAGGTTGCCGGAAGGATCGGTGGTCTGGGATGCAGTCTGAGAGTAGCTGATCTCCTTGCCGTTTTCATCCTTGTAGGTGAGTGTTACATAGGGGTTCTTGCCGGCGGTAACAAGCGCACTGTCAAGCTTGACGTAGCAGGAATCGCCCATGTTCAGGCCGCTGCTGACTGCCTTGAAGCTGCTGTCATACACGGCCGCACCCGAGGTGCTGACGGTGGTCCGTTTGTTTCCTTCGATCGTAGCGCTTATAACTTCCACATTCACGTCGCCGTCGGGCATCTTGAAGGTGAAGGTGCAGGTGAAGTACTGGCTATCACCGGAGGGTGTACCGATGTTGATGTTGTTTATCGCAACGGGCTGAACAGTTCCGTTATAATTGGTCGTCAGACGGACATTATTTGCAAGGATATCCTTGTTCATGTAGATGTACCACTTGAAGTTCATCGTAACACGGACGGTTGCACCCGCAACGACATTTTCGGAATCAAGCACCGCGTAGGACATCTTGTACAGCTCTTCGATGGTGGGTGCGTAGATGATTTTGTAAGTCGCCTTTGCATCCTTGTAGAACATGGGAGCTACGGTGATTATATCGCTATCGTCCGCACCTCTGGGGATAGAGTTGATCTGGAAGCCTGCCTTGCCGTCTTCGGTTATCGCAACAGGCTCGGTAACCGCATTGCCGTTGATGTCTCTGTAAGTTACAAGGCAGCTCTTTATCTTGAAGACAACCTCGCCCGTAGCATTGGTAGGCGTGATTATGAAGCCTTCGCCATAGCGTACTACTGTAAATTCATGTGTACCGGCTGCTGATGCATCGGTTCCTGCAATGGAGGAAGTCACCGTGTACGGCACATCGGACAGACCCGTCGCGTCGGGAACAACCTTCATCTTGTAGGTCTTTTCGGTGATTTCAGCCTTGATGACCACGCTGTCTGCCAGCATTGTAAAGCTATATACACCGTTTGAATCCGGCGAAATGGGATTACCGTTTATCTTTACTTCTCCTACACTGTAGTTTGCGGGGTAATCGAATGTGAACTCAACCGGCTGTCCGGCCTCGACAGCAGCAAGGTCGGTATACGTGATGCCGCTGACTTTGATTATTGCATGGATATTGGCATTGCCTGTTTCGTTCTCATATCTGACTGTGGTCGAGACGGTCTTGAACGAGACGCCGATTTCAACATCGCCCTGAGGCATTACGAACTGATATGTACCGTCGTTCGCTCTGCTTGCGCTGATCTCTTCAAGCGTTCCAAGCGTGTTTCCGCCGGCGTCGGTCGTACGGTAAACCTTCACGTTTTCGACAACCTTGCCTGTTTCGTTCGGTTCGACCTTAACGGTAACGGTCTTGCCCCACTTTATTTTGGCGGGATCCTCTATCTTAACGCCGTCTACCGTATAGACCGCGGTTCCGACGGAATTGGTTCCAAGACCAGCTTCGGTAAGATCCTTGACGTCCTTGCCTGCTCTATAGCCCTTGCGTTCAACCTTGTACTCAACGGAGACGATGCTGCCCTGAGGCATGGACTTGACCGGATTTTTAAATTCGGCATACCACTTTCCGTCTCCTGCGGGCGCAAGTACAAAGGTATAATTGGTGGCCGCACCGTCGCTGTCGGTGTATCTGACATCAACATATGCCTCGCCATAATCGTCAAGCGGAATCTCGCAATGCTCGGGAACGGTAATCTCAAACTTTATCTTGCCTGCGGTCACAGTTGCGCTGTTGCTGGGCTTATCGTCAACATAGAACTGCCAGCCGCTGATCTCGCCTTCACCGCCCGCCTTGTATGCGCTGAGGTTAAAGGCATCTGCGGTATATTTACCGTATTCGATATAGAGGGTAAGATCCTTGTTGTCGCCGCTGCCCACATAAGGCATGGTGAAGTAATACTGATTGTTGGAGAAATCGGGCTTGATCGCAACGGCGGTATCGCCGGAGCCGCTCATTACCCAGATGTTGACTATACGGAAGTTCTGGTCAAGCTTGGACTCGTTGCGCTTGATGACGACGGTCTTGCCGGTCTGGATGCCGTAGCCGCTGAGTCCGTTTGCGGTGTCATTGTCCTTAAACTTGTTGAGGTGGTCAGCATAGTCCTCGGGAGTTCCGAGAGCCGGGAGACCCGTGCCTCTTTCAAGTCCTTCAACGTTCTTGCCGTCAACGATCAGGTCAACCTTGTAGTTGGACTGTGCATCGGGTGCATCGTCAAAGATGTACTTGATGGTCATGGGGTTGACCGCGGGCTTGAAGATAACTTCAACATTGATGTCGCTGAGCAGCATGCCGGTTTCCTTGCTCAGATCGACCAGAGTGCCGTTAAGCACTTCCTTCTCGTGCTTTGTTCCGTCGTGTCCGGTGTAGGTGACGAGTATCTTGTCAAGCTCGTAGCCCTGCTCGGGAACGATATCGGTAATGGAGAAGCTGCCGTTCCATGCAACCTGGAGAGGCGTCTTATAAGTACCGTGGTCGGAAGGAATCGCGTTGATAGCAACCATTTCGTCGTTATACTGTGCGCTGATGATAACGTTGCTGTTGGGCATCTCAAACGAGAAGTGATCGCCGTCGATGGTGTTGTACTTTACAAGAGTACCGTCAACTTTTCTGTTTATGACTATGGGCTGCTCGCTGTTGAGTACGTAGCCGCTTCTGGAGCTGTTGACGACCGTTACAAGAGTGCCTATCGGGAACTTGATCCTGACGGTGGTATCCGACATAAGGTCTTCGTCTCTGTACTCAACGCCGTTTACAATGACGCTGAGAACGCCCTTGGGCAGTCCGTCGGTTCCGTTGTTGGCGCGGAGAAGCTCGATGGAGTACGCGGTCTCAACAAAGGGAACGATGACCTGTACATCCGAATCCGGCATGATAAAGGTGTAGTCGTTTCTGTTGATCTCAACGTTTGTGCCGGTTGCGACGTTGATTACCTGGATATTTGCCGCGTCTACGGCATAGCCGGAGGCGGGATATGCATGGATCTGGATCTTCTGATCCTTCTTTGCATGGTCAACATACGCGGAGTGCGTAAATGTCGTCACGGCAAAGGTACCCTTCTTGTGGTCAAGGTTGGTAACGCCGTCGGAGTAACCGGCTCTGTAATCGAGAGTGATGGCGTATGTCTTTATCGGCTTGAAGCTTACATAGAGATCAAGCTTGGTGCCTGCCTTAAGCTCCGGCATCTCGAACTGGTATTTCTCGGTCACGGGGTTCTGGGTGACCTCAAAGCCCGTTACTGCATTGCCGTTCTTGTCGGTATAAGAAATTGTGATCTTTTCGACTTCATAGCCGAACGCGGGGTTGGTATTTACAACGACGTTCCTGCCTGCGCCGACTTTGACTTCGGCGGTCGCGGCCTTGTTGCCGTTGAGCGTCTTGCCGCCGACGGTGTAGGTGTTGCCGAACTGACCGTATTTGCCGTCAACCGTTGCGGAGTGCGCGACTATGGTCTGCTGCTCGGTGAACACGACATTGACCTTTACGTCGCAGTCGGGCATGATGAACTTCGCGCCGTCAAGCGTGTGGGAGCTGCCGTCGGCATAGGTGAGGATAACGCTGGTCGCAGCATATCCCGCTTTTACGCCCCAGATATTGACGCTCAGCTCAACGCCGCAGGCGCACTTGTCTACCTTGTAGTTGCCCGCAGCAACGGCAAAGTAACCGCGGCTGCCGTTGGACGCGTCCAGAATGACCCTGTGATACAGATAGAATCTGGCTCTCACGGAGATCGGGAAGTCAGGCATGGTAAATGTGGATGTGCCGTTCGCCTCGTTGAAGGTCACGGGTACGCTGATGCTGGGATCGCCGGTCTTGGTAACATTTACAAGATACCAATAAGCGCCGGATTTGGGCGTACCCTTGACGGTAAGCTTGGTGCCTACCTTTGCCTCGGTCACTTCGGTGTCGTCCGCGTATACGGCGAACTTGCCGTTTGCGGTATCGACCTTGGTGATAGTGAACGCCGCAGAGGCTGTCGCCTTGATGGTCGCAACGATCGTTACAGGACCGTCAGGCATGGTAAAGGTGTTCTTATCGACCTCGGCGGTCTTCTTGAAGTTGTCGTAATAGACGACGAGGGATTCAAGAGTATAGTTTGTTTCGGGCTTTACGTCGATAGTTACTCTGTCGCCCGTATTTGCAAACGCGGTCTTGGTATTGCCGATATAGGTTTCTATCGTGCCGTTGGTGACGTTGGTGTAGATCGAGTGACCGCGGGACGGGTCATAATCGGGATCCTTGGTAAATGTCGCCGTGATGGTGACGTCGCAGTCAGGCATTACAAAGGTGTTGTTGTAAACGGCAACGCTGTCTTTATAGTTGTTGTATGTAACGCGGATATGGTCGAGCATGAAGCCGGTCGCCGGAATGGTCTTCACGGTGACGGTGCTGCCGACATAGCCCTGAGTTACCTTGAGGCTGTTGACAAGCGCAGCGGCGCTGCCGTTGGAAACGCTGTCAACGGTGATTTTGTATGCCTTCGCGGTCTTGAAGGTCACGGAGACGACAACGGAGTACGCCGGCATGGTGAAATAGCCGTCGCTCACGCCTACGACTGTGGAAGCATCGCCGACCTTGACGACCTTGATGGTGTCAACGGCATAGCCGATGTTTGCCGAGGGAACGACCTTGACGGTCTTTCCCGCCGCGGCGGTGGTGACGCTCTTGCCGTCAACCTGCATATCAAAGCTGCCGTTTACCGCGCTCTGGCTTACGAGGTTATATACGCCGCCGGTGGAAACGGTCGCGGAGGTATTGGTGTTGGATGAGCTTCCGGTACCGGGCGTGACGGAGGTGCTTGTGCTGACAAGACCGGAAACGGGAATGTACAGCACAGCGCCCGCCCAGATTTTTGAAAGATCGCTTGTGTTGTTCAGCGCAAGGATCATCTTCTGGTTGGCGGAGAAGTTCATGCCGTACTGAGAGCAGATGATATCATACGCGCTCTCGCCGCTCTTCATGGTATGAGCCATGACGGTGTAGTAAGAGGAATTTGCAACGCCGGGGTTGGTGGTGGGCAGGATCATTGTCTTTCCGGCGGCAATGCTGTTGTAGCTGGAGATATTGTTGAGCTTCTTGATCTGATTGTCAAAGGTCTTGTAGCTCAGACCCCAGTTGGAGTATATGCCCTGAATAGTCTCGCCGCGCTGGATGGTGTAGTATACCAGATAGTAGCCTACGCGGTCGCCCGCCGGAATGGCTGTCGCCTGTCCGGTGGTCAGAGTGCCGGTGCTTGCCCCTGCTGCGGGAATGGTCGCAGGCGTCGTACCGGCAGTCGTTGTGGAGCCGATAGTCGTCGTGGAGCCTGCCGTTGTGCTTCCGGCAAGCGTCGCCGCCGCGGCGGCATTTGCAGGAAGGACTATCTGCTGTCCTACTGCCAGCTTACTGAACTGCCCCTCGCTGGTAAACCCGTTGAGGTTCATGATCAGATTTTTATAGGTGTAGAAATCCACACCCAGGCTTTGGCAAAGGCTGAGAACAGTCTGCCCCTTTGCCAGGGTCACCGTCGTGACATTTGCCGCCGCAGATGCGCTCGTGCCCAACACGGTGCACAGAGACATCAGCATGACAACTGCCATAAAAAGACTGATGAGCCGTTTTTTCATGTTTTTGCTCCCCCTAACCGGTCCTTATCGGACCGAAATTATTAACTGATACTTTTTCAGCGGAAACGGCGTTCCCGTTGAAGCTATATGTATTCTGACCTCTGTGTCCTCCCGCAAAAAAGCGGGTGCGGACAGGTCTTCCATGATTAGTTACAATATTACTACAAAGAAACTCAAATTGCAATAGGTAATTACAAGTTTTTACAAAAAATTATGTAAATATTTTTATCGGCACCTTATCCTGCATAACCCATCGGGTTCTCGGACTGCCATTTCCACGTGTCGCGGCACATATCGTCCAGATCATACTGCGCTTTCCAGCCAAGAAGCTCCGCGCTCTTGTCGGGGCTTGCGTAGACCGTTGCGATGTCTCCGGGGCGGCGGGCGACTATCTCATAGGGGATCTTGCGTCCGGTAACGCGCTCAAACGCCTTTACCATATCCAGCACGCTGTATCCTACGCCCGTGCCGAGGTTGAAAACGCTCTCCCCTCTGTGGCTCTGCATATACTCTATCGCCGCAACATGGCCGCGTGCAAGATCGACAACGTGGATATAATCGCGCACGCCCGTGCCGTCGTGGGTATCGTAGTCATTGCCGAAGACGCTGAGATGATCCCGCCTGCCGACGGCGACCTGAGAAATGTACGGCATGAGGTTATTGGGTATCCCTCTCGGGTCCTCGCCGATAAGCCCGCTCGGATGCGCGCCGATGGGATTGAAATAGCGCAGCAGCACGACCGACCAGTCGTCTATCGCTTTCGACGTGTCGCGGAGTATCTGCTCGTTCATGTACTTTGTCCAGCCGTAAGGGTTCGTACACATTCCGGTGCGGCTGCTCTCGCTGAAGGGAACGTCGTTGTCGCTTGAATAGACCGTTGCGGAGGAGGAGAAGACGATGTTCTTCACGTTGTGATCGCGCATTGCCTCGCACAGCGTCACGGTGGAGAACAGGTTGTTGTCGTAATACTCAAGCGGCATCCTGACCGATTCGCCGACGGCCTTCAGCCCCGCAAAGTGTATGACGCAGTTTATGTCGTGCTTTTCAAATATCTCGTCGAGTGCGGCGCGTTCGCGCACGTCCTTCTGATAAAAATCAAGCTTCTTTCCGGTTATCTGCTGCACCCTTTCAAGGGATTTCGCGTTTGAATTGACGAGGTTGTCTATCACGACGACATCCATTCCCTTGTTGAGCAGCTCAACGCAGGTATGGCTGCCGATATATCCCGCGCCGCCCGTTACAAGAATTTTCATTTTGCCTTTCCCTCCCATCAATCAAGAAGTGTTTCGGGATAAAGTCCCTCGCTTCTCATTTTCGCAATGGAGCTTACAACGCTGTCCATATCTTCCTTGTATGTAATGCCGTGCCATGTTTCATGGCAGTTGAGCACCTTCACCTTGCCCTCGCCCTCCTTTATCATCGCGTCGGCGACAAACGGCAGGAAGTATTCCGCCTTGAGAGGATTGACCGGCAGGTTTTTATCAAGCCACAGCGGAAAGCGCTTCTCAAGCTGCTCCATAAAGCCCTCGTTGAAGCCCCAGAAATTCATGGAAACGGGTGTCTCGCCGGAAATCGGCACAAACGTCTCGCCGTCCTCGGTGTATTCCGCGTCCGTGCCGCGCTTGAATATCTTTGTGCGCTCCACAACGTCGCAGAGAAAGCCGTTCTCGACATCGCATATCCCGCGTGCAACAGAGCCGTTTTCCGTGACGGTATTACGGAGAAGATACGCCACCATGGCGTGTTCCGTCCCGGGGTGGTCGGAGACAAGATAGTCATAGAGTGCGGAGTAGGCGGTAGGGCCGTAGAAATCGTCGGCATTGATAACGGCGAACGGGCCGTCAACCGCGTCCTTGGCGTAGAGTACCGCATGCGCCGTTCCCCACGGCTTCACCCTGCCCTCCGGAAGCGCATAGCCCGCGGGAAGCATATCGGTCTGCTGGAAAACGTATTTTACATCAAAATGCTTTTCCGCACGCTCCCCGACATAGCGTCTGAAGTCCGCTTCTATCTCGTGCTTGATCACGAATGCCACCTTGCGGAAGCCCGCACGGTAGGCGTCGTACATGGAAAAGTCGATTATCGCGTGGCCGTAAGCGTCAACCGCGGTGATCTGCTTGAGTCCGCCGAAGCGGCTGCCCATGCCTGCGGCAAGGATGACCAGAGTAGGCTGTTTCATGGTTTTACCTCTTTTTCTGAGGCAGTCAGAATTATGACTGCCGTAAATTCGGAAATGTTCCCGCTGCCGGTAATTTTATTGCGCGGCGCGTCACATGCTCATCGCCATGCGGCAATAGTAGTTGAAGCTTCTCTCGCGCTGGAGAGTGGTGCTGCCCATGTGTCCGGGGTATACCTCGTAATCGCCCTCAAGAGAACACAGCTTTTTGAGGGAGGCAAGCTCCTTGTCCATATCCCCGCCGTCAAGGTCGGTTCTGCCGAGACTGCCGCGGAAAAGGGTATCGCCGGTGAAAAGGCAGTCCTCGCATTTTATCGTCACGCCGCCGGGAGTATGGCCGGGCGTTGCGATTATCTCAAAGCGAAGCCCCGCCGTGTCTATGATATCGCCGTCGTCATAGTTTATGCCGTTATCGGGAAGCCGGTAGGGCAGCTGCCTCGACTCAATGACTCGCGCATCGTCGCGGCTGTTCATGTAAACGGTCGCTCCGGTCTCCTCGGCAACCGCGTCGGCCGCGCCGGTATGGTCATAATGGCCGTGGGTTATCATTATCGCCGTACACTTGAGGTGGTTGGATTCGATATAATCAAGAATGGTGTTGCTCTCATCGCCCGGGTCGATCACGACGCACTCAAGCGTAGACTCGTTTGTCACTACATAGCAGTTCGTTTCAAGCTGTCCGACCGGCAGTGTTTTAATAAGCATACGTTTTCTCCTTATATATTTCTGAGCAATTTATCACAGTTCGTTGGTGTCCAGCAGGATCGTAAGCGGGCCGTCGTTTTCCGATGCGACAAGCATATCCGCGCCGAACTCACCCGTCTGCACCTCAAAGCCCTTTTCGCGGCAGAGCGCTATCACCTTTTCATAAAGCGGTATCGCCTTTTCCGGTCTTGCCGCCTTGGAAAAGCCGGGACGTCTTGATTTGCAGTCGGCAAAAAGCGTGAACTGGCTTATAAGCAGTATCGACGCCGCTCCCGCGTCCATGGGATTGACGTTCATTTTGCCGTTTTCGTCCTCGAATATCCTAAGTCCGCAGATCTTGTCCGCTATCTTCTCCGCTTCCTTTTCACCGTCGCTTTCATGCACTCCCAGAAGCACCAGAAAGCCCTTCCCTATCTGTCCTTTTATTCTGCCATCTATCTCTACCGAGGCAGAACGCACACGTGTCAATACCGCTCTCATTTAATTTTTTCCTTTTCGATTCTTCCTATTAATAATATAATTTTCCGGAACACAGAAGCCGGATTCAGTTTCCGTTTCTCGTCACCTGTGTAACGCCGGGTATGGTGGAGAGGCGGGAGATTATATATTTAAGCTCGCCGCTGTTTTTCACCTCAAGCGTAACGCTCGCAAGGGCAAGCCCGCCGACAAGCTCACGCGCCGTAAGTGTGCGCACCTTCGCGTTGAGCGTGTTGAGCACAACGGCAATATCCATGACAAGCCCGCCGCGGTTCTTCGCCGTGAGATTGAGCGTGCTGACATAGGTGTCGCTGATCTCCTCCGCCCAGCTTACGTTCACCCACCTGCCCTCGTTTTCGGGGTCAAGACGGCGCTTGAGATAGTTTTCGCAGTCCGTGCGGTGTATGGAAACGCCCTGTCCGCGTGTTATGAAGCCCACAATATCGTCCCCCGGCACAGGTGTGCAGCAGCGGGAGAATTTGACAAGGCAGTTGCTGATCCCCTCGACAAGTATGCCGTGAACCGCCTTGCCCTGCTTTAACGCGTTCTGCTCGCGCCGCTCAGCCGCCTGATTGATCTTGTCAATAACGGTCTTCTTGTCCTTCTCGCTCTTGCTGGCACGGACAAGCTCGTCGCGTATCCTGTTGGCGACTCTCGTTGCGGTAACGCCGCCGTAGCCGATAGCCGCATACAGCTCGTCAAGACTTGACAGCGACAGCCGCTTCATTATCGGCGACGCGATCTCCTCCGCCGTACCCTCTTCAAGCGTATATCCGTTATGCTTCAGCTCATCCTCAAGCATGGAGCGGCCGCGGATAATATTCTCCTCCCGACGCTCCTTCTTGAACCACTGCTTTATCTTGGTTCGGGCAGAGCCGCTCTTTGCCATTGTCAGCCAATCGCGGCTGGGGCCGGGCGCTGATTTTGATGTGCGTATCTCGACGATATCGCCGTTTTGCAGCGCATGATCGTAAGTGACGATGCGTCCGTTCACCGTCGCGCCCACCATGTGGTTTCCGACGTCCGAATGGATGCTGTACGCAAAGTCGATCGGCGTTGCACCCGCGGGAAGATTTATAACATCTCCTTTCGGTGAAAAGACGAAAACCTCGTCGGAAAACATATCAATTTTGAGATTATGGAAAAAGTCCGTGGCGTCGCTGTCCTGCTGGCTTTCAAGAAGGCGGCGTATCCACGCGAATTTGTCCTCGTCCCCGGATTTGACGGCCTGTCCGCCGTCGTCCATTTTATACTTCCAATGCGCGGCGACGCCGTATTCGGCGGTGTGGTGCATCTCCCATGTCCGTATCTGCACCTCGAAGGGTATGCCCTCCGCCCCTATAACAGTCGTATGCAACGACTGGTACATATTCGGCTTTGGGGTGGAAATATAATCCTTGAACTTTCCGGGTACGGGCTTGAACATTTCGTGGATTATACCCAGCACATTGTAGCAGTCCGGTATCGTGTCCACTATGACGCGGAAAGCGCAGAGATCAAAGATGCCGTTCATGTTCAGATTCTGACTGTACATTTTGCGGTAAATACTGTAAACATGCTTGATACGATAATAAATCGCACACTCGATGCCTTCTTTTTCAATGCGCGCCTGAATCTTCTCCTTCATGGATCCCATGAAGCTCTCCAGCATCGGCATCTTCTCTTTGAGTATATCCGTTATTTCCTTGTAGCCCGTCGGGTCGAGATATTTCAGCGATAGATCCTCAAGCTCCCACTTTGACCGCTGCATTCCAAGACGGTGCGCAATGGGCGCATATATCTCCATCGTTTCAAGCGACTTCTGCCGCTGCTTTTCCGGAGTCTGGTATTCCATTGTCCGCATATTGTGGAGCCTGTCGGCTATTTTTATCAGTATGACGCGAATGTCCTTCGCCATCGCCAGCAGCATTTTGCGCAGATTTTCCATCTGCTCGTCTTCCTTGCTGGTGTACTGCACACGCGTCAGCTTTGTGACGCCCTCGACGATATCTGCGACCGCCTCGCCGAACTGATGCGCGATATCCGCGTGGGTCAGCGGCGTGTCCTCAAGAACGTCGTGCAGCAGCGCCGCGACGATCGAATCCTCGTCAAGCCCCATATCGACGGATATGTCCGCCGCCGCTATGCAATGGGTAACATACGGCGTTCCGTCCTTGCGCTTCTGACCGGAATGGGCTATCCGCGCTGTATCATATGCTGCACGGATACGCCCTAAATCCATGTTGTGACCGGTTTTCTGTATCTTATCCAGCAGAAACTCAAACTGGGCGTCGGCGTCAAACTTATCTATGTCCGCAATCGTTTTTTCACTCATACCGCGCACTCCTTCCGATATGAGCGCAGTGTCTGTTCGACATATGTCGCATCAAGGTCTGCCTTTCCGTCTATTTCGGCTCTGCCCGCGCCGTATATTCCGCCGTCCGCGTTTTTGAGCAGTCCGACCTCGCGGAATGTCTCAAGGCACAAACAGTATTTTTCCGGCAGCATCCCGTCGGGCGTCTGCGCGATGATCTCCGTCAGGTTATTGCCCGCGCAGCTTCCCCTACTGATCATTCTCCACACTCTCACAAAATCCTCCCGCTCCGGGCAGAAGCGCCATGCGGCATACAGCGCTTCCCTGTCTCCGTCAACAATGGCGCGGCAAAGCATTTCCCCGTTATGCGGCGCTGCCGCTGAAATGAGCAGCTGCACGGAGATATGACCGCGAAACTCGTTTATCTGGGGAGTGAAGGCTATGTCTATATATTCGCCCTCATGTATGCCAAGCTCCTTTGCCGTATGGGAGAAAAAGATGCACTCAAAAGGCGTGCCTGCAAGCGTCACCCTCATTTTCAGATGCTTGCCGCTGCCCACGGCGGTCATGCTCTCAAGCATCACCCCGTACATACACATAACGGGCTTCGGGTTCATGTTCCCGTAAGGCTCAAGCCGGTCAAGGGAGCGTACATTGTCTATCGTCAGCAGCGACGGCTCGTTTATCAGCAGGTCGCACTGTATCTCGGGCTGTTCGTCGGGGCGGTTTTTGCGGAAATACTCTGCCATTGCCGCTCTGAAATCGTCAAGCTTGTCGGTTTTTATATTAAGCCCCGCCGCCAGCGCATGGCCGCCGAAGCCTATAAGATACTCCGAACAGGCGGAAAGCGCCTCAAAAATATTGAAGCCGCCGCAGCTCCTGCAAGAGCCTTTGCCTACGTCGCCGTTTATGCATATCATGATCGAAGGCAGGGAATACTGCTCGACAAGCCTTGATGCGGCGATCCCTATGACGCCCTGATGCCATTTATCGCTTGCCAGAATGATCGGCTTCTCCGGGCTTGAGCCTTCAAGCATGGCGTTCGCTTCATTCCATATTTCAGTCTCTATCGACTGTCTTTTTCTGTTAAGCTCGCACAGCTCGGCGGCGAGGCGCGATGCCTCTTCCTCGTTTTCGCTCATAAGCAGCCGCGCCGCAGTTCCTGCGTGACCCAGCCGTCCGGCGGCGTTGAGGCGCGGGGCGAGACTGTATCCTATCGAGGCGGCGGTCAGTTTTTTGGGGGATACCGCCGCTTCGCGCAGCATCGCCGCGATACCGGGTCTCTGCGCTTCCTCAAGCATTTTAAGCCCGCGCCGCACAAGATAGCGGTTTTCACCCACAAGCGGCATGATGTCCGCAACCGTCCCAATCGCCACAAGATCGGCATATCTGTCTATTATTTTTTCGCTGTCGCCCTCGCAGGCGCATACCAGCTTCAGCGCCATACCGACTCCCGCAAGATACGGGTTCGGATAGGTGTCGCCCGGCTGCTTGCAGTCAATAACGGCGGCGGCATAAGGAAGGCTCACGCCCTTACATTCATGGTGGTCTGTTATGACCATATCAAGCCCGATGCCGTGCGCATACTCCGTCTCCCGCGCCGCAGTGATGCCGCAGTCCACGGATATGACAAGACTCACGCCCTGCGCCTTGAGCTTGTCAAGCGCGCTGCAGTTGAGACCGTAGCCCTCCTCATTCCTGTCGGGAATATACGGCACGCACTCAAGCCCTTTTGAGCGCAGGTAGTCGGTCACTACGCAGGTGGAGGTTATCCCGTCCACATCGTAGTCCCCGAAAACCGCCGTTTTTTCTTTCTTTTCAATTGCTTGCAGAACCCTGCTGCGCGCTTTGTCCATGCCCATGATAAGCATGGGGTCGCAGAGACATTCGCTTCCCCCGTCCAGCATTTCGCAGGCGGCGGCGCTGTCCTTTATCCCGCGCAGGCACATGACCGCCGAAAGCAGCGGCGTGTATCCCGCCGAGATAAGCGCGGAGGGCATCTCCGGCCGGTGCAGAGGTATCTTCCAATCCTTATTTTTCATCGTCATTCTTCTTTTATTAATATTAATAACATATACTATCAAATTTGTTGACATAATTCAATAGTCATAATGCAAAAAACTTTAAAATCTCACAAAAGCAGACAAAAAAAGGATCGCCTCCCTGACGCGGGCTGCGATCCTGAGCAATATTATTTATGTGCTTTTTTCTTTCTGACGATTACCGCGGCTGCCGCCGCGGCAATGACCGCCAGCGCGGATACCGCATAAACCGGCCACGATGCGGCAGGCTTCTCCGCTTCATCCCATTTTGCGTACAGCGTCAGACTTTCCTCGACGGTCTGTGTGAAATCATACGGCTCGGTGCAGGCGCTGTCCGTGTACCATCCGGCAAAGACGTACCCCTCACGCACCGGAACCGATTCAGGCTCCTGCACGGCGCTTCCCTGCTCAACGGTCAGTTCCTCATATTCCGCGCCGTCAAGCGTGTCAAAAACCACGCTGCACTCCGGCGGGATATATTCCTCGGTGTTGACGGCGAGGTCGTTTGCGTCGCTGTCATATACATCAAGCCCGTCATCTGTCGTGACAAAATAGTTCTCCTGCGTCACACTCACTTCGCCGACTGCGTCAAGCACACGGAAGTCAAAGGACATTATTTCCGTATTCTGCGGAAAAGGCTTGTCAGGCTCCGGGATTATATAGCTTACTCTGATACGGCGGCCGTATTCGTCGGTCTGCATATCGACCGCCTCGACGCCATCAGCAAGTGTGAAGCTGTCCGGCAGCAGCTCCAGAACCTCGCCGTCGTAGCATATCTCATCCTGAAACGCCGTCATCTCCGCTTCCAACGGCTTCTCCTGCGTCACATCAGCCTCGTCCGCCGACTCCGCTTCAACCGTTTCTTCCGCTGCCGTTTCTGCTTCAGCCTCGTCAACGGAGTATTTTATGTTCAGCGTAACGGTGAGCGTCTCCCCCTTCTGGGCGGAGACGGCGGATTCGCCGCCGCAGCTCAGGATAAATTCATAGAATCTGCCGCAGCCTTCCGAGTAGTCGTCCTCACTGTCATCCGAATAGCCGTCCTCACCGTCATCCGAGTAGCCGCCTGCGCCGTAATCCGTGTAATCCGGCGTATACTCTTCCGCATATGCCGATGTAAAAAGCGCCGCCGCCATGAGGATCGCCAGGAGCACAGATATTATTTTTTTCATATTGTTCATCTTACTTTCCCTCATCCTCATCCCGGTCGAAATTCTTTTTTATCATCGCCGCGTCGCGCATATCAAGACTGCTGCTCTGGTCAACGTCGGCAAGGATAAAGCTCCTCATCGGGATATCGTCAAAGTCTTCAAAATCGCCGTTGAACATCCTGCGCATAAGCTTCAGATCCTCCCCGTCAATTTTGCCGTCCTCATTGACATCGCATATGACCTCATAATCCATGTTGAGATTGTGTATTTCCTCAAGCGGCGGGATGTCGATCTTCTCTCCGGAATATCCTTCCTCCGCTTCAAGCTTTTCTCTCATCTCTCTTTCGTACATCAGGCTTACGCTGTCAACAGCGTATTCGGCAAATTCGTCATAGTCCTTATCCGATATTTCAAGCCAGACGTATCCATCGGAAGAATCAGACCTGATCATCTTGCTGTTGTTGAAGCAGACGGATCTTCCGTCCTCCGGCTCGCCGTAGGCCACGACAAGATACATCGTTTTCCTGCCGTCAAGCGTCATGAACACTTCGCTTCCTATTTCAAGCTCAACGTCTCCTGCAAGCTTGCTTGTATAGCCGCCGTAATATCTGCCGCCGCCCTTCGACGATGCTTTGTCCGATGTGACCGTGATCACGATATTATCGGTTATAGCTTTTGCAAATACCGTATATACGCCGTCGGAAACGGTGTAGTCCCTGCCCTTTTTAAGCGTCCTGCCGCCGGAAACCGTATCGTCGTCTTTGACGGTGGCTCCAACCTTTATGACGGCGCTCCCCTTTGACAGAGTGAAGACGTAATCCGTCCCCGCCAGGAAGGAGTCTCTCTTGGTATAGCCCTTTCCTTCCGGTCTCGCGTTTTTAAGACCTACATACTCGGCGGTGTATCTCGAAGTGGCTCTTATCTCCGTGTCGGCGGTCATATATGCCCCGCGGATCGTATAGAAATATGCGCCCTTTGTCTCGTCATAGGCGGCTGTATATTCCTTGCCCTCTTTGAACGTCTTCCCGCCCGCCGTTATAGTTATCTTTGCGGCCGGGTAAACGGAAAACGTGAAATTCACGCCTCTTTTCGCGGTGACGCCGTAATAGAAGCTGCATTCGCGCACGTGTCCGTCAAAAGCGACGCTGCCGGCCTTCTGCCCTGCCGCGTACACCTCGACCTCGTCCGCACCGAGAGCCGTTACGGCTATGTTGCTTTGGATAAGATCGCCGTATATCGTGGCCTTTGTCTTTTTCGCGGATATTGAGTAGGTGCGCTTTATCGTTCTATCCTTGCCGAACTGTCTTAGATATATTTTCTGCGTTGTGTTCGGGTCGGCCTCCACTGCGAAGAGATAGCGGTATGTCGGCACGTCGCTTATCCGTCCGGTATAATAGTTCTTCCCGTCATTCACATAGGTTTCCCTGTTGGTGATGCTTTTGATCTTTTCCCTGCCCGCCACGGTATACGCATATTGGGCAAGCCGCGAAAAGCTGGTTTTTATGATAACGTCGCCCGTTATGGGGCCGCCGTTGTTCACTATGTACCGCCCGCCGTACTGCGTCACGGATACGGGCTTTCCGCCCATCGTCGAACCGGAAAAGTCATATGCGTAGCAGTCGGTGTTCGGGTCGGGTTCAGTACCGTCAACATTTGCTTTCCCTTTGGCGCTGTAAACCGGTCTGTTAAGAAGCTCAAAGCTCAGTCCGCCGCTTTTATACGCGAACTCTCCTGTATGCGTCAGCGATGAATAGTTGAGCAGCACCGCGCTTGCATAATCAAAGGCGCTGTATTTCAGCTTTTCTGCTGTATTGTAGCCGTCCTCAAGCTTCACAAGACAGTTGATCATGAACGCGCTGCGCGCCTCGGCAATGATATCGCCCTCCACCGACGGCACAGTATACTCGATATATGTTCCCAGCTCGTCCGAAGCAGTCGTTTGCTGAAGCTTTACTCCGTCAGGCTCAAGCATAAGACCGCCCATTGAAACATATATCTGAAGCTGCGTCTCATTCATCTCATGAGTTCTGACCCTGAAGGTATAGCTCTCACCCGGCTTTACGGTTTCCGACGGCAATTCGATAAGCGCTTCCTCATTGTTGCCCGAACCGCGCTTTTCGGCATTGTAGCCCAGCGACACGTCAACGTTGCCCTTGATGCCGCTTATTTTGTATACGCTGCTCTCCGCCGTCGAGATCATCCCGTACTCCGGCTGCGGCCAAAGCGGATGGTACGCGCCGTTCACCGAATATATCGGGTGCGGCGCGGTCGGCGCGGGTTTTTTATAATAGAAATAATACGCCTGCTTGCCGCTGTTGTCCGCATCCTCGACAACTGAGCCTATCATGTGTTCGTCCTCGGAATACGGCACAAGTCCGGCGGCGGCTTCCCACATATTCACGTAGTTCTTCGTCTTTGTAATATCATGCTTGTTCGCATATATCAGGATATTGCCCGTAATATACTCCTTCGGCACGGTGATCTCCCAGCAGCAGGTATAGGTTTTCCCGTCAAGCTCCTTGGGCGTGTCGATTTTTTTAAGCGTATAGCCGCAGAAGTCAATACCGTTGATTTTTATTATGGGCAGGGCATACGCAGTGACAGACATGAAATCCTCCGGCAGAGGTTCCATATACTGCGCCTGTGCAGCATAAAACACATAGTCCTTATCCGCATCGGCGGTATCGGATGTTAGAAACACGCTCTTTATATCGGCGGCGCTCTCAACATCGCCAATGACGGCGGCGCTGAATTTTGCCGCGGTCTTCCCCGTCAGCTTTATATGCACATCGCCGGTTGCAGCAGCCTGCACGGTTTTTGCCTCGTCGGCATAAAGGGTAAACACGCTGTTATCGGCGTTCGCCCCGACAAAGAGCGCAGTAAAGCCTCCGGCTTCGGCATTCTGCATGGTCACAGCCCACGAAAAATCCGTGTACAGCCTTTTGTCCGCATTGCCGGCGCTGTCCGCAAAGCCGAAGGAAAGCGCTTCACCCGCTTCGAAATGATTATCGGCTCTGCCCGTCAGTGTAAACACAAAGCCGCTTCCGGTCGCGTCCTCAAAAAACGCGGTGAACTGCTTTTCCGCCTCCTCCGGCTTATTGGACGGGGTTGCCGTCGGCTCAGGCGTTGTCGCCGGCTCGGGCGTTACCGTCGGCTCGGGCGTTGCCACCGGCTCGGGCGTTGTCACCGGCTCGGGCGTTGCCGTCGGCTCAGGCGTTGTCACCGGCTCGGGCGTTGCCGTCGGCTCAGGCGTTGTCACCGGCTCAGGCGTTGTCACCGGCTCAGGCGTTGTCACCGGCTGCACGGGTTCGACAGGCGGTACAGGCGTATCAGGCGGCACAATATCGCCTCCGTTTACCGGAAGCGCGTCTCCGCTTCCGCCGATCTCTTCATAAACCTGATTCTCCGTAGTTTCGGCAAGGGCAGTTTCTCCGGCAAATGACAGACACATCACCGCCGCAAGTATAAGAGCTGTTATTCTGCGCATATTCATCTCTCCGCAATATATTTTCGGCTTGTCAAGGATCGTTATTCCCCGGCAAAATTGGCTTTATCTATGCCGCAGGCAAACGCATCATGCGGCATTTGATTTTTGCAGCGCATCATCCGACGCTGTCTCAGCTATATTTTTCATAAAACATTACAATTTAATGATAACATTTTTTCATATATGTTTCAAGTAAAATTTGCGTCAATGTCCTTTGGGCTGCTTACGCTCTTTTCAGCATCAAAAAAATGGGCTTTCCCGTCGGGGAAAGCCCATTGTATAGCATCTATCTTAATTTGCTCAACGCGCCGATTTTGCAAAAGTATGCTCCATCCACGCATTCACATTGTTCTCGTTCAAGCCGAGTCCATTTGCGATAAACGCAACGGATTCATTGAAGTTGAGCTTGCGAAGACGCTCAAAATTGGTCTCACGGTACTTGGCGGAATCGTCGCTGATATTGCGGCCTTCAATATATCCGCAGTCGTAGCACATATACATATCAATTTTTCTGTGACCGTCCATAACCATATCACTACCGCAGCGAGGGCACTTCATAAAACCATCCTCCAAACTCACTAACGCGCACACTTAGTTAGTTATTTAACTTACGGATACAGTATATTATGCTGACAGAAATTTGTCAATATTATTTTTGCCAATCAAGTCCATTTTTTGTAAAAAAGATGCATAAACTTGTCAGGAGATAGTTATATATTTAACATAAGTATGTTCCCCTGACCGCACAGGCCGTGCCGTATAATAACGGCAAAAGCGGCGTCAGGACGCAGATTCCGCGCCGGATGCCGCAGAAGCATTGTAAAGTGTTGCCTTTACAGGCAAATTGGATTATTATGTTTATAAACCGGTCGGATAATAAGGAGTAAAAGACAGATGAGATATACCGAAGTTTCTCTTGACACGCCCGCAGAGGCAATGGATGTGCGCTGCGATGAGCTTACGGCGCTCGGCGTTGAGGGTTTTGTGATCGAAAATGAGGCGGATTTTCATGATTTTCTCGAAAACAGCCGCCAATACTGGGACTATGTTGACGAAAGCGTAGAAAAGGCTTATCGGGGCGTAAGCAGAATAAAATTCTATCTTACAGACGACGGCGCCGGTAAGGCGGTTCTTGCAAGGGTCACGGCGGCTTTTCCGGAGTGCGCCGTATCTCAGACCGAGGACAGGGATTGGGAAAACGATTGGAAAAACTGCTATGAACCGATTGAAACCGGAAAGCGGCTCGTCGTGGTGCCGGAATGGCTGGACGTTCCGGACGACGGGCGTACCCCCCTGCGGCTTGACCCCGGTATTGCATTCGGTACAGGCAGTCATCCCACCACAAAGCTTTCCCTTGCCGCGCTGGAGGATTACGCAGGCAGCGGTGTAAACGTGCTTGATCTCGGCTGCGGCAGCGGGATACTCGGTATCGGTGCGCTTTTGTTGGGCTGCGACGCTTGCGTGGGGTGCGATATAGACCCAAAAGCAAAGGACGCGGCCATGATGAACGCACGGCTCAACGGCATCGGCGAGGAGAAGATAAGAATCTATTCCGGCGACATTCTGAAAGACGCTTCCCTGCGCAGAACGCTTGGGAGGGGATACCGCCTCGTCCTGGCAAACATCGTGGCGGACGTCATCATTTCTTTATCCGCGTTTGCGCGGCAGTTTATGGCCGAGGACGGTACTTTCATTTGCTCAGGAATTATAGACGGCCGCTGGAAAGAGGTAAGCTCCGTCATTTTAAACAACGGCTTTACCATTGTCAGCCACACGCAGGAGGACGAATGGCACTGCTTTGTGTGCAAATAAGACTTTGAAAGGACTTGCTATATGCAGCATTATATACTTACAAAGGACGGCAGTCTGCAAGCCGCCGGCGATTGCGGCGGCAAAACACCGTTTTTTACTATCATGAACACTGAGTAGCTGCACGGGCATAAGGAAGAAATAACGTGCTATAAGGAGCTTCTCCACAGTCTCGGCTCGATCCGCTATTGCAAGGCAGAGATTTTCAAAAGCTGCATTATAGGCACTTTGCGCCTGCCGCAGAAAAGCAATCAGCGAATTCCGCTGCTTTCTCTGTGCTTTTATCTGACAGGTCAATCGCTTCTCTTTATTGAAGATACGGGCGATTTGAAAGCATGGCTGGAAAAGCGCATAAAGCTGTTTCAGAAGCTGCAAACTCCCGCTCAGTTTCTTTTGCGCTTCATGGAGCAAATGATTGAAGGCGATGTTCTCTATCTTTCTCATATTGAATCGGAGACGGAGAAGCTTGAAGAAAAAGCCCTCGATGTTGACCCGGGCGAGTTCTTCTCGCTGCTGACAAAGCGAAGGCAAAAGCTGTCCGAGCTGGACGCATATTACAGGCAGATGACAGGCATCGGAGAGCTTTTTCAGTCCCGTTCGTGTTCATCCTTCTCCCTTGATGCGCAGGATTGGGAGAAATTCGCCCGTTACACGGAAAGGCTTCAGGATCATGTGCAGCTGCTGCGAGAAAATATGCTCCAGATCCGCGAGCTTTACCAATCAATGCAGGATGCACGGCAGAATAAGATCATGGGTATTCTTACTATCGTCACCACCTTTTTCCTGCCGCTCACCCTTATAACCGGATGGTACGGAATGAACTTCACTTATATGCCGGAGCTAAGATGGCGCTACGGTTATCCTATCGTGATCATTGCCGCGTTATGCATCGCCGCCGCAGAGTATTTTTATTTCAAAAAGAAGAAATTCTTCTGATTTTCACACGAAAGCGACAGGTCATCGCGCAGCAGTTTTCTCATCCCTCACTCTTAATACACCGATTTCGTTAGAGTTCTTAAATTATGAAACAAAAATCCCCCGATTGACAGGAATGCATTCCTGTCAATCGGGGTAAATTTTTTATGCATACACCAGCAGCATACCGACAAGCGTTCCGCCGAGTGCCATTGCACCGGGGGCTTTACTTTTCCACGCCAGAAACGACTCGGGAAACAGCTCTCCGAAAACAACGTACAGCATTGCGCCGCCAGCAAAGCTCATTGAAAACGACAGCCATACGGGGCTTATAAGGCCGATCGAGTAGCCGATCACCGCGCCGATTATCGTCGGCGCGCCGCTGAGCGCGGTTATACCGACGGCTTTCCATTTGCCCATGCCGCCGGAGATAAGCGGCACGGACACCGCCATGCCCTCCGGTATATTGTGCAGACCTATCACGACCGCGATAATAAAGCCTGCGCCGCCCGTTATCGAGCCTGCATCCGCCGCATAGGACGCGCCGATCACCATGCCCTCCGGCATATTGTGCAGCGCTATCGCCGCCGCCATTACAAGCCCCGCCACGAACAGTCCCTTGTCCGATGCCGCCGTTTCGTTTTTGTGCTTATAATAGTGGTCGGCATGAATAAGCTCATCCAGATCATCCGCAGTCTGCGGGTGGTTTTTGTCTATATGTACTATTTCGGGATTCGTGCTTTTGTCGATCCACATATTGAGCAGCCAGACCACAACAAACCCGACTACCGTACCCGCGATAACGAACCATACGGGCATCGGCTCTGACGCGCCCTCCGGCATAAACGCATCCGGAATAAGGTCAAAGCAGACGATGGCCATCATCACGCCGCCCGCAAAGGCAAGCAGCAGACTTATGACCTTTGAAGAATCACGGCGAAGCACCGCGCCTATAAGCCCGCCGAAGCCCGTGCCTAATACGCCGGCAATGGCGGTTATTACGGTTATCCATGCTAAAGTGCTTATATTTCCCACTCCTCTTTTTTATTATTCTTTTCCCGATTCAAATTATAATTTGAGCCGTTGTCCATGTCAAGAAACAGTTTATATTGAACAATATATTAGTGACGCGGACTCGATATAGCCTGCAAAGAGCGTTTCTTTGCAGGCACGATCACCGCAAAGTGTCTCAGGTATTCAGTCGGGAAGACGAAGCTCACACCGGCGCAGTTTGAGGAGCTTACCCGCGGCATGGACAGCGGTGACGATATACCGCTTATCAAGGAAGAGAATGAGGAGGATGAAGGAATGAAGCTTGAGTAAACAGGACGCGCGGAGTGCGGAAACGGTATTGTCGGTCTGACATATTTTGGTGCCTTCACCGGAACGCCTATACTCGACGTCAAGCCCTATCAGCCAAGTCTTGACAGAGTGAAAGCCCCGGCAGTTCCCGCATGGTGCGCACACCGGTCAAAAAGTTACGAAACAGGCGGTGATTTTGATTGGGAAAAGGAATTTAATTTCTGAAATCTTATTTTTTCCCCTCCGCGTTCATAGACTTGAAGCGGAGGGCATGACCTATGGTTGATAAAAAGCTTGCGGGCAACACACTTATTCTCACGGCGGCGTCGCTTTTCATGAGCGCTGTCTCCATGGCGTTCCGCGCATGGCTTGCGGGAAAAATCGGCACGGGGGGCATAGGGCTTTATCAGCTTGTGATGTCAGTGACCGCGCTTGTGATGACGTTTGCGATATCGGGCGTCCGCTTTGCTTCCACCCGGCTTGTCGCCGAGGAGCTTGCCGCGGGCGGCGAAACCGTCAGCGCCGCGATGCTCCGCTGTTTTTCGTATGCTCTGTTTTTCGGCGCGGCGGCTGCCGTTATTTTATTTCTGAGTGCCGAACCGATAGGCTTTCTCTGGCTCGGCGACGCACGGACTGTACTTCCGCTGCGCCTCTCCTCCGTTTCCATGCCGTGCGCCGCGCTGTGTTCGGCAATGTCGGGATATTTTACGGCGGTCGGACGCGTGTGGAAGCCCGCCCTAATAAATATGGCAGAGCTTTTGTGCGGCGCGGCGATATCGGTTCTGCTTGTCTCCGCTTGCCGGGCGGATAATATTGAGCAAAGCTGTTGCGCCGTTACGCTTGGGCGTGTAACGGCGGATGTTTTTTCTTTTATCCTTATGAGTGCGGCGTATTATTTTGACAGACGCGCTCATACGTCCGACGGGGCGAGAGGCGGCAGATTTGCACCGCGTATGTTGAAAATCGCCCTGCCGATCGCCTTTTCCGCCTATACGAGAAGCGCGCTTTCGACGCTCCAGCATATTCTTGTTCCGCGTGGACTCAGACAGTCGGGGCTTACGGCGGATAAGGCGCTGTCGGACTATGGGGTGATACAGGGCATGGCTCTGCCGGTCATCTTTTTTCCTGCCTGCGTTATGTCAGCCGCGTCAGAGCTTGTCGTTCCGGAGCTTACGCAGGCGCAGGTCAGCGGCGATAAAGAAAAGATCGAAAGCAGCGTGGACCGCTTTTTTTATCTCACGCTCGCCTTTTCCTGCGCCGTTGCGCTTGCCCTTTTTCTTCTGTCCGACATTTTGGGAAAGGGGATATTTAAAAACGAAGAAGCCGGAGCTTTTATCCGGCTTCTCGCACCGCTTGTACCCGTGATGTATACCGACATGATGATAGACGGCTGTCTCAAAGGGCTGGGGCAGCATATGTGGAATATGAAAGTGAACATTCTCGATTCCGCGCTGAGCGCTCTGCTTGTGTGGCGGCTTCTCCCGCTTTATGCGCTGAAAGCATATATCGGCATAATCTATTTTACGGAAATACTGAATTTTGTGCTGAGCTATGCGCGGCTGAACACGGTCACGGGCTGCTTTTCGCCCCGCTGCGTTTTTGCTTTTTCTCATCGCCCCTGTGGAGAAGCGGAGAAATGCGCTTGTAGAGCAGGTAGGTTATCAGCGAAACAACGGCGCCCTTGAGGAGGTTGAACGGGACTACCGCAAACAGCACCAGCGTTGCAAGACTGTTGACAGCTCCGTTTATCTCATTTCCCATGGACACTATCGCATCCAGCGGCATCCCGTACATCTCGGCAAATTTTGGGATAAGGTAGACGGCGTTGAAAAGGCTCCCGAAAACTGTCAGAACAAGCGTACCCGCCGCCATACCGGCGATCGCGCTTTTTTTGCCGGGTCTGGCATGGTATATTATGCTTGCCGGGAGGATGAACGCGCAGCTCGTTATAAAATTGGCCAATTCACCCACGAACGCGGTGGTAGTGCCTTTCAGAAGGAGCTTGACAATGATTTTTATAAGCTCGGCCGCCACGCCCGCTACGGGACCAAGGTAGAACGTGCATATAAGCACCGGCAGCTCGCTGAAATCCAGCTTATAAAACGACGGCGCGAAGAAAAGCGGTATTTCAAACGTCATCAGCACGCCCGCCATAGCGGCGAAAACGGCCGTGTAGGTGACATAGTGCGTACTGCCAAGCTTTTTCCTGTCGCGGCAGATGTGTTTTTCCGCCGCCGCCGCAAGCAGGAGCATCGCAGCGATGACCGCCGCGCATACCGCGAAGAATTTGAGATTTTCCATGTTTTACACCTCTTAAAACAAAAATTTCCCGAAGATGCGGCATCTTCAGGAAATAATAAACCATGCGGCATCTTCTTCCATCCAGACTTTACTGTCGGTACCGGAATCACACCGGTTCCTGCCGCACACGCGGCTCGCGGACTTTACCGCCGATCGGGAATTTCACCCTGCCCTGAAGACAACAATGTTATAGCACGTATCGCGCCGTTTGACAATAGGGAAATTAAATATTATACTTGCCTCAAAAACCGCGGAGGATAAAGATGATTATAAAGCTTATTGAGAATACCGATTACAAATATGATGAAACATACAGGTTTTGCGGCTATGAGCACGCGCATGAGATAAAGCCGGTCAAGGAGTGCGGCGCAGCGGATATCGGCGAATTTTATCTCAGATGTCGTGCGGCATGGAGCGTTGAGACTTGTTCCGCGCCGCTTCGCCCAAAGTGGTCGGAGAATAATCCGAGCGTCGGACAGTGCAGGATAACGGCCGCGCTTGTGCATGAATTTTTTGGCGGAGAAGCCGCCGTACTTCCGCTTGAGGGCGGCGGGGTACACAGCTTCAACCGGATAAACGGCGTGGTGATAGACCTCACAAGCGAACAGTTCGGCAAAAACGCCCTGCCGGATTTTGACAGCGCTGTCCCTCTTGACCCCGCCGGACTTCTTTCGGACGCTGACAAAACAGAGAGATGCGCCCTGCTGAGAAAAAGACTCGGACTGTGAATGTCCAAGAATCTCGCTCAGGTTCTTTGATAAACTGACAATGGCTGTCAAAAAAAGCCTCGCAGAGTTTTTTGCCCGCAGGCAAAAAATAGTTTTGATCGTTTTCTCCGGCGGCATGTACGTCGGGGAAAACACTTCTCACGGAGCGAGTGTCGAATTGTTCGCCTTCGGCGAACAACCGAGGCACAGAGCGCAGTGCAGCCCCTTTTGTCAAAGAAGCTTGCTTCTTTGACAAGCTAAATGGCTGTCCCGAAAAACGGGACAGCCATTGTATATTCTATGATCAGTAAAGATCCTCAACGACCTTGGAGGGGGGAGCTTCAACGATTTCAGGGTGCTGGAAGGTGTAGCGCAGAGCCTGAAGAAACTGCGAAAAATAATGTCCGTCGGCAATGCGTTCGTCAATGACCATTTTGGTGTCAATATACTTGTTGTCGAGCATCTGACCGTGACGGTTAAGCTCATACTTATGATATTTCGCGCCGAAAGCAATGAACACGGGCAGAGTACCGAAATTGTAGATGTGATGATAGACGGGACCGATACGGAGTGAACCGAGGTCGGTGATTATCATCGAGCCGTGGAACGGACTGAGCTCAAGCAGGTTTTCGGGAAGCCAGCCGAAATAGTCCATAATGCGGAGAATCGTTATGGCAAGACGGAGCAGCGGGCGGGGGGCCTTGCAGAGCGTATCGGCAAAATCCTCGGTGTTGTTGTTATCGTCGCTTGTCTTGATCTCCTCGATCTTCTCGTTGAGCTTGCGGTACACGTCAAAAATCGTATCTGTGGGGACGAAATGAACCTTGATCGTCGTTTCCGTGGCGTTGATCGAGATGCTGCGCTTGACGACCATGACGACCTCAATGCCGTCTCTTGCATATATCCTGCGCCCGACGACAAAGCGGTTGACGCCCGGCAGCATGGAGATCGCCCTGACATAGGCGGCGATAATGAAATGCAGGATACCGATGCCTTTGTATCCGTCCACGCGCAGCTTCCTGAGCCGACGGTCAAGCGTGGATACTTCAAAGCTTTCCTCATAGTTCAGCCATGCATCGTTCCTTGTCGGCATTATGTAGGGGACAAATTTCGCAAAGCCTGGGAGGGAGCGGATAAGCCGACCCTCTTTGCGGTCTCCATAGCGCCTTTTATACTTGCTCATATCTGTATCACCGTTCCTTTCGATTTGTATCATTGCCGGGGCGATGTGCCGGATGAAAAGCGGGAAGTTTTATTAATAAATTATCAAACAAAAGTATTATACAGTCTGCGGAGCAATTTTACAAGTTTTTATTTCGTGTTTCGAACTTTATTTGAATCTCAGCCCCAGATAAGGCGGACAATCCATGCCGATGTGAGAAAGCACACAATATCGGCGGTCAGTGCCGCGTATACCGCCCAGCGGCTGCTGCGGACACCGGCGGCGGAAAAATAGACGGATATGACATAAAAGGTCGTTTCGCTTGAGCCGAGCATTACGGCGGCGGTTCTGCCGATGAGCGAATCCGCGCCGAAGCTGTTTATAAGTTCGGCGGCGCTTCCCATTGCCGCCGAACCGGAAAGCGGCCTTATAAGCAGCATGAGCGCGCTTTCCGGCGGTACTCCCAATGCGCCGAGCAGGGGAGAGACGAGCGCGCCGAGCGCATCGGCAGCGCCGGACGCACGCATGAACGCGACGGCGGGGAAAAGACACAGCATTGCAGGCAGAATGGCGGAAAGGGTGTGCAGCCCTTTTCCCGCGCCCTTTATCATCGCCGAGTAGATATCGACGCCTCTGCGCATAGCGAGGATGCACGCCAGAACCAATATGACCGCCGGAACAAAAGCAAAAGCCGCGCTCATTTCCACAGGCGTTTAAGTACGGAGGCGGCGGAGAGACCGGCAAGCAGCGACAGCGCGGATACCGCCCAGACTGCGGGCAGAATGTCAAACGGCGCGCTTGAACCCGCCGCTGCGCGCAGAGCGGCGGCGGTAGTCGGAATGAGCTGTATCGAAGCCGTGTTTATAACCACAAGCATACAAAGCTCATCCGCGATCTCCCTGCCATCTCCGAGCGAGACTATCGCTTTTGCAGCTCTGATTCCGGCGGGGGTCGCGGCATTTCCAAGCCCCATGAGATTTGCGCTGATGTTTTCGGAGATTGCGGCGCAGGCTTCCGGAGACGCGGCGGCATTCGGAAAGAAGCGGCGTATTACCGGACGGAGAAGTCCCGAGAGGGTCTCCGCCGCGCCGCATTGTTCAAAAAGTTCCGTGACGGCGCACCAGAAGCAAAGCCCTCCGGCGGCGGAGATACAAAAGCGCACCGCTTCATCCGCCCCCGTCATCAGCGATGAGACGGCATCCGCGTCCCCGCGCATAATGCACAGCAGCAGAGGCACGGCGTATAAAGCGATAAGAATATATGAAAACATTTTGGACACCCTCTCAGGAACATAAAATACCCGTGGCGTGAGCAAAGTTATCCGGCGGGACAACCGTTCCTGATGAAATATATGAGCGGCAATGCGCGCTCATACCGGAAGAGACGCTGTTTTTTCCGTTGGAAACGGAAAAAATATGTTGGAAAATGTGGGGAAGCGTTGGTAATCTTAAAGCAGAAAAATAAAATAGGAGCAATGGAAATATGGTTGAAGAGCGCATAGCCGAAAACGTACATAAAATGTTCAACAAAGAGCTTATATTTGTTTTTCCGCACATGGAAGATAAGGAAACGCTTATCGAACGGCTTGGGAGCGCTGCCGTTGAGCGCGGGCTTGTATTGCCGAGCTTTACCAAAGCGGTGATAGACCGCGAGAAAGATTATCCCACCGGCTTGAGTACGGAATATATTGACCTTGCCGTACCGCATACGGATGCCTGCCATGTCATACAGCAGGTCATTATAGTTGCAAAGCTTGACGACCCCGTGACCTTTGTTGCAATGGGCAGTGATGACGAAACGGTCGCGGCGAAGTATGTCTTTCTGCTCCTGCTGAAAAATGACGGTGAGCAGGTCCCTTTGCTGCAAAAGCTCATGGATATGTGTTCCGACAAGGATGCGACGGACGCTCTGAAAAAAGCGGATACTCCGGAGGAGATATTCAAAGTTATTTATGAATACTATTGCGCCGGTTGACAAGGGCGGAGACGCTTTTATAAGGCGTTGAAACCCTTGTTGACCAACACTTTGGTGTTCTGAAAATAAATACGTAAAGAAAGGAGAGACAGAATGAAAAGAATAGTAGTGGCATGCAACGCCGGCGTTGCCACTTCCGCAACGATAGCGTGCAAGATCAAAAAACTGCTTGAAGAGCGCGGTCTGGAGGCAAATGTAGAGGCAACGGAGATCACCGGACTCGAACAGGCGCTGAGAGGCGCGTGTATGTACGTGTGCGTCATAAAGCCCAATAAGGATTACGGTGTGCCTATGTGCAACGGCGTTGCGTTCCTGACGGGCGTCGGCATGGAGAAAGAACTGCAAAAAATAATAGATGTTTTGCAGCAGTAAGATACCTGCCGGTGCAGATGTGAAATTAAAAAACAATAGAAAAACGAGAGGTAAGACAAGATGGAAATATTGTCAAAAGTATTCGGCTTTATAGTAAATGATCTTGGCTCAACGATTGTTCTGCCGCTTATTATGATGATAGTCGGCAAGGCATTCGGAATGAAATGGAAAGAAGCGTTCTCCTCCGGTCTGTTGCTTGCGGTTGCGTTCAAGGCGGTCGGTCTTGTGACCGGATATATGTCCGACATGATCTGCCCTGTGGGTAAGTCAATGGCGGAGACGGTCGGCAGATCTTTCCCGATAGTTGACGGCGGCTGGGCGCCTCTGTCCTCCATAACATGGACATGGAAGTACGCGTTTCTGATGTTCCCGATCCAGATAGGCGTAAACCTCCTTATGCTTGCACTCAAGAAAACAAAGACTCTCAATATAGATATGTGGAATGTCTGGGGCAAAGCCTTTATCGGCTATCTGACCGTTGCCGCTACCGGCAAGCTCTACCTCGGCATACTCATGGCGATCGTTATGATCGTTATGGAACTTATCCTCGGCGATGCAATGCAGCCGCGCGTACAGCGCATCACCGGCATAGAGAATGTCAGCTGCCCCCACCGCCATATGCTTCTCTGCTCCCTGATATACCCCGTTGATATGCTCCTGCGCAAGATCCCCTTCCTCAACAAAGACCTCAACCTCAACACCCTGCGCAAAAAGTTCGGTCTGCTCTTTGAGCGCCATATCCTCGGCTTTATCCTCGGCACAATGTTCGGGCTGATCGCCGGAAAGAAAGTCATAGAGTCCGTTCAGCTCGGTATCATTGCCGCTACTGCGCTCTATCTGCTGCCGATAGTCGTCCGTATATTCATGATGGCGCTCAATCCCATTGCCGACACCGCCACCTCACGCATGAAGAAAGTCCTCAAATCCGATCAGGAAGTTTACATCGGCCTGGACAACCCCATGCTGCTCGGCGAAGACGCTATCTGGATAGTCGTTATGATGTGTATGCCCGTCACCCTGCTGCTTGCATTCCTCCTGCCTTGGAACCAGATTCTGCCCTTTGCAGCGCTTGACAACCTCACTCTCGGTCTGTGCGTATACATGGTCACCAACGGAAACATTCTCAGAATGTTCATCCTCTACATCGCTTTCACTCCCGCGTATCTGTGGGTCGCAACCACCCTTGCTCCCACCATCTCCGCACTCGGCATAGAAAACGGCATCATCTCCGAGGGAACTCTGATCGCCAGCGCCGGTATGGACTGCCCGATATTCGTTTACGCTTTCTCGCAGCTCTTCACTTTCCTGCAGGGCAACTTTGTCCCGCTCATCATCGCCGTTATCTACATCATCGGCTTTATCTACACTGTCAAGGGCTTCAAGAAAGAGGGTCTTGCGGACAAAGCAGCCTTTGCCGCAAAGTAATTTACAGCATATAACCCGCAACCAATATGCCGGAGTCATCCGGCATATTGGTATATAACGGGTTTACAGACTTCGGAGGATGTGTATATAATAATGCCGGCATAAACGGCGGAAGCTTTGTTAGGAGCGTTATGAGGTGGAAAGAATAGACCGAAAGAATGATTTGATATTATTGAATCTTTTGGAGGCCGATGACTGGCTTACCTCCACACAGCTTGCTCAAAAAATGCAGGTAAGCGACAGAACGGTCCGCAGCAGGCTTGCGGAGCTTAGCGGTCTGCTGAATGGGGAGGACATAGAGCTGATAGCGGAAAGAGGCAAAGGGTATCGCATAGCGGCGGCGGACAAACCGGCGCTCAGGCGGGTACTCTCTCGCGGCGGCGTGTGTGCCGATGCCGGATTCCGCCGCGACCTTATGCTTGAACTGCTCGATCTGTCGGCGCCGGAGGATATTGACGAGCTGTGCGACAGGCTTTTTATGAGCCGTACCGCACTTGAAAACGAGCTTAAAAACGTTAAAAAAGAACTTAGCGAAAGCAAAAGCAATCTTGTCCTTGTGAGGAGAAAAAACACTCTGCTCATTGACGGAAACGAGCGCAGCAAGCGCGTTATGATAAGCTATCACATGGACAACCGCTTCCACAACCCTATGTCGTACGACCTTATGGGCTACTCGGCATACTTCCCGTATGATGAGCTGCACGGTACGATAGAGGCGATAAACGACGTTTTGCGCCGCCATAATATAGCCGTTTCCGACACGGGGCGGCTCACCATAGCCGTACACAGCCTTATTGCGATCAAAAGGATAGAAAAAGGGCTTGCCCTCGACAGCAAATGCCTCTCCGAAAGCGAAAGGGAGGACTGCTCCGCCGAATATTCCGCCGCGCAGGAAATTTTTATGCGCATGAACGAGCGTTTCGGCGTTGAGGCGAATCGGTATGAATATGAAGCGCTGGCTTACTGTATTTATTTCCGGCGCTTTTTCAGCATCGGCGACAATTCGCATAAGAGCGCGGAGGAGAATATTGACGCGAAGTATCTCAACGCCGTAGCGGAGATACTTGCGGAGATACGCGGCATATACTGCATGGATCTTACCAATGACAGGGAACTGCTCATAAACCTTGCCTATCATTTGCAGTCCACCGTCAACAAGCGCGGCAACGGTCAGCATTATGCAAATCCGATATTGGAAGATGTGCGCAGCAAGTACCCGTTTGTTTTCGAACTTGCCATCACGTTCCGCGATTATTTTTTGCAGAAGCTCGGAATCGCGCTTGACGAGAGCGAAACGGCTTATATTGCCGTACATCTCGGCGCGGCGGTCGAGCGGCTGAAGATGCAGAACGGAACGCATAAGCTGAAAGCCGTGCTGGTGTGCCATGCAAGTCTGTCAACTTCCAAATTCCTTATGGCGAAGATACTCTCGCTCTTCGGCAACCGGCTTTTCCTCTGCGGACCGTATTCGGTCTTTGACAGCGCTTCGATCATGGAAGAGCAGCCGGATATTATAATTTCCACAACGAAAACCGCCATGATAAACTGCGGCAATACGCCGATAGCCTATATAAACCTCATTCCGGACGCAAGGGACGCAAAGCAGCTTGGCAGGGTCATAGACGTGGCGGAGTATAATGTCGTCTCCAGTCACTGCTTTACGGACTTCTTTGACGAAAAGTTTTTCTATCCGGAACTTGACGTGAAAAGCCCTGCCGATGCGATCAACATCATGGCGGACGACCTTGCGCGGGCGGGCATTGCGCAGGAAAACTTTAAGGAATCGACCATTCAGCGCGAAAGCTTTTCAACGACCGTGCTGAAAAACGGCATTGCTCTGCCGCACCCGAAAAGCTTTTACTCAAACAGAACGACCATATCCGTCGCCACGCTTGCGCGCCCTGTCGAGTGGAGCGGCAGCAAGGCGCAGATAGTGTTTATGATGGCGGTCAAGGCGGGGGAACAGCAGTTTCTGCGGGACTTCTATGAGATGATAGTGAATCTCTCCGACAGCGAGGAAAGCGTGAACAGAGTCCTGAAAATCAGGAATTTTGACGAGCTTATCGCTTATCTGAATACGCTGAACTAATATACCCCCCGAATATAGCGGTCATTTACGCAAAGCCGGAAAATTACAGCGCCGGCTTAGGTGAAAAATAAAAAATGTTTTACAGCAGACAGGAGTAAAAAATGGAAAAAGAAATCAAAAGAGATATTATTGACGAAATAATCAGAATCGGCATCCAGATGGATCAAAAAGGCATGGTAAACGCATTTGAGGGCAACCTTTCCATCAAGGACAGAGAAACCGGACTGCTCTATATAACGCCCTCCGGCAAAAGAAAGATAGAGCTGACGCCGGATATGATCGCGGTTCTCGATGAGGACGGAAAGCAGATCGCCGGACGTTTCAAGCCCTCTTCCGAGCTGCCCATGCATACTCATTCCTATCTTATGCGGCCCGATGTAAACGCCGTTATCCACTGCCATTCTCCGTATCTCACCGCATACGCCATCTGCAACAAGCCCGTTGTGTGCCGCGCCTATGCTGAGTTTATGATGCTGGCGGGCGATATGATACCCGTTGTTCCCTACGGCAAGCCCGGCACGGATGAGATATACGCAAAGATGGGGCCGTTCCTCAAGAACCATAACATCGTCCTGCTTGGCAACCACGGGCCTCTCTCCGTCGGACCGGATCTGGCTACTGCGTTCAACCGCATGGATTCGTCCGAGCGTATCGCGCGCATAATAAACATCGCCAAGAGCGTAGGAGAGCTTTCGGATCTGCCCGATTACGAGATAGCGCGCCTGTTTGAGTAATATGGTAAACAGAGTATTCCGCGGCGTGGGCGCATCTTCTGGCGTTGCCGCGGCGGAGGCGTTCATTTATGATAAAGAGCTGCCGGTCATTCCGGAATCCTGCGAGGCGGTCGAAGAAGAGCTTGAGCGATTCAAGGCGGCGGTGGCTTCCGCAAGAAGCTTCTATTCCGGCATGATCGACAAGACAAAAACGCGGACGGACGGGAAAACGGCGGAAATATTTGAAGCCTATCTTGAATTTCTTGATGACGATGATTCCGTCATTGAGCCGGTCTGTGAGCTTATAGCGTCCGGAAGCGGCGCGGCAAAGGCGGTGCATGAGCATTTTGAAATGCTTGCCGGAATGATGAGCTCTCTGGAAGATGAAACGCTGCGTGAGCGCGCGGCGGATTTCAGGGAGCTTGGCGACAGGCTGGTAAGGGAAATCCTCGGAATAAAGGCAAAAGACATATCCTCCGTTGAGCGGGACGTGATACTATTTGCTCATGACCTTGCACCGGCGGACACCGTGAATATGGACGCGGCGCATATCAAGGGCATAGTTACCGAGATAGGCGGCTGCACGTCGCACACCGCCATCCTTGCAAACGCAATGTCGCTGCCGGCGGTCGTGGGCTGTGCCGGTGTGCTGTCGGCGGTCAAGGACGGGGACGGCGCGGCGATCGACGGGGAAACCGGCGAGGTCGTCCTGCAACCGGATGAAGCCGCAATGAGTAAGTTTAACGAGAAGAAAGCTTTAAGCGAGCAGGACGGCAAAGCGCTTGAAATGTATAGAAGCAGACCGACGCTTACGGCGGACGGCCATGCGCGCACGGTCAGCGCGAATGCCGCAAGCGCCTCCGCTTGTGCCGAGGCGCTTGCGGCCGGCTGTGACGGCGTAGGGCTTCTCCGCAGTGAGTTTCTGTACATGGAGTCAAACGGTCTGCCGGATGAGGCAAGGCAGTGCGCCGCGTACGGAGAAGCGCTGGAAGTTTTGAAAGGGCGGCACGTTACCATACGCACGCTTGACGCGGGCGGTGATAAGGAACTGAAATATCTTGATCTCCCGCCGGAGCAGAATCCGTTTATGGGCTACCGTGCCATAAGGATCTGCCTTGACCGCAGAGAGCTGTTTATGACGCAGCTGCGCGCACTGCTCAAAGCGTCCGTTAAGGGAGAGCTTCATATAATGTTTCCGATGGTTTCCTCTCTTGAAGAATTTCGCGAGGCTAAAGCCGCCGTGCAGGAAGCCCGCAGGCAGCTTGCCGATGAGGGCGAAGCCGTGGCGGATAACGTAAAGGTGGGGCTGATGATAGAGATCCCCGCCGCCGCGGTAATGGCGGATGTGTTTGCGAAAGAGGCGGATTTCTTCTCGATAGGGACAAACGATCTCACGCAGTATACTACGGCCGTTGACCGCGGAAACGAACGCGTACAGAAGCTTTATACGCACTATAATCCCGGCGTTATAAGACTTATCGCGTGGGTCATCCGCTCCGCGCACGAGGGTGGCATTCCCTGCTGTATGTGCGGCGAGGCGGCAGGAGATCTGGCGTTTGTTCCGGCTTTGCTTGGAATGGGGCTGGATGAGTTTTCCGTTTCCGTGCCGAAGATCACACGCGTGCGCAGGCTCATCTCCGAGCTTTCCTATGAAGAGTGTTCGGCGAAAGCGGAACTTTTGCTGAAAGCGGAGACGGCTGCGCAGGTAAAGAATATATTGAACGGAATGCAGCCGGAAAAGTATAGAAAATAGAAGCTTCAGACAGAGCGGACGCATTGCCGGACGCTGTTGAATGCATGGAGGATCAGATGGAAAAAAGACAAGTTACCGTTATAAATAAATCCGGACTTCACGCGCGTCCCGCTTCGACATTCGTCAAGACGGCAAAGCTCTTTAAGAGCGACATAAGCCTGCTTGCCGGTGAAAAGACGGTTAACGCAAAATCGGTCGTTGCGCTGCTTTCTGCGGGCATTGTCTGCGGGAAAAGCATAGAGATATGCGCCGAGGGCGAGGACGAAAAAGAAGCCGTCAGAACCCTTGCGGAGTTCATAGAGAGCGGCTGCGGCGAGACGGAGAACTGATAGCCGGAGCAAATCAAAGCACAACAAAAAAGACGCCAAACAGGCGTCTTTTTTGTTGTGCTTGATTATAATTGAAACCGCGTGCATTAAAGCATCTGCGATTTGGCGAGACTGCGGTTTTTGTACTGGAGATCGCCCGTTACGTCCTTAATGACTTCTATTTCGGGCGGCAGTGCGCCTACATCCTCTCCGTTGAAATATACGAACATTATTGCGCGATCGTCGGAGAACGGATAGATGTCTATCTCAAAGCGGCGGTCGTCCAGCGTGAAACGGTACTTGGTCTTGCGCACGCCGTGCAGCGACATATCACATTCCATAAGGTGGGCAATGTATTGCCGCCGAACCGGAAAGCGGACGTATAAGCAGCATGAGCGCCGCTTCCTCCGGAACCCCTATCGCGCTCAGCAGCGGGGAGACGAGCCTGCCGAGCGCGTCGGCGGCGCCGGAGGCACGGAGAAACGAAACGGCGGGGAAAAGACACAGCATTGCAGGCAGAATGGCGGAAAGGGTGTGCAGCCCTTTTCCCGCGCCCTTTATCATCGCCGAGTAGATATCGACGCCTCTGCGCATAGCGAGGATGCACGCCAGAACCAATATGACCGCCGGAACAAAAGCAAAAGCCGTTTACAAATTTTTCTTCGGTTTTTAAAAACTGTTGCGAGTTTGTTCATTACATTGTCATAATTTGCTGTTATATTATGCTCACAGCAGTAAGGAAGGGCAATCCTCCCGAACATGGAAAGAAGCATGATGCATGAACGAATATGAAAATAACAACATTAATATAAATAAAACCGACACCCCTGCGGACGCCTCCGCACCGGATTTTAACGGCGGCGCGTCACGTACGGACGGCGAATACCATTACAGCGGCGCTTATAATGAAAAAAGCTACTCCGACGCGCATTACGTTCCGGAGTCGGAAAGCACCGTTCCGCCCAGATATTACACCCCGCCAGAGACAAAGGCGAAAGAGCCGCGTCCCGAAAAGCCGAAGAAGAGCGGCGGCAATTGGGCGGCGATCATAGCGGTATGTCTGGTATGCGCACTGCTCGGCGGCCTTGGCGGTGCGGCGCTCGTGAGCAACAGCGTGAACGGGCGTCTGGATATGCTCGAAGCGGCTATGAATGAGATAAACGAAAACAAATCCGTTCTCACAACGGCTCCGAACACCTCCGCCGCTTCCTCCGGCACGTCAGCATCCGGCTACGGCGCTCTTCCTGCCTCAGATATATATGAGCTGGCCTGCACTCAGGTCGTCGGCATCACCTCTGAAATAACATATCAGAATTTCTTCGGCATGAACAGCTCTGCCGCAGTCAGCGGCTCCGGCTTTATCCTCACCGCTGACGGATATATCCTCACAAATTACCACGTTATTGAGGACGCTTACAAGAGCGGTGCGGAGATCAAGGTCATGACCTATGACGGCACAAGCTATCCTGCGTCGATAGTCGGCTTTGAGTCCGATAACGACATAGCCGTTCTTAAGGTCGAGGCCGAGAATCTTACCCCCGTCACCATCGGCGACAGCGACAGTCTCAGTGTCGGCGATACCGTGTACGCGGTCGGCAATCCTCTCGGTGAGCTTGAATTCTCCATGTCCACCGGTCATGTCAGCGCCAAGGACAGGCAGATCGGCGAAAGCTCAGGCGCGGATGCGATAAATATGTTCCAGCTTGACGCGGCGGTCAACTCCGGCAACTCCGGCGGCCCCGTATATAACGATCAGGGTCAGGTAGTCGGCGTTGTAACGGCAAAATACGCGAGCAGCGGCATTGAAGGTCTCGGCTTTGCAATACCTATCAGCGACGCCGCTTCCATTGCGAATGACCTTATTACAAAGGGTTACGTGACAGGCAAGGCGTTTATGTCCCTGTCCATCAGAAACGATTATACTTCTATGTACGCACAGTATTACGGCTGGCCGATGGGCGCAATGGTCGCTGAGGTCAACGCAGGCGGAGCCGCGGAAAAAGCCGGAATACAGGCGGGCGATATTATAACCAAGGTTGACGATACCACGGTCGAAAGCTATAACGATCTCAAATCCGCCGTAAAGCGCTATTCTGCGGGTGATACCGTGCAGATAACTCTGTACCGCGCCGGTGAGGAAATGACCGTATCGCTCACCTTTGACGAGGCGCTGCCTGAAGCCCAGACCCAGCAGGCCGCATCCGGCGGCAGCGGAGACGATTCTTCCGCAAGCCAGATGCCCGAATTTTTCGGCAACAACTTCGGCTTCAGCTACGGCAGCAATTAATTTGATACCTATCTACTCCTAACCTCTCTTTTCTCCCAATTTAACGAAGGACCTCTCGGGTGACCCCCGGGGGGTTCTTTGTTTGCGCCGCGCCTGATGATATCGCATTTTTTACTTGATTTTTTCACGATATATTGTAAAATAGGAACGAAAAATTTTTGATGTTATTTTTCTTTCAGGAGGAAAACAAAAAATGACTTATGAGATGGACATTGCCGGCTTAAAACGCGATCTGCCCTTATGCAGGCTCACTGACGATCTGTACATCGGCGCGTTCGTCATGTTCGGCGATGTTGAGCTGACGGTCCACTGTGCGGCGGAGCTGCTCAAGAGAGCGCCCGAGTACGACTATATCATTGCCCCGGAGGCAAAGGCGATCCCCCTGCTTTACGAAATGGCGCGTCAGAGCGGCGCGGATAAATATTTCGTGGCGCGCAAAAAGGCAAAGGCATATATGACCGGCATCCACGAGGTCACTGTCAAGTCCATCACCACCGAGGGCGAGCAGAAGCTTATACTTGACTCCGCCGATGCGGCGCTTATCAAGGGCAAGCGCATGCTGCTTGTTGACGACGTTATTTCCACCGGCGAATCCATCCGCGCACTTGAGGAGCTTGTCCTGAGCTGCGGCGGCATTGTCGCGGGACGCATGGCGCCCCTTGCCGAGGGCGATGCAGCGAACAGAAGCGATATTATCTGCCTTGCTCCCCTGCCCCTTTTCAACGCGGACGGAAGCGTGAAATAAGACGTTTTGAAAGCCATAGCAATGAAGCCCAGCTTGTCAAAAAAGTCCTGCAAGGACTTTTTTGACCGCGCTTTCGACGGCGGTTTGTCCATACATACCCCCGCAGCCTTGATTGACTTTTAAGGCTGTACTTTTTATAATATATAACGCAAAATGTTTTCTGCGGTATGCTGTCTGCCGGAATGTACCGGGCGGGCGGCATGGCCGCTTTTGCACGGAAGGGCAAAGGCGGCGTTTGAAGCTACGGAAAGGAGAACACAATGAAAGAAGTCAAATCCCCCAAAAAACCGCTGCTGTATTATTACCTGATCATTATTTCGGTCATTCTGCTTTTCAACCTGATTTTTGCGCCGATGCTGGCGAAGGAGCAGATTGAAGATGTCGATTACGGCACATTTATGACCATGATCAACGATAAAAAAATCGGCAAGGTTCAGATAGACGATTCGGAGATCATATTCACCGATAAGGACAACACAAAGATATACACCACCGGCGTTATGGAAGACCCGACCCTGACGCAGAGACTGTATGATTCCGGCGCATCCTTTACAAAGCGGGTGCAGCAGGATTCACCTCTGCTCAACTTCCTTGTCACCGGTATCCTCCCTCTGCTGATCTTCATCGGCATCGGGCAGTATATGAGCAAGAAGCTTATGGAGCAGGCGGGCGGCAAGGATTCGCTGATATTCGGCTCTGTCGGAAAATCCAACGCGAGAGTTTATGTGCAGTCAACAAAAGGCATCAGCTTCAGCGACGTCGCGGGTGAGGATGAAGCGAAGGAGAGCCTGTCCGAGATAGTGGATTATCTCCACAATCCCGCAAAATACGCGGACGCGGGCGCGTCCATGCCTAAGGGCGTGCTGCTTGTAGGCCCTCCGGGAACAGGTAAAACAATGCTTGCAAAGGCCGTCGCGGGCGAGGCAAACGTCCCGTTCTTCTCGATCTCCGGTTCGGAGTTCGTGGAGATGTTTGTGGGCATGGGCGCTTCAAAGGTGCGCGACCTGTTCAAGCAGGCAAAGGAAAAGGCGCCTTGCATCGTGTTCATTGATGAGATCGACGCAATAGGTCAGAAGCGCAACAGCGGCGTAAGCGGCGGCAACGACGAGCGTGAGCAGACCCTTAATCAGCTGCTTACCGAGATGGACGGCTTTGAAGATAACACCGGCGTCATTATTCTTGCCGCGACCAACCGTCCCGAATCCCTTGACCCCGCGCTGACGCGTCCCGGCCGCTTTGACCGCCGCGTTCCCGTGGAACTGCCGGACCTTGCAGGCCGCGAGGCGATTCTGAAGGTACACGCAAAGAAAATCAAGACCGCGGAGGATGTGAATTTCCATACTATCGCCCGTATGGCGGCGGGCGCATCCGGCGCGGAGCTTGCCAATATCATAAACGAGGCGGCGCTGCGCGCCGTCAGGAACGGCAGGACTATCGTCAATGAGGCCGACCTTGAGGAGAGTATCGAGGTCGTTATCGCCGGTTATCAGAAGAAGAGCGCTGTTCTTTCCGATCAGGAAAAGCACATTGTGGCATATCATGAGATCGGCCATGCGCTTGTGGCGGCGCTGCAAAGCCATTCCGCGCCCGTTCAGAAGATCACCATCATCCCGAGAACCTCCGGTGCGCTTGGATACACGATGCAGGTGGACACCGGCGACAAATATCTTATGAGCAAGCAGGAGCTTGAAAACAAGATCGCCACCTTTACCGGCGGCCGTGCGGCGGAAGAGGTAGTTTTCGGAGAAGTCACAACGGGCGCTTCCAACGATATCGAGCAGGCGACAAAGCTTGCCCGCGGCATGATCACCCGCTACGGCATGAGCGACGATTTTGATATGGTAGCGCTTGAGACGGTCAACAACCAGTATCTCGGCGGCGATGCATCCCTTGCCTGCTCCGCGCAGACACAGCGTGAGATAGACCTGAAAACCGTTGAGCTTATCAAAGCGCAGCATGAGAAGGCGATAAAGCTTCTGCGCGATAACCGCGAAAAGCTTGACGAGCTGGCAAAGTACCTCTATGAAAAAGAGACTATCACCGGCGATGAATTTATGGCGATCCTTAACGGCAAGGAGGCGGCGAAATGAGAAACCGTTCAACATTCGGCTGGATAGAGCTGGTCGAGGGCATCCTGCTTGTCCTTCTCGGCGGCTATACGCTTATCCGACCCGGCAGCGCGCTTGCGGGCTTTGTTATGGTATACGGCGTTATGGCCGTTATCATGGGCGTTGCGGATATTCTGCTCTACGTTCGGGTGGAGCGCTATACGGGCTTCTGCCCGGTGATTTCCCTGATCTCCGGTACGCTGAGCGTTATGGCGGGGCTTATGCTGCTTGTATATCCTACCGCGGGCGAGCTTGTCATGACGGTGCTGTTCCCGATATGGTTCATCGCGCACTGCATTTCCCGCCTGATGAGCCTTAACACAATCTGCTTCATTTCCGGTGCGTTCACCTATTATTTTACGCTTGTGATGAACATTATCGGGCTTGTTCTGGGCGTGATGATGCTTGTAAATCCGTGGCTGTCGTTCATTTCCATTGAGTATATCATCGGCTTTTATCTTATTCTTCTCGGTATCGACTGCACCATCATTGCCGCCGCTCAGATCGGCTCCGGAAGAGGGTATTGAGAAAGGAGCGGCGCATTGAAGCGTCTTGTCATGATATAAAAGTGAAAAATCAACAGGCACAGAATATGGAATCCGGCAGCATCCCTAAGCTGCTGGCAAAGCTGGCGATACCGGCCGTCGTAGCTCAGATCGTCAACCTCCTTTACAATATCGTTGACCGTATCTATATAGGGCATATGGCTGATGTCGGGGCGGCCGCACTGACCGGCGTCGGGCTTTTTACGCCGATACTGATGCTTATAATGGCGTTCGCAATGCTTGCGGGCGCGGGCGGCGCGCCGAGAGCGGCCATTTCCATGGGCGAAAAGGACGTTGCAACGGCGGAAAAAATAATGGGGAACTGCTTTTCGCTGCTGATGGTCTTTGCGCTTGTGCTTACCGCGGCGTTTTACGCGCTTGCACCCGCGCTTCTGCGCCTGTTCGGCGCAAGCGACGCAACGTTTCCCTATGCGATAGCTTATGCGAGGATATACATACTCGGCACGGTGTTTGTACTCATTGTAATGGGTATGAACCCGTTCATCACCACGCAGGGCTTTGCAAAGATCAGCATGATGACGACCGTTATAGGCGCTGTCATCAATATCATTCTTGACCCCGTTTTTATTTTCGTTTTCAGGCTCGGCGTGCGCGGCGCGGCGATCGCCACCGTGCTCAGTCAGGCGGTGGGCGCACTGTGGATACTGCGCTTTCTCACCGGCAAGCAGACGCTTCTGCGCCTCAAGAAAGAAAATCTGCGCATGGAAGCGAAGATAATCCTCCCATGCGTGGGACTTGGCGTTTCCACCTTTGTGATGCTTTCAACCGAATCCTTGCTCTCGGTCAGCTTTACATCAAGCCTGTCCCGCTACGGCGGCGATCTTGCTGTGGGCGCAATGACTATCCTGACAAGCGTAAGCCAGCTTGTGACGATGCCCATGCAGGGCATATGTCAGGGCGGCCAGCCGATCATCAGCTATAACTTCGGCGCGGGGAAGAGCGAGCGCGTGAAAAAGGCGTTCTATACGCAGTTTGCCGTTTCGGTTGGGTATGCCGTGCTGTTCTGGGCGGCGGTCATGCTTGCGCCGCAGCTGTTCGCCGGAATGTTTACGCATGACACGGCTCTGCTTGAATATACGGTGCGGGCGCTGCGTATCTATATGGCGGGTATATTCGCGCTCGGCGCGCAGATATCGTGCCAGCAGAGCTTTATGGCGCTTGGACAGGCAAAGGTAAGTCTGCTTCTTGCCTGCCTGCGCAAGATAGTGCTGCTTATCCCGCTCATTCTTATCCTGCCGCATTTTCTCTCCGATCAGGCCTTTGCCGTGTTTCTGGCGGAGCCTGTCAGCGACATCCTTGCGGCGGTCATCACTACGGCCTGCTTCCTGATGAAGTTTGACGCCATTCTGCGAAAAAAAGAACAAAAAGCATGAAAAATGTGCTGCAAAATTTCCGTTTTGCAGCACATTTTTTAGTTCGTATTTTATTTCGCGGAGGAGACTGTGGGAACGGCGCAACCCTCTTCGCTTTCGGCTGCGCCGACGCTCTGGATAACAAGGTCGGTGTGTTCCTCTATCCATTTGCAGCAGCGTTCGGCATCGGTATAGATAACAAATCCCTTCCATTCGGAAGCTCCGTCGCTTCTTTCAAAATAGTAGTCAACATACAGCGTTGAGCGGACGGATTCATATTCCTCGCCCATCACCGGCCATATTCTGAGCATATGCCCGTCGTCGGCGTCGGGGAGAATGCAGTTATTATAGAAGTCGGCCGCCCATTTGTCCGAAAGCTCGACCTGCTGTGACTGCTGCTCGCCGTCGGGCGTCATATAATAGCCGCGTATCGTGCAGTAGCTGAGATCCTCAAAGGTGCAGCCTTCGGGAAGCTTTTTGCGGCTTGCTATTGCCTCAGGGGCGTTTATCACCTCCGCAAGCTCACAGAGAGTGGGGTTGATCTCTTCTGTGCCGTCTACTGTGCGGCGTATACTGTACATTCTGGAGACGGTTTTGCCGTTTTTGAGGCGGTAAGTAAGCCCCAGCGCGTCATAATCGGCAGAGGGCTGCTCGTTAACGGCTTTGCCGGCGATTATGCCGCGGTGCATCTCAAGAAGCTTTTCGATGCTCTCCGGCTCTCTGAATACCGATTCTCCGCCGTATTCCACATATACCGCATCCACCTCTCCGGCGTCGGGAACGTATCTTTCAAAGCGGAACAGATCACTTTCGCAGCAAGCGCCGAGGGCGAGAACGATAACGGCAAGGACGATGAAATCCTTCCAATGCCCGCCGAACACCTTGACGCTTTTATCAATGATCATCTGTGCGGCAAAGTAGCCGATGAACGCGCCGACGGCAAGGGAAATAACGGTAATCACACCGCTGACCGAACCGCCGGAGGCGTTGTTGAAAAGCATCGCGTTTACGATTGGGGCAAAGGCACAGGCAGAGCCGACAGCCGCGCAGTATTTGAAAATGGGCTTGAGCGCGCCGATCGCCACGGTGTCTCCGGCCGATTCCATTCTGCGGTTTCTGAACATCAGCAGCGCGATAACGGAAAGCAGCAGTCCGGCAATGCAGTAGTATCCAAGCAGCTCACAGTTGCTGACCGTTACTTCACCGCCGGAAGTATACGTGCCGCCTGAGTACATACGTCCGGCCTCAACCTCGATCGTGTTAAGTCCGAGAAAGGGTGAAAGCGCGGTGAAAAGCTTGCTGTCGCGGTAATTATAGCCGTAAAGCAGAGCCTGAAGGGTGGAGCCTGCGCAGGCGTAAATAAGATACGGCAAAACGTTAAGCCCGATATACGCAAGCGGCATTATGACAATGTTCCCCGTGAGCATTGCACAGAAAACGGCTATGCCGTAAAACGCGGCGGTGCTTGAAGCGGCAATCCACAGCCATTTCCGGATGTAAACCGTATCAAGGTAGCCTGTGCCGCCGCAGACAAGCCATGTGACGGCGGCTGTCAGCACCTCAGCAAGCAGCATCGGCACAAGTCCCGTGAGAAAGCTTGTGACAAACACGCTCTCCCTTTTGACAGGCAGGGACGCGATCATTCCGCAGCTTCTTGAGGTGTAGAGGAACGAGAACATCAGCAGCGCGGCGGCGGGGGCGGCAATGACCGCAAACCACATGACCACGACCGCATATTCCAGAAGACAGCGCGATGTTTCAAACATGATATCCGCCATTTCATATCTGATATACCGACTTATGTCACCGGCGAGATTCATCGGCACTATCAGTATAAGTACCGCAAACCACATGACCCACAGCGGCCAGCAGCGCTTGAGCAGGCTCTTGCCCAGACCCCAATTATATAATGACGTCCTTGATCTCATGACCTGCACCTCCCATTTCGTAGATAAATATTTCTTCGAGTGAAAGCGGAACGGTTTCTATAAATAGCGGTCTGCACACGCTTATCTTTTCCGTGACCTCTTCCGCGCTTCCGCGCAGGATAAGCTGCTGCACCCTGCCGAGCGCGGAGGCGTGGAGAATGTCAAGCCCGTCGGGGAGCGCCGCCCCGTCAGGCAGGGCAAGCTGGAGCTTCACAATGCTCTCCTGCAAATCGCTCAGGGAACGCTCGATGCACATTCTGCCCTTGTTCATGATCCCGACGTGGCTGCACACATCCTCAAGCTCGCGCAGATTGTGGGAGGAGACGACCACGGTCGTGTTATGCTCCGCAACGTCGGCAAGCAGAATGTTCCAGACCTGACGGCGCATTACGGGATCAAGTCCGTCCACCGGCTCGTCAAGCACAACAACGTCCGGACACAGAGACAGTGCAAGGCGGAAGGCCGCCTGCTTCTGCATACCCTTGCTGAGCTTGCGCATCGACCGGCGCAGATCCATGTCAAACGCCTCTCCGAGTTTTTCAAACCTTTCGCGGCTGAACGTTGGGTAAATTGATTCATAAAACTGCATCATATCCCTGATAGAGGACTGAGTAAAATAAAATATCTCATCCGGAATGTAGGCAATGCGGCTTTTCTTTTCAAGATTTTCATATATAGGCTCCCCGTCAACAAGCACTTCGCCGCTGTCCTGACGGCATATGCCGGTGAGATGGCGGATAAGCGTGGATTTGCCCGCGCCGTTCGGTCCTACAAGCCCGTATACCGCGCCCTGCGGCACGTTTATATCAAGTCCGTCAAGGGCGCGAAAGCCGTCAAAGCTTTTCACAAGCCCTTTAACCTCAATTTTCATCTGTCTTTCCTCCTCGTATAAGAGAAATTAACTCGTCATTCCCGACGCCGACGGCATTAAGCTCCGCCGTAAGGGAGGAAAACTGCTTCAGAAGCTCTGTCTTACGACCCTCAATGGCGTTGTTGTGGCGGCTTACAAAGCTGCCCTTTCCCGAGACGGATTCGATATATCCGTCGGCTTCAAGTTCACGGTATGCACGCTGTATGGTATTGGGGTTGATAGTGAGAGAAGTGGCCAGCTCCCTCACCGACGGAAGCTTATCTCCCCCGCGCAGCGCACCGGAAATTATCAAATCACGGAACCCGTCCCTGACCTGCTCGTAAATAGGGCGGGAATCACGAAAATTGATGTTGATCATGCTTGCACCTCCTGTGCCGACTGTACTAACGCGTTTAGTACAGTCAATATACAACAATCCGCGCCGCTTGTCAACAGGTTTAAAAAATTCCGCCCCGAAGGGCGGAGAGCAGCTTGTCAAAAAAACTCAGCGTATGCGGTTTCAACAATCGCATACGCTGTTCAGCGGTCAATCAATTCTCTGGCGCTCGACAAGCTCGGCAAAATAGCCGTTGTCGTCGATAAGCTCGTCATAGGTGCCGTCCTCGATTATCTTGCCCTTGTCAAGGACAAGTATCCTGTCGCACTGGCGTATGGTTGACAGCCTGTGCGCAATAACTATCCTTGTGCATTTAAGCCCGTCAAGAGCATCCGACACCTTTTTCTGCGTGATATTGTCAAGCGCAGAGGTCGCCTCGTCGAAAATGAGTATCTTCGGCTTGGGGGCGATGGCGCGGGCTATCATCAGCCGCTGCTTCTGCCCGCCCGAAAAGCCGCCCTGTCCCTCGGAAACGATAGTATGCATCCCCATGGGCATTGCGCGGATATCGTCCGCTATTCCTGCGGTCTCCGCCGCCGCCCACGCGTCGTCAAGCGTGAGCCACGGCGCGGATATGGTGATGTTCGAGAAAATGTCGCCGTAGAAGAGCTTGCCGTTCTGCATGACAACGCCTATCCTGCTGCGCAGGGATTTGAGGTCAAGGCGCTCGATATCCTGCCGGTCAAAGTATATTGAGCCTTTCTGCGGCTTTTCAAAGCCAAGAATAAGCCTTACAAGGGTGGACTTGCCGCATCCCGTCGCGCCCACGATCGCAACATACTGTCCCGATTTTATTTGCAGCGAGAGATTGTCAATGACATTCGGCATATTCTCGGCATATCTGAATGACACATTTGAAAGCTCGATATTGCCGCTGACCTTCGTGACGATGCGTCTGCCCTCGCTTATCTCGGGCTGGGCGTCCATTATGGGCTTCACCTCTTCTATGACCGGCTTTATGCCCGCAATGGTCGTCGCAACGCCCGCAAGGGAAAGGAACGCGCCGGAGATCATGGCATAGGAAGCGTTGAAGGCGTTGAACTCCGCCATGCTCACGCCGCTTTCAACGGCGAAGAAATACAGCGCTATCGTTCCGGCAAGCGTGATCGCGGTGTTTATCACCCCGTTGAGGCGCAGGAACACGGGTCTGCCGTAATTGAGGCGCGTCTCCTGCGCGTACAGGTCGAGCCAGCGGGAAAACATACGCTTTTCCGCACCGGCAAGCTTTATTTTCTGCACGCCGGTTATCATGGCATAGGTCATGCCGCTTTCCTTGCCTATAACGTCCATCTCACGCCGCGTATATTTCATCTGCGCAAGCGTTGTTATCACGGAAAAAACAAGCGTCACAAGTATGATGACGAGTGCCGGAACAACAAGCGCCGGAGCATACCTGAAAATCTGCGTTATGTACACAAGCGACAGAAGCGAGGTCAGCGACGTGGAGAAAACGGAATTGAACAGCATGGAGCTGAGCGAATTCATATACTCCATTTTGCATGAAAGCTGCCCTGAGCTGTAATTTTTAAAAAACGACGCCGGAAGCGACATTACACGCGACATCGTGGCCGCCTCGGTTTTAAGATCCAGCAGTGTCGAGACCTTTGAGCTGAGCATGGATTCTATCGCGGAAAACATGACCTTGCTGACCGTCAGGCACACCGAAAAGACGGTAATGCTCAGCAGAAGCTGCATGCTGTTTCCCGTCACTACCTTGTCCATAACGATAAAGCTTATCCGCGGCGTCAGCATCCCCACAAGCATGACCGCGACCGACGCGGCAAGCACGGCGGCCGCCGTGGAAACGGGCACGGACTCTATTATAAACCTGAAAAGATCGGACAGCTCCATGGGGCGAAGCGGAAACGGCTTATAAAAGCACACCGCTTCAAGCGCGATGTTTTTCGCCGTCTTTTTGTTGATTTTCACGCGCTTTCCGCTTGCGGCGTCAGTATAATAATACCCTCCGAATCTGCCGGGAATAAGGGCGGCGGCGCTCCCGTCGGCGGTATTTACGCCAAGAAGAGGTCCCGCGCAGTCCTTGTACCACCCTTCCGTCAGCTCGACGCGGCGCGTCATTATCCCATGCGGCCGCAGAAGATACTCAAGCTGCTCTTCTTTTTTTGTGACATTATCCGGTATCTCCCCGGCAGTCAGGTGGAAGTATTTTAAAATATCCTCAACGGCGTCCTGAACGATCTCTCTCTCGTCAGACGCGCCCGCTCTTTTGCCCAGAACGGCGGACACGACATTTGCAAAGGCGTTTTCAAGAGCCTCGTCGTCCTTTATTTTTCTGTCCTGTATCTGATCGTTAAACCAGCCCATTCAAACGCCTCCTTTCATTCGCTTGTCACAAGCTGTGCGTACATGCCGTTGAGCGACATAAGCTCAGAATGTGTCCCCCGCTCGGCGACCTTGCCGTGATCGAGAACGATTATCTCGTCGCAGTCGCGGATCGTCGAAAGCCTGTGGGCGATCACGATGCAGGTGATGCCCCTGTCCTTTATGGCGTTGACCACCTCGTACTCGGTGCGCGCATCAAGCGCCGATGTCGCTTCATCCATAATTATAATGGTGGGGTCCTGCGCAAGTACGCGGGCGATCTCCATACGCTGGCGCTGACCGCCGGAGAAATCCTTGCCGCCTTCGGTGATCACATACTGATAACCGCCGTCGCGCATCATGATATCCTCATGCAGCTTTGCGTCCCGCGCCGCCATTATCATCTCAAAGTCCTCTATGGTCTTGTCCCACATCTTTATGTTGTTTGCAATGGTATCCTCAAAAAGGATTATGTCCTGATCGACGACCGCGAGAGAGCCGGTAAAGACGTTTCTGTCTATTTCCTCACGGCGCTTGCCGCCGTAAAGTATTTCCCCGCTCCACGGCCGGTACAGACCGGAAATGAGCTTTGACAGCGTGGATTTGCCGCAGCCCGATGCACCGACAAAAGCGACGCGGCTTCCCGGCGCAAGCTTCATGCTGAAATTTTCAATAAGCGGGGGCGCAAGCTTTGAATAGCCGAATGTCACGTTTTTAAGCTCTATCCCGCCGTTGAGCTTGCTGTATTCCACGTCTTCGCCGCTCCCCCGCTCCTCACAGCCGACGTCTGTGGGATACTTCATAACATCCTCGACTCGCTCCATTTTTGTACGCATCTCCTGGATGGTCTGTCCGGCGGAGATAAGGGAGCTTGCGGGCGCAATGAACGAGGCCAGATAAAGCTGAAACGCGGTTATCTTGCCGACGGTGAAGCTGCCGCACATGACAAACCACACGCCCAGCATCAGAACCGCCGTCTGCGTCAGGGCGTTCACTATCGTCGGGATCATGCCGAGCATATTGTTCAGCTTTGAAAACTTGGTGTTCTGGGTGTTCACGCTTGCCTGGAAGCCCGACCAGCGCTCAAAATATCCGTTTTCGGTGCCGCTTGACTTTATCGTTTCTATCATTTCAATGCCGGCTACGGTGGCGCTTGAAAGCTTGCCCATGTCGCGCATCTGCACCCTTGTGATGTTGATGCGCTTTTTTGAGATCAGGCGCGACACAAAGGAATCAACAACGATCGAGACAACGCCCACAAGCGTCAGCTGCCAGCTGTACCGCATCATGACCGCAAGGTAAAACACCATCATTGCCGCCTGCAAAACCAGCGGCGCAAGCGTCCCTATAAGGGTATTGGCTATGCTTGCGTTGTCGTTCTGCCGCTGCTGGATATCCCCCGCCATACGCTGAGAGAAAAATTCCATAGGCATATGCAGCACCCGCCAGAGAAACGACGTGCTGCCGATGACCGCCATTTTGCCCTTTATTTTAAGCTGAGTAAGCGCATCGGCCGTCGCAGTGACTATCTGCAAAACGGCGACGGCGCTCATGCCGATGATAAACGGCATGAACCATTCCGGATTTCTGCCCGTCAGCAGCCGGTCATAGAAGACGCGGGTAAACGCAGGGTTTATAACGCCAATAAGCGATGAAATAAGCGTTGTGAGTACAACAAACGCGATCGCCGGAGCGGCGCCCTTAAGGCGCTCCTTTGCAAAGGCAAGCATACTCTTCGGCTTTCCGCCCGGTTCAAAGCTCTCCGTCGGCTCAAACATAAGGCACACGCCGGTAAAGGAGCGGTCAAACTCCTCCATCGACAGGCTGAGCGTACCCTTTGCAGGGTCATTGATGACAACCTTGTTCCCCCTGAAGCCGCAGCAGACGACAAAGTGGTTAAAATCCCAATGCACTATACAAGGGAACTGTCCTCCATCCCTTAGCTCCTCCGGCTCAAGCCGGTAGCCCTGCGCTTTCAGTCCGTAGCTCCGTGCGGCGACAAGGATGTTTTTCGCGTTCGACCCGTCACGCGACACGCCGCAATCGGAACGCACCTGCTCAAGCGGTATCCATTTATCGTAATACGCAAGCACCATCGTCAGCGACGCCGCGCCGCACTCCAGCGCTTCCATCTGCATGACCACCGGCACCCTTGCCCAGCCTTTTTTTACCGGGGTCTTTACTTTTCTTTCTGCCATTGCACCCCTCCTCAGTCAAAAACAAAGGACATGGGGTTCACCTGTTCCGTAATGATCCTGGCGGTGTATACGCCCTCGGGAAGCTCCGCGCCGACCTTGGCGCTGTACACCCACTCGCCTTCTATAAGCCCGCCTATATGCATGGCGTACTCCGGAAGTTCCTCATCCGCCTTTTCGGGAACGGACGACAGCGCGCCGAGGGTATAGCGCTCCCCGTCTATTTCAACGGGCATACCAGCCCCGCAGGCTTCCCTGTCGGCTTCGCGGATGTAGCACAGCGTCTCTCCGCCGCTGCTCACGGCGCACACGGTTATGCCGCTTTCTATCGTACCGAACGCCGCCCACACGCAAGCGCCCGCAAGCAGGATCACGATGGCCGCCAGAAGCAGCCATATTCCGGGATTCGATACGCGTATATAATCGTTGAGCTGTTCCGGCGACGAGATCCTTTCTATGCTTTTCTTTCTGAAAACGCCGTTGTCCATGGTAATTCCTCCAAATCCGTCCTGCGTCCGTATTCGTGCAATATTTCCTGCGGCTGCACACAATTAATTAGATATTAACACACAATTATGTAAAATGGAACCGGCAATTGTGCGCCGAAGACGCAAAAAAACGGTCAACGCGGAAACATTCCCCGCGTTGACCGGACTCCGAAATTTTTTATTTGCCGTTTCGCACGGTAACTATCCTGCTCACGGTCGCTCTCTTGCCGAGGTAAGTTGCGGAATAGACTATCTCCGTATCCCCGACGACATTGCTGTCAACCACGCATGAAATGCCCACCGGCAGCGCATTTCCGCTCGGGTCCTTTGCAACGGCGCCTTTTTCCTCATACTTCTCGCCCAGTTCAAGATAAACATGGTCGCTCCCGTTAAGCTCGATCGTCGGCGATGAACACACCACCGCCGCGGCAAAAAACACTATAATGCAGATGCCTGCGAATATGATGAACCAAAACTGTCTTTTTGTAAGTTTTTGCGGTTTCAGCATAAAAACAAATCTCCAAAAACATTTCTATGGCCGCGCCGCATAACGCGGCAAGATCAAGCGGTAAAAAACCACTTTCCGGCAACGGCGCTTTTCCCTGCTATACCCTGAGTATTTCACGAAAAGCGGCTGAACCGCAGCCTGAATTCTTTTTGTATTACACCGCTAATGTCCTGTATGCAGCTAAATATATATTATATATCATTCTATAAAAGACTGCAACACTTTTTTATTGTTTTTTCGCCTTTTCCCCGTAAAAAAATCTTTCATCACCGCCGCACATTCCTCGGCGCAAACACCCGCAAACACTGCCGGTGAGTGGCCGTATTTCTCCGAAAACAGGTCTATAACGCTTCCGACAGAGCCGGTGAGCGCTTCACGCGCACCGAAAACGAGTGTCGGAACACGGCTCATTATTATCGCGCCCGCACACATCGGACACGGCTCAAGCGTGACATACATGGTGCAGCCGTCAAGCCGCCAATCGCCGAGCGCGGCGGAAGCTTCGCGTATCGCCTCCATTTCCGCGTGTGCGGTGGCGTCGTTTTTTTCTATCCGTCTGTTTCTGCCCCTGCCTATGACCTTTCCTCCGGCGTCGGCGATCACGCAGCCTACCGGAACCTCGCCGTTGTCAGCCGCCTCTTCAGCCAGTGCAAGCGCAAGGGACATATAGTACTCTCTCACGTTTTTGATCGGATCCATAATTCACTCTCCGGATAGCAGAAAAAAGGAGAGCGGAAGCAACCCGCTCTCCTTTTTTGATTATTTCAATTACTTGAGTGCGGCGGTGATGATCGCCATCTGGTAGACTTCCTCCGCGTTGCAGCCGCGGCTGAGGTCGTTGATAGGTGCGTTGAGTCCCTGAAGAATGGGGCCGTATGCGGCAAAGCCGCCGAGACGCTGCGCGATCTTATAGCCGATGTTGCCGGACTGTATTTCGGGGAAAATGAATGTGTTCGCATAGCCCGCAACGCTGCTGCCGGGGAACTTGAGCTGACCGACAACGGGAGAAACGGCGCAGTCAAACTGCATCTCGCCGTCGATGGCCACATCGGGAGCCATTTCCTTTGCGATTGCCGTCGCATTGCGCACAAGGTCAACCGCCGGACCCTTGCCGGAACCCTTGGAAGAGTAGGACAGCATTGCGACCTTCGGGTCAATGCCGAAGACCTTTGCGGTCTTTGCCGTCTCAACAGCGACCTCGGCAAGCTGCTGCGCGGCGGTCAGGACGACGTTGCCTTCCTTGTCCTTCTTGTCCTCATAGGAGATGTTGATAGCGCAGTCGCCCATAGCCAGCATCTCATCGCCGCGAACCATGATGAAGCAGGAGCTTACAAGGTTTGCGCCCTTTTTCGTCTTGACGAGCTGGAGCGCGGGGCGGACGGTATCGGCGGTGGAATAAGTCGCGCCGCCAAGCAGTGCGTCGGCATAGCCCATTTTGACGAGCATGGTGCCGAAATAGTTGCTCTTCATGAGGCTTGCGCGGCATTCGTCGGCAGTCATCTTGCCCTTGCGCAGCTCAACCATTTTTTCAACCATAGCGTCCATCAGGTCGCTGGTGACTGGGTCGATTATATCAAGCCCGTCTATATCAAAGCCGCCCTTTGCGGCAGCCGCCTTGACCTCATCGACATTGCCGACGAGAACGGGCATAAGGAAGCCGTCCTTTTTGAGTCTCGCAGACGTCTCAAGGATACGTGCGTCCGAGCCTTCGGTGAAAACTATCTTGCGGGGATTTGCTTTGAGTATCTCAATAAGATTTTCAAACATTTTTATTTCTCCTCCGTTATGTTTTTTACAAAAGGGCAAAATTTCAAAAACTCTAACGTTATTACTTTACCACTATGCTTTCCATTTTTCAAGGTTTGTGTGCGAATTATTATTTACAAAGAAGCGGATCGCGGATATAATATTTATTATATTGATAATCTTACGGAGACGCAAATGACAGACCAGAAGTATATAAGAAATTTTTCGATAATCGCGCATATAGACCACGGCAAATCCACTCTGTCCGACCGCCTTATAGAAAAATGCAACGCTGTTGAGCAGCGCATCATGGAGGATCAGATCCTTGACAATATGGATCTTGAAAGGGAGCGCGGCATTACGATAAAGGCGCGTGCCGTCGGGCTTAAATACAGCGCATCCGACGGACACGAATACACGCTCAACCTTATCGACACGCCGGGTCATGTTGACTTCAACTATGAAGTCAGCCGTTCCCTCGCCGCGTGCGACGGCGCTGTGCTGGTGGTGGATGCGTCGCAGGGCGTTGAGGCGCAGACGCTTTCCAACACCTATCTTGCGCTGGACAACGATCTTGAGATCATACCCGTTGTCAACAAGATAGACCTTCCCGCCGCCGACCCGAAGCGCGTCAAGGACGAGATTGAGGAAATAATCGGCATTCCCGCGCAGGACGCGCCGGAGATAAGCGCAAAGGCCGGCATAAATATCGACGCGGTTCTGGACGATATCGTCAAAAACATTCCCGCGCCCACGGGCGATCCCAACGCGCCGCTGAAAGCGCTTATATTCGACAGTCAGTACGACAATTACCGCGGCGTTATCGTTTTCATGCGCATAATGGACGGGTACATCCGCAAGGACAGCGAGGTGCTGCTGATGTCCACCGGCGCAAGATGCAAGGTCGTCGAGGTCGGGCATATGCGTCCCATCGGGCTTGAAGCCTGCGACGAGCTGTGGGCGGGAGACGTCGGCTACTTCACCGCAAGCATCAAGAACGTTGAGGATACCCGCGTCGGCGATACCGTTACCGATGCGCTGAACCCCACTGCCGAGGCTCTGCCCGGCTACCGCCCCGCAAGGGCTATGGTATACTGCGGCATCTACACGGAGGACGGCTCCAAATATCCCGATCTGCGCGATGCGCTCGATAAGCTCAAGCTCAACGACGCTTCCCTTTCATATGAGCCGGAAAGCTCTGTCGCTCTCGGCTTCGGCTTCCGCTGCGGCTTCCTTGGTATGCTGCACATGGAGGTAATACAGGAGCGGCTTGAGCGCGAGTTTGACCTTGAGCTGGTCACAACCCTGCCCTCGGTCATTTATAAAATAATCCTCACCGACGGCAGCACCGTCATGGTGGACAATCCCCACAACTACCCCGACGTGCCGTCCATCGCCGAGGCGTATGAGCCGTATGTAAAGGTCTCGATAATAACGCCGAATGATTTTGTCGGCAATATAATGCCGCTTTGTCAGGACAGGCGCGGCGAATATAAGAACATGACCTATCTTGATTCACGCCTTGTGGAGATGCATTACGAAATGCCGCTCAACGAGATCGTATACGACTTTTTTGACACGCTCAAGGCGCGCACAAAGGGCTATGCCTCCCTTGACTATGAGCTGAGCGAATACAAGCAGAGCGATCTTGTCAAGGTGGATATGCTTCTCAACGGCGATCAGGTGGACGCGCTCAGCTTCATCGCGCACCGCGAAAAGGCATACGGCAGAGCCAGAAAGCTATGTGAAAAGCTCAAGGACAATATCCCGCGCCAGCTCTTCGAGGTACCGATCCAGGCGGCTATCGGCGGGAAGATAATCGCCCGTGAGACAGTGCGCGCAATGCGCAAGGACGTGCTTGCAAAGTGCTACGGCGGCGACATCACAAGAAAAAAGAAGCTTCTTGAGAAGCAGAAGGAAGGCAAGAAAAAAATGCGCCAGCTCGGCTCGGTGCAGATACCGACGGAAGCATTCCTTGCCGTGCTCAAGCTGGACGAATGATATAAGCCTGCCGGATGATCTCTTTGAGATCCCGTTGAAAAAGGCTGCACTGCGCTTTGTGCCGGGCATTTTGAAAGTGTTCAAAATGCCCGGCACAAAGAATTTTTCCTGTATACAGGCAGCTGCCGCTTTAAGCTTCGGTATCGGGCGGTGCGCTTCCGGAGATGAGTTTCATTTTCTGCGGCCGTGTCATGCGCTTTATGTGCCATTCACGGCTCATGGCCTCTTCCTTCGTCCCATACCGCTCGTAATACACAAGCTCCACCGGGAGACGGGAGCGGGTATATTTTGCCCCGCCGCCGTTATGCGCAAGAAGCCGTTTTTCAAGATCGTTTGTCCAGCCGGTATACAATGTGCCGTCGGCACAGCGGAGGATATATGTATAGTTCACCGCTTTACCTGCTTCACGTTCTTTTCAAAATTTGAGCGCGCTCCCATTACCTCGTGGCCGCAGCCAAGGCATTTCAGTCTGAAGTCCGCCCCGATGCGCAGCACCTGCCACTCTCTGCTGCCGCATGGGTGGGTTTTTTTCATTGTGAGGATGTCGCCGACCTGTATATCCATTATTTTTTGACCTCATCCCAATATTTTTTGAACGCCTGCTCGGTCTTGTTGTCGCCGTATTCGTAGTATTTCGCGTCTTTAAGATCGTCGGGCAGATACTGCTGCTTCACCCAATGGTTCTTGTAATTATGCGGATATTTATAGCCCTGTTCCCGCTCAAAGCCCGTGCCGTCGGCATGAACGTTCTGAAGCTCACGCGGGAACGAACCGACATGACCGCGCCTCACATCCGCCGCCGCCGCGTCAATGGCGCAGACAACGCTGTTGGATTTGGGCGCGTTGGCAAGAAGTATCACCGCCTCGGCAAGCGGGAGACGCCCCTCGGGGATGCCAAGCTGCATGGCCGAATCCACGCACGCTTTTACTATCGGCACCGCCTGCGGATAGGCAAGACCGACATCCTCGCTGGCGGAACACAGAATACGCCTGCACGCGCCGATGAGATCGCCCGCTTCCAGAAGTCTTGCAAGGTAATGCAGCGCCGCGTCCGCGTCAGAGCCGCGCAGGGATTTCATCAGCGCGGAGAGAGAATCGAAATGCTCATCCCCCTCGCGGTCATAGCGCATGGAAGAGCGCTGTGAAATGGCTTCTGCGTCGGCGAGAGTAACCGTACCGCCCTCCTCCGCCGCAGAAAACAGCAGCTCAACGGAATTGAGCGCCTTTCTCACATCGCCGCCGCAGGACAGAGCTATCCTTCTCACAACGCCGTTCTCAACGTCGAGCGGCTTTTCAAGCCGTGCGTTCATTATTCTTATCGCCCGCTCGACCGCACTCTCGGCCTCCGCCGCCGTTATCGGCTTGAACTCAAACACCGTGGAACGGCTCAGAATAGCGTTGAACACGCAGAAATACGGATTCTCCGTCGTGGAGGCGATCAGCGTTATGCGCCCGTCCTCGATAAACTCAAGGAGCGATTGCTGCTGCTTCTTATTAAAATATTGTATCTCATCCAGATACAGCAGCACGCCGTCCGGAGTAAGGAATGTGTCCAGCTCATCAATGATCTTCTTGATATCGGATATGCCGGCGGTCGTCGCGTTGAGCTTGCGCAGGGTACGGTTCGTGCGCTGCGCTATAATGCGCGCAACGGTGGTTTTTCCCGTGCCGGACGGACCGTAGAAAATCATATTCGGGATATGCCCGCTGTTCACGATGCGCCGGAGCATACCGTTCGCTCCGAGAATATGCTTCTGCCCGACAACGTCGTCAAGAGAATCGGGGCGTATCTCGTCCGCAAGGGGTTTATAGCCGTTCATTTTTCATCTCCTACGCTTTCGATAAGCTTTGTCACAACATGCTGGCACAGAAGCAGTCCCGCGCTTGCCGGAACCCAGACAAGGGAGCCGGGGACGCTGCGCCTGCCGGGGGGCGGCGCTTCAAGCTGCATCGGCTGCATAGGCTCCTCCGGTGAGAAAACGACGTCATGATGCTCAATGCCGGCGCTTCTCAGTTCCCTGCGCACTACGCGTGCAAGAGCGCAGCCGTAGGTTTTGGATATGTCGCTTATTCGGAGGAGCGACGCGTCCTTTTTGTTGCCCGTGCCGAGTGCCGAGACGATAGGTATGCCGCGCTCCCGGCAGCTTTGTATAAGATCCACCTTATGCTTTACAAGGTCTATCGCGTCAACCACGTAATCGTAAGCGTCAAAGAAGCGCTCCCGTTCTTCGGCGCAGTAGCAGCCGGCGATGGGTCTCACGCACACCGACGGGTTTATGTCGGCAATGCGCGCAGCCATTACCTCCGCCTTGCCTTTACCGACGGTGGAGTCAAGCGCGCAGAGCTGACGGTTGATATTGCTTTCGCCCACGGTATCCTGATCGACGAGCGTCAACGTGCCGACGCCGCTTCTCGCAAGCGCTTCCGCGCACCATGAGCCGACGCCGCCAAGCCCGAACACCGCCACATGGCTTTTTTCAAGCTTCGCCATCGCCGCGCCGCCCAGAAGCATATATTCCCTTATTATGCGCTGTTCCATAGTCTACCTCATGTTAATAAAAATGTCTCCCCCGGAAGGAGGAGACACGCGGGTTTCAGATAATTCAGGCGTCACATGCCTTCTGAACAAGCCTTTTTCGCCAAAGAAACCCGTTTCTTTGGCAGGCTCAGCCGATGTATCTCGCCCAGAAGGTCTGCTCGGCGGTATATTTGTCGGTAAGCTCCTGCATCCACTCGTCCATTGCATTGTTGACAAGGTCGGTCTTTGCGATATACTCGCTGCAAAGCTCACCCTCGCCGACGTAATACATTATATGGTATCCGGCATAGCTTCCGGATTCGCCGTAGACAATGGCGGTATCGCCGCTCTTGTGTCCGCCAAAGCAGAACGCGTCAAACTCCTCGACCATCTGCCCCTTCTGCACCGCATCGTACAGACCGCCGTTGGTGTTGGAGCCGGTATCCTCTGAATACTGCTCGGCAAGTGCGGCAAAGCTATCCTCGGTGGCGTCGCCGGACTTCCATTCGTCATATATGCGCTCTGCCTCAGCCTTTGCGGCCGCCTTTGCCTCGTCGGTGTAATTGCCGTCCGCGTCGGCTTCGGCCTTTATAAGAATATGGCGAACCTTGGCAAGCTTATAGTTGTTGTCATCGTGGCCTATGAAAGCGGCAACATAGAACCCGTCGCCGTTCGCGTTCTCCGCAACGGTCGCGTCTCCCTCGGACGCGCTCAGCGCCCAGTCCTTATATGCGGAAATGGAGCTTCCGAGAGCGCGCTGGGAATGGCTGCACTCAGCCTCAACGCCCGCACGGGCCATCGCCTCGTTGAGCCTTGTCTCAACGTCGGTCTCCTCTGCAAGCTCTTCGCTGTTATAGGCTGCAAGAATATCCTCCGCCGTCTTCTTCGCGGCGGCTATCGTCTCTTCGGTCGCGGCGGAATTGCCTTCTTCATCCTCAACAGGCTCTGCCGACACATAGTATGAGCAGACGTCAAAGTAATCCTTGTCGCCGTTATAGCCCGCATACTGCTCGGCAAGCTCTGCCGGTGTATACTGAAGGCTGTCCTGGTAGGTCTGCGCGGCCTTGCTTGCAAGGGCAAGAACATACGCCTGCTCCTTGGCGATCTTCTCGGTCACGCCGCTGCCGTAGTATGCGGCGATGAATTTTTCGGTGCTGGAGAAGCCGTTCTGCTCGGCGGCGGCGTCAAGAGAGGCATACTGCTCGTCTATCTCCGCCTTTTCCTCATCAGAGAGGGCAATGCCGTTTTCGGCGGCATAGTCGTTAAGCGCCTTGTACTGCGTCATGGCGGTGATGGCGTCGCCGATGAAATAATCTCTCCATGTGCCGCCGTCGGTCATGCTGCACTCCTGACTTCTCAGACCGCTGACGCCGTACTGCGTATCAAGACCGAACATGGAAGCGTACTGACCGTACTGGTTGGCAAAATTATAATACTGATTTGCGTAGTTGTAATTTACCTCGGCCGCGGTATAGCCCTCGTCACCTATGACGACGGCGGCGCTGTATCTGGGGCATACAAAATTAAGCACGAGGATAGCCGCAATGACGACGACGGTAGCAACGCCGATGATCGTCCACTTTCTTTTTGTCTTGGCTTTCTTCGCCGCTTCTTCCTTCATCGCAAGGGTCTTCTTGTCGGTTCCCGCTTCACGGGAAGCAACGCGGTTTTTCTTTTCGGTAGATGCGCTCATTTTCTGACTTCCTTTATAGTTAATAAAATTTTTTCGGAATGGAGATATTATACTTTATTCCCGCCGTCAATTCAAGTAACACAGTCATACTTTTCATAATTTGTGCATATATTGAAAGTATGCTGTAAACGACAGGAGGAAAAGCAATGGATATAGACGACTACATTTTCGGCAGCGCCGAAAGCGTGCCAAGCGACAAGTAAGGCTTTCTGCCGGTCAAAAAGCCGGCGCGGATTTTTTGACCGGTCTGCTCTCTCCTTTATCGGGGGAGAGCCTTTTCTAATTCATTAATCCGCCGCTTTCATGGAAAGGAAGGCATTGATAAACCCGTCGATATCGCCGTCCATCACATTGTCGATATTGCCGTTTTCATATTCTGTGCGGTGATCCTTTACAAGCTGGTAGGGCATGAAAACGTAGGAGCGTATCTGACTGCCCCATTCTATCTTCTGCTGAACGCCCTTGATATCGCTTATTTTTTCAAGATGCTCGCGCTCTTTGATCTCGGCAAGCCTTGCGCGCAGCTGACTGCGGCAGTTTTCAAGGTTCTGGAAATGGCTTCGCTCGACCTGGGAGGCAACGACAATGCCCGTGGGTATATGCGTGAGGCGAACCGCAGAAGAAGTCTTGTTGACCTTCTGACCGCCCGCGCCGGAGGAACGGTAAACGTCCATCTTTATATCCTCGTCGCGCAGCTCTATCTCCTTGTCGTCCGCTATCTCCGGCATGACCTCGACTGCTGCAAAGGATGTATGGCGGCGGCCGGCGGAGTCGAACGGAGAAATGCGCACAAGGCGGTGTATGCCGTGCTCACTCTTCAAAAAACCGTAGGCATTTTCGCCCTCTATCATAATGGTTGCGCTTTTAAGACCGTAATCCTCGGCATCAAGATAGTCAAGCACCTTGACCTTATAGCCGTGGCGCTCCGCCCAGCGGTTATACATACGGTAAAGCATGGACGTCCAATCCTGCGCCTCGGTACCGCCCGCGCCGGAGTGCAGCGTGAGAATGGCGTTGTTGGCGTCATACTCACCCGTAAGCAGTGTGCTGAGACGCGTGGATTCAAGCTCCTCTGTGAAGCGGGCATACTCACGCTCCAGCTCCTCCAGCATGGACGCGTCGTTTTCCTCTATCGCCATTTCGCACATCGTGTACATATCGTCCCAAGTGCTGCACAGCTTTGCGTAGTTTTCGCACTTGCTTTTGAGTACCTTCAGGCGCTTCTGGACCTTCTGTGATTTCTCGACATCGTTCCAGAAGCCGTCTCTTTCGCTTGCCGCTTCAAGCTCCTCTATCTCCTTCGCTGCCGCTTCAAGCTTCAGCGCGTCCCTGAGCACGTCAAGCGTGGGCTTTACGGCGTTGAGCTTTACTTTATATTCTTCAAATTCCAGCATGATATTGACCTCAATCCAATTCGATTCATAAAAAATCCCGTAAACGGAACTATTATATACAAAAAACCTCCGCTTGTAAACGTATTTTTTTATTTGTTTTTGCGTATCCCAAACAACATAATTGACTTCCCAAGTAAAAAAATATATGTTATAATCCAAGCGTAAGAAACGCGTACTCCTATGACAAATCAATAACGACTTCACACGACTTTACGGAGGAAAAAGAGAAATGATTTCACACGGTAAGGAAATAGCGGTATTCGCCGGCAACTCCAACACTGCTCTGGCTGAAGATATCTGCGCGCAGCTTTACAAGCATCTCGGCAGTGCTACCGTTGCTCAGTTTGCAGACGGGGAATGTTCTGTTTCCGTGTTTGAGCCGGTGCGCGGCAAGGACGTGTTCATTGTCCAGTCCACCTGCAATCACGTTAACGACAACCTCATGGAGCTGCTTGTAATGATCGACGCTATGCGCCGCGCATCGGCAGGCCGCATCACCGCTGTAATTCCTTATTTCGGCTACGCCCGTCAGGACCGCAAGGCAAAGAGCCGCGATCCCATCTCCGCAAAGCTCGTCGCAAACCTTATCACCGCCGCCGGCGCGGACAGAGTTCTCACTATGGATCTCCACGCCTCTCAGATTCAGGGCTTCTTCGATATCCCCGTCGATCATCTTGCCGGCTCCCACCTTTTTGTCCGCCACTTCACCAAGATGTTCGGCAAGGGCAATGAGGACGTTATCGTCGTTTCCCCCGATGTCGGCAGCACCGCACGCGCACGTCAGTTTGCAATGAAGCTCGGCGTCAATCTCGCCATTGTTGACAAGCGCCGTGAAAAGGCAAATCAGTCTGAAGTCATGAATATCATCGGCAATGTCAGGGACAAGACCTGCATCATGCTTGACGACATGGTCGATACCGCCGGTTCACTGTGCGGCGCGGCAAAGGCGCTTATAGACGTGGGCGGTGCAAAGGAAGTTTACGCCTGCGCAACGCACGGCGTTCTCTCCGGTTCCGCGCTTGAGCGTATCGAGGCAAGCCCCATCAAGGAGCTGCTGTTCCTCGACACGATCCCGTTCCCCAAGGACAAGGTCATGCCCGAAAAGATACAGTACCTTTCCACCGCTCCCGTTTTCGCGGAAGCCATCAGGAGAATTTACGAAGAAGTCTCCATATCCAGCATTTTTGAATAATTGATTTTTATAAGGGGTGATTTTCTATTCGCCCCTTATTTGTACAATGAGGCGCAGATATGTTTTTCAAATCTTCAGGCTCCCCGACATGGCTCGTGGTTTTTCTGGGGAACCCCGGTCCAAAATATGAAGGCACCCGCCACAACGCCGGATTCATGGCGGGCGACGCGCTGGCAAAGGAGCTGGGCGTCAGGATAAACAAGGCAAAGTTCAGTGCGCTGACGGCAGTCTGTACGATCGCCGGTGAAACGGTCATGCTCATGAAGCCGCAGACATATATGAACCTTTCCGGCGAGGCCGTTGGCAAAGCGGCAAGGTTTTACAGGATCGCGCCGGAGCATATTATTGTTGTCTCCGACGAAATGGCGCTGCCCATAGGGAAGCTGCGTGTGCGCATGAAAGGCAGTGCGGGCGGACACAACGGGCTTAAAAATATCATCCAGCACCTCGGAACGGAGAATTTCCCGCGTATCCGTCTCGGTGTGGGCGCTCCTCCTCACCCTGATTATGACGTAAAGGATTGGGTACTCGGCACGTTCAGAAATCAGGACGCCGCTGACATTGCGGACGCCGCCATGCGCGCCGCAAAAGCCGCCGTATGCTACATAGAAGAGGGCGGAGAGCGGTGTATGAATAAGTTTAATGTGAAATAATTTCAGCTTGCGGTTTTTCTCTCAGCTCTTGAATAAATTTGTCCTGAAGTCCTCTGCGGAGGCTCAAAATATAACTCAACAAGAAAGGAGTTGATACAATGAAGAAAAGCTGTATCGCAATGCTTCTGGCGGGCGGTCAGGGGTCAAGGCTCTACGCGCTGACGCAGAACGTTGCCAAACCAAGCGTTCCCTTCGGCGGCAAATACAGAATAATTGATTTTCCGCTTTCCAACTGCGCAAACTCTGGCATTGACACCGTCGGCGTCCTCACACAGTACCGCCCGCTGCAGCTCAACAGCTACATAGGCAGCGGTCAGCCGTGGGATCTTGACGTGACTGACGGCGGTGTGTACATTCTGCCGCCATACCAGAGTGCAGGCGAAAAAGGCTCATGGTTCTCCGGCACGGCAAACGCCATTTATCAGAACATGGCTTTCATCGAAAGCTACGATCCCGACAACGTGCTTATCCTCTCAGGCGACCATATCTATAAAATGGATTATTCCGATATGCTGCATGAGCATATGGAAACGGCCGCCGCATGCACCATCGCCGTACAGCAGGTCTCCATGCAGGAGGCTACGCGTATGGGCATCATGAATGTCGGCGGCGACGGGTATGTATGCGAATTTGAGGAAAAGCCCGCCCACCCCAAGAGCGATCTTGCCTCGATGGGCATCTACATCTTCAATTGGAAAAAGCTGCGCGAGTATCTTATTGCGGACGAAAACGACCCCAATTCCAGCAAGGACTTCGGAAAGAACATTATCCCCAACATGCTAAACGCCGGTGAAAAGCTCTGGCCGTACCGCTTTGACGGATACTGGAGAGACGTCGGAACCATTACAAGTCTCTGGGATGCCAACATGGATATGCTCTCTATCGGCAACATCGACCTCTATGACCCGAGCTGGCCGATAAGCTACCGCTCCCCCGCCTGCCCGCCGCACTATGTCGGCGATTCGGCAAAAGTCATCTATTCCATCGTGACGGAGGGCTGCACGGTATACGGCCATGTGGAAAATTCGGTTCTTTCGCCGTCAGTTGAAGTCGGCGAGGGAGCGCAGGTGCTGTACAGCGTGCTGATGCCCGGCACGGTAGTCGAAGCGGGCGCGGTCGTGCGCTATGCAATGCTGGGCGAAAACGTTGTCGTCAAAGCGGGCGCAGCGATAGGCACCGAGCCGGACGGTTCCGATAACTGGGGCGTGGCAACGGTAGGTCCGAATGTCACGGTCAGAAGCGAGGCGGCAGTTCCCGCCGGTGCAATGATCTATTCAAGTGAGGAGGTCTGAACGATGAAAGGTTTTCACGGAATAATCTTCGCTTACAGCGCCTCTCCCGCTCTCAATGTGCTTGTGAACGAGCGCACCGCCGCTTCCCTGCCTTTCTGCGGGAGATACCGGCTTATTGACTTTGCCCTTTCTTCGCTGAAAAATGCCGGTGTTCTTGACGTCGGCGTTATCATGCAGCGCGATTACCAGTCGCTGCTTGACCATATCGGCAGCGGCAAAACATGGGATATGAGCCGCAAGGACGGCGGGCTTCGTATGCTGCCCCCGTTCGGTCTGCCCGAATATCACCGCGGCAACTATACCGGCACGATAGAAGCGCTCAATGCCGTTTCTACCTATATCCGCGACATAAAAGAGCCTAACGTCATTTTGCTTCTGGGCAGTGTATGCGCAAATATCGACCTTGCGGACGCCGCGCGGCAGCATACCGAAAAGAACGCCGAGATCACCGCGATCTGCGCCGACCATGAGCTGGCAGGCATACACCACCGCTATGTTATCGGCAAGGACGGCTTTGCCGAAAAGCTGCTGTTCGACCGCGCAGGCGGGGACGGACTGCCGTCACTCGAGGGCTATATCATCCGCCGCGACACGCTTCTGGACATGATGGACAGATGCAAGGGCGAAAATAAGTTCCGCTTCCACAGGGACGGCTTGCAGGCATATCTTGAGGACGGCGGGCGCATCAACACATACGTTCACAAAGGGTATGCGAGCATTATCCGCACGGTGGACGATTATTACACCTCCAGCATGGATATGCTTGAAAGAGACAACATTTCCCAGATGTTCCCCGCCGACAGACCCGTGCGCACAAAGCTTTCCGAGGGTGTGAGCACCTACTACGGCGAAAACGCCCATGCAAAAAACAGCCTTGTCGCGGACAACTGCATTATCGACGGCGATATTGAAAACTGCATCATCTCCTCCGGCGCACGCATCGCAGACGGCGCAAAGCTCAGAAACTGCATCGTCATGCGAGGCTGCACGGTTCAGCCCGGGTGTGATCTCAGCTATGTCATCGCCGATAAGTACGTTTCATTCTCCGACGGCACAAAGCTCATGGGCAGCCCGAACCTGCCTGTTGTCGTGCCGAAGAAGAGCCGCATATAAGCATTGCCTGAGCGTCCGGCGCAGCAGGTTTACCGGCGCTGTGCTAATTTATCGTTTTTTTCAACAAATCGTAGAATCCGCCCTACATCTCTCTTGACGGAGAGAAACCGTAAATATATAATAATACTGTGAGATTGCAGAGATGAGATGTCTTCTCATCTCTGCAATTTTTTAATCAACGGCGCATACTCAAATGCGTACTGCCCGCACCCGCTCCCGCCGGACGGCGGGGCTTTTCGCGCAGCGGCGTGTTTGATATGCGGTTTCGTCTCAAATCCTTGTTTTTTGGAGGTAAATATATGCTTGGTCAGATTTCCCGTGATGAGGTTCGCAGTGCGATAGAGGATAAGCTGTGCGCACAGTTTTCCGTTACCGGCGAAGCAGCGACCGATGAACAGATATTTCAGGCGACTGCCATAGTTATACGCGAGATAATGAGCCGCCTGCTTGCCGCAGAGATCCCCACCCATGCGGCAAAGGAAGTCCATTATATGTCTATGGAGTTTCTCATGGGGCGCAGTCTCATGAAGAACGCGTACAATCTCGGTATTCTCAGTGCCGTTCAGGGCGCGCTTGAGGACATGGGGCGCAGCGCCGCCGATATTTTTGAGGAGGAGCCTGACGCCGGACTCGGCAACGGCGGTCTCGGCAGGCTTGCCGCCTGCTATATGGACAGCATGGCCACCCTCGGCATGGAGGCAACCGGCTACTCCATTTGCTATGAGCTTGGTATTTTTAAACAAAAATTTGTTGACGGCAAGCAGACGGAGGTCGCCGACAACTGGCGCAGCGCCGCAGAGAGCTGGCTCATTCCCCGTCACGAGGACGAGGTTGAGGTTCGCTTCGGCGGGCAGATATCCCCGCATTGGGATAACTTCGGTCACTACACGGCTGAGCATACCGGATACACATCCGTTATCGCCCTGCCCAGAGATATGCTTATCTGCGGCTACGGCGGCAGCGAAGTGAATACGCTCCGTCTCTGGGACGCAAAAAGCCCCAACTCTCTCGATATGTTCCTCTTCTCCGAGGGCGCATATGTAAAAAGCATGGAGCAGCGCACGATGGCGGAGGTCATAACAAAGGTGCTCTATCCGCCCGATGAACATGTTGAGGGCAAGATCCTGCGTCTCAAGCAGCAGTATTTCTTCGTTTCCGCCTCAGCACAGGATATTGTCCGCAAGCACATCAAGAAATGGGGCGATGTCCGCAATTTCGCAGAGCATCATGTGATCCAGATAAACGACACCCACCCCACGCTCATTATACCGGAGCTTATGCGTCTGTTCATGGATGAGTACGGTCTCGGCTGGGATGAGGCATGGGATATCGTCCGCAGAAGCGTCGCGTATACCAACCATACCGTTATGAGCGAAGCCCTTGAGCGCTGGCCGCAGTCCCTCGTGCAGCAGCTGGTGCCGCGTATATGGGAGATAATGTGCGAGATAAACCGCCGCTGGTGCGACTATCTTGTGGCGCGGTTCGGTCAGGGCGAAAAGAGCGGGCGCAACCTCATCATACGCGACGATCAGGTGCATATGGCAAACCTGTGCCTTGCCGCCTGCTACCGCATAAACGGCGTTTCAAAGCTCCACGGCGATATCCTGAAGAAGGACATTTTCAAGGATATCTGCGAGATTCGCGGCGACAGGTTCACTTACGTCACGAACGGCATTGACCACCGCCGCTGGCTCGCCCAGATAAACCCCGGTCTGCACAGTCTCGTCTGTGAGCTTTTAGGGGACGACAGCTATCTTCTCCATCCGGAGAAAATGGGCGGTATGGCCCGCTTCGCGGACGACAAATACGTGAGAGAGCGTATGCTGTCCGTCAAGCGCGATAACAAGCTGCGTTTTGCCGAGTTTGCAAAGCGCAACGACAGCTTTACCCTCAACACCGACGCCGTTATGGATGTGCAGATAAAGCGTCTGCACGAGTATAAGCGTCAGCTCCTCTGCGCAATGAGCATCGCAAGTCTCCAGATGCAGCTTCACGACAACCCCAATATGGATTTCGTGCCGCGCACGTTTGTGTTCGGCGCAAAGGCCGCCGCGGGCTACAAAACCGCAAAGCGCATAATCGAGCTTATTCTCAGCCTTGCCGACGACGTAAACAACGACCCGCTGTGCATGGGTAAGCTCCAGGTCTATTTTGTGGAGAACTACCGTGTCTCCGCCGCGGAGGCAATAGTTCCCGCCGCACAGATATCCGAACAGATATCCACCGCGGGCAAGGAAGCATCCGGCACGGGCTGCATGAAGCTCATGATGAACGGTGCGGTCACGATAGGCACGCTTGACGGCGCGAACGTTGAGATGTATGAACGTCTCGGCGACGATAACATGTTCCTGTTCGGTCTGCACACCGACGAGATCGCCGCGCTGCGCGCAAAGGGCTACGATCCCGCTGCCATGGCGAACAGCGATCCGGAGATCAAGCGCATATTCGACAGATTTTCTCAGGGCTTCAGAGACGGAAAAGGCTATTTTGACCTTGTTTCCGGTCTTCTCTGGGGCGGGGATCAGTATATGCTTGTCGCCGATTACCGCGCTTACGCCGACTGCCAGCGCAGAATGTACGAGCGCATCCGCGACAACGGCGAGCTTGGCCGCCTTGCCGTGATGAATACCGCACAGAGCGGCGTGTTTGCCGCCGACAGAGCCATCAGGGAATACGCCGATAAAATATGGAACCTCTGACAACAAAAAATCACGCCGTCGCGGTTGTCGGTGGCGTGAACATGGATATATGCGGCCGCCCCGATAAGCGCACCGTAAAGCGCGATTCGAACCCCGGCGTCATATCCGCCTGCCCGGGCGGCGTTGGGCGGAATATCGCCCACGATCTGCGCCTTCTCGGCGCGGACGTCAGTCTTATTGCGCCTGTCGGCGGGGATTTTTACGGTGCGGAGCTTCTGGAAAGCTGCCGCAGTCTCGGGATAGACATGAGCATGAGCCCCGTTTTCACCGGGGCGCGCAGCTCAACATACCTCTATATCACGGACGAACACGGCGATATGCAGCTTGCCGTTGCGGATATGGACATCACAAAACGAATAACGCCGCAGTTTCTTGCGCAGTATATTGACAGGATCAATTCCTATTCCGGCGTGGTATTCGACGTCAACATCGAAGCGGACGCGCTGGAATACGCCGCAGAGAGGATAACGGCGCCGATATATGCCGACACCGTTTCCACCGCCAAGGCGCCGCGCATAAAAAACATCCTGCCGTTTCTCACCGCCGTGAAGCCGAACCTTATCGAAGCGCAGACCCTTACCGGAAAGATCTGGCCGGAGGACTGCGCGGAAGGCCTTCTGGCAATGGGCGTGAAGAAGGTGTTCATAAGCCTCGGCAGCGACGGTATGCTTGCCGCCGACCGCAGCGAAACGCTGAAAATTCCGTGCGGCCGCTGCCGGATAGTCAACACCACCGGTGCGGGCGACGCCGCAATGGCGGCGATAGTGCTGGCGGATCTGAACGGTCTTTCCCTCGGCGACACGGCAAGGCTCGGCGTGCGCGCCGGTACGCTGACCTGCATGGACGAAAGCGCCAACAGCGCTAATCTTTCTTTGCTCACGGAAAACGGAGGATCTGATGGAAAATAAAAAGCGGAGAAACGGCTTGTCCGGCTTGTTCGCCTCTCTCATTTTTGCCGCCGAGGTTTTTTTCATCGGCGACATGGCGCTTGCACGCAGTTCATCCAACATGCCTCCCGTTATCGGGATAATAACCTTTGCCGCCGCTTTTTTTGTGATATTCGTTCTGAGCCGTGCAAATCCCAGAGCGGCGGGATACGCCGCGCTGACTCTGTCTGCGCTTATTGTACTCACCGTGATCGTCTGCGGTATGCTGTGGTACGGGATATACGAGCATGGCGTTTATGCCGATGAGGACACGGGAAAGGGCGGTCTTTACCGCGGCAGGCGCGTTATGGTGCTCGTGCCGCATGAGGACGACGAGATAAACCTTATGGGCGGTGTGCTTGAGCAGTATGTGAAGTACGGCAGTACGGTATATATAGTATATCTGACAAACGGAGATATGGCCGTTCCGGCTGAGCGCAGGCTTGCCGAAGCGATCGACGGTATGTCCAGGTTCGGTATTCCTGAAAGCAATCTTATCTTCCTCGGCTATGGCGACAGTCTTTTTGAAGACGGCACGGAGATATACTTTCTTGACGACGACCGTGTTGTCACCTCCCACGCCGGCAGGACGCAGACCTACGGCACGGCATCGCATCCCGCGTACCGCGAGGGCAGGGATTACACCCTTGCCAATATGTATGAGGATGTACGGGACGTGATAAACGAGTACCGTCCCGACGTGATTTTTTGCAGCGATTATGACGAGCACGCCGACCACCGGCTGCTTTCCCTGCTCTTTGACCGGGCGATGGGCGAGCTTCTCAGAAGCTACCGCAATTACCGTCCGGACATTTTCAAGGGCTTTACCTATTCCACGGCCTACTATGCCCCGCAGGATTTCTATTCCGTCAACCTCCCATCGACCGTAAACCCCGGCACGGCGGATTATATGCAGGAGAGCAACGTATATCTCTGGAATGACAGGGTACGTTTTCCGGTATGCGCGGGCAGCCTGTCGCGTTCGATGTTTTCAAGCAGGATATATCAGGCTCTTTCATGCTACACCTCTACCGAAACGAGGAAGATGGCCGACGGTATCATAAAGGGCGACAAGGTCTTCTGGCAGCGCGACACAAGCTCCCTGTGCTACTATACCGACGTTGACGCCACCTCGGGCGATCCAAGCGCCGTGAACGACTTCATGCTGGTTGACCGCAAGGACCCCGACATAAGCTTTGAGCCGTCCCAGAACGTCTGGATACCCGACAAAAACGACCCGGAAAAGACCGTCACCCTGCATTTCACTGAACCTATTGCCGTTTCGCGTATAAAGCTCTACGATAATCCTTCGCTTGAGGACAATATTCTGGATGCGATAATCACGCTTGACAGAGGCACGGAGATACACACCGGTCCTCTGCCGAAAAACGGTTCCGCAGGCGAGTTTGAATTTGGCGAGCGCACCCTCACAAGCATTTCCGTCACGATTGTAGAAAGCGAGGGCGACAGAGCCGGTCTTTCCGAAATCGAGGCGTTCAACAAGCCGTTTTCGAGGGATTACAGATTTCTGAAGCTCATGACAGAGAGCGGCGATTTCATTTACGATTACTATATCAACGACAGCGGGCACGAGTATTTCCGCCTCTATATACGCGGTGCAAGCGCCGAGCAGCTTGATCTGCGTGTTTCCTGCTACGGCGGAAGCGCCTGCCGCGCAAAGCTTAAAAACGGACTGCTTGAGGTCGTCTGTCCCGACGGAGAGGAATGTGTTGTAACCGTTGCAAGCGCCGACGGCACGGCAATAGACAGCGTGCGCATAAGGAACGGGAACACGGATGCGATAAGCGCCGGTCAGGTCATTGAAAAATATGTCCGCAAGGAGCTGCGCGAGGGCATTATCCGCAGCAACACATGGATAATACTCCGCACCGCAAAGGATTTCATCAGCGGTCTTGCGGCATGAAAATGCCTTTACAATAAGCCGAAGATACCGGCTCTATAACGCTTCATCTCTGATTTGATCTTTTCTTTCTAACAAAATTTACAGCGTATGCCTCCGGTAAGGAAGCATACGCTGTTTATTTTCATGCCGTTGATCGGAAAATTTGGGTAAAGAAATACTGTCAGACGCTCTTTTTCTCCAGAAGATACTTTTCGGCTTCCACGTTCCACAGACCGTTGTTTGCCTTGCACAGTTCATCAAGCTTTGCAAAGAAAGGATCGTCCCTGCCGAGCTTTTCAAAGTCGGCGATGGCGGTGAGGGGCATATTTATCCCCGTATATATCAGCTTTTTGCCGCCGCGTATCTCGGGAAGGTGCATCGTTGCCTCGGGGACGGCGTCAAGACCGCCGACGTGGGAAACAAGGATCGACGGATTGAGCCGCCCTTCCTTCATCATCAGCGCCGCTTCCTTCATATCGGATGTGTTGCCGCCGGAGGTGCCGACAATATGTGTAGACGCGTAGTGTACGTTATAGAAATTGAACTGCGCCTTGAAATCCTTATCGCTCGGGCCGGAGAAGAAATTGAGACAGCCGTCGTTGGCAAGCAGAGCATCGCCCAGCTCGACCATTTCGGCAACGGGAGTAAAGACCAGAACATCGTCATAGCCCTTGCCGCCGGTAAGCTCCATAAGTCCGCCCTTGGCGTCGCCGCAGGACGTATTGAAGTACACAAGCTTCACGCCGTTTTTCGCCGCGTCCTCGACGGTGAGGAGCTTTGCAAGTCTGTCAAGCTGTTCCTGTCTGCGTCCGGTCACGACAAGCAGACCGGGACGGCGGTCGCAGTGGATAATATAATCGATCGCAGCCTGCCCCATAGGGCCGTTGCCTGCAAGCATGAGCATGTTTCCGCCCTCTCTGATGCCCATTTCATGCACATAAGAGCCGTATGTGGTATGGTACATGGCATGGAACGTGCCGATAACGCAGGAATAAGGCTCCGTCATTGAGCCTGCGAAAAAGCTCTCGCCGTGGAACGGGATGAGACATTTCATCTCCATGACCTCGTGTGGCATGATAACGTAGGTCGCATCGCCGCCGACATAATGATATGAGTAGCCGGGAGCGTCAAGACTGCCCTTGTAGGCAAGCGCGGGCTGGATAATGAACCTGTCGCCCACATGGAACTCATCGGCCCACTTGCCGCCGATCTTTACAAGCTCGCCGCAGAACTCGTGGCCGACAATGACCGGGTTTTCCGCGACGTCGTTCGGAACGCGCTTGTGCTTTGCCCCCTGATGCGCCGCCTTATACGTGGATTGGCAAAGGCTGTCTGAAATTACCCTCGCAAGTATTTCGTCGTCCTTGATCTCGGGAAGCTCGAACTCCTCAAGACGGAGATCGTTTTCGCCATATAAACGCACTGCTCTTGTTTTCATGGGTTTAACCCTCCTTTTCTCTGTTTACAAGCTCCCATGCGGCATCCACAAGGTGAGCAAATTCAGGCTCGGCAAGCTGCTTGCAGATAAAGCTCTGCGACGGGGAATTTATATCCTCGCCGGATATTTGCTTGAGACTGTACCTTTTGCACAGCGCCATAAGCTTATCAAGCTGTTCGGGGGTATTGCGCGACGGCATATACGTGATCGCGGGAATCTTTTTCTTTGCTGCGAACTCCACAAGCTCGTCAATATAGTCGTCCTCAAACTTTGCCGCCGCCTTGTCGCCGGTGACGGAGTTCGTCACGTCGCCAAGGTAGGGATAGCAGAGGATTGCATCAATGCTTCCGGCAAAATCTATCGCAGTGTCAAGCGGGACAAGCTCATCCGTGGGGTTGACATACACCTCGCGTATAAGGCCGGATTTGTATTTCCCAAGCAGCTTATACTGCTCGTCCTCGCTGCCGTCCGGAAGCACCTTTTTCGCAAGCGCGAAAAGAAGGTGGCGTTCGGTAACGCTGCCGCCGTTGGCATACTGCGAAAGCGGAAGCACATCGTTTTCAAAATCAATGCTTATGCCGGTGACTTCCTTAATATTCGCAAGCATCTTTATATTGCGCTGATTCCTGAATTCCCTGTACGGCGCAATAAACTCACGCATCTGTTCAAAATAGCGCTCGCGTACCGAATGGAATGTCATATAGCTGACGCCGGCCTGATCGGGGTTGTTGGTTTTCTTGTCGGCAAAGGGCGTATCGTGCCAATCTATCCTCATCTCAACGCCGCAGGTCGCGCCGATGCCCGCAAGAGCCGCCGCACGCCGAAATTCCTTCGCGCCGCTTATGCTGTCGTGATCCATTATTCCGGCGGTCTGAAGCCCTGCACGGCGCGCCGCCCACACGGCGGCCGTCGGCGAATACGGAGAGAACGAAAAGGTGGTATGTATATGGTTGTTTGCGTACTGAGGCAGAACGGCGGGCTTTTCCTTTTCCTCTGCAAGCAGGGTTTTCAGGTTTTCAAGGCGCTGCTCCGCAGTAGGCGCGTTCAGAAATTCAATTTCTCTGTCCATACGTTTTTCCTCTTTTATCTATTCGCTTAATATGCCGCATATCAATTCAGCATTGTCTGTCCGCCCGTCACGGGAATGGCCTGCCCTGTCTCGAACTCCTGCTCGACGCAGTAGAATATTGCCTTGGAGACGTCCTTCGGGGTGCAGCCGCGATGAATCGGGGATTTTGCAAGATAATACGCCCTGACATCCTCCACCGTTTTTGCGCCCGGAACCTTGCCTGCGGCAAGATACTGCACAAAAAGTCCCTTTTCCGGATCGCTCCACAGCGGGCCGTCATAGTAATTGCCGGGGCAGACGGAATTGACCTTGATGTTCCAGTCAACAAGCTCAAGCGCAAAGCTCTGCGTAAGTCCGATGCCGCCGAACTTAGCGCCGGCATAGGCGAAATTCGCCTTTGAGCCGACAAGCCCGGACTTGGAATTTATCTGGATTATGTCATAGAATCTGCTCTTATCGGCTTCATACTCCGCTTTCATTATTTCGCTTACATATTTTGTGCAGAAGAAATAGCCGTTATAGTCGATGTTCGTGACCGCCTGAAAGTCTTCGGGCGTCATGTTCGGGAGCGCGCCCGCCTTGAGAACACCGGCGTTTGAGATGAATATGTCAATGCCGCCGAAAATCTCGACCGCTTTGATCATAAGGTTTCTGCACGATTCCGGAACGGAAACGTCGCACTGCGCGAACGCACTGTGATCGCCGAGCTTTTCAACCGCCGCAAGACCGGCCTTTTCGCCTCTGTTGGCAATAACGACCTGCGCACCCTCGCTGATAAGCTCCTGCGCTATACCGAATCCAAAGCCCTGAGCACCGCCTGTGACAATGGCGATCTTGCCGGAAAGTCTGCCGGGATAATTGGGGCGTATGCCTACGTGCGCCGCGGCATATGCTTTAGCTTCTTCAAAAGTCATGATACTTTCCTCTTATTATTTCAATTTGTTTATGAGGTGGGGCTATGCGAACCCTTTGCGCCGCTCAGAGCGGCAAAGCCGCTGCTGTAAGCGCGGATCGCCCGACCGAAAACGATGTTTTCAATCAAATATCAGTACATCTGATCTTCTATCGCTTTTTCTATTTTGAGGTTTTCCTCATTTCCCGTGCGGAAGGACATATAGGAATAAAGCGCGTCGATTATCGTAAGCTCCGCAATTCTTGATGAAATGGCGACAATACGGTATCTCGTTTCGTTGGCCGAGGTGAAAAGCGAAATATCCGCAAGCTCCGTCAACGGAGATTTGCCCATGCTGCTGAGACTTATCACCGTCGCGCCGTTGCTTTTCGCTATCTGCGCGTTATCCACCACCGCCTTAGACGAGCCGGAATGGCTTATCGCAAAAACAACGTCCTCTTTCTTTGCGTATGCCGACACTATCGCCTGCAAATTCAGATCCGAATATGCTGCCGCGTCAAGCCCGAGACGTGAGAACTTGTGCTCCACATCGGAAGCGACAGCGGCCGACCCGCCGACACCGAAGATCAGGATGCGCCGCGCTTTCAGCAGCGCCTCGGCGGCTCTTTCCATATCCGCGGCATTGAGGTTGTCGCGTGTGAGGTTCACGGCGTCTACCGCGGCGGCAAAAACCTTCTGGATCGCGTTCGGCATACCGTCGCTTGCCGTGACCTCCTCTCCCGCGCACTGAATAGGCGCGTTGAGACTTTGTATCAGGGCGATCTTCAGCGCCTGATATCCGGAAAAACCGATATTCCTGCATGCCCGTATGACCGTCGGTTCCGAGACGCCGCAGCAGTCCGCAAGCGCGCTTACCGAAAGCTTGATGACCTCGCCCGGATTGCAGGAGATATACTCCGCTACCATGGCTTCGGATTTGCTCAGTTCCGGTATCAGACTGCGTATTTTAAATATGAGTGCGGAATCCTCTTTTGCCATTATACGCCGGCTTTCTCGCGCTTGATCTGCTCGACCGGGGTGAAGTTGTGCGCGGGTTTGGCTACTCCAAGCGGCATGATCTTCTGATCTATCGCGTCAATGATCCACTGAGCCTGCGGGAAGAACTCCTTCTCAATCTCGGCACAGGGGGTTATCCAGTTTTCGGAGCCGATGAGTACGGGAGGCGCGTCGAGATAGTTGAAGCACAGCTCCGTTATATTGCGGGCAACGTCGTTCAGATGACTGCCGCGTGCGCAGGCGTCGGAAGCAAGGACTATCCTGCCGGTCTTTTTAACCGACTCAACTACCTTTTCATAGTTGAACGGGACGAGAGAACGTGCATCGATGATCTCTGCGGAAACGCCGTACTTCTCCTGCAATTCCTTTGCGGCGGTCATCGCCGCATAGAGCGTTGCGCCCACAGTGAGAATGGTAACGTCTGAGCCGACGCGCTTTATATCCGGTTCGCCGATCTCTATCTCATAGGGTGCGGCGGGTACTTCATGGAACAGCTCGCCCTTGCCGTAAAGTCTCTGGCTTTCAAAGAACAGTACGGGGTCGGTGCCGTTGAGTGCGGCGGTCATAAGCCCCTTCGCGTCATAAGGCGTAGCCGGGAACACGACCTTGAGGCCGGGGATATGCGCGGCAAGACTCGTCCAGTCCTGCGAATGCTGCGCCCCGTACAGAGCGCCCACGGAGATGCGCAGGACGACGGGCATCTTTATCTGACCGGCGGTCATTGCCTGCCATTTTGCAAGCTGGTTGAATATCTCATCGCCGGCGCGTCCCATAAAGTCGGCATACATAAGCTCCACACAGGCGCGTCCGCCCAGCATTGCATAGCCGACGGCGGCGGAAACTATCGTCGCCTCGGAAATGGGGGAGTTGAAAAGTCTGTGGAAAGGAACGGATTTATACATATCGGTGTAAACGCCGAACGCACTGCCCCATTCGCGCATATCCTCGCCCCACGTCGCAAGGGTGGGGTCCTCGTAGAACTTATCGAGTATCGCTTCAAAGAGCGCGTCTCTGTATGCATAGACCGTTGCCGCACTCACCGGAGAGCCGTCCGGCTTGAGGCCGAAATGAGCCTTTTTCTGAATCTTCTGCCAGCGCGGGTTATCCTCCTTGGCGCCGATCACGTCAGGCTCGCGCTCATCCATTTTTGCTATCTTCCGGTTTGAGAACATATACCTTGCTATCGCGTCAGGCTCCTTCTCAAAGCCCATTCTCGGAGAGATTTTTTCGTCAATGGCAAGCTTGAAGGTTTCAAAAATATTGTCGGCGACTTCCTTTTCAAGGAGAGCAAATTCATCCTCGGAGGCTATGCCCGCTTCTATCAGCTTGCGTCTGAACACAACGGTGGAGTCAAATTCGCGCCACGCATCGATCTCCTCTCTGGAGCGGTACGCGTTCTGGTCGGAGGGAGAATGTCCGGTGTAGCGGTATGTGAGCACATCAAGCAGCACGGGGCCTTCGCCGTTTTTCACAAGAGGCAGCTTGCGGCGGTATGCGTCTATGACGGCAAGCGGGTCAAGTCCGTTCACGCGCTCTGCGTGCATATTATCGACATTCACGCCCGCGCCGAGACGCGCAACATTGTGGTATGCCATAGTCTCGCCGTTGGTGCGCCCGCCCATGCCGTAGCCGTTATCCATGATGTTGAAGATGAGCGGCAGACCGCCCTTGAAGCCGTCCTCCCACAGCGTCCTGAACTGATCCATGGAAGCAAAGTTCATCGCTTCATATACGGGGCCGCAGCCGATGGAGCCGTCGCCGATGTTGCATACGACGACGCCGTTCTGCTTGTTTATCTTCTTATAGAGCGCGCCGCCCGCGGAAATGGGAGCGGAGCCGCCGACTATCGCGTTGTTGGGGTACACGCCGAACGGCAGGACGAACAGGTGCATGGAGTTGCCAAGTCCCTTCGCAAAGCCCGTCTCGCGTCCGAACAGCTCTGCGGTAAGACCGTAGAACAGGAACTTGACCGCCAGCTTCTTGACATCCTTTTCGTCAAAATGCGCCTTCACTACCTCAAGTATCTTGCCGTCAAGCATGGACGCCATGCGCTTCATAAGCTCATCCTCGGGGAGCTTTTCAATGGCAGAAAGGCTCTTTGCAATGACCTCGCCGTGGCTTCTGTGCGAGCCGAAAACAAAATCGTCCGGCTGGAGCATGAACGCCTCGCCGACAGGTGCGGCTTCCTCGCCGATATAGAGGTGGGCGGGGCCGGTGTACATATACTCAATTCCGTTGAAAACCTTTTTGGTGCGGACCTCGAGAAGCATATTCTCGAAGGAGCGGATATACCACATATCGCGCCAGATCGTAAGCAGCTCATCCTTGGTGAAGCTGCCTGCGTCAAATTCTTCCTTTACGGTCTTTTTATATGCAAAAACGGGGATATCTTCAAAATGTATGTCGCTCTCATGAAGCAGCACGTTAGGATCATAAAACTGTTCTTTAGACATTTTCTTTCTCCTTGTTATGAGTAATTAACCGTTCCTATCGTTTTTACCGCGGCTTTGCCGAAGCAAAACCGCTCCCGATCGAATTAAAGCTTTGCGGCAAATATTGCTTCTTTTATTATTTCGGAATAGGTGGGATGCGGATAGACATAGGATTTCATCCTCTCGACGGACATTTCGTTGCCTATCATCATCGAGCAGACCGTAATAAGCTCAGACGCGGGGCCGCCGACTATCGTCGCGCCGATAAGCGTCTTTTTCTTCTTGTCAAAAACCGCCTTGATTATCCCCTTGCCATTGTCGTTTTCGGCAAGGTACAGCCCTGAATAGTTCATGCTGAGCTTTACTCCGACCGCGTCGATCCCCTTAGCCCCGGCGCTCTCAACCGTTTCGCCGACAAAAGCGGCTTCCGGCTCGGTGTGTACAAGAGAGGGGACGACATTCCAGCACATGGGGTCTTTCCTGCCGGTGATATGCTTTACGGCGACCTCGCCCTGCCGGTACGCAACGTGCGCCAGCATACCCGTTCCGTTGCAGTCGCCTATCGCGTACACGTTGGGTACGCCGGTCATACAGTATTCGTCAACGCTTATTCTGCCCTTTTCGGTGGGGACATGGAGCGTTTCAAGCCCGAAACCGTCGATATTTGCCGCCCTGCCGATGCAGAGAAGCACCTTATCGCACTTTATTTCGTCTCTCTGTCCGCCTGCTTCAACGATAACCGTACCCTTGCCGAAAGAAACGGCTCTCGTATTGAGGCGGAAGCTCATACCAAGCTCCTCGCAGGCTTTTTTAACGATCTCCGTCGCTTCCGCGTCAAGCTCGCCCGCGACCTTTGCAGCGGCTTCCACTATCTCCACCTTCGTGCCGACCATTGCATAATATGTAGCCATTTCAAGACCTATCACGCCGCCGCCGACTACGCACAGCCTTTCGGGTATCTCCTCAAGCTCAAGCAGCTCCGTGCTGGTGAGGACAAAGCCGTCCGCAAGCGCCTCTTTAAGTCCGTCAATACCGGGGATAATGGGATGCGAACCGGTTGCAAGGATGAGATTTTTCGTATGATATGCCGTTCCGGCGGCTTCGACGATTATCCCGTCTGCGTCCCTGCCGAGGATGCGCCCCTCCGCCTCAACGGTCTTGACCTTGGCGCCTTTAAGTCCCGCCTTGACGCCCGCCACAAGATTTGCGGTAACGGCTCTCTTACGCGCAACGACCGCTTTCTGGTCAATGGAAACGCCTTCGCAGTTCACGCAGTAGGTTCCGGCGCTCTTGCAGGCGTGGAAAAGCTTCGCGCTGCGCAGGATCGTCTTTGTGGGGATGCAGCCCTCATTGAGACAGGTACCGCCGATATGCCGTTTTTCGATAAGCAGCGTCTTCAGACCCGCCTGTCCTGCACGCTCTGCGGCAAGATAGCCGCCGGGACCTGCGCCGAATATTGTTACATCAAAATCAGCCATGGTATTACCTCTCTGTTCTTATTGTCTGTTCTTATTGTCTTTCCGATGATCATTCTGCCAAGAGCAGGGTAAAGCTTTCAAGCCTGCGGCAGAAGTCGTTCAGGAACTTGGCGGCGGGCGCACCGTCAACCGCACGGTGGTCTATGGTAAGGCAGATAGCCATTGCCCGGTACATTTCCACCTCGCCGTCCTTGCCGGGGCGCACACGCCATTCGGGAGAGCCGACGCCGACAATGCAGGTCTGCGGCGGATTGATCACGGGCGTGAAGCCGGAAATATTGTTGTTGCCAAGGTTGGTGACGGTTATCGTGCCGCCTGTGAGCTGTGCAGGGGTTATTGTATTGTCGCGGCAGGCGGCGGACAGCGCCTTTGCCTCGCGTGAGATCATATTAAGGCTCTTGAGATCGGCATTGGGAAGCGTAGGCACCATAAGGCCGCGCTCGGTATCGGTCGCAACGCCGAGATGCACTCGGTGGAATATTTTGGTTTCCTTATCGGAATAATGCGCGTTGAAGATCGGGTAATCCAGAACGGTGCGCGAAAGCGCAAAAAGTATCATATCGTTTATCGACACGTTGGGATAGCCAAGCTTTTCGCGGTTTTGCTTTATCATCTCGCGGTATTTGAAGATAGCGGTCGCGTCAAAGTATGCCGTCAGGGTAAGCTGCGCCATGGAGCTGAGCGATTCATGCATATTCTTGGCAATAGCCTTGCGTATGCCGGTATTCTTGACCGTCTCGAACTCTTCCTCGTCGGCGGTATCGGCCGCTTTCGCCGCTATGACCTTCTTTCCGCCTGCCACAAGCGCCGC